>Ga0114970_10000240_pt1 | contig 39317 bp, 37 predicted proteins | sample M_140205_XF_Meta_FD_87030 | JGI IMG/M metagenome (GOLD analysis project Ga0114970, IMG submission 87030) | Freshwater microbial communities from Lake Montjoie, Canada to study carbon cycling - M_140205_XF_MetaG | ecosystem: Environmental > Aquatic > Freshwater > Lake | place: Lake Montjoie... | reverse complement strand
ATTCATTCAACAAGCAAGCGCTGCTTCAGCACTGGGATTCCCCGCCATTCTTCGTTCTGCATCGCCGAATTCGATGCTGCAGGTCGCCAGCATCGGGGTCGCACGCATGGGTGGGAACACGATGCGCAGTGTGGCATCGCACGCGAAGGTGAAGATCGTGGCTTTGTGTGATGTGGATGCACGTCACATCGCGCAGGCGGCCAAAGATTTTCCCGAAGCCTCGCAGCACAAGGACTGGCGCGAGCTGTTGTCGAAGTATGGCGACAAGTTTGATGCGGTGACGGTGGGAACGCCCGATCACATGCATGCCTCCATCGCCATCACAGCTCTGCGCGGCAAGAAGCACGTCTATTTGCAGAAGCCGATGGCTCCCACGCCGCATGAGTGCCGCGTTCTCGCGCAAGAGGCCGTCAAAGCCGGTGTCGTGACGCAGCTTGGCAATCAAGGACGCTCCAGCATCGAGAGCCGCATGATGGTGGAACTGCTGCGCACCAAGGCCATCGGCAAAATCAAAGAGGTCATCATGTGGGAGAATAAGAAGCTTAACTGGTGGCCGAAAAACACCGAACTGCGGCCGCAGGGAGATGCGATTCCCGAAGGACTCGACTGGGACCACTGGCTCGGCGTGCGTTCGCCGCGTCCGTATCTCAATGACACCTATCATCCGCAAACCTGGCGCGCGTGGTTCGACTTCGGCTGCGGTGAACTCGGCGACATGGGCTGCCATCATTTCGATGCCACGTTCGATGGCTTGAAGCTCGGTGCGCCGAAACGCGTGCGTCAACTCACGGCAGGCAGCAGCGGTGCGTTATGGACCGACAAACGCCGCGTTGAATTCGAGTTCGCGGGCAATGAACTCATCGCGGGTGACACACTGAAGCTCACCTGGCTCGATGGCGGCATCGAACCCGACATGAATGTGGTGAAGATGCCGTCATCGCTCACCAATTTCCCCGCCAGCGGTGGCTACTGGATCGGTGAGCATGGTGCGATCTTCAAACCTTACGGCGTGCGCCCGTTTGTGCTGCCGGAGGCCGATTTCCCGGCGGAAAAATATCCGCACGACATCAAGCCGCAGGATCATTACTTCGATTGGGTCGATGCGATCCTCGCTGGCACCAAAAGCTGCGGGGACTTCAGCCACGGCGGCCCGCTGACCGAAACCGTCCTCGTCGGCACCATCGCCGATCGTTTCCCCAACCAGTGGCTAGAATGGGACCGTGCCGGTTTGAAATTCACCAACTTCGAAGCCGCGAACGCGCTGGTGAAACGCGAGTATCGCGATGGCTGGAAAATCGAAGGACTGGGATGAAACAAAAATCTCTGTGAGAGCGAAACACCACTTCCGCTCCCACAGAGACTGGACCAACCTAAATTAGAATTTCAAACTGCCGCCGACGTAGAAGTTGCGGCCAATGGCGGGGATGATGCCGCTGGAGGTGACGAGCGAGTAGTAGCGCTTGTCGAAGACGTTGTTCAAGCCGCCGAGAACCGAGAAGTTCTTGGTAATCGGGATTTCGCCGGTGAGATCCCAGGTGGTGTAGGCGGGGATGTTGAAGGCGGAGGTGTTGGTGTCGTTCCCGTAGTGCCGGGCCATCAAGGTGCCAAGGAAGGCGATTTTGAGGCCGCTCTTGCGTTTGTAGATGGCACCGGTGCGGATCATGTAGGGCGGGGCATACTGCGGCGTGCCGCCATCATTGACACCGCCAGACAGGCGGGCCTCAAGCAGCGAGATGTTGCCGTAGAGATTGAGGGCACCGAGACGGTCGCCGCGATGTGTGCCGTTCAACGCGTCGAGTCCACCGATGACATCCAACTGCAAAGCACCGTCCCAGCCGTAGTTGATGCTGCGACCAACGCTCTGGATGTTCACGCCAGCGGTGCCTAGCTTGTCATCGAGATCGATGAGGAAGAAGGAGGTGTCATAGGTGAACCAAGGCCGGGGATTGCCACGGATGCCGATTTCATAGCTCCAGCCCTGCGATGGAGAGACATCGCTGGCGCTGCCGCCTGCGGTGGTGATGAGCGACTGGCCGAAGGTGGTGGCACGGTAGCTCTGCGAGACGTTGGCATAGACGGCGGTTTCATTGCCGAGGTCGTAGGAGAGACCGAGGCCGAAGAGCGGCTGCTTGTCGAACTTGCTGTTGTTGCGGTCGGTGGCGATACCGGCGACGATGTTTTTGACGGTGATGTTCTGATTGATCATCTCCATGCGGAAACTGGGGGTGATAGTGAGGCGGCCGAAGGTGAACTTGTTTTCCAGGAAGACGGAGCCGTAGATCACATCGCGCTGCGCATCGGTGCCAACAATGCCGGTGTCGGAGGTGGGAGTGGCACCAGCGGCGGTGGTCAGTGGCGAGTGGCACATGTAAAACTGCATGCCGGCGGCAAGCGAGTGGCTGCCGCCCCACAGTTCGTAGTCGTGGCGGATGCGCGGTTCGATGCCCGCGTTGTAAAACTGCTGCTGGGCGATGCTGTTGGTCAGCGCCGTGACGGTTCCGAATCCGCCGGTCTGGCGGCGGCTCCAGCGATCATAGGCTCCGGCCCATGCTTTGACGCTCACTTCGGTCTGGCTGGAAAGCTTGTGCTGCAACTCCGCGCTGGCCACATAGCGGGTCAGATTGAAGCGATCAAACTGGCGGACGGCTTGATTTCGATCCGCGTTATAAGCGGCCTCCGTCAGTCCGCCGGGCTCGCCATGACGATCAGAGCCAGCATCGATGGAAAAGATCCAGCGTGTGTCAGTGGCTTGCTGGTAGATGAGCTTCAGGCGGCCGGCGATGACTTCGAAATCGTTGTTCGCGCTGCGGAAGCCATCACCCGAGCGATAATTGAACCAACCGAGCCAGCTCCATTTTCCAGCCGCTCCTTCGATGGAGTTGAAGGTGGAGTAAAGATTGTTGCTGCCAAAGATGTGCTTCGACTGCATGCCGAAAAGCCGATCCGTGCGCGGCATGAGCGAGACGTAATTGATGGCACCGGCAGGCTGCGGCCCGTAGAGAAGCGAGGCTCCACCGCGTACGAAGTCGATGCGTTGTGTGGACTCCAGCGGTGGCATCCAATAGGACTCAGGATAACCCTGCGGGTCGGCGGCGATGGGAATGCCATCCTGCAGCACCATCATGAACTGCGCGCGGTCGGGGGAGCCGATGCCCCGGTAGCCGTAGCTCACCAGCGGAGTGCTCTCTTCGGTGGTCAACAGGCCGGGCGTCATCGCAAAGGCCTGGCTGTAGTTGTTGGCCTGCACCTGCGGCAGCGCCTGGAGGTTCAACGAGGTCGCTTTCTTGCCTGCATAAATTTTGGTGCCTTCGACTGGCGGCAGGTAGGGGATCTGCACTGCGGGCTCGCGTTCGGCATCAGCGGTGATGACGATGTTGGGCAGATTGGTGGCGGTGGCGGTCATTGGCCTGCTTACCGGACTGCTCACGTTCTGCGAACGTGCGTGTGAGGCGATTGCCAGGAACAAGAGAGCCGTAGCAGCCATGACGGGGCCGACAGCACGATGGAGTTTGGAGGGTGAGATGGGCTTCATGAGGGAATTGATACTGAGATTCTGTCGCAGGAACTGGCGGATAGTGTGCAGATCAAACCAGCGCGCAAGTTTTTTTATGCGACTGAGTCGCAATTGCAAATTGACAGCCTTTTCTGGCGTTTCATCCTCCACTCCCCGCCGCTGTCTTGTGACATGACCTCCTCCGTGATAAACACACTGCCCACCATGGGCCTCGACCTTTCCAAAACTCCCGCCATGCCTGGTTCCACCAGCATCGTGGGGTTATGGCGTCGCGAGGGCACGTCTCAGGCGCTCACCACGCTCTCGTGGATCCTGGGTATCAGCGCAAGCTTTCTGACCATCGGTATCATCGGCATGTTCGCCGCTGACCTGCCTCCCATTCATCTCAAATCTCTCGCCGATCTCGATAACGCTGTCGAGATGCCGATGATCGAGACCTCGATGGCCGAACTTCAAACGCTCGAAGCCAATGAAACACCGGTGGCCGAGGTGGAACCCGTACTGCCCGTCGAGCTTCCTGAAGCCGTCGAAACGCCTCCTGAGCAGCTCGATCTGCCAGAGATCGCCGAGGCGATGACGCTGGAAGACATCTTTGCCATTCCCACGGCACCGAAAATCGAAGATGCGTTGCGCCCCATCGATCCCGTGGTCAAACCAAAGCCTGCACCGACGCCACCGCGTCCACGCACTCCCGTAGCAAGTGGTGGCACGCGCTCCTCAACGCCACAAGCTGGCAGTGCAGGTGGAATCGGAGCCTCTGGCAGCGGCGGCAAAGGAAAATTCCCTGCGCCCCCGTATCCGAGCTTCGCTCGTGGTGCGGGCATGCAGGGCACCGTGCGTTTGAGCATCAGCGTCGGCCCATCCGGTGCGGTGGAGGGTGTTTCAGTCATTGGCAGCACCGGATTCAGTGCCTTGGACGATTACGCCGCCTCCTGGGTGCGCCGGAACTGGCGCTGGCCCGGCGGAGCCTCCAATCGCTACACCCTGCCGCTCACCTTCCGTTTGCGCTAAACATCTTCCATTCCCATGCCACTCCTCGCCAACGCTGTCGTCGATCTCTTTCTCAAAGGCGGTCCCATCATGTATCCCATCGCGGTGGTCACGCTGGTGGCCGTCTGCATCTTCGTCGAGCGCGTGTTCTGGTGGCTGCGCTTTGCCGCCAAGCGTTCCGTGAAGCAGTTGGATGAGGTGTACGAGAAACTGGAGGCCGGCAATCTCGCCCAAGCCATCACGCAATCGGCCAAATCAAGCGATCCGGTCGTGCGCATGATTCATCACGGCCTGCAGCATCGCCACAGCAGCATGCAGGGTGCGCTCGAGGTCGCCGCAGGGCAGGAACTGCGCGATGCGGGCCGCTTTTTGAGTGCGATGGACACCATCGTCACGCTCGCACCGCTGCTCGGCCTGCTCGGCACCGTCACCGGCATCATGGGCAGCTTCACCAGCATCGGCAGCAGCGAACTTGCCGTCGAAAAAGTCACCGGTGGCATCGGCGAGGCCCTCATCGCCACCGCAGCTGGTCTCGGCATCGCCATCGGCACACTGGTGCCCATGAACTACTTCCACAGCCGCCTCGCCGCCTTGAAGTTCGATCTCGAAGCCGCCGCGAACAACGTGCTCATCCTCGCCGCCCAGCACGGCTTCGACAAAGTCACTCCCAAGGCCTGATCACGAAGTGAAACTGCACTCTCCATTGCCCGAGCGCAAAACGCGGCTGGAAATCATCCCGCTCATTGACGTGATGTTCTTCCTGCTGGCCTCCTTCATGATGGTCAGCCTCACGATGTCGAAGCAGCAGACCATCAAGGTCAACCTGCCCGTCGCCTCCTCCGCACAATCTGATTTCAAGCCCGACATGATCAATCTGGCCGTGAATGCCACGGGCGACATCTACTTCGATAAAGCCTCGACCACACTGCCCGAACTCGACCGCAAACTCGCTGAACGCTTTGGCAAAGATCCCGCCACGCCCGTTTACATCAGCGCCGACGTCAACACGCGCTACGCCGACCTCGTGAAAGTGCTCGATGCCGCCAAGCGCGTCGGCTTCACCAAGGTCGCCTTCAATGTCAAACCAGCCAACGCCGCCGCACCGCCGAAATGAAGCGCCTGCTCATCACGCTGCTCATTTTGATTTCGCTCGGACTCTGCGCCGTTTGCGTCGTGCAATGGCAGCGTGAGGCACGTCATCGCGGCCACATCAATGATCTGGTAAAGCGTCTGGAGGCCGAAAATGCCCTGCGCATCGAGGCAGAGCGCAAAGTGCGCGAGTATGAGAAGGAAATCGAGCGCCTCACCGAACTGCGCGCCGAGGTCGAGGCCAAGCTTGTTGAAGTGACCCGCGAATACAACGACCTCTCCGCCGATTCCGTCTCACGCGGCATCACCATCGCGGTTTACATGCGTGAACTCATGCAAACGCAGGCGAACTTCGCCGCCGCTCAGTCAGCCCTCGGCAAAGGCGGCAGTGCCATGAAGGAACACAGCGCTGCCATCACTGCTCAGAACAGCGCCATCGAAAAGCAGAACGAGCTGCTCAAACAACTCGCCAAAGAACGCGACTCCGCCATCGAGAAGCTCAACGCCAGCACCCTTGAGTTCAACGAGTTGGTCGAGAAGTACAACAAGCTGTCGAAGAGCCGGTGAATCCTCTTTGGCTTGCTAGAACAACCTGTCATCGTCTGATCGTTCTACTTTGAGCCATCATGAACTATCTCCGCGCATCCAACCGCTCACGTCGCCACTTTCTGCGCGCTGTTTTGCAGTCGGTTGCGCTGCCGCTTGCCTCATCTGTCTCGCAAGCAGCGGTTCGGCCGGGAACGCGAGTGGTGGTGATTGGTGCCGGTGTGTCTGGTCTGGCTGCGGCACGCGAATTGCATGCGGCAGGCTGTCGTGTGACCGTTCTGGAGGCACGCAAGCGTCTGGGTGGTCGCGTTTGTACCGATCGCCAACAATTCGGCGGCTTACCGGTCGAACTCGGAGCGCAGTTCATCCATGGCATCCGCAATGGCAAGGGTGAGGTGAATCCCATCTACCGCATCGCACAGGAGTCAGGCTGGAAGACGAAGCCGTTCGTGGAGGACAGCGGGGAAACCTATCGTGCTGGCAAGCCTTTGAGCAATGCCGAGGACAAAGCGCTCGTGGACCTGCTCGATGAATTTGAAACCTGGCTGATCGATGAGTTCAAGGACGAACACGAAGATGACATCAGCATTCCAGTGGAGCGGGCGATCGCGGCCTATGCCAAGGAAAACGAGCTGAGCAGCCAGCAACTCTTGGATCTGCGTGGCATCATTGCCTCCGACCTTGAGGAAGACATGGGCGGAGATGCGCGCAGGCTTTCGGTCGCTGGCTACGATGAGGATGAAGAATTCGCCAAGGGCGAGGATCAATGCCTAATCGAAGGCTGCGATCAACTGCCAGCGCTGCTGGCTCAAGGACTCGACATCCGCCTGGGTTGCATCGTGAGCGAAATTGATTACACCAAACGCAAGATCAGCATCGCCAGCAGCCAGGGAGATTTTGCCGCCGAGCATATCGTGGTGTCCGTGCCATTGGGCGTGCTGAAGGCAAAGGCACTGACGTTCACGCCAGATCTGCCAGGCGTGAAGACCAAGGCCATCTCGCGTATGGGCATGGGGGTGTTGGACAAGGTGATCCTGCAGTTTCCTGCGCGCTTCTGGCCTGCGGGTAATTGGTTTCTCAATCTAGAGCGCAACGCCCCCTACGGCATTTCGTTCTCCAGCATGGAGGCTGCGCACCTAGGCTCAAACATCCTGGTGTTCTGGCATTTTGGATCCCATGCGATCGCTCATGAAGCGATGCCTGATGCGGAGTTGATCGAGCTGGTGATGAACCATGTGCGGCAAACGTTTCGTGATGTTGACGTGCCTGCTCCCACCGCCACCGCGATCACCCGTTGGTCTGAGGATCCATTCTCGCGTGGCAGTTACTTCTATCCTCAAATCGGTTCGCCGATCAGCGACATCAAGGTCTTGGGAGAAGCTGTAAGCGATCGGCTGTTCTTTGCCGGCGAGGCGACGAGCAAGGCCTACTTCGGCACGGTGCATGGCGCGTATCTGAGTGGCTTGCGTGAAGCCAAAAAGGTGATCGCTGCCGCGCAGGAGTGAGTTCGCCCTTCGTAGTGCGCCAAAAGCCTTGCCATTCTCTGCGCCCTGCGAAAGACTCGCGCTCACATGAGCCAACCAGCCACTCCTGAAATCACTCGTCTGCGGGATCTCTCGCCGCAGCAACGCCGTTCCGGACTCGCCGCATGGCTGGGGTGGATGTTTGACGGACTCGACATGCATCTCTACACGCTGGTGGCGACGGCGTTCGTTGCGCAACTCATGCTGGTGCCGGAGAGCGATCCCACCGTGGGCATGCATGGTTCGATCATTCAGGCGGCCTTCCTCGTCGGCTGGGCTGTGGGTGGCGCCTTCTTTGGGCGCATTGGCGATGTGCTGGGCCGCAGTCGGGCGCTCACGCTAACGATTCTGACCTACGCCTGCTTCACTGGCCTCTCGTTCTTTGCGCAGACGTGGTGGCATCTCATGATCTTCCGTTTCCTGGCCGCGCTCGGCATCGGTGGCGAGTGGGCCGTGGGCGCTTCGCTGCTCTCTGAAACGTGGCCGAAAAAATGGCGGCCTTGGATTGCTGCGACGCTGCAAAGTGCGGTGAACTGTGGCGTGCTGCTCGCTTGTTTCGCAGGTTGGTTGCTCGCCGGCCAAGAGCCGCGCTATATCTTCCTTATCGGCATTCTTCCTGCCTTGATCACACTGTGGATTCGCAAAGCCGTGCCCGAAACCGAGGAGTGGACGGCGGCACGCGAAGGCCAGGAAGTGCCAAAGATCAGCGCCTTGTTCAGTCCCGCCGTGCGTGGTGTGACTTGGCGTGTCATGCTCATTTGCGCGGTGTCGTTAACAGCGCACTGGACTTTCCTCTTCTGGCAGCAGAAGCACGTGCTTAGCTTGGTGGAAATCGCCTCGCTCGATAAAGCGGGCAAAGACTCCGCCGTCGTCATCGGCTTGATGTGGATCATGTTCGGCTCGTTGATCGGTAACTACATCGCTGGCGGCTTCGCTAAACTCTTTGGCTACCGCAACACCATCGTCGGCATGATGCTGGCCTATTTCGCCTTCATGTATCTCTCCTTCTCGCAGGTGTGGAGCTGGGAGGCTACGAAGTGGCAGTTCGCCGCCATCGGCGCATGCCAGGGCGTGTTTGGACTCTTCACCATGTGCCTGCCGCCGCTGTTCCCCGTACTGCTGCGCACCACGGGCTCCGGCTTCTGCTACAACATCGGCCGCATCGTCGCCGCCGGTGGCACGGTGTTCTTCGGCATATTCGTGAAGGTCGGCGACTTCCGCACCGCGCTGCTCTACGCCGGCTTTTTGTTCATCCCTTCCGCCGCCGTGGCGCTCATGTTGCCTTCAGAGCCGAAAGAATCGGATGGCATGGCGACTGCGGTGGATTGAGCCTGTAGGGCTGTCTCAGCCCGCCTTGGCCGCACCTGGCGCGTAGAACTTGTGCCGCGCCGAGAAGCCTTCCACCTCGCATTCACCGGCGAGATGGACTTCTCGTTCCGCCTTCATTTTTTTCATCGCGGCTTCGCTGAAGATGACGTTTTGCTTCAAGCCAGCAGCCACTTTTTCGATGCGAAAGACGAAGTTCACCTCTGGGCCATGAAGATTGAGCTCGTTCATCGTCGGCACCGTGCCGAGCGCGGCACCGCCGAAGTGCAGCACGAGACGGAACGGCGGATTGGCCTTCAACTGCGCCTCATAAAGCTTCGCCACGGCCTGCCGCACGCGGATGGAACCGTCTTCGGTGTCATCCCAGTAGCAAAAGAATCCGTCCCCGAGGTACTTCGACATGTGACCTCCGCATTCGTCGATGATCTGGCGGCAGTTCTTAAACCAAGTGCCAGTCATGCGCGGATACTGTGCGCCCGGAAGTGTTTGGGCCATCTGGGTGGAGCCGATGATGTCTGCCACCATCAGCCAGCACTGCGCCTGACGGATGTGGATCATGGTCGAGGCCATGACCTGCTGCCCGGCGGGATGCATGGCACTGAGAATTTCCGTGCAGAATTCCAACTCGCTGCTGGCGATGCGGATGATGTCGCCATTGTGCATGCGCACCGACTGCGAAATACGGCGGCCATTGACGTAAGTGCCGTTCGCGCTGCCGAGGTCCACCAGCCAGAATTCACGTTCGCCCTGCGCCTGAATGATGGCGTGCCTGCGTGAAACCTCGTGGTCCGCAATCGGCAGGGAGTTATCCGGCGCACGGCCAATGCTGGTCGTTCCGGTCAGATCATGGCGTTCCCCGTCGGGCAGTCGCAGCCAGGACTGGAGAAGGTTGTTGCTCATGGGTTGGATTAATTCGCATTGTGGCAAAGGATGGCGTCCAAGCCAAGAGACGTTGTGAAGAAATCACGCCGGTCATGTCTTGCCTTCGCTGGATCAATCTGAGAGCATCCCGGCATGCCCATGGACTCAACCTCCGCCTTTCATGTGGTTTTTAATCAAGCCGAGGCCGGGCTGTGGTTCGTTATCGCGCTCGTTCTCATCATTCGGGGCCGCATGAAAATGCACTGGCGTTGGCTGCTACCGCTGGCCTTTGCGTTGTTCGGTGTTTCGGATCTCATCGAGGCAAAAACCGGAGCGTGGTGGGAGCCGTGGTGGCTGTTTGTCATGAAAGCAGCCTGCGTGCTAGTCTTTCTGCTGGCGTGGCATGCGCATCGGCGGCAGGGAAAGCCACATGCTTGATTCTCCCTTCAAATATTGCAGCAACTGCGGCAGCAACACTTGGATTACGCACGGCGCTCGCGAGTTCGTTTGTGCCGCATGTGGACACCGGCATTTCATCACGCCCATCGCCGCCGCCGTAGCGCTGATTCTCGATGCGCAGGACCGCATCCTCATCATCCGCCGTGCCCATGAACCCGGCCTGGGAAAACTCGGCCTGCCCGGCGGCGTCATTGAACCCGAAGAATCTGGCGAGATGGCCGCCGCCCGCGAAACGCATGAGGAAGTAGGTCTCGATCTGCCTGCGAATGCTTACACCTACTTATGCTCACTGAACAACCGCTACCTGTTTCAAGGCTACGAGTGGCCCACGCTTGATCTGTGTTTCGTCGCACGCGTGCAAGATTTCGCCAATGTGGTGATCCAGCCCTCCGAGGTCATGGAATCATTGATCTACACACTGGACGAAGTGCCATTCACTGACTTCGCGTTTGAATCAAACGCCGAGGCGATCAGGCAGCTGCAGGCGCATCGAACCAGCGGTCGTGTTCTTTGATGAGGTCGATCAAACGCTCGACGGCTTCGCCTTCGGGGATGTTGAACTTCACGGCTGTCTTGCCGACGTAGAGATTGATCTTGTCGGGTGCGCCACCGACGTAGCCGAAGTCGGCGTCGGCCATTTCGCCGGGACCGTTGACGATGCAGCCCATGACGGCGATGCGCACGCCTTTGAGATGGCCGGTGGCAGCGCGGATCTTCTGAGTGGTGGTTTGCAGGTTGAACAACGTGCGGCCGCAGCTCGGGCAGGCGACGTAGTCGGTCTTGAAGATACGCACGCCTGCGGCTTGCAGGATGTTGTAGCTAATGCGCAAGGATTGGCCGGGTGCTTCTTCACCGTTCACGATCACAGCATCGCCAATACCATCGCACAGCAGCGAGCCGATGTTCGTCGCGGCGATGAGCAGGTTCTCGGTGAAGTCGTCGCTGCCAGCGTCTTGCAGCATGTCCTTGAGGAGAATCGGATGCTTCTTGTCGAGCTTGGCCGCGAGCAGGCGATACGCGGCGATGACGGGCAGCTTGAGGCCGTCTTTGATCGAAATAAGCTTCGCTTCGGCTGATGCATTGAGGCTGGCGATGTCGGCATCATCGCGTGGGTCGATTTCGATGACGCCGCTGTCTTCGATGACGATCTCCGGCTTGTAGTCACCAAGTTTGTCGATCTTATGGGCCACGGCGTCCCATTTCTTGCGCGTGGTGAAGACGGGAACGGTTTCATGGCCGCCAACTTTGACGCCATTGATCGTGACCACCTGCGATTCGCGGCGCACGTAATCGAAGGGATCGTAGCTGACTGGCGGTGCGTTTTCGATGCGCTCAAAGTGCGCTGGCAGGCCTCCATTGTAGGGCTTCACGAGCTGCTGCGCCACGGGGATCTCGAAGATGGCGTCTTCGGTCAATGAAACACGCACGGTGTCGCCAATGCCATCCGCGAGCAGCGAACCGATGCCGATGGCGCTCTTGATGCGGCCGTCTTCACCGTCACCGGCTTCGGTGACGCCGAGATGGATCGGATAATTCCAATCGGAACCGAGTTGATTGAGATGCGCGACGAGCAGGCGGTAGGCTTCAATCATGACCTTCGGATTGCTGGCCTTCATCGAGAACAGGAAATTGTGGAAACCATGCGCACGCGAGATGCGGGCGAATTCGAGGGCGCTTTCGACCATGCCGTGGGGTGAATCGCCGTGACGGTTCATGATGCGGTCACTGAGGCTGCCGTGATTCGTGCCGATGCGCATGGCGCGGTTCAGGCGAACGCATTCCTTCACCAGCGGCACGAACTGCTCCTCCATGTAGGCCACTTCAGCGGCGTATTCCTCGTCGGTGTATTCTTTGACGGCGAACTTCTTTTTGTCGGCGTAGTTGCCGGGATTCACGCGCACTTTTTCGACCCACTTCACGGCTTCCATCGCCGCATCAGGTTTAAAGTGGATGTCAGCCACAAGCGGGACATTGCACCCAGCTTTGCGCAGGCCATCGCGAATGTGTTGGAGGTTTTCGGCAATGACACGCGTTTGCGCCGTGACACGAACGATTTGGCAGCCTGCTTCGGCCAGACCGAGCGCTTCCTTCACGCAGGCATCTGCGTCACGCGTGTCGCTGGTGAGCATGCTCTGCACCACGATAGGCGCGCCGCCGCCGATGGTGACGTGGCCGACCTGAACCGGCCGCGTTTCACGGCGCTGGTAGTTGTAGAGGTCGGGGCAATAGCGGAGCAGGGGGAAAGACATGGCGGGCAAGAATGCCGGATTGCAGGCGCGGCGCAAACGGGAAGCCGCAATGCCAAGTGGGGGATTACAAGTTTCTTACATCCGCCTTGCTCAAGGAGAGAGGAGATGCTAAAAATAGACTCAATATGGCAAATATCGTTGTTATCGAAGATCACCCACCTGTCCTCAAATTGATATCAGCGCTTTGTCGTTCGCAGGGGCATGAGGTCATGGCTTTCGACAATGGCCGAGCTGGAATCAATGCCATCCGTGAAATGAATCCCGATGTCGCACTCGTCGATCGGCGCCTTGGTGAGATGGACGGCCTCGATGTCGTGCGTGAAGCGCGCGATGCTTCTCCAGCAACTCGCTTTGTCATGGTTTCAGCCTGCTCAGAGACACGTGACATCGTGACTGCCATCCGCCGCGGTGCCTGTGATTATGTGACCAAGCCGTTCGAGCCTGAGGAAATCCACACCGCAGTGAACCGTGCCTTGCTGGAGCCCGAGACTCCAGTGGCACCGACGCGGCAGAAGCTGATCATTCTCTGCCCGAAGCAAGCGGCTTGAATGATGCGCCAAACGTTTCGCTCTCTTGTTCTCATGCGGCGGAACATTGACCTTTGAAGTTTGCCACCGCTGAAGCATTGATACGCATGGAAAATCTTCGCCGATTGTTGTTTGCCGCCGTGGTGTTTGTGCTGGCCGCACTGCTGTTTGCATGGATGCGGCAGGGTCGTGAAGACTATGGCTTGCTGAACCTGCTGCGGGGTGAAAAACCCACTCAGACTTCCCTGACTCCGCCGAAGTCGAAGCTCGATCTCGGCGATATGTCGGTGATGAGCCGCATGAATGATGAGTTTGCCCGGCTCTCCGCCGCTGTGCTGCCCTCCGTGGTCAGTGTGACAACCAAGACCGTGAAACCAGGACAGATGAGCTGGCATCCGCTTTTTGGTCTCGTCAATCAGCAAGCGCAGATCATTCCCGGTTTGGGATCTGGTGTGATCATCAGCAAAGAGGGCCACGTCATCACGAACTACCATGTGCTCGAAAATAGTACGGAGATCATGGTCACCACCAACGACAACAAGAAGTATCCCGTAATCATCCTTGGTGCCAACCGTGAGCGCGATATCGCTCTGCTCAAGATCGAGAGCAACCGCACGGATTTTTCCGCACTGAGCTTTGGGAACTCCGATGAAGCACGGGTAGGCCAGCTCGTGTTCGCAGTGGGTAACCCGTTTGGCCTTAGTGGCACGGTGACGCAGGGCATCATCAGTGCACGTGACCGCCATCTTAGCGACAGCCAGATGGATTTCCTGCAAACCGATACGGTCATCAATCCTGGCAACTCCGGCGGCCCACTGGTGAACATCCGTGGCGAAATTCTCGGCATCAACGTCGCCATTTATCGTGGTGATGAAAACGTGCGCGCTTGGCAAGGCGTGGGACTCGCCGTGCCGGCCAATGACGCGAAGATGGTCGTGGACAGTATTCTGGAAAAAATCAAAGACGGTGAGAAAAACGCGGCGGAAGTCTCAGGCAACACTGGCAAAGGCTACCTAGGACTCGAAGTGAGCACCGAACCGGTGGAGATCGACCCCGTGTGGGGCACCGCACGCCGTGGTGCGCTGGTGACGAACATCAATCCCAGCTCGCCAGCGGCAGAGTCTGGGCTCAAAGCAGGCGATGTGGTTACCAAATTTCAAGGCATGGCTTTTCGTTCCCCCGGAGACTTGCTGCACATCATCCGCACTCAACCGCCCGGCAGTGAGGTGAAACTCGAAGTGATACGCAATAACAAGATGGGTGACATCATCGCTAAGCTCGGCACTCGCCCGGATGTAGCCAAGTGAAGGTTTTGATCACGTCATTCGCGCGCTTTCAAAACGAGGTGCTTGGCGTTTCTGGACACGAAAATGTGCAGTTCATCTGGGTTAAACTGAAGTTCGATACTGCCATCGCTCCAAGTATCAAGCAGTGGGATGTCCTTTTGTTTGGCGTGCTGGGAAAGTGATTCCGGCAGCATGACTTCCGCCTGACGCGCATCGCTGCCGCAGAGAATCGCACGCGGACTGGTCTTTAGCAGAAACTCGCCGGTCATGGTCTGGTCGAGTTCATGTTGGCTGCGTATGAGCACATCGCAGCGCAGGTCGGCAGCGCTCGAGGTGAGAGCTTTCTCCGTGTTCCAGCCCGCATCACTCATCCACAGCACGCGCCATGGGCCGATGTGCAGCAGCAGAACCATCGCACGATCATCACCTCGGCCGTTTTCCACCTGCATCGAGGGATAAAGCACCTGTGCCTCGACCTTGAAGCTCTGTTCTTCTGATAGCCTTACATACTCATCGACACGCAATTTGCGCAGAGTGGGCCGACCTGCCGCTTCCAGTCGGCGCAAGGTGGTGAGTGAAGAATCCTGCCTCCCAGGCTCCTGAGTGCTGCAAAACAGCAATGGTGCGTCAAACGTCTCGATCACCTGCTCGATGGCACCGACGTGATCGGCATCGTTATGACTTAAAAAAACGCCAGCGATCGAATTCACCCCGCTGGAAAATAAGTAAGGCCGCAGCACGCGGCGGTAGCTGGTTTCATCGCCAGTATCGAACAGCCAGTGGGACTTGCCGAGGCGCAGATGATTCGCGGCACCGCCATGTGGCAGTTCCAGCATGCGCCACACAGCGGGAGCATTCGTGCGGGGTGCATTTGGCTGAAAATGGAAGTTCGCTCCCGGTAGTGCCGCAAACCAAGCTGCGCTGGCGATCATCGCCTTCGCCATTGCCCAGTTTAGATTGTTGAAGACGATCTGCACGCCGGTGAGATGCAAAGCTGCAGCACACAGGCTCAGACACGTCGCACCCAGGCATAAAAACGATAGCGGTACGAGCACGCAGTTCGCGATCACCGCAACGGGTGTCACCGATTGAAAATGGCCGAGGATGAACGGCAAGCTGCCGATCCATGCGGCGAAGGATACGCTCAAGTTTGACGCCAGCCAGAGCCGGAACTGGCTCGACCCACGCTGCCGCCAGTTCGCGAGTTGAGGTGGCAAGAACGGATCAAGCCGCGTGTAAGGCATCAAGTATTGCAGCAGCGGCACAGAACCGATGACACTGAGCCACAACACGACGAACGAGAGTTGAAAGCCCGGCATGAAAACCTGGTGTGTGTCGGTTGCCAGCAGTAACAACATCGCAGCACCAAGACTGTTTTGCAGCGCGGACTCACGGTCCACCAGTGGTGCCCCCATAAAAATCGCCACCATGAACGCCGCACGCGCAGCGGAAGGTCGCCAGCCAGTGATGAATGCATACGCAAACACGATCACAATCATCACCCATAGTGAGATGCCACGCCGTAGGCCAAGCTGACGCAGCAACGCGAGTGCAATCACTCCTAGCAGCGCTACATGCAGTCCGCTGACCGCAAAGACATGCAGCGTGCCGCTGTTACGAAACGCATCTTCGATCTCATCATCCGCTTCGGCGGAAACGCCCAACGCCATCGCACGGATCACAGCGGCGGTTTCAGGATCATCTTCCAAATCGTGCGTGAGCCTCGTGCCAATCCACTGTCTGCAAAGTTCCGCTACCTCCAAAAATGAGCACCACAGCGCCTCGCCGCTAGCGCCGATGCGTTGCATGCGGTCGGCCTCAAAGCGCGCCACGCGTCCATTCCGTAGCGCATACTCCTGCGCATCAAAGGTGCCCGGATTCGACGCCGTGCGCGGCAGGTAGATGCTCCCATGCAGCTCAAAGACACCTGCACCCGGAAAACGCATGCCCTTGGGCAGACGAACCAGCAACACGGCGCTTTGCGTGATCACTACTCCCGCCGCAGGAATCTCGATCTGCCGTGTGGTGCAGAGCGCATGAGCACGACCATCCGCCGTCGTGTCGAAATCTGGCAGCAAGCTGCCACGAATCGTGGCCTGCACCGGTTTGTCCATCTGTTGCAACGCAAGTCGCAGTGGATGGCGGAAGGTTTCATCCGTGCGTGTTTCGTGGATGAAGGCAAAGACCAAAGCTGCGGCTGGCATCAGCAACCATGAGCGGCCACAAAGCAAGGCAGTGCCCAGCAGCACTAACGCGACACCGATGAGCCATGCACCAGGACCGTTCAGCCAGCCAAACTCAGCTGAGAGAATGCCGCACACGGCCGCCAAGGCCAGTGTCATCAGCGGATTCGCCCGGGTCCAAGAATGGAGCTTTGCGAGCATCTGCCGCTGAGATTGAAATGATCATGCTGTCGCTGTCCCAGAGGATCCCGCTTTCGTGCGCTGGTCCATCAGCAGCTTGTACTGCATCTGTTCGATTTCGCTCATCTTGTGGTGCGCATTCGCGCTGTGACGCGTGTTCGGGAAGTTGCCGATCACCTGCTCCAGCATATCGCGGGCGGCTTCAAAATCATGCCGATGCATTAGATGCACATCAGCGATGCGGAACATGATGAACGCCGCATCATCCACCGGCCAGTCCTTGCTCTGTAGGTGTTCTTCCAGTGCCTGCAGCGCCGCCTGCGGGTTGTGCAGACGCTCGGCATTTACCTTGGCGATTTCCGCCACGGGAAAGGGATCGTCAGGTTTGTCCTCCAACATCTTCTCATAATGCTCAATTGCGCCTTTATAGTCACCTTGAGCAATGCAGGCCGCCGCCTTGGTCATGGAATCCTGTTCCACCTCTTCACCGGAGGAAAACACGGCCTCACCCATCAGGTCACCCAACCATGGGATGAAAAACTTCACCATGAGGATACCGCCCAAGCCGCCCATCAAAATAACAAACACCAGTTTCACTCCGTCACTGCCGTCCTTAACGCTCTCCCACAGCAAAAAGATGAGCAGGACGGCCAGTAGGATGAGGCAGATGCGGATGATAAGTTGGCGGTTCATTTTTGAAAAGTTTCATGAGGCTATCAAACCGCCCTCATTTCGCCAAGCGCGAAGTTCTAACTGTCGCCAATCCGAATTAAAATGCCCCAGCGGCTTTTCTTCCCACCCAGAAGAGACCCAGGAGAAAAATCAGCAACCCCGCCCAAGCCGGATGTGACCAAAGAGGCAGGCGGCGTTCTTGAATGGCGGGCTCAGGCATCGCGGCGATGGCGGCGACGATTGCGGCGGGATCATTGGCATCAAGCAGCTTGCCTTTGGTGAATTGGGCAATCTCACGCAACACATCGAGTCGGGCGGGTTGGCCGCGTTTCTCGCGACTGACTCCTTGAATGGAGATTTTCGTTTCCAAACTGGAGCCTGCTTCGGCGCAGGTGAGCATGACGCGATGCTCGCCGGGCTCGATGGGAGTGAAGTTGCCGTTGAAGAGGCCCCAGGCTTCTTCACCAGCCGGAACGAGGCGCACACTCGATACTTTGCCGCTTGGCGCAGCGATTTGGGCGATGACGGCTCCGTCACGCAAAGGCTCGCCGGTGAGGCTCATGACGTTGGCGTTGAGTGTGAGCACATCGCCAGTGCGGGGGCGATCTGGCGAGTAAAAGAGGCGCATGCTGTTGCCGGTGCTCATGTTGCGCTGGTAGGCCATCCAGCGTACCACCTGGCCCCAGAAGCGGTAGTGATACTTGTCCTCAACGCCTTTGCGCCAGCGCCATGCGCCGTCGGTGCCCATGAAGAGAATCTTGCCAGCACCATAAGTCTTGGTCACGATCAAGGGAACGCGGCCATATTGATTCGACTCCGTGCCGTGTGTGGCCAGCACCTCCGTGCCCGCTTTGGCACGCAAGGCGGGCGCATACCATTGGAAGCCGGGAAGCGTGCTCCAAACTCGCGCACTGGCTTCATCGCTGTCTTCGAGTTTGGTCAAAAGACTGCGCGTTCCGGCCTCGGTGAGTGCAAACTTGCCCGGTGACGATGATCCCCAGCCGCGTGGTTGTGCTGCATCCCACACGATGGGCAGCAGATCGGCGAGAGGTGTGTCTTGCAGCGTGGATTGATAACCGTGGAAGCCCGGCATGAAGACGAGGCCGCCTGCTTGATCGCGCACGAGCTTTTGCAGCGCTGCGCAATGCTCGGAGGTGAGCTGGCTTTTTTCCAAACCGACATCGCCGAGGAAGACGACATCGTATTTGGTGAGTTCCTCGTCTTTGGGGAAGGATTTGAGATAACCGCGTCCTGCACCCGCTTTGCCGAGACCGGGATGGAGCAGCAGGCAGTTCACTTCGACGCCAGGGTCACGCTCCAAGGCATTGCGCAGGTAGCGATACTCCCAACGCGGGAAGGTTTCGATCACCAGCACCTTGAGTTGTTCCTTGCGGATCGAGAGCGGCGCTTCCTGCGTGTTGTTTTCGGGATAGCGCTCGCTGGGTGTCTTCGGAATCGTCAGCGTGAGTTTCACCTCGCCCGGCTTGTCCGGTTTCCACGCGATGGCGTCCTGCAAACGACCCATGGCAGGCAGCGTGACCTCTTTGGTGATGATCTCGCCGCTCGACGCCTTCATCTCCAGCATCACGACTTCATCACGCGGCAGCGAGCTGTCGATGGTGAATGGAATGCGCAGCGGCTTGCCTGCCACGGCGAAGGTTGGCACGTCAAAGCTGCTCAGTTCGACATCTGGCAGCCGCGTCTCAGCACCGGTAGGCACGGCAAACACGGGCACCTCTCGCATGCGCAAGTGTGTAGCGGCCTGTGCGGGTGCAACGCCGGTGTTCCAGTCTCCATCGCCAATCAAAACGACCGCTTTGAGGTTCGGCTGCTGCTCCAGCACGCTGGCGAGTGCTGCATGTATGTCCGTGCCTTCCGACGCTGGTGTTTGAGCCGATGAAAACGGCTCGATAACGACATCCATGCGTTGTTTGAGCGACTCCCAGAGCTTTGGCTCGATCAACGGCTTCGCCGCATCTTCACGCGAGATCACCTCGGTGCCGCGTGTGACGTCTTTCGTGCTCATGCTGCCTGAAACGTCGTGCAGCACGGCCAAAACCGGTTTCGTTTCCGGTTTAAACGTCTCCAGCCACTCCGGCTGCAACAACGTGAGCGCGATGCCGATGGCAATGATCACACGTAGCAACTCCAGCCAGCCCATGAGCTTGCGATAACCACTCCGCCGCCACGCCATGAACGCGAGACCCGCAATCGCCACGACAAACGCCACCCCGACGCCGAACGCAATGGGCGTGGGATTGAAGACGAGTTGTGATGAAGTGGGTTGCATGAGGTTGAGCTGGCCGAAAAAGAGGAAAGAGGAGAAAAAAGGTTTGTCGGTTTGGAACTCTTTTCTTTCTTGTCTCTCTTTCGACTAAAAAGGGTTGAGTCAGAAAAGGGCGCAGATCGCTTGAGCGAAGCTGCGAAGGCCAGAGGCAGGTGCGAGGTCTTGTTTGCTGAGTTTGCGAATTTGGAACTTGGGAGCACCAAAATTGATGAGCACACCGTGTTCCATACCAGTTGCGCGGAGATAACCCAGGATCTGTGCCAAATGCTCGTTTGCCAGCGTCTTGACGGCCTTCAGTTCCAGAATCAGCAGATCCTCGATCACGATGTCTGCATAGTATTCACCCACCACAAAGCCATCCTCGTCGCGCACAACGAGCTGCTTCTGCTGCTCCACTTTGAGCCCAAGTTTTCGCAGACGATGCGCCAGTGAATTCTCATAGACCTTTTCCAAGTGCCCCGTCCCAAAATAGCGTCGCACCTGAAACGCTGTTTCCCGCACAGTGTCAGTCAGTTCAAAAGCTCGGTCTTTCATAGAATCTGGTTTATTGGATTGGAACTTTTTACCTTCTTTTCTCTTTTTCGGCTAAGCAGTGGTTTGGACAGTCTCCCTGCGTGAAGGCATGCACAGCAATGCCTCACCGAGAAGAGCGAGCGCCATCAGGAATAGGAACGTGCGCCAGATTTCGCTGGCGAGGCTGGTTTCGTTTTCGACTTGGTCTTCGATGATGTGATGATCGAGTCCGGCGAAGAGTTCTTCGAGAGCGGTTTTGCCGAGCGTTTCGGGTCGGTCTTCGCGCAGCGGGCGATTCAGGGCGATGAGTTTGTCGTCTTTGGTGAGAATGCCGGCGCGTGATGATTGTTCGGAGCTGAGCATGGCATCGCCAGATCGCTTCCAGTCATTCAGCGTGTCGGTGGCGGCGGCTTCGCGTTGCTGGGCTTTGCCGAGGGTGCTGGCACCTTCATTCAAGGCGCGATGCAGCATCGCAAACATCACCACACCATCACGCGCGAGGCTGGAACTGCCGGAACCCGTCAGCGTGCCGAGGAACCAAGCGTTGCCATCGCCAGGAATGTCAGCGCGCATGAGCAGCGGTTTGTTTTCGGCGAGTCGGGCCAGCGGTGTGCCTTCGCCGAGGATGTCGCAGCGGCGGGTGACTTCGAGTTCGCCGACGGGCAATGAAGTGCCGCTGCGAGTGTTGGCCAACAGACCGGTGTCATTGCGCCACCACTCGACGGTAGCGGGTTTGCTGTCGCCACTCCAAGCGCCCCAATGAAGGCCACCGAAGGTTTCGGTGTTTGGTGTTTCGGTGGGCAGGAAGAGGATGCTGCGGCCGGTTTTGAGATGATTCGTGAGTTGTTGCGTGATCAAATCATCCGCCTTGGGCAACATCGCGTGCCAAATGATGAGCGCGGTGTCATCCCAGGCGATTTCGGCGGCGCGGGAGACGGGCAGGATGGTCGCGGCATATTTCCGCGTGGGATCAGCGGCGGCTTCGAGCGCGGCTTGCAATGGCCCAGCTTCGGTTTCGTCATCAGTGAGGATGACGGAGCGCAAGACGGAGGGTTCATCGAAGACGAAGTGGAAGACGTTATCAGATGGCGAGGCGTCGGCGGGCAGTTCCACGCGGCCGGAGCCGCGCTTGGTGGTTTTGTCGATGGGAATGGCGTGGCCTTGCAGCACGAGCTGCGAGTCCATCATCTCCACCTTCATCATGGTGCTCACGTCATTGATGACAAATCGCAGCGGCAGCTCGGTGGGTGTGGCGGTTGCAGCGTCGCGTGTGATGCGGAGATCGAGCAGCAGTTCGGCTTTGTCAGCCGTTTCGCGACGCACGGTGCGCTCGACGGAGATGGCGAGATTTTGTGACACGGGCTGCGCATAGGTTAGCAAATGAAAGCGCAGGCCTTTGAGACTGGTGAATGCACCGCGCAGGGCCTGCCAGCGTCCGCTGGCGGCATCCCAATCGCTTTGCCGCAGATCGCTGAGCACCCACACGTCGGTGCGGCCGGTTTGATTTGTGGTGATGTAATCGAGCGCGCCTTGAAGCAGCGCGGGAATGTCCGCTATGGTGTCCGTGGGGCCGGTGAGCGGCAGATCGACGAGCGACTCCGGTTTTTCGAGCAACTGCGGCTGCAAATGCGCATTCTCGATGAGCACCAGCTTCGAGCGCGTGCCCACGGTGTCGCGCAAGGCCTGCGAGAGCTTCGCGATGCCTGCCGCACGCTTGCTGGTGCCCGTGGCGAGGTTTTGCTGCTCCATGCTTGCCGAGCGGTCGAGCAGCACGATTACCGTGTCGGGCACGCCGCCGGTGAGCCCGAGCAAACCGCCCGCCATCGGCCGCGTGATGACAAAAAGGATCGCCGCCACCGCCAGCACGCGAAACGCCAGGATCAAAATCTGCCGCAACCGCGACAGCCCCTTGTTCATGCGCTGCGCCATGCGCAGAAACATCATCGCAGCCCATTTCACCTGCCGCCGCCGATACAGGTGGATCAAATGTATGATCACCGGCAACGCCGCGAGCGGCAGGGCTAGGAGCAGCGCTGGAACGAGGAAGGTCATGGTTTATCGATGTCTATGAAGCGCGCGTCTGCCGGTCCTTTGCGCGCTTCTTCCTCCGCAGCGGCCCAAAGTTCCTCCAGCTCTTTCGCAATTTTGGGTGCCCTCCAGACTTGATAGGCCATGCTAATCAAGAGGAGCACGTAAATCCAAAAAAGACCCCACTTGTACAAGCCATTTCCTTCCGTGTAGTGTTCGAATGCCATCTGATAGGCCTGTGGCAACAGAATGGTGAGCAGCAACTCGCCAGCATCGGCGCAGCATTGTCTTCTCTTGATGCGAATCCAAGCATACCAAATCACCATCAGCAGTGAAATGGCCGCATAGCTGATCAACTCCGTGAAATAGCGATCTGCTAATGAATAGGCGCTCCAAAACTTCCAAGCGGTGAATATCAGCAGTAATACCAGCCAGACGAACTCCCCTGGCCGCATAAAACTGTAATACGGCTGTCGTCTGCGGGTTGAAGGCGTTAGCTTTTCAGACATCACCGGCCTCCTTTCTTCTGAATCCGTGCCAGCAGGAACTTCACGAGCACGTCGTCGTATTTCTCGTGCAGTTTCACGCGGTGGTAGTCGATGGCGGTGGTGCGGATGAGGTCGTCGATTTCGGTCATGTATTGCTTCACGGCCTCGCGGTAGTTGCGGGCGATGAGGCTGGGGTCGGCGAGGATGGCTTCGCCGCCTTCCATGTCGATGAAACGGGCGGGGCGGTCGAAATCGAAGTCGAGTTCCTTTTGATCGAGCAGGTGGAAGACGGCGACGTCGTGCTTGCGAAAGCGCAGGTGCTGGATGGCAGACTTTAATTCGGCGGGCTCGACGAAAAGGTCGCTGAAGATGACGACGAGGGCACGCTGGCGGATTTTTTCGGCGGCGTCGTGCAACGCGGTGAGCAGTGTGGTGTCGCCGACGGGTTGGATGGCGGCCATTTGATCGAGCACGAGGCCGAGATGCGAAGCACCGCGTTTGGCGGGGATTTCGACAGATTTTTCGGCGAGCGAGTGCAGACCGACGGCATCGCCCTGTTGTGCGGCGATGTAGGCGAGCGTGCCGGCGAGTTTTTTGGCGTAGTCGAAGCGTGTGGCTCCTGTGGGGCCGAAGTTCATGCTGCCGCTGGTGTCGATGAGCAGGCAGAGGCGGAGGTTGGTGTCGGCCTCGAATTCCTTGATGTAAAAGCGGTCGCTACGGCCCCAGGTGCGCCAGTCGAGGCGGCGTGTGTCGTCGCCAGGGACGTATTTGCGGTATTGCGCGAATTCGAGCGAGGAACCGCGCACGGGACTGCGGTGATGACCGGAGACGTTGCCGAGCATGGCTTGACGCGCGTTCAGCGGCAGCGCCATGAGGCGCGAAAGGACCGCTGGGTCTAAAAAGGATCGAGAAGTCTCAGCCATGGTCGTAGCCTCCAGGTTTCGTCCTCGTGCTCGTGCTCGTTCTCCTACTCGTCCTCGATTCTAGCGGCAACGAATTGGCAGCGCCTACATCGAATCTCTCCACGAGCTTACATAAGATGGACACCACTCGTATCAGCAACGCCTTACCCTCGGCGATTCGTTGCTGTGTCGTTGCTCGCTTAGCAACCAAGGCATCCAGACATGCCGCACACTCCATCGCAGAGCCACGCGCATCGTCGAAGTAGCGTGCTCGCTGCTGCGTGGCACGCTTGCCGTTGCCCTCGGCGGTGTTGAGCAGGGCGGACAGGCTCGCCCGGTCGAGTTGGTCGAAGGTTTCGCGAAGGTGAGGATGCTGTGTGGCGCGGATTTCGATCATCAAGTCAGTAACCCAGGTGAGAAAGGCGAGCTCAAGTTGATAGACCTCGAGTTTCTCATGGTCGAATTGAACGATGTTGGGCATGGCGGAGCGATTTGATCGAGGACGAGTAGGAGAACGAGCACGAGGACGATTTGCGATGAGCGCGTTTAGGCCTTCGCGAGTTCTTCGACCAAACGTTTCGCCACATCGCGGCTCGTCACGCCATCGCTCTCCGCTGTGAACGTGGTCATGACGCGATGACGCAGCACCGGATCAGCGACTTCGATGATGTCTTCGAGACGCACCATGTAGCTGCCGTGCAAGGCAGCGCGTGCTTTGGCACCGAGGATCAGGTTTTGGACGGCACGAGGGCCGGCGCCCCAACTGACGAGAGGCTTCAACCACGCGGGAGCTTCACTGCTGGCGGGACGAGTTTTCCGCGCGAGGTCGACAGCGAATTCATAGATGTGATCTGGCACAGGCACGCGGCGGACGAGGTCTTGGAAGGCGAGAACCTTCGGACCATCCAAAACGTGCTCCAGTTTTGGCAAGCTTTGGCCGGTGGTGCTTCTGGCGATGGCGATTTCTTCATCACGGCTGGGGTAATCGACGCCGATCATGAACATGAAGCGGTCGAGTTGGGCTTCTGGCAGCGGATAGGTGCCTTCTTGCTCGATGGGGTTCTGCGTGGCGAGGACGAAGAAGGGTGAGTCCAAGGTGTAGGTGCGGCCGGCGACGGTGACTTTGTGCTCCTGCATGGCTTCAAGCATTGCGGCCTGGGTTTTGGCGGGAGCACGATTGATTTCGTCGGCGAGGACGATATTCGCGAACACGGGGCCTTTGGCGAACTCGAAGGCGCGTTTGCCGCCGGGCAGTTCTTGAAGGATGTCGGTGCCGGTGATGTCCATGGGCATCAAATCGGGCGTGAACTGGATGCGGCTGAAGCTGAGCGACATCGTTTCGGCGAGGCGTGAGATGAGCAACGTCTTGGCGAGGCCAGGCACGCCCATGAGCAGGGCGTGACCGCGAGCGAAGAGACAGATGGCGAGTTGCTCGACGACTTTGTCCTGGCCGACGATGATTTTTTTCAGCTCGGCGCTGAGTCGGCCATAGACCTGGCGCAGTTCATCAATGGCGGCGACGTCATCTTGGGGAAGTGGTGAATTAGACATGCACGCACATGCCACCAGAAAATGGGCGCTTTGACAAGAGCGGTCTGTATAAATTGTGTGTGAATGACGCTGAAAGTTCGGATGGCTTAGCCGATGAGGGTTTCAACGTGGCTTTTCACGGCGCTGGCAAGACCCTGAATGTTGTAGCCGCCTTCGAGGATGGAGATGAGGCGGTTTTGGCAATGCGTGGCGGCGGATTCGAGCAGGAGCTTGGTCAGGGTGAAGAAATCGTCATCGGTGAGGCGGAACTGGCCGAGAGGATCGTCGATGCGGGAGTCGAATCCGGCGGAGATGAGGATCAAGTCAGGCTTGAACTTGTCGATAGCAGGCAAGAGGCGGTCGGTGAAGGCGGCACCGATGTCTGACATGCCAGTGCGAGCTGGAAAGGGACAGTTGAGTGTGCTGCCTTTGCCTTTTCCGCTGCCGGTTTCATCCGCGTGACCGGTGAAGGGATAAAGCGGACTCTGGTGCGTGCTGCAAAAGAGCACGCTGCCGTCCTCATAGAAGATGTCCTGCGTGCCGTTGCCGTGATGCACGTCCCAATCGACGATGGCGATCTTCTGCGCGCCATGATGCTTCTGCGCCTGACGTGCGGCGATAGCGATGTTGTTGAACAGGCAGAAGCCCATGCCCTGTGCTGGCCGTGCGTGATGGCCGGGCGGACGCACGGCACAGAAGGCGTTCTTCGCTTTGCCGGTGAACACGGCATCAACGGCATTCAAGACACCGCCGACGGCTTGCGTGGCGACGTCATAGGAGCGCGGACAAATTTGCGTGTCGCCGGTGCTGAGGTCATCGAGGCCGGATTCAACGTCGTCTTTGGCGATGCCGATGTATTTGCGCGTGTGACAGAGGGCGATCTCATCAATGGTGGCGACGCGAGGTTGAATGGACTGCGTTTTGGCGACGAGACCGGATTCGGTGAGCGCTTTCGTGATGGCGACGTGACGCTGGATGCTCTCAGGATGACCCGGGCCGGGATCATGCTGCTGGTAGATGGGATCGAGAAGCAGGGCTGTCATCGGTTTGCGGTGGTTGGCCGTTGTTGGCCGTTGTTGGCCATAGTTTGCAGTGGTTTTGAAACCATGGCAAACCACCGTCAACGATTGCCAACAACTGCCAACAACTGCCAACAACTGCCAACCACGCGGTTCAGCGTTTGCCGAAAAACTCCGCCAGCTTTTGCAGATCCTTGCCTTCGGCGGGCTTCATGGCGCTGTTGATGGCTTCGTCTTGGATGGCGACGAGTTCTTTGATGCCTTTGCGTCCGTATTCGAGCATGGAATGAAGCTGGGCTTCGGTAAAGGTGGCTTCTTCGCCACTACCTTGAATTTCGACGAATTCGCCGTCTTCGGTGAGGACGATGTTGCTATCGACATCGGCGGCAGCGTCTTCGGTGTAGCAGAGATCGAGGAGCGTTTCGCCTTTGAGGATGCCAACACTGACGGCGGCGATCTTTTTCTTGAGCGGCTGACGGGTAATCTTGCCTTTTTCGAGGAGACGATTGAAGGCGATGGAGACGGCGATGCAGGCTCCGGTGATGGCGGCGGTGCGGGTGCCGCCGTCGGCCTGGAGCACGTCGCAATCGACGTAGAGGGTGCGAGCGCCGAGTTTTTCGAGATCAACGACGGCGCGGAGGCTGCGGCCGATGAGGCGTTGGATTTCGGTGCTGCGACCATCCGGTTTGCCGCGTGAGCTTTCGCGGTCTTTGCGCTCCAAGGTGGAATATGGGAGCATGGAGTACTCGGCGGTGAGCCAGCCGCCTTTGACACCCTGCACCTTCATCCAGCGCGGCACTTCCTCATTGATGCAGGCGGTGCAGATGACGCGGGTGTTGCCAAAGGCGATGAGCACGGAGCCTGCGGCGTGCGGGGCGACGTCGAGAATGTATTCGATTTTGCGAAGCTGATCTGGGGTGCGTCCGTCGGTTCTGGGCATTGCGCTGCTTAGCACGGAGCAAGCAGGGGCCAAAGGGATTTATCAGTTGGTGCAAAACGTCTTTGAACATTCTCGCGGCAGGCCCTTTCCAAACGATTAACCCAAGTGGCACCCCTTATGCTAAAGGTAGATGACAGTTCACACTTAATCTCCATGACGCGCTTCCCTCGCCCTGGCTGCTGGTTCCGTTTTACCCCAACGGATTGGAAATTCATTCAAGACACCCTGGCGCTGACTGAGCGCGGCAAGGAGGGCTTCAAGGCGATGATGGATGACCCGGACGCGGTGCCAATCATCCTGGACAACGACAAGCTCTTCGATGCCGCCATCGTCTCAAGGAAGGCAGCAATACTGTCGCCGGAGCTGTTCTTCTTTATCGTGGTGCGGCATTCACTGAAGGAGTTCGGAATCAAGGAGATCGCGGTGGCAGATTACATGGCCGTGGTGTGTGCGGACTTTGGCTGCACACCGACGAAGGGCCCGCAGGACATCAATCACAGCGTGGATAGCATGTACAGTGTCGATTATTTAGAGGCGATCGAGAGTGCAAGCCGACATCAGAAGTTTTTCCTGCATGTGCAGTGTGCGAACCAGTTTCTCGTGTTGACCTGTCTCTATCCTGACTTCCTGCATCGTCGAGCGGAGCGTCGTGGGGCACCGGATGTGGATTATTATGAGCAGGTGGTCGTCAGCCATCTAGACTCGGCACGCAAGCATGTGCTGGCAGAGGAATTTGCGCTGGTGGAGACGTTTGAGAAAGTAGCGGAGTGTTTCCCACCGGCGAGACGTGCGATGAATCACACGGTGCGTGAGTATTTGAGCCTGGGGCAGTGAGTTGAAGATAAGGTGCCTTGTAAGCTGCGTCTCTTGGTGGCGTTCCATGGGCCATGCGCTTTTCCATTTTGCTTCTCCTCGTTTGCTTGGGCGGTTCTCTTCATGCCGCACCGCCCAATGTGCTTTTGATCATGGCGGATGATTTCCGACCTGAGATCGGCTCCTATGGCTCGACGGCGTTGACGCCGAATCTCGACAAGCTGGCAGCGCGGAGCGTGCAGTTTGAGCGGGCTTACTGCCAGCAGGCGGTTTGCAATCCATCGCGTTCGTCCATGCTCACAGGACGCCGCCCCGATACTTTGAAACTCTGGAATAACGGCACGCATTTTCGTGAATTGAATCCCGAGGTGACGACACTGCCGCTGTGGTTCAAGGAACATGGCTACACCACACGCTGCGTGGGAAAAATCTTCCACAACTGGCACACGGCGGAGAAAGGCGACCGCCGCTCATGGAGCGCGGACGAGTTTCTGCACTATGCGAATCATGGCGATGATAAACCGCTCATCACCGGCGAATTGCCGCCCAACCTGACGACCTTGAGCAGCCGTGTTTATGGAGCCACGACCATCTGCGAGTGCCGTGATGTGCCGGACGAGGCCTATTATGACGGTCGTGTCGCAGCCGAAGCCCAACGGGTGATGCAGGAGTCAAAAGAGAGTCCATTCTTTCTCGCCGTCGGTTTTTGGAAGCCCCATGCGCCCTTCAACGCTCCGAAAAAATATTGGGACATGTATGATCGTTCCAAGTTGCCGCCGCTGAAGGGTGCACGGCCTGAAGGTGCACCGGAGATCGCTTTTCATCAAAGCACGGAGATCCTCGGTCCCGTGGCTAAGCAGACCCCGGTGACACCCGAACAGGCGGCGGAGATGAGGCACGGTTACTTTGCCAACATCGGCTATATGGATGCTCAGATCGGCAAGGTGCTGGAGGCGCTGGAGAAAAGCGCTGCGGCGAGCAATACGATCATCCTGTTCGTAGCTGATCACGGTTATCACATCGGTGAGCACAGCCTGTGGGGTAAAACGTCCGACTTCGAGTTCGACGCGCACGTGCCGCTAATGATCAGCGCTCCTGGTGCGAGCCAGCGCGGGAAGAAAACCGCTGCGCTCGCCGAATTGGTTGATGTTTTCCCCACGCTCGTAGAGCTGTGCGGTCTTCCGCAGCCGAAGGCTTTGGACGGCAAGAGCCTCGCTCCGATTCTTGCTGATTCATCACAGTCGGTCAAAGCGGCGGCCTTCACCCAGCATCCCCGCCCCGCCTATTATGATCGTGAACCTGACAAACAGCCGAAGGCCATGGGCTACAGCGTGCGCACGTCCTCTGTGCGCTACACCGAATGGCGTGACTGGAAGACTAAGAGCGTCATCGCCCGCGAACTTTATGCCACGGAACAGGATCCGGCAGAGTCAAAAAACCGCGTGGATGATCCCGCCTTGAAAGTGCAGCAGGTGGAAGCCGAAAAGCTCTTGCGGGCGCAGTTTGTTCCCTGAGTTCAGCGACGGATTTCTGGGTGGTCGAGGCGAGGTTTGCAAAATAGGCAAACTCCCCCATCTTGGCGGCCCTTTATGCCCGAACTCGACAAGACCTATACCCCAGCCGACGTGGAATCACGCTGGTATCAGCGCTGGCTGGATGACAAATGCTTTGAAGCCGATCCCGCTCGCGTCAGCGCGACACGCCCGGCTTACTCCATCGTCATCCCGCCGCCGAACGTCACGGGCATCCTCACGCTCGGCCATGTGCTGAACAACACCATCCAGGACATACTCGCCCGCCGCGCCCGCATGCTCGGGAAGGAAGTGCTCTGGCTGCCTGGCACCGACCACGCCGGCATCGCCACGCAAAACGTCGTCGAGAAGACGCTGAAAAAGCAGGGCGTCATCAAGCACCGCGACGACCTGGGCCGCGAGGGCCTCGTGGCGAAGATCTGGGAGTGGAAGGAAAAGCACGGCGGCATCATCATCGAGCAGCTCAAGAAGCTCGGTGCCTCCTGCGACTGGAGCCGCGAGCGCTTCACCTTTGACGACGACTACAACGCCTGCGTCATGCGCGTGTTCGTCGATCTCTACAAAAAGGGTCTCATCTACCGTGGTAAGCGCATGGTGAACTGGTGCCCATCCTCCCTCACCGCGCTCAGCGATGAGGAGGTCGTCATGAAGGCGCAAAACGCCATCATGTATCACTTCAAAGTCGAAGTCGTCGAGGAGCCCGGCACCTGGCTCACCATTGCCACCACGCGTCCCGAGGTCATCCCTGGCGACCAAGCCATCGCCGTGAATCCGAAGGACGAGCGCTATGCCCACCTCATCGGCAAACACGTCCGCCGTCCACTGCCGGTCGAAGATCAGGCGCTGCTGCCGATCATCGCCGACGAACATGTCGATTTCACCTTCGGCACCGGCGTGCTGAAGGTGACGCCCGCACATGACAAGGCCGACTTTGAGATCGCGCAGCGTCACAACCTGCCCGCCGTCGATGTCATGCATCCGAATGGCGTGCTCAACGAGCTCGCTGGCAAAGACCTCGCTGGCATGGAGCGCTTCGCCGCCCGCAAACGCGCTTCCGAACTGCTCGCGGAGATTGGGAGCCTCGTCAAAGAGGAGCCCTATCAGAACAACCTCGGTTACTCCGAGCGTGCCGACGTGCCGATCGAGAGCCGCTTGAGCGAGCAGTGGTTCCTCAAATACCCAAGCGTGAAGGAAAGCCAGGCCGTCGTGGCCAGTGGCGAGATGAAATTCCACCCCGACCGCTGGGCGAAGGTCTATGACCACTGGATGACCGGCCTCCAAGACTGGTGCATCAGCCGCCAGGTCTGGTGGGGGCATCGGATTCCGATGTGGAGAAAATCAGTGACTTTCACCTCAACCAATTGGGACAAGGGGCTGGACTATGCTGGCTGGCTGGGTTGGGAAGGTGAGTTCTTGAGCAAGCTGCCGGATGGCCTCATCGCTCGATGCTTGAATGCACAATCAGGCGAAGTTTTCGATGATCTCACGAAAGCAGTTCCTTCACTTGGCGAAAGCTACGAGGTGTTTGTTGCGACGACGGATACCGATACGATCCGAATTCTTGAAGAACATGGTTTTATCCAAGACCCCGATGTTCTCGATACCTGGTTCAGCTCCTGGCTGTGGCCCTTTGCGACGATGGGGTGGCCGGAGAAAACCTCCACGTTGAAGGCCTTCTACCCGACGACCGATCTCGTCACGGGGCCGGACATCATTTTCTTCTGGGTCGCCCGCATGATCATGGCGGGCTTCGAGTGGATGGGCGAGTTGCCGTTCAAGAACGTCTATTTCACCGGCATCATCCGCGACAAGCAGGGCCGCAAAATGTCCAAATCGCTCGGCAATTCGCCCGATCCGCTGGAGCTGATCGCCAGCTACAGCGCCGATGCGTTGCGCTTCGGCATCATGCGCAGCGCCCCGCTGGGCCAGGACATCTGCTTCGACGACAAGAACGTCGAACTCGGCCGCAACTTCTGCACCAAGCTCTGGAACGCCGCCCGCTTCCGCCAGATGCAAGGCGGCGAGGTCGAGACCGAGATTAGCGCCGCCCTGCTCAGCAGCGACGACAAATGGATCCTCCTGCGCCTCAACACCGCCATCGCCGAAGTCAGCACCGCTTTGGAAGAATACCGCTTCAGCGACGCCACCGCCACGCTCTACCGCTTCTTCTGGAGCGAGTACTGCGATTGGTACATCGAGGCCAGCAAAGCCGTGCTGCAAGGCAGCGATGAGAAGCGCAAAGCCAACACCCTCGCCGTCATCGACTTCGTGCTCGGCCACACGCTGCGTCTGTTCCATCCCTTCATGCCCTTCATCACCGAAGAGCTGTGGCACGGCATGGGCTTCAACGCCGACCTTCCCGAAAACCAAGGCGGCAAGAGCATCATGTTCGCCGTTTGGCCGAAACCGCTCGACGCAGACGAACTCGCCCACTTCGGCATCCTTCCCGAAGACGAGCAGGCCGCGAACGACAAGTACAAGGCCGTCGAGCTGGGTCGTGGCCTCAAGAGCACCTTCAACATCAACAAGCGAGTCCGCTTCGTGCTGAAACCTGCCTCTGAGTTGCCCGCGCATGAAATCGAAGTGCTACGCATCCTGCTCAACGCCGAACCGCTTGATGTCGATTCAGCCTACCAGCCGAAAAAAGGCACGCCAGCGGCCCTGACACCTTTAGGAGAGCTTTTCCTGCCGCTCGATGGTCTCATCGACGCGGAGGCCGAAACGGCCCGCGTGGGCAAAGAGATCGCCAAAGTCGAGTCAGAGCTGGAAAAGGTCCGTGCAAAGCTCGCGGATACGAATTTCACCGCCAAAGTGCCGCAGAAGGTGCTGGACGATCACACGCAGCGTGAGGCCGACTGGTCTGCGCAGCTTGCGAAGCTGAAGACGATGCTGGAAGCGCTGAGCTAACAAGAAGCAGGGCCAAATTTTGAGCTTGTCGGCGGGGGTGGAGCATGACCATGCTCTGGGAAATCCCCGCTCAACCCGAACCCAACACACTCATGCTCAAAATCTTGAAACTATCGTTCCTGCCAAAGTCTCCCGACTACGGTCTGCTCATTCTGCGCGTCGCCCTCGGCTTCTCCATGTTGCTGCTCCACGGCCGCGGCAAAATGCTCAGCTTTGCTGCCACGGCCGAAAAGATGAACGGCCTGCTCGGCCTGCCTGGAAACGTGAACGCGGGTCTCGCGGTATTCGCGGAGGTCGTCTGCTCCGCGCTGCTCATCGCTGGGCTGTTCACCCGATTCGCCGCCCTGATGCTGGCGATCACGATGGGAACCGCCTTCTTCTTCGTCCACAAATCCGCCTTGGTCGGCGCGAGTTCCGGCGAGCTGGCGATGGTGTATCTCATCGCCTATGTGACGCTGCTGTTCACCGGCGCAGGCAAGATCTCGGTTGATCGCGAATAAGTCGCTTTTGAATCACCAAAGCCCGGTGGCGAGAGCTGCCGGGCTTTTTTTGCGATGTGTGGGCTTTCAAAGACCCAGCCAGTTGCGCAAGTGTGATTGAAGCGTTGCTATATCAATTGGGTGAAGCCGACCAACTACTTTGCGCACAAGCCGGTCTTCGATGGTGCAGATCTGCGATTTGATCCCGCAGGGCACATTCAATCTGGCGGCCTGCCATGCGTTCAGTGGGAAATCCGTGTTCGCGAGCTGTGAAGTGATCGGAACTACAAAGAGGTCGCCGGGGAATGATCCGTGGCCGACGACCACTGCGGGGCGGACTTTTTGACTGCTCAAATCCGTGAACGGAATCGGCAGCAGGACGACATCATGACGCGAGCAATTCATTGAAAACGTCGTCGGCAGCGTTATCCCAAATCGTTTCGAGCTGATGTTGTGAATGCGAGAGCCACTCGGAACGTTCCGTGTCGTCAGTGATGAGTTCTACCGCGACACGCACACGACTGTGTTCCGGCAATGGCAGCGGAGTCAGGAGTTGTAACAGCCCCTTTTGATAGATCGCTTCGACGGCGGTACTCATGCAAGGAGAGTAGCAGCAGTCGGCATGCACGCAAGCAGCGCTGCCGGGCCTTCTTTTCTTGCATTCGCCAGCATGCGGTCAAACATCCGCTTCTTATGGCGAAGGTAACACTCGGCCTGGTGCAGAGCCGGGCATTTTCAAGCAAGGAAGAAAGCGTGCGGCAGCATGAGCGGCTCATCCGTGACGCGGCGGCCCGTGGCGCACAGATCGTGTGTCTGCAGGAGTTGTTCAACACGCCCTATTTTTGCATCACACAGGATCCGACGTTGTTTGACCTGGCAGAGGAAGTTCCGGGGCCCACGACGGCTCGACTGGCTCCGCTGGCGAAGGAACTTGGAGTGGTGATCATCGTGCCGTTGTTTGAGAAGCGCGGCCCGGGCCTTTATCACAACACCGCTGCCATCATCGACGCGGATGGCACCGTTTTGGGCAAATACCGCAAGATGCACATCCCACAGGACCCGGGGTTCGAGGAGAAGTTTTATTTCACGCCAGGAGATCTCGGCTATCGCGTGTGGGACACGAAATTTGGCCGCATTGGTGTGCTCATCTGCTGGGACCAATGGTACCCGGAGGCCGCACGCCTCACTGCGCTGGCGGGGGCCGAGATTTTGTTTTATCCGACGGCTATTGGCTGGTTGCCGAGTGAAAAGGCCGAACTTGGAGCCGCCCAGCACTGTGCTTGGGAGACCGTCCAGCGCGGCCACGCGGTGGCGAACGGCTGCTTCGTGGCGGCGGTCAATCGTGTGGGCACCGAGCAGCAGAGCGAGTTCTGGGGGCAGTCCTTTGTGGCAAATCCTTATGGAGAAGTCGTTGCAAAGGCTGCCGTGAGCGCTGAAGAGATTTTGATCGTGCCGTGTGATCTTTCAGCGGTGGAGGATTTTCGCCGTATCTGGCCGTTTTTCCGTGATCGCCGCATTGACACCTACGCTCCCCTGACCAAACGCTACCTTGATGAGTAAAGCCGCCTATCCCCAAAACTACCGCCTGCCTGCCGAATTCGAACCGCAAGAGGCGATCTGGCTTTCTTGGCCTTCCAACAAGGAAAGCTGCCCGAAGACTTACCACAAGCTGCAGGACAAGTTTGGCGAGATCGCCAGCGTCATCTCCCGCTACGAACGTGTGCGCATCAATGCGCCGATGCTCAGCCACATGAACATCCGTCTCAGCATCGCCGACAACGAAGGCGATCTCAGCCAGGTGGACATCTACGAGAACAACACCAACGACGTTTGGTGCCGCGACCACGGGCCGATTTTCATCAAGCACAACGAAACCGGCAAGGTGGCGATCACCGACTGGGAATTCAATGCTTGGGGAGGCAAGTTCCCGCCATGGGATTTGGACAACGCCATTCCTGAAAAGGCGGCCGCGGCTTTGAAAATGGAGCGCTTTAAATCGAAGATGATTCTCGAAGGCGGAGCGATCGAAACGAATGGCAAAGGCACGTTGCTGACCACCGAGGCTGTTTTGCTCAATCCGAACCGCCACGGCGGCAAGCCGGGCAATAAAGCCGAGGTCGAAAAGGAATTGAAGGCCATGCTCGGCGTGAAAGACATCGTCTGGTTCAAAAAAGGCATCGAAGGTGACGATACCGACGGCCACATCGACGACGTGGTGCGTTTCATCCGTGATGACGCCGTCATCTGCATGGTAGAGCCGCGCGAGAACGACCCCAATCACAAGGTTCTCAAAGACATCCGCGAGCGCCTTGATGACGTGAAAGCTCCTGACGGCGGCAAGCTCGAAATCATCGAGATCGAAATGCCTCAGGCCATCGAAATGAAGGACTGGCGCCTCAGCCGCCTGCCTGCCAGTTACGCCAACTTCCTGATCATGAACAACGCCGTGCTACTCCCACTCTTCGGACACAAGAAGAAGGACGCCATGGCTGAGGACAAGATTTCCGAATGCTTCCCTGGTCGCGAAGTCATCTCCATGATGGCGAAGGATCTCGTGACCGAAGGCGGGGCCTTCCACTGCATCGGAATGCATCAGCCGAAGTGAGTCTGGGACGCTAGAGCGATTGACTATTCAGGGGCCCGTAAAAGTGGCTCTGAATTTCAATAACGACTATATCGAGGCAGAAATAAAGCTACCAGAGTCTATAAAGACTTACTTGGCGCATGGTTTGTGTCTGATATTCTCGCGCCGTTATGACGGCTCTATCAGATCGTGTTCTCTCCATTTTTCGCCGAATGCTCGGTGGATCGCTCCTTATGGTGCTCCTAGCGGCCTGTGCGTTGCCGGACGCGGCGTTCCAAAACTACACGGCGGCAAACCGGATCAATCAGTGGACCAGCGTGCTGGATGCACTCGGCGGCGGCAATGTGCGGCGGGCGCAGAGCACGGATAACCGTCCGCTCTATAACGGTGCGGCTTCGATGAACGTGCCCACGCAATCGGAGTCGATCAACGACATCGCACGGTTGTTTGCCGGCATGGACTCCACGTTTGGGGGTGGCTCGACTGGCAATGTGCGCAATTCTTCCGCTTGGGCTGCTCATAAGCTGCGCATGGATCACCTGTGGGCCACGCACCAGTCCGTTCACCGTGCGCCGTTGCAGAATTGGGCAAGCGCTGAAATTGGCGACATCAAGAATGCGAACGCCATGTTCTACCCGTTCAGCGGGCCGGACTTTCTCTTTGCGAGCGCTTTGTTCCCTTCGGCAGAAACCTATGTGATGTGCGGTCTGGAACCGGCGGAACCGCTGCCGCGGATGAGCGGGCTGTCCCAGTCGGAGGTCGAGCGCGGCCTCGCCGGCTTGCACAACGCCGTTTCCACCATCATGCAGAGCGGCTACTTCATCACGACGGAGATGCGCAGCACACTGCAAGCCACGCGTTTTCGAGGGGTACTGCCCCTCATGTTGGCTTTCATGGCCCGCACAGGCTATACCGTCGAATCCGTCGATACGGCGCGGCTTGATGGCACGGGTAATATCAAACTGTCCGGCTCTTCTGGGAACACTGGTCTCATGATCCGCTGCCGCAATGGTTTCGGCAGCGTGAAGCGGGTGTTTTATTTCCGCCAAGACCTGTCCAACGTTGGTGTGAGCGCCGGAGGGCCATTCCTGACCTTTGTTTCGCGCTTGGGACGCGTTCCAGCCTTCCTCAAAAGTGCTTCCTACCTCATGCATGAAGGCGGCTTCTCCAATATCCGCGATTATTTGCTGCGGTACAGCAGCGCCATTGTCCAGGACCCCTCGGGTGTGCCATACCGCGATTTCGTCCGCTATGGCTGGGATTTGTGGCTCTACGGCAACCATCGCGGTACGTTGGACATCTTTTCAGGCTGCCAGCAGCCAGATTTGACCGCTGCTTACTCCTCCGGGCGCTACCCGGTGAAGCCGCTGAATTTCGGCATTGGCTACCTCATGAACCCGCAGACGACCTGCCTGATGGTGGGTCGGCCAAGGCGTTGATGACGGAAAGCCGGACTTTCGGTTGACGCCCCAAAGTCCTCGGCTAGTATCGCGGCCCTCTTTCCCCCAAAATCTATATGGCAAAAATCTGTGAAATCACCGGCGTCGGCGTTACCCGCGGCCACCACATCCACCGCAGCGGTAAAGCCAAGAAAGAAGGCGGTATCGGTCGTCACATCACGAAGCGTGTGAAGCGCGTCATCCTGCCGAACCTCCGCAAGAAGCGCATTTTCATCCCTGAACTGAACAAGTTCGTCGATGTGAAGCTCACCGCACGCGCACTCAAGACGCTCGACAAAAACGGCGCCTACGCCACGCTCAAAAAGGCTGGCCTGATTTAATCAAAGCCTCAAATTCTTTATCACGGGCGAACTTGGCAACAGGTCCGCCTGTTTTTTTGCCTCAATGATGCACCGGGGCCGAGACGCTGCCGTGAATCGCCACGCCGGGGACAACGCCCGAATGCTGCGTTCCGAAAAACGGGGAAGCGACGGGATTGTTCATGTTAGAATTCGTGTAACCCAGAGTTGGGCTGTATTGCACGCCGGGAAAGCCGGTGAAGACCAACCCGCCACTTTGCGGGACATAAATGCCGCCGGTGCCAGCGCCGATGGAGGCGATACCCGTGTTGGTCCAACCGCGTGATTGCTGGAAACTAGGGGGGTGAAACCCGGCACCGTAATAGGGGGAAGTGTAGCTGAGGCCACTCACACCCACTATGGGAGGCAGCCCCGTCATATAGCCGCCGCCATAGGGTTGCTGCATCAGGATCAGTGGCTGTTGCGCGGCGTAGCGGGCCTGCGCAGCAATCATGGCTTCAGCCAGCTTCGTTTCTCTCGCCCGGCGTGCCTGTTCCGCTTCTTTGCGTGCCTCTGCGCGTTCTTTTTCATAGGCGTCCGCTTTCTTTGCGTCATAGCCCAGTGCATTGCGCATCGGCTCGGATAAGTCGGCGAACAGGACTTTCGCGGCTCCTTTGCTATGCGTGAAGTAGATACCGTCAGGCTCACGCTTCATGATCCTGCACTGCTGATAAGTCTTGCCTTGGGCAGTCTCGATGGTGGTTGCTTCAAGTGCGCGCACGGCTGCCGTAAGGCCAAGCTGTAGCGTGATGAGGGAGAGTAGGATCGTTTTCATCGTGCTAGCTTGATTTGACCGCGTAATCGGCCAAGACGCGAGTTTTTTATGCTTCGTAAAGCTGAAGCAATGCTTTAGCGGCAGATGCCCAGCATGGTGCCAAACGAACCAATGCCGACGCCAAAGTTGATACCATGCCCCACATTCCAGTTCCCGTAAACAGTGGGGCCATAGACTGGCGCATAGCCTCCTCCATAGGTTCCGCTATACGGATAACCCCCGTAGGAATAGCCGCCATATGGATAGCCATAGTTGTATCCGGGGTAATACCCGCCGACTGGAAAAGAGCCACGGCCATAGACCGCCGGGTAACCCCAGTGTGAGAAATTGCCACTGCGATAACTGCTGCCACCAATCGCCGGCCCCGTGATCGGCGTTCCCACCCAAGAGGGCGTTTGATAGCCCACTTTAGGCAACGTTTCACCGGGCAAAGCCAGTGACATCGCAGGTGTGCTCGGCGCATGGTAGACTGTTTGCGCAGCGGCCAGATAGCTGGCCTCAGCCATCCTTGCCTCCATGAGCCTCTCCTGCATCACGATTTCCTGCTGTTGCTGCCGCTTCAACTCCGCTTTGCGTGCAGCTGCCTGCTCGCGCTGATACGCTGCTTCCTGCTGCGGATCATATCGAAACTCCTGCCGCATGTTTGCAGGCAGATCTTTGAAGGCAATTTTTGCCGCACCATCCCGATGCGTGAACGAAACGCCATCAGGTTGCACACGCATGATCTTGCAGTCGTAAAACGACTTCCCATTGCGGGTGGTAATCGTGCCGTAGTTTTTAGGGGCCGCGATGGCGGGCATTACTGCCAGGAGCAGAAAGAAGAACAAGACAGATCGTTGCATGAGAAACCTCCGTTGGGATGGGATGATGCGCTTTGTGACAACGTATGAGACGCTGCCGTTGCCTAGAAATTGACACAAAACTCAAAAATTCACCCAACGGCCCGGCCTCAGGCCATCGGACAACTCAGCCAGAACGTCGTCGTGTTGTTCTCTGAGGCCACGCCGAGCTGGATGTTCATTTGATGGCTCAGCATCGCCGCAATCGTCAGCCCGAGGCCGAGGTGATTGCTGTTCTTTGAGCCATGAAATGGACGGAAAATTTCCTGCATCTTCTCTGCCGGGATCTGCGACCCGGTGTTGCTCACCAGGATGTCCACACGCCGTTGTTCTGCGGGGGTGATCGCTCCCGGGCCACAAATTTTCAGTGCACAACGACCACCGCCCTTGGATGCCGCTTCAGCTGCATTGCGTAGCAACTCCGTGAGGATGTCTTTGAATTTCGTGGGATCGACAAGCACCGGCGGTAGGCCCGCCT
>Ga0114970_10000237_pt1 | contig 39572 bp, 44 predicted proteins | sample M_140205_XF_Meta_FD_87030 | JGI IMG/M metagenome (GOLD analysis project Ga0114970, IMG submission 87030) | Freshwater microbial communities from Lake Montjoie, Canada to study carbon cycling - M_140205_XF_MetaG | ecosystem: Environmental > Aquatic > Freshwater > Lake | place: Lake Montjoie... | reverse complement strand
ATACCGACGATGGCGAAGGCAAGCACAAGCAACCACGGCAACACGATGCCGGCACCATGCTGAAAAAAGCTTAGCGGCATGATGCCGATGGCTCCGGCGATGGCACCGACGAGGCCATAAGCGGCGAGCCGTCCGGTGTGATACAGCGCGGTGTTGCGCTTGAAGCTGCCATCGCGTGAAACCGCCCACGAACACGACAGCGGCCCGCACATGCCTACGCAGTGGATGCTGGTAACGATGCCTGCCATGAAGGCAGCGGCGCTGGTGTCGATCGGCATCATGCAGCGGGTGCGGCGGAGAGATTTACCAGCGGCACAGTTTCCGGCTGGTTTTTCATGGCGACGTAGAACAGCGCGCTCCACGCGCTGAGCAGCACGACGAAGGCGAGGACGACCCATAGCCATGGACGGCGGGCGAGCCAGCCGGTCGGTGCTGTCGGCTCACTTTTGGAGGTATTGCTTGGGGTCGAGGTAGTCATTGGATTTGAGGTGTGGATCGGGTCCGGTGAACTCGAAGGGTTTCGTTGTGTAAGTTTTGCCGTCTTTCGTGTCGGTGACGCGGATGCTGAGTTTGAAAGGTTCTTTGAAGCCCGCTTCGGGCAGGGTGATCATGAGTGGCTTCAAGTCCTCCGCCTGCGCAGCAATGGTGACCGGCGCATCGGCACCGGCGCAAACGAGTCCGGCAGGCAGATCGCCCAGCATGGCGAGCGTGAAGGTGCGCGGCTCGTTGCGCTTGTTGATGAGGCGGATGAGGAACTGATTGCGCAACACGCCGTTGCTTACATAAAACGGCGAGCCTTGCATGCGCAGCACATTGGCGCGCAGCGGTTCGATGCGGCTGGCGGCGAAGCCGAAAACGGCGACACCGAGGAACAGCAGCCCGGTGTAAAAGATGATACGCGGGCGGATGAGACGTGTCTTGCCGCCGTTGAAGGCGGTGAATGAGTCGTAGCGCACGAGGCCGGGTTTGCGGCCGAGTTTGAGCATGATGCTGTCGCAGGCATCCACGCACGCAGCACAGCCGATACATTCAAGCTGGAGGCCGTTGCGGATGTCGATACCGGTGGGGCAGACCTGGACACAGCGCGTGCAGTTCACGCAATCGCCCGCCCCTGTCGTGCCCGCTTTGCCGCGTGGTTCACCGCGTTTTTTGTCATAGCCGATGTTGATGGTATGATCATCGCCCAGCGCGGACTGCATGCGGCCATAGGGGCACATGATGACGCAAAACTGCTCACGGAACCAACTGAAGGCGCCATAAAGTCCCACGGTGAGGAAGATCACCACGCCAAACGCGACGGTGTGCGCCTGCGGCGAATGATGCATCATTTCATACAGCCCTTTGAGCGAAACAAAGTAGCTGAGGAAAATGTGCGCGATGACGAGCGAGCTGAAGATGTAGAGCGCATGCTTGATCACACGCCGGGTGATTTTGCCTGCCGTCCATGGTGCGGCGTCGAGTTTGCGGCGCGCAGAGGCATCGCCGTCGATCAAGCGCTCGATGCGACGGTAGATGTGTTCCAGAAACACGGTGTAGGGGCAGGTCCAGCCGCACCACACGCGACCAAACAGGGCAGTGACGTAAAACAGCGAGAAACCGAGACCCGTGACGAGAAAAAAGCCCACCCACAAGTCCTGCACGGCCAGCGTGAGGCCCATGAAGTGGAAGCGGCGGTTCAGCACATCGAGAAACACCGCCGGGAAGCCGTTCACCGGAATCCACGGCAGCGCGATGTAAACGATGAGCAACAGCAGCGCGGCGAAACGACGGGCACGCGTGAATTTTCCCGACACATCTGCCGGATGCAGCGTCTTCTTGCTGCCATCCTGATTGATGGAGCCAAGGGAAACAAGGTTAAGCGCGTTCATTCTGAGGCGTGAACATGGCATAGCACCGGATGCCAATCTCAGCCCCAGTTGCGTATGGCATGCTGGATATTGCGGATGGTTGAAATGCGCATGTTTGGCGAAGCATTTTTGATTGTTGGGTTTCTCTATTCGATTCGATAAAAAACCTCCAGTGCTGGAATACAGCGACTGGAGGTAGGAAAGCGGCGGCGTGAACTGTTGGCGGTTACTTCACGGGTGATGCTGGCGTGGTAGAAGTAGCTGGAGCGGCAGGAGCAACCGCAGCACCACCAGCGGTCGGGGAGTCGGGCGCTTTCGTGATGGGCTCGCCCTCATGGTGGTGGCTGAGAACGTATGCGACGACTTCACTGACTTTTTTTACCCCGAGTACGATTTCCCACGCGGCCATGCCTTTGGTGATGTCTGGAGAGCCTTTGCGGACGATCTTGAAAATCTCGGTGGGCGTGCCGCCGTATTTCCACTGTTGATCATCAAGGGGCAGGCCTGGCAGCTTGGTCCCCGCCAGCATGCCGTTGAGCTCGGTGCCGTGGCAGGTGACGCACATGCCGGGCGTCATGAAGGTGGCCTTGCCTGCGGCGAGCACTGCGGGGTCACGGGACATTTCCCAGAGCTTTTTGTCGGTGATGGTTTCCATCTGCTTGTCGCGCGCGACCTGCATCTCGGCCATGGCCTGGTCGATGACGGCGGTGTCACTGCTGCCAAAGCCGAGCTGGTAGTAAAACACCCAGTTCAGCACGAACCAGACGATGGCGATGTAGAGGGTGAAGAGCCACCAGTTGGGTAGTTTCTGGTCGTACTCCTGGATGCCGTCATAGACGTGATCGCGGAGGGTTGGCTCGTTGGAGGAATTGGGCTTGTTCGGTTCCATGGCGGGTTAGTCGTCGAGTGGCAGGCGGGACATGTGCTCGGCCTTGTCCTTGCGCAGCAGCATGCCGCGGATGGTCATGATGCCGAAGACGAGCACGGTGGTGGCGAAGGAGAGCAGTGGCACGATGACGTGCCAGTTTTCGTAAATGATGCGCTTGTACATGAGTTGGAAGGCGGTGCGGGGTTAGTGCGTGACAGCAGCGCTGCGTGTCTTGTCCGGAATGCCGGGGCTAAGCGGGAAGGGGATACCCTGGCCATTTTTACCGAGCGTTTCCTCAATGACGGGCTGCTCGAACTGGCCGAGTTTTTGCAAATAGGCGATGACGGCTACGAGCTCGCAGTCGGGGCGCACGACGATGTTCGATTTCTTGAGTTCCTCGGCGATCTTCACACCGGCTTCGAGGGCCTTCATCTTGATCTCGGTGGCATCCATGGGCGGATAGGGCACGCCGAGCTGGCGCAGGACGGCGATCTTCTTCGGCAGCGCCTTTTGATCGAAGGGCTTCTCTTTCAAGTGGGCATAGGGCGGCATGTTTGACTGCGGCGACATGGAGCGCGGGTCCATCATGTGCTCGTAGTGCCAGGAATCGGGACGTGCACCGCCTTCGCGGGCGAGATCGGGACCGGTGCGCTTCGAACCCCACTGGAATGGATGGTCGTAAATGCTTTCGCCGAGACGTGAGTAGTCGCCGTAGCGCATGACATCAGGCACGAGGGTGCGGATCATCTGCGAGTGGCAGTTGTAGCAGCCTTCGCTGACGTAGATGTCGCGACCGGCGAGTTCGAGCGGCTCGTAGAGCTTCTGAATGCGATCTTCGACGTTCTTGGCGCTGTTGACGGTGACGGTGGGGATGATCTGGATCAAGCCGCCGATGACCACGGCGACAAAGGTGAGCACCGTGAACGGCAGGTAGTTGTGCAGCAGCTTCTCATACCAGAAGGCCCAGGACTTGCTGGTCTGCTGGAAACGGCGCACGGCCATGTAACCGAAGATGCAGGCGCAGATGAGCGAGGCGATGTCGGCGCCCGGTGGCAGGAAGATCCAGCCAAAGACGAGGAGGAGACCACCGACGGTGTAGGTGAGCGGGTCGTTGATGAAGGTCTCCTTCATGCCCATCGTGTCAGCCGTGCCGCGCTGCAGGACAGCGATCTCACGCACTTCATTGTAAGGCGTGCCGGAACGGATGGTCTTCCAGAGATTGATACACATCACGATCCAGCCAAGGAGGAACATGCCGCCACCGATGACACGCAGACCCATGAGCGGACGGATAGCCTGAAGCGTGTCGAGGAAGGTATTCTTCATCGCGAGACCGTCGGCGGTGACCTGGTTCAGCATCAGCCCCTGCATGATGCCGCTGATCCACATCGCGACGACGTAGAGCAAGATGCCGAAGGTGCCGATCCAGAAGTGGAAGTTCGCCATGGGGACGGAATACAGGCGGGTGTTCCAGAGCCGTGGTGCCAGCCAGTAGAAGAGACCGGCGGCCATGAAGCCGTTCCAGCCGAGCGCACCGCTGTGAACGTGGCCGATGGTCCAGTCGGAGTAGTGCGAGAGTGAATTCACCGCGCGGATGGAGAGCAGCGGGCCTTCAAACGTCGCCATGCCGTAGAAGGTCACGGCAGCGATGAAGAACTTGATGACGGGATCGGTGCGCAGCTTGTCCCAGGCACCGCGCAATGTGAGCAGGCCGTTAAGCATACCGCCCCAGGACGGTGCCCAGAGCATGAGGCTGAAGAACATGCCGAGCATTTGCAGCCACTTCGGCAGCGCCGTGTTCAGCAGGTGATGCGGTCCCGCCCAGATGTAGAGAAACACCAGCGACCAGAAGTGCACGATCGAGAGACGATACGAGTACACCGGACGTTCCGCCGCTTTCGGCAGGAAGTAGTACATGATGCCGAGAATCGGCGTGGTGAGAAAGAAGGCGACGGCGTTGTGTCCATACCACCACTGCACCAGCCCGTCCTGCACACCGCCGAAGATGCCGTAGCTGTGCGTCCAACTCGTGGGAATCGAGAGATGATTGACGATGTAGAGCATCGCCACGGTGATGATCGTCGCGATGTAGAACCACAGGGCGACGTAGAGGCTTGGCTCGTTCCGTTTGTGCAGCGTGAGGAAGAAACTCACGGCGAACACGACCCAGATCACCGCCACAGCGATGTTGATGGGCCAGATCAGCTCGGCGTATTCTTTACCACGTGAGAGACCGAGCGGCAGCGTAATGGCGGCGGCCACGATGATGAGCTGCCAGCCCCAGAAGTGGATGTTGGAGAGCGTGTCATTACCCATGCGGCACTTACAGAGACGCTGCGTGGAATAATAGACACCGGCGAACATCATGTTGCCCACGAAGGCGAAGATGGCGGCGTTTGTATGCAGCGGACGCAGGCGGCCGAAGGTGAGCCATTCGGCCAGATTGAGCTGATGGAAGTTCAACTGGCTGGCGATAAACACGCCGGCGAGCATGGCGACGACGCCGAAGATGATCGAGGCCAGCATGAACTGGCGGACGACCTTGTCGTTGAACTCAATGGGTACTTTGGTGGCGGAGGTGCTGGTCATGGGAACTGGAGGGAGTGGCAATGGCCGCCGGCACGCACCCGGAGTCATCCAGAGGCAGGAGGGCGTCCTGCTCGGTGCTGCCGCGCCGCTTTTGCGTGCGCTCCGCCAGATAGAGCGCCGCGAATAACACGGCGAACATGAGACTGACGAAGATGGTGACGGCGAAGACTTCCATAGTGCGATGCGGAGCGGTGGCTCACGCTGCGGCACTATGGCTGGATGAATTACCGACGCTCCGCCTTGCTTGCTCTACGCGGCCCGCATTTTGTGGACACTCAAACAGCAGCGCAAAATCGGCATGCTCTTGCCACTTTCAGCGTGGCCGCATTTTCCCGGTGCCGGGCAGGGCGCTGAGGAAGAAATAGCGTGGCGAACGCAGCAGGTCGCCGATCTCGCGGATGGCCATGCAGAACAGCAGTTCGTCGAGCCGGGTGTGCGCCTGGCCGTGGTCTTTGAGCTGTTCGTCGAGAAAACGGCGCAGGCGCTTGTTTGCGTTGAACTCCAGCGGCACGCTGCCGAGATTCATCAGCAGCAGGAGCGTGAAAACACCGGCGGCGACAAACAAGGCATTCTTGGCGATGAGGATGCGGCCAATCATGAGCCCGACAATGACGAAAACGCTGGCGGTGGGCAGGTAGCGGCTCATGCGGATGCAGCTTTGACGCCATTTGAGTTCGCCGAGGCTGTCGCCGGTCTGCAAGGCATGTGCGGCCTCATGCAGGGCGATGGCCCAGGCTGCCAGCGTGGTTCCCTGCGCCACGTCCTTGCGCAGGAACAGGCGGCGGCGGGTGGGATCAAAGTAATCGGTGACGACGGCGTTATGCTCAACGACCTGCACATCCTCGACTCCTTCGGATTTGAGGAACATGAGAGCGATCTCGCCGCCCGTGTGCGCGGTGGGGGAGTTGGCGCGAAAGCCTTTGAGCATCATGGATTCGTGGCGTGCCAGTGCCCACCGGCTGAGACCGACGCCGATGACGAGAACCACGATGAGGATAAGAAAGACCATGAGAAGAAGCGGGCGCACACTCGCAGCAATACGCGGGCAGGCAATTCGAGTGTGCAGTGTTCTTGCATCTGCCAGCTAGGCATGATTGCATGGCGGCATGATTGATCGCGTTGTTTTCTTTGCTTTCTGCCTGCTCATAACCATTCCCACCTTCGCGGACGATTTTTTGGGCCAGGGCGAGTTCCGTTATCGCATCGTGCCGAACTGGGGGCGCGAGGCGCTGGCGCAGGTGAGCGTGAAAAATGGTCACGCTGTTGCCATCGATGGCCAAGGGCGGGTGCTATTTCTCACGGACGATGCGAGGAACAACGTGATCATTCTCGACGCGAAGACGGGCGCATTGATTAAGCACTGGACGGCTCGCATGCCGGGTGCGCATGGGATGAGCCTCGTGCGGGAAGAGGAACGCGAGGTTTTGTTCATCACGGACACACAACTGCATGAGGTGCGCAAGCTGACGCTCGATGGGGAGGAACTAGCAGTGTTTCCGTGGCCACAAACGGCGAAGCTGCATGCTAGCGCCAATGAATACCGACCCTCGAAGACGATCCATTTTCCCAATGGCGAGTTCGCCGTGTTCGACGGTTATGGAAAGGACTACATCTTCCATTACAAAGCCGACGGCACGCTGCTTCGAGCCTGGGGCGGCAACATTGGCGACCAACGTGACCAATTAAAGCACTGGGGGCCGCATGGTGGTGCCTTGGATGAGCGCGCCGGCACGCCCCGTGTCATCATCGGTATGAGTGACCAGCAGGAGATCCGCCGGTTCACACCCGAGGGCCATTTCATCGACCAGATGCCATTCCCGGGCGGTAATCCGCGTGACATTGTGCTGTTCGGCCAACACACGATCATTCCTCATCTCGGCGATAACTGGCCGAAGGACAAAAATGCGCCCGGTTTTATCTCCATCGTCGATTCGCAGTGGAAGATCGTCTCAAACATCGGCGGTCCGCCTGCGGTGTATGAAAACGGCGTTCTGCAGCCGATGAAGAGCGACGGGAAGACCTTCATCCATCCGCATGGCGTGGCCGTGGATGCGGATGGAAACCTCTATGTGGCTCAGTTCGCCTCGCCTGCGGCTCCGCTGCTGAAACTGGAGCGTCTCAAGTAGATGCAACTTTTCTTGTTGAGGCTGGTTTGAGTTAGAGATGAACACAGAGTCCAGCTATGAGGTTGCCAAAGCAGTGCAGCGGCGGAACATGCCCGCCATGCGCCCCTTGGCCATTTTTCTAGCTCTAATCACAACTGCCGTCGCTCAGTCGAAAGATACTAAACAGACTCCGCCCAAGCCGGGTGAGGGGCCGGCGTATCGTGAAGGTGATCGTCGAGGCCCGCAGGGAATGATGCCAGGCATGGGCGGTAAGCCGTCACGAGGTTTCGATGGTTTTGAAAAGCTCTCTGAGGCAGAGCGTGTCAAGGTGCGTGCGGCCTTTGAAAAAGCCTGGCAGCGACCCGAGGTCATCGCGTCACGCGATCAGGCGATGAAAGTGAACGAAGAACTGCGTACCACACTGCACAAGGCGCTCAAAGAAATTGATCCCGAAGTCGTGGGCATTCTGGAGAAAATCAAGCCGCCCTTCCCCATGGATCAACGCGGCCTGCCGGAGATGCCAAAGCCGGATTCACCAGAGTTTGGCCGGATGGCGGCGATTCGTCTGGGCGCTGAGATGATGTCTATTTCCAATCCCGAACGTCGCGAAGAGACACGGCGTTTTCATGATCGTATCATGCAGTTCCCTCGGGTGAAAGAAGCGCTCGCCAAATTGGAGCAATTGCCGCCGGATCAGCGCATCGAGGCCTTCAAAAAGCTCCGTGACACCTATCGTGAAGTTGCGGGCCAGGAGTTTATGAAATTCCGTGAGAAGCCGGAATCGAAGGACGGTTTCCGCCGACCGCCAGAGCAGGAGAAGACACCTTCTACCGAACCTAAGCCGTAAGGCGGATCAATCCCCGCCGCCCGCTTCTTTACGCGTGTTGCCAAAGGCATCTTTGACTGCCGCAACTGCATAATCGCGGTTGAGCTTGGTGATCCAGCGCACGCTGATTTCCTTCGGGCAAGCGGCTTCGCACTCGTATTGGTTGGTACAGTTGCCGAAGCCTTCTTTGTCCATTTGGCGAACCATGCCGAGTGTGCGGCGATCTTTCTCTGGCTGGCCTTGGGGGAGTAGATTGAGTTGTCCGGCCTTGGCGGAGACGAAAAGCATGGCACTGGCGTTTTTACACGCGGCCACGCAGGCACCACAGCCGATGCATGCGGCGGCGTCCATGGCTGCATCGGCAACTTCTTTGCCAATGGGCAATGCATTCGCGTCCTGCGGTGCGCCGGTGCGCACAGTGACGAAACCACCAGCCTGCTGAATGCGATCGAAAGCACCACGATTCACGACGAGGTCTTTGATCACTGGGAAGGCCTTCGCGCGGAAGGGCTCAACCCAGATGGTGTCGCCGGTGCGGAACTTACGCATGTGGAGCTGGCAGGTCGTGGTGGCCTTTTCCGGGCCGTGCGGAACGCCGTTGATCTGCATGGAGCACATGCCGCAGATGCCTTCGCGGCAGTCGTGGTCAAAGGCGACGGGCTCCTGACCTTTCGCGATGAGGCGCTCATTGATGATGTCCATCATTTCGAGGAATGAGGCATGATCCGGGATCTCCGGCGCTTCGATGTCCTGGAAGTGACCGGGCTGACCTGCGTTTTGACGCCAGACTTTGAGGTGAAGATTGAGTTGGGACATGGGACGTTGAAAAAGGCGTTATTTGTAGCTGCGGACGGCAAGATGGACTTCTTCGAAGGTCAGCGGCTCTTTGTTGAGCGTGGGTTTGCTGAAGTCACCGGTGTATTCCCAGGCGGCGGCGTAGCTGAAGTTTTCGTCGTCGCGTTTCGCCTCGCCATCGGGGTATTGATGCTCGGTGCGGAAATGACCGCCGCAGCTTTCCTCGCGATTCAGGGCATCGAGGCAGAGCAACTCGGCGAACTCCATGAAATCGGCCACGCGTCCGGCTTTTTCGAGCTCGGGGTTGCAGGCATCTCCGCTGCCAGGAACGACCACGTTCGTCTTGAATTCTTCGCGCATCTCCGGGATGCGTTTGAGCGCCTCGGTGAGTCCCGCTTTGTCGCGTGCCATGCCGCATTTGTCCCAAACGAGCAGGCCGAGTTCGCGGTGGAAGCTGTCCACGCTGCGCTTGCCCTTGTTGTTGAGGAACTGCTTTGTCTGTGTGGTGCAGTCTGCGACGGCTTTCTTGAACTCCGGATGCTCGGTGGTCACGCTGCCGGGCTTCTGATGCACGAGGTAGTTCGCGATGGTCGTCGGGATGACGAAGTAGCCGTCCGCGAGGCCTTGCATGAGTGCGCTGGCACCCAGACGATTGGCACCGTGGTCGGAGAAGTTCGCCTCACCGAGCACATGCAGGCCGGGGAGGTTGCTCATGAGGTTGTAGTCCACCCACAGGCCACCCATCGTGTAATGCACGGCGGGATAGATGCGCATCGGCTGCTTGTAGCCGTTTTCGCCAGTGATCTTCTCATACATGGCGAAAAGATTGCCGTAGCGCTCAGCGATCGTCTTCTGGCCGAATTGACCGATGGCCTCTGCGAAGTCGAGATAAACACCGCGTCCACCGGGACCGACGCCGAGACCTGCATCGCAGGCTTCTTTGGCCGCACGGGAAGAAATGTCACGCGGGGCGAGATTGCCGAAGCTCGGATATTTGCGCTCCAAAAAGTAATCACGATCCGCTTCTGGAATCTGCGCAGCAGGCTTGCCGACATCGGCAGCATTTTTCGGTACCCAGATGCGGCCATCATTGCGCAGCGACTCAGACATCAAGGTGAGCTTGCTCTGATAATCACCGCTCACTGGAATGCATGTCGGGTGGATCTGCGTGTAGCACGGATTGGCAAAGAACGCGCCTTTGCGGTGCGCACGCCATGTGGCGGTCACGTTGCAGCCCATCGCATTCGTCGAGAGATAGAAAACATTGCCGTAACCACCCGTGCAAAGCAGCACCGCGTCACCCGCATGCGATTCGATCTTACCTGTGACGAGATCACGCGTCACGATGCCCTTAGCATGACCATCCACGGTAACAACATCGAGCATTTCCGTGCGGGGGAACATCTGCACGCCACCAGCGGCGATTTCCTTGTTCAAAGCCGAATACGCTCCGAGCAGAAGCTGCTGCCCAGTCTGACCACGCGCGTAAAATGTGCGGCTCACCTGCGCGCCGCCGAAGGAGCGATTCGCCATCATACCACCATACTCTCGCGCAAAAGGAACACCCTGCGCCACGCATTGGTCGATGATGCTCACGCTGACCTCAGCTAGGCGATGCACGTTCGACTCACGCGCACGGAAGTCGCCGCCTTTGACCGTGTCGTAGAAAAGACGATGCACGCTGTCGCCGTCGTTTTGATAATTCTTCGCCGCATTGATGCCACCCTGCGCCGCGATGGAGTGCGCACGCCGTGGTGAGTCCTGGAAGCAGAAGCACTTCACCTTGTAGCCCAGTTCGGAAAGCGTCGCAGCAGCCGAAGAACCTGCGAGACCGCTGCCGACCACGAGGATCGTGAACTTGCGCTTGTTCTTCGGATTGATGAGCTTCGAGTCCTGTTTGTGCTTGGACCACTTCATGGCCATCGGGCCGGAGGGAATGTTGGAATTAAGTGACATGGCGAATCGCGGAAAAGATTAGCGGACGTAGCCGAGCCAGACGGCAAGGACGATGGAACAGTTGCCGACGAGGATCAGACCGGCGAATGCATACCCGAGCTTCTTGAACAACGGCTCCGTCTTGTCCGTGGCGACGCCGAGCGTCTGGAACAGACTGCTGAAGCCATGACTCAGATGGCTGGAGAGCAGCAGCATCGCGATGATGTAGAAAATCGACGCCGGTGCCCACGAGAAGCCTGCGACGACCATGCGATACACATCATGCACAGTTTCGCCGTGCAGTACGGTTTTGTAGGTGTCGTAGTCATTGTTTTTGCGCACGGTGAAGTGCAGCAGGTGATAAATAATGAAGGCCAGAATAGTCAGGCCGCTCCAGATCATCGTGTGCGAGGCTTTACCGCTCACTTGGGCCTTTTGCATGCCATACGCATCCTTGCGCGCTGCACGATTGGCCTTGGTGAGTTGAATCGTCGCCACGATGTGAATGACCACTGCTGTCAGTAGGCCGATGCGAGCGATCCAGACACCGCCACCATGCAGCATGGTCTGGAGCATGTGCCCGTATTCATTGATGGCGTCTTTACCGACGAAAATCAGCAGGTTGCCAATCATGTGGCCAAGGACAAACCCCAGCAGCATGAGGCCCGTCAGGGCCACCAAAATCTTCTTGCCGATGGAGGAGGCGTAAAATCGCGAAAGGGAGTCAAAAACAGCGCTCATGTGGGGATGAATTCATCATGGAGATACGCTGCCACCGTGCAAGCCGGGTGTGCAAATTTCCTTGCGGATCACTGCTGCGATCTTGTCTCAAGCACGCTCAATCGCCATCGCGATGCCCATGCCGCCGCCGATGCAGAGGCTGGCGATGCCGCGATGCAAGCCGTGGTCTTCGAGATGATGCAGCAGTGTGACCAAAACACGGGCACCGCTGGCTCCGATGGGATGGCCGAGGGCGATGGCGCCACCGCGTGGGTTCACCTTGGCGGTATCAAGGCCGAGTTCCTTGACGCAGCCGAGCGTTTGCACGGCGAATGCCTCATTAATTTCGATGGCGTCGACCTGATCGAGACTCCAACCGGTTTGAGCGCACACTTTCTGAATCGCACCGACGGGGCCGAGGCCCATCACCGCAGGATCGCAGCCGACAGAGGCGCTGGCGATGATGCGGGCCTTCGGTTTCAAGCCGTGACGCGAAACGGCCTCTTCGCTGGCCAGCAGGACCAAGGCTGCGCCATCGTTGATGCCGGAGGCGTTTCCGGCGGTAACGGTACCGTCTTTGCGGAAGGCGGGCTTGAGTTTGGCGAGCGACTCGACGGTCGTGTCGGCTCGTGGATGCTCATCTTCGGTCAAATCGCCCGCTGGAATGATTTCGCGGCTCAAGGCAGCGCGATTGGTCGCAACGCGACTTTGACTGAGCGCGGCGAAGGCGTCCTGCTCGGCGCGGGTGATGCCGTGTTTGTCGGCGATGCGCTCGGCGGTCTCACCCATGCCGATTTTGAGCAGCGGATCGGTCAGGCCATCGACGAACATGGCGTCTTGAAGAGAAGCATCGCCGAGTTTTTTGCCGAAACGCAGATCCATCGCGTAATGCGGCGCACGGCTCATCATTTCGACGCCACCAGCGAGGACGAGGTCGTTTTCACCACTGCGGATGGCATCGGCGGCGAGTGCGACGGCCTTCAGTGACGAGCCGCAGGCCATGTTCACGGTGAAAGCGGGCACTTCTTGAGGAATGCCGAGCTTGAGGCCGATTTGGCGCGCTACGTTCATGCCGCAGCCGGCTTGCAGCACTTGGCCGAGGATGACCTGCTGAATGTGCGGTCGCAGTTCCTGCGGCAGCATCGCCTCGCCGAGCAGGTGTCCGAGTTCGGTGGCGGTGAGAGCTTTCAATCCGCCGCCGAATCGGCCGATGGGTGTGCGCTTGGCTTCGATGATGTAAACAGGTTTCATGGGATGGTGCGGATGGTTTCGGCGAGTTGCGGGGCGAATTGCATGTGATCGAGCACGTCGCGCTGCAAATTGAGGCCGGCGGCGACTTCGATGAGGCGCAGACCTTGCGGCGTGAGTTCAAACACGGCGCGTTCAGTGACGTAGATCACCTGCTGGCCGTTTTGAAATGCGGACGGGCCGTGAAAGCAAACATGCTGGAGCTTGCGCACGAATTTGGCATTTCCCTTCGCTTGGAAGGTGCAGCAAAAGACGAGTCGGCGGGTGCTTTGAGCGATGTTCACGAAGCCGCCGACACCAGCGAAGCGATCTGCAAAGCTGGCGACGTTCACGCTGCCCTCGGGATCGACTTCGACGGCACCGAGCACCGCGATGTCGAGTCCGCCGCCGTCGTAGAAGTCGAACTGCGAGGGCTGGTCGATGACGGCTTCGGGGAAGTGGCTGCATCCGAAACTGAGGCCTGATGCAGGCACACCGCCGGTGGGGCCGCTTTCGACGGTGAGGGTGAATTCGCTGAGGCAGCCGGTTTCTGCGGCGACCATCGCCACGGCTTCAGGCAAACCGATGCCGAGGTTCACGATGTCGCCTGCACGGATTTCGCGCAGCGCCCGTGAGCCGATGCGTTTGCGTTCGGACTCGGGCATGACGGGCAGCTCGAAGTTGCCATCGCCAGTGACGACGAAATCTTCGTTGAAGACTTCTCCAAAAGTCTGGTCGTGCTGCACACCAGCCGAAGTAACGATGTAATCGACGAGAAGGCCGGGTACGCGCACGGCCTTCGGATCGGGCAGTTGATCCACCACGCTCTCGACCTGCGCGATGACGATGCCACCGTGATTCTTCGCCGCCTGGGCCATGGGAAGCACCTCGCTGATCAAACCTTCGCATTCCATGCTCAGGTTGCCACGTGCGTCGGCATACGTCGCGCGAATGAGCGCCACATGGATCGGCATCGGCTTGTAGCGCAGCCACGTTTCGCCATCCAGCTTGATGCGTTCGACGAGCGGCTCGGTAGTTCGTGCGTTTAGCATACCGCCGCCGTGGATGGGGTCGATGAAGGTGTTCAAACCGACCTTCGTGATCAATCCGGGTCGTTTCGCGGCGATCTCACGCGTCAGCACGCTCAGCACCCCCTGCGGCAGGTTGTAGGCTTCGACTTCGTTTGCCAAGGCGAGTGCACCGAGCTTCGGCGCGAGGTTCCAATGCCCACCGACGATGCGTTTGAGCATGCCGCGATGCGCGAGGTGGTTCATGCCGCGCTCCGCACGATCTCCCTGGCCCGCACAATAATAGAGCGTGAGGTCTCGAGGCGTGCCGGTTTGCAAAAAGCGGCGCTCCAGAGCCGAGGTGAGCATCTCCGCATGCCCGGCACCGACGAAGCCACTCACCGCCACCGTAGCACCGCTTGAAATGGCGGCGACGGCTTCGTCAGCAGTGGCAAGGAGGGCAGGGGAACGCATCAGCCTCTCCAGCCGCCGTTGATTTCGATGGTTTGTCCGGTCACATAACTTGCGAGCGGCGAGCAGAGGAACAGGACGACGTTGGCGACTTCTTCGGTGGTGCCGAAGCGATTCAGCGGGACGTTTTTGAGCATCTCGGCACGGACGTTTTCGGGAATGGTCGCGGCCATGGCGGTGTCGATGACGCCGGGAGCGATGGCGTTGGCGCGGATCTGTTTGCGGGCGGCTTCACGGCTGAGGACGCGCATCATGGCCTGCACGCCGGATTTTGCGGCGGCGTAGTTCGCCTGGCCGAAGAAGCCCTGGATGGCGGCAATGCTGCCGAAGCTGACAATGGCGCCGTGGTCGCGCATGACTTCGAGCGCGAACTTGCAGCAGTAAAACACGCCGGAGAGGTTCACGTCGATGACAGCGTCCCATTCATCGAGTCCCATCTTCGCGATGGTGCGGTCCTTGATGATGGCGGCGTTGTTGACGAGGTAATCGAGGCCGCCGTGGCGTGCCTGGACGTCACCCATCATGGTTTGCACCTGCTCGGGCTGCGAAACGTCGGCGGCGATGATGCTGGCGCTGTCGGTGCGGGCGAGATTGAGTTCGTCGGCGAGTGATTGTGCATCCACCGTGGTGCCGGGCGTGCCGAGGTGATTGAGGACGACGGTGGCACCCGCCCGATGAAACGTTCGGGCGACTTGAGAGCCGATGCCCTGCGATGCGCCGGTGATGAGGGCGATTTTGCCTTTGAGGTCGATGGTTATCATGGTGGGGTGACAGATTTAAACGGGCATTCGATGTTTGTCATTGCCGACAGGCTGTGGCATAAACGGTAAGTTATGGTCAAAAAACTCCTCCACACCCGCTATCGGGTGAATGATCTCGAAAAGACGATCAATTTTTACACTCAGGTGCTCGGCCTGAAGGAAGTGCGCCGCCACAAGTCGCCGCGCGGCTCTGAACTGGTGTTCTTGCAGACGCCGAACAGCGATGAACTCATCGAGATTTGCAGCTATCCGGCCAGCGGGCAGGTGACGTTTTGCAGCGATCTGACTCATCTGGCGTTTGAGGTGGAGAGCATCGAAGAGTTTGCGAAACATGCTGCCGCACTTGGTTATCCGCTGTCTGATGGACCGACGCCGAGTTCGAGCGGTGTGTTTGCATTCATTGACGCACCCGAGGGTTATGAGATAGAACTGATCGAATACCGGAAATAATCCAACCCAACCAACTTCATGGACTTCGACTGGCTCGGCGCTGCTTTTGATCTTTCGCAACTCCCGCCGAAAGACATCGAGGAGTCGTTTGAGGACCCATTCGCTCTTAAATTCCTGCCTGACGGCCAGAGCGAGGAGGCAGAGGCTCGCTACTACCACTTGGGCAAGTCCTTGCAGGCCAAGCCGGTGTTCAGCGTGTTCTGGACAGACGGCAAACGTTACCGCGTCGTCTTCGCGCGGCTGATGACTCCAGGGGAGCATGATTTCTTCGAGCGCAAGAAGGCGGAGGATATTTGAGTTCACCCATTACGACCATGGACACCGCATCACCTGATTTGAAACCGATTCGCGCCTGGAAGGACGTGCCTGCCTTTGATGCTGAGGATGCGGAGGTGAAATTCTGGGCGGCGCACCAACTCGATGCGCGGCTGATGCAGTCCTCGATCCATCGTGCGGATGTGCGCGAGTCCACCACGATCACGCTGCGCTTTGACCCGCGCATGCTGAGCCGCATCAAGCGCGTGGCCCGCCGTCGTTACCTGAACTACCAAAGCATGATCAAGCAGTGGCTGAGCGAGCGGATGGAGCAGGAATTGAAGGACTGAGGCACAAAAAACCCGCGCTCCGTAAGACGAAGCGCGGGTGAAAGGAGTGGAGGCTGATTACAGCGACTTCTTGAGTGCGGCGGAGGCGACAAAGCGCACGGTCTTCGAGGCTTTGATCTTCATGGCTACGCCGGTCTTCGGATTGCGGCCGGTGCGGGCGGCACGCTTGGCGACCTTGAAGGTGCCGAAGCCGATGAGCTGGACGTTGCTAGTCTTGACGCCCTTGGCGATAGAGGTGAGGACGGCGTCGAGGGCGTCGCTGGCAGCACGCTTGGAGGTGTCACCACCGAGATTTTTCTGTACGGCTTCGATGAGTTCGGCTTTGTTCATAAGATGCTGAGTGGATTCGTTGTTGGAATGAATACGGGTCCGCGCCAGAATGATCAGGGAGAGCGGTCAGATTTTATGGCGCTGTCGCCATTGCTTCTCAAACACAAAAACTATCCAATCCAAGATTCTACAGGGCATGGAAGACCATCAAATACTCAAAAAGTTCTTGCTTCTCGAGTCGGAACCATCCGTCGCGCAGAGCGTTTTCATCGCCTCTGGAGCCATCGTGCTTGGCGCGGTGGAGATGCAGGACGAATCCAGTGCGTGGTATGGTGCGGTGCTGCGTGGCGACATCAATCGCATCATTGTCGGTGCGCAAAGTAATGTACAGGATGGCAGTGTGTTGCATGTAAGTGATGATCATGCCTGCGTGCTGGGCGAGCGCGTGACCGTGGGGCACCGTGCGGTGGTGCATGCCTGCAACGTTGGCGATGAAGTGCTGGTGGGCATGGGGGCGATCATTCTTGACGGGGCGCAGATCGGCGCGCGCAGCATCATTGCCGCTGGGGCCTTAGTGACGAAGAACATGATCATTCCTGAAGGATCGCTCGTTCTCGGATCGCCGGCACGTGTGGTGCGTGCGCTCTCGCTCGAAGAACAGCAGGCGAACGCGAAGCTGGCTCTTAAGTACGTAGAGCTAGCCCGACGTTACCTCAAACTGGGCCTTGGCGGTGAGTCCATCAAGGCGCTAGGCAAGCCATTCTAGACGCAGAAAAATCCACGGCGCATGTTGCCATCCGCACGCACGCGGTTTTAGTTTGGCCCCATGAACAAGGATGTCGTCGAAGTGCAGGTGCGCGCGGTGCTGCCGCTGGAAGGCAGCTTTGCCGTATTCCTGGGCAATGAGACCAAGGTCTTCGTGATCTACATCGACGAGTCGGTTGGCACGGCGATCTCGATGTTCATGCGCGGCGTGTCAAAAGAACGCCCGCTTACCCATGACCTCGTCGGGCATCTGCTTCTGGCCTTCGGCGCGAAGGTGGAGCGGGTCATCATCAACAACATCAACGGCAGTGTGTTTCATGCGCGCCTGATCATTTCCGCCGAAAACGAGCTGCATACGACACGCAAGATGATCGAACTCGACGCCCGGCCCAGCGACAGCATCGCCATGGCCGTGCAGCAAAGCGCACCGATCTTTGTGGCGAAGAAAGTTTGGGAGACCGTTGAAGATGTGAGTGAAACACTCGCGCAGATCGAAAAAAAGGGGCTGGAGGCACAACAAGCCGCCGACACGACCAAGGAAGAGGGCGATGACGATGATGACGACATCGAGGAACTGAGTGATGAGGACATCAACAGTATTGCCGGCATCAGCACGGGCAAGGATGATGAAACTTACGATGACGGCTTCGGCGATGATGACGACGAAGAAGGCGAGGAATGGAAGAAGGCGGACGGGTGAGGGATGAAAAAATGCAGACGTAAAATCAGCCGATGCCCAAACTGACCCGAGACTTAATCCAAGGAATCAAACTCACGATGAATTTCCGCGAGCACAACCCACCGCACTTTCACACCGCCTATGGCGAGCACGAAGTTGCGCTGAGGTTCGATGGCAGCATTGAGGCTGGCAGTCTCCCACAGGCCAAGTTGAAGATCGTCATGGAGTGGGCTAGTCTCAACCAAGCGGCGCTGGCGGCGCGCTGGGAGCTTGCGAGTTCGGGCCGCAATTTCACCACTATTGACTGACATCCTATGAATACCATCCTCGACACCCACCCTACGTTGCAGGAATGCAAGGCTGCCTGCTTGCGTGTGACCGATGACTTTCGACTTACCGTGCGCTTTCGTGATGGTCTGGTCGCGGAACTCGACTTCGCCGAAGATGTGAATCAAGAGCACGGCCCGATGGCGGAGCCGCTGCGAGATCCAGTGTATTTTGCCAGCGTGAGCATCGAAGACGGCGTTATCACATGGCCAAACGGTTACAACATTGATGCAGTCACTCTGCACACATGGGGACGGCAGGGCTTTATCGGCTGAAACATCCACTGCTTACCTGGACAGCATGGTCTTCAGTTGCAACGCTTCGCCATGGCCTGGGGCGATGCTCAGCACGCGATTAAGCGCGGTGATGGCTTCTGGTTTACGGCCTTGCTGTGCGAGGATCGTGGCACGCGCATACGGAATACCGGGGTCGCGTGAGTTGGCGAGTTCGCCACGTTGCAGGGCATCGAGAGCACCAGGAACATCGCCCTGACCGTTTTTAGCGAGGCCGAGATTGTACCAAGCGCGGGCGAATGACGGATCAAGACGCACGGCTTCTTGCAGAGAGGCGATCACGGCTTTCATGTCGCCAGTTTCGCTGAGAGCGAGGCCGAGTTCGTAGTGATACTCGGCGTGATTGGGTGCGAGCTTGATAGCATCGCGGAGCTTGGCGATGGCGAGCTGCGTTTGGCCGGTGGTGCTGTACATCATTGCAAGGTCGTGATGGAACGGCGGTGAGTTGGGATCCCAGCGAATGGCGGTTTCCATGTGCTGGATGGCAGAGGAGGTGTTGCGACGGGCAAAATCGAACTGCGCGAGCTGCATTTGGCCACTGGGCTGATCGGCATTGAGATTGAGCATGTGCTGCAAGTCTTTACCAGCGGCGGATTCGAGATCGATCGAGTCACGCAAGGCCCAAGCGGCAGCGACCCGTACACCACGCACGGGATCATTGAGCAAAGGTTCGATGCTGGAGCGAACGGAGTTACTTTGCAGCACGGGCTCGAGTGTGCGGATGGCGCTCTGGCGCACAAGCGGATGGGCGTGTTCCAAATGGGCGGTGACAGCGGTTTGAACACTGGATTGATCAATCCAGCGATCCAACAGCAGTGTGGCGCTGGCTTTCCAATGTGGAATTTCATCGCTGCCGAGCAGATCAATGAGGCCGTCTCGTGCTTCAGCATCGCCTTGGCGTGCTTTGGCGATGAGCGTAGCCCGTGTGCGGGTTTTGCGGTTCATTTTGTCACCCCACCAATTCTGCGTGGCTTGGAGCGCCCATTCGGTGGTCTTGTCGGTGTGACATTTGTTGCAGGCGTTTGGCACGTTGAATTGCTTGGTAAGCAGCGGATCAGGAATGGTGAAGCCATGATCGTGGCGGGGGTGGCGCTGCATGTACACGGTCTGGGGCATGTGGCAGTTCACGCATTGATTGCCGGTGCTGGCAGTTTGATGAAAGCTGTGCGCTTCCGGCATGATGATCGGGGCATTGGGAAAACCTCCCTGTGTGTGGCAGCGCATGCAGAGCTGATTGCCGGGTAAAATCGTTTTCATGCTGTGCATGTCGTGGCAGTCCATGCAGCGCACACCGGCGTTGTGCATGCGGCTGCTGAAGAAGCTGCTGAACTCGTAGTTCTCGTCGCGAATTTGGCCGTCGGGGTAAAACGTATCCGTCTGATCGGTGATGGTGAGCTGATGGTGATCCCAAAACGATTCACCCGGCACGAAGTCGCCGGTGATCTCGCCGCGTCGTGCGTGGCAGCCTGCGCAGTTTTCGGTGTGTTGGTCACGTGACCATTTCACGAGCGTGGGATCACCTTTGATACCACGATTGGCGTGCTGCCACTCGTTGTGCGGTTTCATCGGGCCGTGGCAGGATTCGCAGCTCACCGTCATCTCGGCCATGGTGGTCTTGTAGCTGTCACTGCCTGCGTCGTAGTTTTTGCGCAGGCGAGTGTTGTGGCAGGTGGCGCACATCTGATTCCACACCATGCCGCGGCCGGTCCAGTGGCCCCACTCGCCGGGTTTGCGGTCTTCGTTGCCATACACGTTGAACCATTCGTTTTTATGCGGGTCGAGGCAGGCTTCCATGGCTTGCAGACGGCCGTTGCCACCATCCACGAGGAACTGCCGCAGCGGATCGTGGCCGATGACGCGTTCGACACGATAAGGAGTGATCTTGTCGCCAAAACCGAGAGCGATGAGTTCGTAGTCGCTGCCGGTTTTACGTGTTTCAGTCGTTTGTGTGCCGTGGGTGAAGGTGCGCTCAGGTACAAACGCAGGATCATCGAGTTTGGCGTCCGGCTTGCGTTCGGCGAGACCGTGATGCGAACTAATCCACTTGGTGAATTGATCGGCGTGGCACTCTTTGCAGCTCTGCGAGCCGGCGTATTGTGCAAAGGCCGCTTTTTCATCCGGCATGACGTAAGGCTCAACCTTTGCCAGCGACACCGCAGTCGGGACCGACAGCGGTGTGAACTTTTTCTGCGGCCACAAAGCCCAGGCGATCAGTGCTACCAAAGCCAATGCACCGCCACCGATGATGACCCCGGCCTGCCACGACGATGCGGGCGGTGGCGGAACTGGCGGGGCTGGTTTCTTCATGCGTGCGCCAGACTAGACGGACGCGCTGATGGCGCAAGACACGAGGGCCGCTTAGAAATCGAGATAAATTTCGGCACGGCGGTTGTGGCTGCGGCCTTCGGGGTCGTCGGTGCCGTCGGATTTTTTATTCGGGCTGAGCGGCTGCGCCTTGCCCAAGCCGGTCGTTACTACTTGATCGGCGGGAACACCGAGGGCGACGAGCTGTTTTTTAACGGCCTCCGCACGGCCCCGCGAGAGATTTACGTTGTAGCTGTCTTCGCCTTTTTCGTCGGTGTGGCCAGCGATGCGTAGTTTCTTGGAGGGATCAGAGCGCATCAGTGCGGAGATGACCTCGAGCTGTTTCAAGGCACGCGGATGCAACTCAGCGCGGTCGTATTCAAAGTAGAGTGCGAGCGATTCGCCACCTTTTGGGTTCTTCACGATGGGCGTGTAAGGCACCCCGAGCTTGGAGGCGTTTTTGGCGAAGGAGCCGAGGATATCGGAGAGGTTCAGGCCGACGACCTTCCATGGCTGCGCGATATCGCCGCGCTTGAGCTCGACGCCGAACTCGGTGTTCTGCTGGAGCGTTTCCGACTGCACCTGTGCGATGACCCAGGACACCTCGGGATTGGCGATGGTAACGATGAGCGGCTTGCTGGAGTTCAGCGCATACTGGCCTTCTTCAAACACGATGCAGAGACCGACGAGGCGCTCGACCGGCACTTTGGCGTCATCCACAAAGGCACGGGCGGCGGCGAAATCATGCTTCAGGAGCAGGCGCACAAAGTCGCTGGCAAAAGCGAGCGCGTCCGTGCCGTCCTCGACGGTGAAAAGCTGCTTCATCGGTGCGGCAGGCGCGAGCGTGCCGGGTGCGGGCGGCGGTGTGCCTGCGGCAGTCGGGGCGATCATGGCAGGCATCGCTGCGATGGCGCTGCTCATCGCCTTGGGCAGTGTGGCCTTGGCGATCTTCCAGCCCATACGCTCATCGCGTTCGAGATCGAGCTGAATGCGGACGGTTTCGTTGGTGCCGGGCTTGGTAAAGGGAATCGCAATGCGGGTGCGGTTTTCGACGAGGCCGAGGAGTTCCACCTGGTCCTCTGTGCCGGGCTTGAAGCCCATGCTTGCCAGTTTTTCAAACAGCTTCGTGGCGCTGTCCGATTGCGCGGCATCGGCGGTGGCTGTGAGCTTGCCAGCAGTGGCAAAGTCACCCGTGGCGAGGCTGCGCACGAGTTGCTTGCCAAGATCAAGCGGGCGGGCAAAGCCAAAGGCAACAGGAGTTGGAGCAGGCATCGCTGGCGCTGGTTTCGGCGGCGTGACGGGCGCAGGAGTGCTCGGTGGTGCATCCTTGGCAGGTTCCTTGCCTGGTGCGGTAGCTTTGGTATCCGCCACCACTGGTGGTGCGGCGTCTTGCTTTGCCAGCATCTTTTTCTTGGTAAACAAAAAGAAGATAGCGGTGCTGAGCGCAAGCGCGGCAACGACAATGAGAATGGGCACAAGACTGCCGCCGCAGATGAAGCGGGCAGGGTGGGAGCGGGACGGAGATTTCATGGCCGGGAGGGAGACTGTCCTGTGACAGCAGCAAAGATGCCACCACGGAAGGCGATCAATCAAGGCCTATTATTACCCCCTAATCTCGACATGACCCACTGGCAGCGCATGCAGTAAGTTTCGCCAGATTCGTGTTTGGCAGTGCGTGCGCGCAGGGCATGTTCGTTGCGTCATGTCTGAACTTAATGCCACACCCTCTCCTGCTCCACGTCGCAGGCTCGGATGCTTTGCCACAATGGCGCTGACCTTTCTTGCCGCCGTTATCATTGGCGGGATCGTGTTTTGGAAAGTGGTGGATTCGGGCTTTGGCCTCAAGTGGCTTGCGGAGCATTTTCAAAAGCAGACTATCACTGAGGTATTCCGTGAGAATGTGAAACGCATCGCTTCGACCAATGGTGACGTGCTGGAACTGGCGACATTGGAGAGCGAGGAGACGATCACGAAGTTCGACTCAAAGACGCTGTTTGATGTGGTTTACCTTGGGACCACGGAGTCCGAAATCCGCAGCATGGTGTTCTATCGCTACCATTTGAAGCTGTCCGAAGAGTGGCATCTGGAGGTTCAGGATGGGCGCTGCATCGTTGTGGCACCGCTCATCCGGCCATCGCTGCCGCCAGCGATTCGAACCGAGACGATGGAGAAAAAATCCGCTGCGGGCTGGATGCGCTTCAACGCAGTGGAAAATCTGGCGACGCTTGAGAAGGGCCTGACTGCGATTCTCGAAGCGCGTGCAGGGGCGCCAAGCAAGCTTCGTAGTGTGCGCGAGGCTAGCCGGCAGTCTGTGGCTAAGTTTGTAAAGCAGTGGATTTTGAAGGAGCCGACACCCCAAGCCCAGAGTGGCATCCGTGAGATCGTGGTGATTTTTCCGGACGAGACGGCGGCAAAGAATGCTGCGGAGGCGCTAAAACTGCCTGCCACGCTGATCTTGGAAGTCAAAGCCGACTGAATTGGCTCAGAGTTGGCCGCCGGAGGGCTCGTAAAGCAGCAGACCGGCGTCGAATTTCACAAAGGGGAGTGCTTTGGGGAGGGCATCGAGTTGCATGCTCGTAAGCCGGAAGGTTTTGCCTTTCCAAATGCCGTGCTGACCCACGGTGCCGGCGATGAGCTTTTCAACGGTGGCTTGCTTGTTGCCTGGCACAACAAAATCTGCACCGCTGACGGTTGCACAGACGCCAAGTGAAACGATTTCCTGCGCATTGCGCTGGTTGGTCACGCGCTCAATCAAATCTCTGTGCGCCCCTCCGTACCAGCCGACGGCCACGGCAGCAACGATGCCGATCAAGCAGATCACGACGAGCATCTCCAGCAGCGAAAAACCACCAATGCCTCGAGATGAGGAACGGGTGCGCAGGATGCTGGAAACGAGTAACATGTCTTTATAATTACCATAAGTTACCAATTGACGCAATGTCTCGTTTTGAATCTTTGAGCTTCTGAGTCTAGGACACCCATACGCATGAACCATATCCAGCTGGAGCAATTGCCACGCATCCATCGAGAGGCGATCGAATCAGCGGGTTATCGCGTCTTGCGCTGGGAAAATGCTCGGGAGGTATTGCAAGCGCGAGTCAGCAAGGGGCGCATCACCGGTGCTTTGGGTGATTTTTTAGCGCGTTGGCTACCCACGACTAAAGCAGCCGCCAATGAGCTAGAGTGGAAGCTAACGTTTGATGTCATTTCGGAAGGAATTCGGATTTCTGACGGCAGTATGGCGCTGGTAGAATCGCCTATAGAGCATGCGCTGCTGCATCTGCCGGCGCTGCGTTCGTTTTGGAGCAGTGAATTGCGTCAGCAGCACTTTACGGCGCTAAAAGCCATCGTGTCGGCTGCTTGGATCATGGATGAAGCGCCAGTGCCGTCAGGTGCGGTGATTCACGGTCTCGGCATCACGGCGTGGGATCAACTTGAGCGTGTTCACGGCCATGAGTGGGACAGACGTGACCACATTTTGACCGCCCGCGCCCCGGCGGGATTAATAATCAACGCTCGTTACGAACGGAATGGCCAAGGACAGGTCGTATTAAGTTCTGTTGAAGCGATGCCTTGACGGCACTCACGCTTTCGTGCGACATTCACACACTCCAAAAAAATCATGGCTCGCGGTTCCAACGTCACTCTCTGTTCCTTCTGCGGCAAAAGCCATGCGGAGGTGAAAAAGCTCATCGCTGGGCCAGGTGTGTACATTTGCGACAACTGCATCCACGTTTGTAAAAACATCCTCGACAAGGAGTCCTCGCAGGATTCTGAGGGCGGGCCGTCTTTGCTGGTGCCGCGTCCGGCAGACATCGCCGCACTGCTCGATCAGCATGTCATCGGTCAGCCACAGGCGAAGAAGGTGCTCAGCGTCGCGGTACACAATCACTACAAGCGCCTCCTGCACACGCAGCAGCAAGCCGCCCGTAGCAGCAGCGCCCAGAAAAAAATTACAGCCACACTGCCCGATCCGCATGATGTCGAGATCGAGAAGAGCAACGTGCTGCTGCTCGGCCCCACTGGCTGCGGCAAGACCTTACTCGCCAAGACGCTCGCCCGCATTTTGAACGTGCCGTTTAGCATCGCGGATGCCACCACGCTCACGGAGGCCGGTTACGTCGGCGAAGATGTCGAAAACATCATCCTACGGCTGCTTCAGGCCGCCGATTACGATGTCTCGCGTGCCGAGATGGGCATCGTGTACATCGACGAGATCGACAAAATTGGCCGCAAGACGGAGAACGTGAGCATCACGCGGGATGTCTCGGGTGAGGGTGTGCAGCAGGCGCTATTGAAGATCATTGAAGGCACCGTGTGCAACGTGCCACCGCAGGGTGGGCGCAAGCATCCGCAGCAGGAGTATATCCAGGTGAATACGGAGAACATTCTGTTCATCTGCGGTGGGGCGTTTGTTGGCCTCGACAAGCTCATGGAGCGCCGTCGTGGTCGCAAAACGATGGGTTTTGTCAATTCACACGACAAACCGGAGGCGCAGGTGAAAATCAGGTCCGAAGTGGAGCCCGAAGATTTACTCTCGTTTGGTCTGATCCCGGAATTTATCGGTCGTCTGCCTGTGATTTGTTCTCTGGAAGCGCTCACCGAGCAAGAACTCATGCGCGTGCTCACCGAGCCAAAAAATGCGCTCATCAAGCAGTATGCCAAGCTCATGCACATGGACGGTGTCGAGCTTTCCATCACGCGCGATGCCATGCTGGCCATGGCGAAGGAAGCCGTCACGCGCGGCACCGGCGCACGCGGTCTGCGCAGCATTTTCGAGCGCATCATGCTCGATGTCATGTATGACGTGCCCAGCCGCATGGATGTGCGCGGCGTCACCATCAACGAAGGCGTCGTCAAAGGCGAGCGCGCCGCGATGCTGCGCAAACGGGTCGAGCGCAAGGCGGCGTAGGTCGTTGTTACAAAGCTGGGGCTAAAATTCTGCTGGAGCATTCGTGGCATCGCACGCCATAATGCGTGCCATTCGCCCATGAGCACTCCCACCTCCTCCCGCCGCCATTTTCTTCAACTCGCCACCGCGGCCATCGCCGCCGCAGGTTTACGCAATGTCATCGCTGCTGACAAGGAGCCGGCGTTTAAGATCTCGCTCGCCGAATGGTCGCTCAACAAAGGCATGTTCAAGAAAGGCAACGCCGCGCCGCATGAGCACCTCGATTTCGCCAAGATCGCCCGCAGCCTCGGCATCGACGGCGTCGAGTATGTAAATCAGATGTTCTTCGACAAGGCTGCGGACGCCGCCTATCTCGGCGAAATGAAGCAGCGCCAGGAAGGCGAAGGCGTGAAGGGCCTGCTCATCATGTGCGACCGCGAAGGCAACCTCGGCGACCCCGATGAAGCCAAGCGGGAGAAGACCATCGAGAATCATCTCAAGTGGCTCGATGCCGCTGCGAGGCTCGGCTGCCACAGCATTCGCGTGAACGCCGCCAGCGATCCGAAACTCAGCGCGGAGGAGCAGATGAAGCTCGCTGCCGATGGCTTGCATCGTCTCTGTGTTGAAGGCGACAAACGCGGCCTGTTCGTCGTCGTTGAAAATCACGGCGGTCTTTCCAGCAACGGCCTCTGGCTCACCGGCGTCATGAAAGCCGCCGATCACGCCCGCGTCGGCATCCTGCCTGACTTTGGCAACTTCTACACCGACCGTGTCAAAGGCGAACTCTACAACCCCTACAAGGGCCTGCGTGAGTTCATGCCATGGGTGAAGAAAGGCATGAGCGCCAAGGCCTACGACTGGGACACCGGTGCCGGCAAATTTTACACCGAAGACCGACGCGAAGGCCGCGAGATGACCCTCGATTTCCAGCGCCTCATCGACATCGTCGTCAAAGCCGGTTACAACGGCTACATCGGCATCGAATACGAAGGCGATAAGCACACCGAGATCGAAGGCATCAAGCGCACCAAGCAGGCGCTCGAAGAAATCCGCTCCCTGCTCTGATTTTCAACCGCCCACTCAACTCAAACACCCCGTAACCCATGCTTACCGACGACTCTCCTACCGCACCCGCTGCCGCTGAAACCGTGCTTTGGACCGGGCACACCTCCCAGTGGGTTCACTTCTGGTATTACTTCCTTTGTATTATACTCGCTGTAGGCATTGCCTTTGCAGCCACCATACCTGCGGTTTTCACCGGCGGCTTGGCCTACCTCGCTCTGATCATTCCGCTCGTCATGTGGCTCATGCGCTGGTGGGTCACGAAATGCACCACCTATGAGCTGACGACCCAGCGTTTGCGCATGCGAACCGGTGTCCTCAATAAGCGTGTGGATGAACTTGAGCTCTACCGCGTCAAGGACTACGCCATGGAGCAGCCCTTGATGTTGCGCCTTGTTGGCCTAGGCAACGTCACCATGGTCACCTCTGATGCTAGCACTCCCACCGTTGCCATGAGAGCCATTCCTGGAGCCGAACAGGTGCGCGAAAAACTGCGCTCCGCAGTTCAGGCTGAACGTGATCGCAAACGCGTCCGCGAACTCGACGTGGATAATCACGATGAGGGAGCACTGAAGTAATCCTCTTGGATTAACTGCCTACTTTCTCTTCGCCAACGACGCTTGCCTTGCCCTCTTTGACTTCTATACGCAGTTTCAGGCGGCCGAATTCCTTTTTGTAGCTCCAGCCGACTTCAGCATCCCAGGTTGTGGCGCTGATGGACTGGAGTTTGCGGAGCTGGAGGATGAAGGCAGCGAGGCGCGTCTCGGCATCGACAATGGTGTGGTCGGGATCGATGTCCTTGAGACTCTGTGCGTTGATGAACTTGAGCTTCAGATCGGTAAAGCGCTTGGTGAATGCATCGCTGGCTGGTGTCATACCGTCTCGATTGATTTCACCGAGTACGATGGCGTAGCTTTTAGCGACACCGGGGTTTAGGTCGGGAAGTTGGGTGATGAGATGACGCAGCGCGGTCTCACCGGCATCGCATTCATACAGATTGAGGGGCAGGGGTGCCGTGTCGGAGGAATCGCAGGCGGCGAGACCGAGGCAGAGGCTTATGAGAAGGATGCGGCGTGTCATGTGAGTGTTCATGGCATGGAATACGCAGCTTGGCAATGCGCCGCCGCTCTCCATGATCACGTGATGTTCGACATCCGCGAAAAACCCAACATGGTCGAGAGCGCCTTCCTCATCGGGGCCTACTTCGACCGCCGCCACAAGCAGGAGGCCTTCGATTTGCTCGAAGAGCTGGCCGAGTTGGTGACAACGCTGGGCATCAATATCATCGGCAAGGAACTCGTTTTTTCCCGCGAGCATACGGCGCGCTACCTGATTGGCAGCGGCAAGGCGGCGGAACTGATGAAGCAGGCGAAGGACATCGGCGCTGACTGCATTGTGTGGGACAACGAACTCAGTCCCGGACAGCAGCGGGCATGGGAAAGCGAGGGCAACATCTGCGTGATCGACCGCCATGAGATCATTCTCGATATTTTCAACATGCGGGCGAAGACGCGTGAAGCGCGGCTGCAGGTGGAACTGGCGCGGATGGAGTATTCCATCCCACGACTGACGCGCATGTGGGCGCACTTGGACCGTCAGGGCGGTGGTGCAGGCGGTGGACAGGGCGGAGCCGGTGCAGCACGCGGCGAAGGTGAAACGCAGCTCGAAGTGGACCGCCGTCTCGCGAGCAAGCGGCTCGACAAACTGCGTGCCGATCTCGAAGATGTAAAGAAGCAGCGTGACACGATGCGCAAGGATCGCACGCGGGTGTTTGTGCCGCATGTGGCCATCGTAGGCTACACGAACGCAGGCAAGTCGTCGCTGCTGAACAAACTCACCGCCGCCGATGCCTACGTGGAGAACAAACTCTTTGCCACGCTCGATACGACCACACGGCGCATGGAATTACCCGATGGCCAGGCACTCCTCGTGACAGACACCGTTGGTTTCATTCGCAATCTGCCGCACGATCTGGTGCAATCCTTCCGTGCGACGCTGGAAGAGGCCACGCAGGCGGATTTTCTCATTCATGTCATCGACGCCAGCTCCATGCAGGCCGTCGAGTTTTATAAAACCACCACCAAGGTGCTTGGTGAACTCGGCGCGGGCGACAAACGTGTGCTGCTGGTGCTGAACAAGGTCGATCTGGTGGATGATGCTCGGCTGATGGAGTTGCAGCGTGAGTTTCCTGAAGCCCTAGCCATTTCTGTGAAGACCGGGCAGGGGATGGACGATCTGCTGCACCGTTTGGACGAATTTCTGATTGACCGTGTGGTGCGTCTTGAACTGGATCTGCCGCTGGACCGCATGGATCTCGTCGCTCTGGCTCATCAAGAGGGCAAGGTGCTCACCGAAGACTACGAAAGCGGTCGTGCGGTGATTCAATGTGTGATCCCGAAGCGCTTCGAGAGCCGGTTCGCGGGCTTTGTGCCCGGTTTTGTGGAATCCGCAGCCCGAAACAAAGGAAAGAAGTAAAAAATCGCCGCCAATCGCAGTTTTCTCCCACTCATGTTCTCACTCGCCAACAAAACCGTCATCATCACCGGAGCCGGATCAGGCATCGGCCAGGCCATCGCTGTTCTTTTCGCCAAACAAGGCGCTCATGTCGAAGTGCTGGATCTCAAGCAGGACTCGGCACAGGTCACCGTGGATCAGATCAAAGCCGCTGGTGGCAGCGCACGAGGTTCTGCGTGTGATGTGGGCAACTATGGCGAAGTGAAGGCCATCTTCGACGACGTGGCGAAGCAGCACGGTAAAATCGACATTCTCGTCAACAACGCGGGCATCGCGCACATCGGCACCGCCTTGACCACAGCGGAGGAGGACATGGACCGGTTGCACCGCGTGAACATCAAGGGCGTGCATGCCTGCGCGCAGGCGGCCCTGGCTCACATGACCGAGCGAAAAGCGGGCGTGATTCTCAACATGTGTTCCATCGCGGCACAGATGGGCCTGGCGGATCGTTTTGCGTATTCGATGACGAAGGGGGCCGTCCTGATGATGACCTACTCGATTGCGAAGGATTTCATCAAGCAGGGCATCCGCTGCAACTGCATCGCCCCGGCACGCGTCCACACACCTTTTGTCGATGGGTATTTGGCGAAAACCTATCCCGGCCAGGAAGCCGAGATGTTCCAAAAGCTCAGCGAAGCCCAGCCGATCGGCCGCATGGCCAAGCCGGATGAGATCGCAGCGCTCGCGCTGTATCTGTGCAGTGACGAGGCGTCCTTCGTCACGGGAAGTTCCTATCCGATTGACGGTGGCGCGGTGAATCTGCGGTAAAACAAAACGGCACCGGGCAGCCCCGATGCCGTTTGGATTTTAAATCGCTCTCGATTCGGTTCAGCTCACTTTCCAGCCGTCGCGGTAGGAAGGACGCGTGATGAACTTGTTCGGAGCCTCGACGTTGGTGACTTTCATCGCTTTTTGGTCCCACTGCACGGCCTGCTGGGCGCGGATGGCAAGATTGCCGAGCAGGACGAACTCGGTGAGCGGGGCGGAGTAGTCGAAGTTCGAGCTGGGCAGGCCGCCATTCACGATGTGGTGCGCCCATTCGCCCTGCGGATTGTCTGGCATGACGCTGCGGGTTTCGGTCTGCTTGATCTTGCCAGCCTTCATGTCGAGACGGACCTGGGTGTACCTGTCGAGCGGATAAATGATCGGGCTTTTGCAGTAGGCATCGCCTTCAAAGATGACACCATCGGTGCCGATGAACATCATGCCGCTCTGGGCCTTCTTGAAGGTTTCTTCGGGGATATCGGGATGACGCTCGGGCTTGTTGGGCATACCGTCTTTCTCGCCGTCGTGCCAGGAAACCGTCATGGCGGCATATTTGCCCGCAGGCATGTGATAGACGAGCTTGCTCCACATCGGCGCGTTCAAATCGCTGATCGGACCGCTTTCGGCCTCGATTTTTTCAGGAATGAGCTGGCCGAGGATGCTGAAGGTGGAGTCCATGATGTGGCAGCCCATGTCGCCCAGAGCGCCGGAGCCAAACTGCCACCAGCCACGCCAGTTGAACGGGGCCGGGCCGGGGCTGCGTTTGTTTTTCTTGGACGCGGCTTCATCGAGATCGAACTCGAAGTAGGGTTCGCTGGGTTCGCAGGAAAGCCAGAGATCCCAGTTCAGGTTCGATGGGCACTCGATGAGCTTCTTTTTGATCGGTCCCTGTGGCCAGATCGGGCGGTTCGTCCACAGGCGGATTTCCTTCAGCGTGCCGATGGCACCCTGCTCGATCCACTCCTTCGCCATGCGCTGGCCGTCCATCGTGCGGCCTTGGTTGCCCATTTGCGTGACGATCTTCGATTCTTTCGCAGCACGATGCAGGTCGCGGACCTCGGAGATGTAATTGCACAGTGGCTTCTGCACACAGACGTGCTTGCCGTGCTTGATGGCATGCATTGCAGCGAGATAATGCGTGTGGTCGGGCGTGGAGACGATGACGCCGTCGATGTCTTTCGCCATCTCATCGAACATCTTGCGGAAGTCTTGGTAGAGCTTCGGTGCGGGCGGCGCAGCCTGGCTGGAGTCGAGGTGGTGCTTCTCACGTTTCTTCGCGGCTTCCTCAAGGCGCTTGGAATCGACATCCACCATTGCAACGATGTTATGGTTCAGCGTTACCATACCCGTGTCGGCCAGACCTTTGCCGTTCGCGCCGATTTGGACGAGATTCAGGCGCTTGCCTGCGGCATCCTGACCGCGCAGAAGGAGATTGGGGCCGGTGAAAGCACTCGCCGCGAGTCCGGCTGAGGTGGAGAGGAAACGACGACGTGAAAGCGTGCTGGAGTTCATGAGTTAGGCTTGGTTGGATGCGGCTTGCGGAAACGCCGGAGAAAAGGAGATGTTGCAGCAGGTTGCAACCTGCAATCCGAAGTTGAATCGCTGCCCGATCCGGTGAAAAGGCAGGGCGTTCGTTGTCCCCGTAGTTCAATGGATAGAACGAGGGTTTCCTAAACTCTAAATACAGGTTCGATTCCTGTCGGGGATACCAGCAAGAGGCGCAGCAGATGACAAGTTTCAGCTATTGAGCCGCCGCTTTTCCAGCGTATGAGAAAAGCAAACCCACCACCATGCTCATCCCAACCTCATTTCCCACGTCCAACGGCCCTGCTGAATCGAAACCACTCATCTCTGAAGAGGGCTGGGTCGTACAGCATTTGTTTTTCAACATCGACCACGGCTACTGGGCTGCTTTGCTGCCGGAAGAGCGTCAGGAACGGCGGGAAAACTTCACGCGTACCATTGAAGCGATTCGCAAGCACCCAGGAACGCAGTTGCTTGCCTTTGCGATGGTTTCGCCGAAGACCGAACTTGGTTTCATGCTCCTAACGCCAGATTTGCATGACTCGCAGCGCTTTGAGAAGCAGATCAGTCTATCTCTTGGCCCGGATGCGCTGACTCCGGCCTACAGCTACCTGTCGATGACGGAATGGACCGAGTACTCGCAGAGCGAGGATGAGTTTAAGACGCAGATCGAGAAGGCCGAGAACCTCGCACCCGGTACCGAAGCGTTCGACAAGCGCGTGGCAGAGTGGAAGACCCACATGACGAAGTATTTCAATGACCGCCTTTACCCGAACATGCCGGACTGGCAGGTGTTCTGTTTCTATCCGATGAGCAAGCGCCGCAACGTAGGCGCGAACTGGTACGCGAATGATTTTGCCAAACGCCGCGAACTGATGGGCGGCCACGCCAAAACCGGCCGCAAATACGCGGGCAAGGTGCGCCAGCTTATCTCCGGCTCCACTGGACTCGACAGCCACGAGTGGGGTGTGACGCTGTTTGCGCACGACATGGTGCAGATCAAGAACATCGTCTATGAGATGCGCTTTGATGAAGTGACCACGCAGTATGGCGAGTTTGGCGACTTCTACATTGGCATCCAGACGCCGACGAACGAGCTGCTGCAGCGGGTGATGCTTGCGTGAGGCAGGATTTGGTTCATTGCTCAAGGCCCGTGCCAAACCAGCCCCTCACCATTGCCAATCGTCAGTTCCGCTCCCGTCTCATGCTCGGGACGGGCAAATTTGCCAGTGGCGAGCTGATGCGCGATGCCATCATAGCCTCCGAAACGGAAATCGTGACCGTGGCACTGCGGCGTGCAGATTTGACGGGCAAGGGCGATCCCTTTGCCAACATCCTCGATTTCATTCCGAAAAACGTTCTGCTGCTGCCGAACACCAGCGGGGCGATGAACGCGGAGGAGGCTGTGCGCCTTGCGAGATTGGCCGTGGCGGCTGGTTTGCCGAACTGGGTGAAACTCGAAATCCATCCCGACCCGCGCTACTTGCTGCCAGACCCGATTGAAACGCTCAAAGCGGCCGAAATCCTCGTGAAGGAGGGTTTCATCGTGCTGCCCTACATCAATGCCGATCCCGTGCTTGTCCGCAGATTACAGGATGTGGGCACGGCTACGGTGATGCCTTTGGGATCGCCCATCGGCTCGCATCAGGGCATTTCGACACGACGGATGATCGAAATCATTATCACCCAGGCCACTGTTCCAGTGGTGGTGGATGCGGGCATCGGAGCACCGAGCCACGCTGCCGAAGCCTTTGAAATAGGTGCTGACGCTGTGCTGGTGAACACTGCCATCGCCGTGGCTTCAGACCCCGTGCGCATGGCGATTGCCTTCAAAATGGCCGTGGAGGCTGGGCGTAGCGCCTTTGAGATTGGACTTACCGAAAGTGCTGCCGAAGCCGCCGCCACCAGTCCGCTGACGACGTTTCTCTATCAATAGAATAGCCGACGGATCAGCCTTTTACGAGGTAGGTGAACACCACCACTCCGCAAAGAAGGAACCCGACTGCGATGCACATGCCGTAAAAGATGACCATAGGAGAGGTCATCTAGCGTGAAACTTCACGACTGCTAGTGAAAATTTCTCCTTGCGAAAACAAGACCGCAGGCCAGAATGCGCGCCCCTATGGCAAAAACATGCTGGCTCGAGCGCGACAAGCGCAAACGTAAAACCGTCGAAAAGTACGCAAAGCTGCGCGCTGAACTCAAGGCGAAGGGCGACTATGTCGGCCTCACCATGCTTCCTCGTGATGCAAGCCCGACGCGTCTCATCAACCGCTGCCGCGTCACTGGTCGTCGTCGCGCGTTCATCCGTCGCTTCCAGATGTCTCGTATGACCTTCCGCGAACTCGCTTCCCAGGGTATGATCCCAGGGGTGACGAAGTCCAGCTGGTAGTATTCCCGTCCGAACTTGCAGCCGGGACATTTGCTCTCCGGCTGCATGGAGAAGAGGGGCAATCATCCATTTGATGCCGACCTACTCCTACATCGCGGAAGACGCTCAAAAAGGCTGCCCTGCTTGCCGCAGGGGATTTGACTTGCGCCGACCGATGAGCAGACCTGCCCTCGAAGTCTGCCCGCTGTGCAAGCAACCAGTGAAGAAACTTATCGCTGGTTTCAACACGCCCAAACTCACCAAGCCGCTGTCCGTCTCCGACGCCAAAGCCGCTGGCTTCACCATCCTCGAAAAGCGCTGCGATGGTAACTACGAGAAGCTGTGAGCAAGCTGCCCTGCGGTTCCTGAAATGACTTTGATGCCCCTATTTTTTGCCAACGCCTCTGCCGAGCTCGCGCACGAGTGGAATTTTACCGCCACAGAGCTGTTCTGGCAGGCATGCATCGTGATGGGCATTGTGCTGCTGAATGCATTCTTTGTCGCCGCCGAGTTCGCCATCGTCAAAGTGCGCGACAGCCAGCTTCAGGCTGAAATCGACGAAGGCACGGCTGGTGCCAAGTTCGCCCAGCACGTCACACGCAATCTCGACGCCTACCTCTCCGCCAGTCAGCTTGGCATCACCTTGGCTAGTATTGCGCTCGGCATGGCCGGCGAGCCTTACGTGGCCGCCGTCATTCAGCCGCTTATGTTCAAACTGGGCGTCGTGAACGAGGTTTGGATCAAAGGTGTCTCCATCACGCTCGCGTTTGCCGTTGTCACCTACCTGCACGTCGTTCTCGGCGAACAGACGCCCAAGGTGCTCGCCATCCGCAAATCACTCGCCACTGCGTTGCTCATCGCCCGGCCGCTGCATATCTTCTACATCATCTTCAAACCGGCGATCGTGCTACTCAACGTTTCGTCCAATCTCGCTTTGAAGGTCTTGTTCCGCATCGATCCCGTGTCCGAAGGCGAACTCGCCCACTCCGAAGAAGAACTGCGCCACATCGTGGCTGAAAGTCAGAAATCGAAGGAAGTGACGGAAACCGAGAAGGACATCCTACTCAACGCCCTCGCCCTCAACGACCGCTGCGTGCGTGATGTGATGACGCCGCGCAACCAGGTCATATCGCTCGATGCCGACGAGACCTTCGAGGTCAATCTCAAGGTCGCCATTGATTCCAAGCACACGCGCTACCCACTCGTCGAAGGCCATCTCGACCACTCCATTGGCATCATTCACATCAAAGATCTTCTCGGCCTCATCGGAAAACCGCAGCCGGATCTGCGTAAGATCAAACGTGATCTGCACATGGTGCCGGAGATGATGCCCATCGACAAGTTGCTGCGCTTCTTCCTCGATAAGCACGTTCACGTCGCCCTCGCTGTTGATGAGTTTGGGGGCGCTGTCGGCGTCGTCACGCTCGACAACGTGCTCGAAGAAATCGTTGGCGACATTCAGGACGAATTTGATCACGACGTCAGCGAGTTCCGCCGCATCAACGAGAACGAATTCACCGTCGAAGGCACCTACAACCTCTACGAACTCGCCGATCAGACCGGCATCGACCTAGAAAGCGATGAGGTCACCACCGTTGGCGGTTACGTCACCCACCTCCTCGGCCACCTGCCGAAAGTCGGCGAAAAGGTGACTATTGAAGACTATGAAGTAACCACCACGAAGGCCGATTTGCGTCGCGTGCTTCAGTTGCACTTCAAGCGCCTTTCCAGCGTCGCCGAAGAGAAAGACGCTGCCGAAGACACCCCTGAAGGCGTTTAATTCGGCCTACACAAACGCCGTCGCATCCGCGACAAACGCGTCCACATCCGCTTCCTGTGTGCGCCATGAGCACATCAGCCGCGATCCGCCGCCGATGAAGCTATAGAACACCCAGCCGCGCTCTTTGAGACCGTCCTTCATCTTGTCAGGCAGTTTCGCAAAGACCGCGTTCGCATCCACCGGATACAAAATCTGGACGCCGGGCAGATGACCAAGTGCATCCGCGAGACGCTTCGCCAGCGTATTGCCGTTCTGCGCATGTCTGCGCCACGTTTCATCACGGAGGATGCGCAGCCATTGCGCGGAGATGAAGCGCATCTTCGAGCAGAGCTGCCCAGCCTGCTTGCAGCGATAGGCAAACTCCTGCGACAGCTCCTTGTTGAAGAACACCACGGCTTCCGTGACAGCCATTCCTAGCTTCGTGCCGCCGCAGCACAACACATCGACTCCGGCACGCCAGGTGATGTCCGCCGGGGCGCAGTTCAAACCGGTCAGCGCATTGAAGAACCGTGCGCCATCCATGTGAATCGCCAGTCCGTGCTGTTTCGCGAGCGCACCGAGTCCTTTCACCTCCCCGCGACGATACACCGTGCCCAGTTCCGTGCTCTGGCTGATGCTCAATGCACGCGGTTTCGGAAAATGCACATCGTTGCGGCTCGTTGCCAGCCGTTCGACATCGGCAGGGTCGAGTTTGCCCAACGGACTGCGCGCGAGCAGGATTTTCGACCCGTGGCTGAAAAACTCAGGCGCACCGCACTCATCCGTCTCCACATGCGCTTCCTGCGCCGTGATGATGCTGTGATAGCTCTGGCATAGCGTTGCCAGCGAGAGCGAATTCGCCGCCGTGCCATTGAAGACGAAATACACATCGCAGTCCGTCTCGAAAAACCGCCGGAACGTCTCGCACGCTTCCGCCGTGATGGAATCAGCCCCGTAGGACGGCTGATAGCCTGCGTTCGCTTCTTCCAGCGCCTGCCACGCTTCAGGACAAATGCCCGAGGTGTTGTCGGAGGCGAAGTGATATTTGGATTCGACGCTCATGATTTAAGTTTGGGCTTGCCATGCCATACCAGCACGATGCCAGCGGCAAGCAGCAGCAGATCGCGCAAGATCAGATCGCGGTAGTTGGACGTCGCCTCCTTGGAGCCAAAACAACCGCAGTGAATATCAATGCCGCGCCACCAGGAGATGCTGATCGCAGCGAGGAAGATCAGCAGCGAGCCATTCAGGATCAGCATGCCGCCAGAACGAAGAAATCCGCTCATCACAGCCAGTCCGGCAAATATTTCCAGCCACGGCAGTCCCATGGCCACCCATGCGGCCAATGGATCGCCAATCAGGTCAAAGCTACGCACATCATCAAGAAACGACATCGGGTCCGCGACCTTCAGAATGCCCGCATAGACAAACACGCCGCCGAAGAAGAAATGGAGAAGCAGTCTCAGCATGAGAAATGCAAACTATGGCACCAGTTCCGGCATCGGCAGCAGGCAGATGACAAGTTTTTTGTCTTCGTAGGTCTCTCCGGCCTGCGGCAGGCCGCGCACATCCAGTGACCGGCCCAGCAACGTGCCAAGCTGCGTGGCAAAGCCGGCATGCGGATCTTTGCCGCCGCTAAAACTGAGCTTCGCATCATCAAACACCCGCATCAGGTCGCTGCCGTGCAGCACAATCGGCGACTTGGCGCTCGGCTCGATGCCTTGAATCGAAATCAGATTGGCTTCTTCATCGCCCAGAAGATTCGAGGGAAATAAAGGATCAAGTTCGTGCGCCAGATCGCCTGCATCCAAGTGTTCGAGGATCGTGGCATTGATGATAGGCGTCTCGGTATTTCCTAGGCACGGAAAATTCTCGCGCACATGCTTGTTCACCGCTAGCGCGACCGCTTTCATCGCCTCGGGTGTCCAGTGGCTATCTTGCGTGAAATAGACCGGTTCCCGTTCGCGAAACTCCCACAGTGCATCCGTCATGTCCATCAGGTCGATGCCCGCCGCCTTCAGTTCATCGAGCTTGCCGGCTTCACTCTTCAACCGCACGGCTCCTGCATAATTGCCCGGACGAATCTGCTCTGGATAAAGTGACACACGACCTGGAATTGCTATTACGAGCAGTTGCGCATCCAGCATCTTCAATTGCGCCGCCAGCTTGATCAAACCGGCATGAACATCGTTGCCATCGCGTTTCGCTTGCACCAGTCGGTCTAGTTCACGCTGATCAAACAACCAGCCTTCTCGTCCGAGAAATACCGTACGGTTACCTTCGTGCAAAGCACGCGTCAGCACCCACTGCATACCGCTGCGCACGCACGCGGCGGCCAGATTTGTCTTCGATGTGGTGAATCGTGCCCCAATCTCAAACACCAGCGGCACCACCAGCAGGCATACAAACACCCGCACGATGTTCTGCGCCGCCTTGAGGCTCAATTCCGGCTCTGGCGCCACGAACGTGCGCTTGGCAGGATCAATCTTGGGAGGAGTCGGCTTCATGACATCGGTGCGGCGTGGGTCCAAAGCACCGCTATGGCTAAGAGGAACACGCTCAAACAAATCGTTCCCTTCCACGGCGCGGGCACGTGTAGAAAGTCGCGTGAGTGCGGCAGGCCGATGAAGCAGGCCAGCGCGGCAAACATCGTGACTGCGTGATAGTCCGTCCATACTCGCGCTTGTTGAAATACCGTGGCAATCGTTCTGGTTGGCGGCACAAACATGGCCTCTAAATGCAGCCAGGCGTCACCCAATGACTGTGTTTGCAGCAGCACTCCGAGTAATGTCATTCCTAGCAAACCTACCACCGTTCGAATGAGTTTTCCCTGCGTGAAACGCTTTAGCGTGAGAGCTTCCTGTATCTTGTCAGGCACGGCAAAGCCCAGCATGCCGCCGAGGCCGGCGAGAAGATCACCAGCAGCGGTGAGGATGAAATGCAGGCTTAGCATCAGCGCCAGAAATCCCATCCACGCCACGCTCTTGCTCAAGCTCTCCGGCCCGCCACGCAATACCATTGCCGAAAGGTGCCACAGCGGATCGATCAGCAGCACCCACTTGCCAAAACCCAGGCAGAACCGCGTGATACCCTGCGCCACATCGAGTGTCGCTGGCCTTGGTTTGATGACCATGCGCGTCGCCAGAGCGACGGGCAGTAGGACAAACAGTAGGTGGTGGAGACTGATCAGCACGGTTATGGAGATGGCGATGACTGGACGTCCGTCAATCGCGGAATCTTGGGGTGCATGAGTGATCTACTCGCCAGATTCTTGTAATACTATGCTTCTTTGTCCGCGTTATTGAGTCATGTTCTCTGATCTCGACCCCAATTATCCCGAGCATCTCGTGCGCCGCGATTTCTTGAAGAAGCTCGCGGCAGCCAGTACCGCTGCATGGATGACAGGTGCGCCGAAGGCGATCTGGGCAAAATCCGGCGACAAAGTCACGCATCTGCCCGCGAAAGCAGACGCTTGCATCCTGTTGTGGATGGCGGGCGGCATGGCGGCACCGGACACGTTTGATCCGAAGGGTTATCTGCCGTTCGAGAAGGGTCTCGAAGTGAAGCGGATGCTCAGCACCTTCCCGGCGATCAACACGGCGGTCGATGGCCTCAAAATCTGCCAGGGGCTCGAAAACATCGCGCAGGTGATGGATCGAGGCACGCTGGTCCGCAGCGCGGTGCAGCCGGACCTCGGCAGCATTTTGCACTCGCGGCATCAGTATCACTGGCACACGGGTTATGTGCCGCCGCAGACCGTCGCTTGCCCGCACATCGGCTCCTGGATGGCGAAGTTGCTCGGGCCACGCAACAGCGTGATGCCCGCGTTCATCAACATTGGT
>Ga0114970_10000236_pt1 | contig 39582 bp, 41 predicted proteins | sample M_140205_XF_Meta_FD_87030 | JGI IMG/M metagenome (GOLD analysis project Ga0114970, IMG submission 87030) | Freshwater microbial communities from Lake Montjoie, Canada to study carbon cycling - M_140205_XF_MetaG | ecosystem: Environmental > Aquatic > Freshwater > Lake | place: Lake Montjoie... | reverse complement strand
CGATCTTGCGCTCGCAGAAGGAGCCGAAGATGATGCCCAGCACACAGCCCGCCAGCACGGCCCATTGCAGCCAGCCAAGGAGAGGAATGAGGCCTGGCACCAACAACACGGCACAGACCAGACCAATGAGAACAGAGAGGATTTGCATAGCGGTGGCAAAGACCATCAGCCGGAGTTGAACTCAACTGAAATTCCGGGACATCATTGTAAGCCCCGCCTTGCGTTCCTCCGCAGACGCGGTACTCTCCGGCCTCGCTGAACTGAAGGAGAGGTGGCTGAGTGGTTGAAGGCACCTGACTCGAAATCAGACGTTGTCGAAAGGCAACCGAGGGTTCGAATCCCTCCCTCTCCGCCAGTCATCGAGTCTTCGGCATGAATGGCTCGGGAGTATCAGCGAAAAACTCTCCCACATCGCCATCCGGCATGCCGTGGCTGCGAATGCCCTCCAGCCTGCGACGGCTGCCGCGCTCGCTGCTGGGACGGTTCGCAGTGCGTTGTACCAGTTCCGTAATGACGGGCGCTGCGATTGCGGCACTGGCGGCCAGCAGGGTCAGCGCAATCACATTGGACGAGCCACGCCGCATGCCACGGCCAAACAAAATCCCAAGCGCACAACCGGCGGCAGCGGGGGCAATGAGCGAGGCATAGGATTCGTAGTTCGGGGCAGGCGGGTTTTCTTGCATGCTTCCATCATAACCGAACACGCGAGAATCGCCAAAGAGGAATTTGCCCGTGTGGTGCTTTCCGGCTAATGAAGCCCTTGATCACTAAACCCAACGCATGACCCAAGCCGCATCCCCCAAACGTTATGCCCTCATCCTTGCCGGCGGCAGCGGCCAGCGCTTCTGGCCCATCAGTCGTGATGCCCAGCCAAAGCAATTGCTTAAGCTATTTGGCGACAAAACTCTGCTCGAACTGACCATTGAGCGCCTCGACGGCTTCGTGCCCAAGGAAAACATCCTCATCCTTACCAACAAGCAGCAAGAGGCATCTGTCCGCGCCCTGATCAAAGACTTGCCGGCTGAAAACATCGTCGCCGAACCTGAAAAACGTGACACTGCCCCCGCCATCGCTCTAGCCGTCGGCTGGGTCGTTGCTCGTGATCCTCTGGCCACCATGATTGTGCTGCCCGCCGATCATCTCATTCAAAACCACGCTGAATTCCAGCGCGTGCTCTCCAACGCCGCCCTCGCTGCCGAAAACAGCGGCAGTCTCGTCACCATCGGCATCAAACCCACCTGGGCCTGCCCTAGCTATGGTTACGTCGAGCGTGGCCGTCGTGCCAGTATTGGCGGACTTGATGATCTGCCTGTCTGGGAGATCGCGCGCTTCCGTGAGAAGCCAAATCCTGATCTCGCTGAGCATTTTATCAGTCAGGGAAACTTCCTCTGGAATGCTGGCATGTTCATCTGGACCATTCCCGCCATCTTCAGCGAACTCAGCCGCCACTGTCCCGTGCTAGCGGATTTTATTTCCGAACTGCGCGGCTCCAAAGATTTCAGCGCCACGGTCGCCAAGCAGTTCGGCAAACTGCCGAAACTTTCCATCGACTACGCACTGATGGAGCGTGCCTCCCGCGTGCTCAACATTGAGTCCACTTTCGATTGGGACGATGTGGGCAACTGGACAAGCGTGGGCCGCTACCTCAAAGCCGACGACGATGGCAATCAGCACAACTGCGCCCTCTCTCAGCAGGACGCCACGAACAACATCGTCTACACGCAAACCGGCCAGCATGTCGCGCTCATCGGTGTGCAGGATCTCATCATCGTCGCTGCCAAAGATGGTCTGCTCGTCACCAGTCGCAGCAAGGCCGAGAGCATTAAAAAACTAGTCGATGGCCTGCCCATAGAGCTGCGTTGACGCGTTTATCTTAGTCCTATGCCGCGCATCCTCGCCATCGATCACGGCACCGTGCGCATCGGCCTTGCTTTGAGCGATGAGACCGAGATCGTAGCGAGTCCTTTTAAAACGATCGACGCGAACCACGAACCCGAGCGCGCCATCGCCCGCATCGTCAAGGAGAAGCATATCGGCAAAATCGTCATCGGGATGCCATTTCGCATGAGCGGAGAGAAAGGCAGCGCTGCTGAACGCGTCGAAAAATTCGCCACCAATCTCGGTAAGGAGCTGCAACACGCCATTCCCATCGATTTCGTCGATGAACGTCTCTCCTCCGTCGAAGCCGAGGCCTCCATGTCGCGCGCTGGCATCACTGGAAAGCGCGAGCGCAACGAGATCGTCGATCAACTCGCAGCCGTGGTCATCTTGCAGGAGTATTTGAACCAGCAGCGCGGCCCTGAGGGCTTTCTGCTGCCCGACGCCACCTACGAACTCCCATGGACCCATGAGCCGAAGCGACGTCGAAAGTAAGGCTGGTATGCAGCACGGGCCCGAGCCTGGCTACAAACGCTTGCGTCTCACCATCGCCTACTGCGGCACACCTTGGCGTGGCTGGCAGAGCCAGGATGGAGGCGGCGGCGTGCAGGATGAACTCAACGCCGCCATTCGTAAAGCGACCCGCATCGAGACCCGCGTGCAAGGCAGCGGCCGCACCGACGCCGGCGTGCATGCGCTTGCGCAAACTGCGCACTGCGACGTGCCCGAAACCGCACGCATGAGCGGCGAATCGTGGGCGAACGCGCTCAATGCCTGCCTGCCGCTCACCATTCGCATTTTGAGTGTGGAAGAGTCCGCCCCGAGCTTCCACTCCCGCTTTGACGCCACCGGTAAAACGTATCGCTACCGCATCTGGCGTCCGCGCATGCTCTCGCCCTTCGAGGCCGATCGTGCTTGGCATGTCTATGGCCCGCTCGACATGGATGCGCTACGCTGGTGCTGCGAAAAACTCGTCGGTACGCACAACTTCGTCCGCCTCTCCGCCAATCGCGGTGACATGCCAGAAACCGATCGCCGCCTACTGCCAGACAAAACCACGCGCACCATCCATCGCGTCGATCTCCGCGAAAACGGCGACGTGCTGGAGCTCGAATTCGAAGGCGACGGCTTCCTCTACAAAATGGTGCGCCTCATCGTCGGCAGCCTCATGCACGTCGCGCGTCGTCGTGAGCCGAAAGAGTGGTTTGCCAACCTACTGACTGATTCCAACGGCATGCAAAGCAATCAAACCGCCCCCGCCTGTGGTTTGTATCTGGTGGGTGTGAACTACGGTTCCTGATTTTTACCGAAATTGTCATTTCGGATGTAACCTCAATTGGGACTTCCGGAATTAGAGGGTGAACCGCTTTGCTTGGTAACACGCAGCGGTACGATTAAAGCCTAGCCCGTCGCCCATGAAAACACCTGTCTTCTCGATATTCTGCATTTTAATAGCATCCCTGCTGGGTGCTGTGGGACAGTTTCTGTACAAATCGGGGGCCGGACGAGTCACTGGAGGTATTACTAACCATTTAATGAACCCCCGCCTGCTGGGAGGCATGGTGTGCTACGTTGGTGTGATGCTGCTTTTCATCACGGCATTCAAGCGAGGCGGTGAACTCTCCGTCTTGTATCCGATTTACGCCTCGACGTTCATCTTCGCTGCTTTCGGCGCTTGGATGCTCTACAAAGAACCGATTCACACCGTTAACGTGGCAGGCATGGGTCTGCTTGTTGCGGGTATGTTCCTCATGGGATGGAAACCATCATGAAAACCGTCGATTACACCCCTGAACGGCGCCCTCTCGCCGCCCGCAACTGGAACGCCTCGCATGGTGCGGCGCGATGGCTCGCAGCACGCGGCGTGACGCCAAATTCCATCTCCATAGGCGGCTTCGTCGCAAGCCTCGCTGCGGGCGCATCGCTAGCATTTAGCAGCGAAGTTAATCAGCCGACTATGTGGCTCGTCATCGCATGTGCACTGATTCTCGCGCGAGGTATGTGCAATATGCTTGACGGCATGGTGGCGGTTTCCACAGGCAAGGCATCCCGTGGTGGCGAACTTTTCAACGAAGTGCCGGACCGCCTCTCGGATGCTGTAACGCTGGTCGGTGCGGGGTATGCGGTCGGGGGCATTCCCGAACTCGGCTATATCGCCGCAGTAGCCGCCATCTTCACGGCTTACGTGCGCGTGCAAGGTTGCGCGCTCGGCATCAGCGCTGACTTCGGTGGACCCATGGCCAAAACACACCGCATGTTTGTCATCGTCGGTGCGGCGCTCTACACCGCATTCGCTCCCGCACCGTTGCAGCCAGTGCTGCTAGGTGCTCGCCATGCGGGCATGCTGGCAATTGCTTTGTCCATTGTCATCGCAGGATGCTTCGCAACATCTCTACGTCGCCTGATCAAGTGCCACAAATTGCTAGGGAATAAATCATGAATGCCTCGACTGCAGAACGATTCTTTGGCTATGACCACGCCTTCGCACATCCGGTCACGCGTGGCATCGTCATCTTTCTGGCGTCAGCGCTTGTGCTGACTCCTATGATCTTCATGGGGCTTCGCCGGACGATTCAGATCGCCGAGGCCACCTATGCCGAGTTGTGGGCGCGTTGGCGCTCCTGGATCTGGATAAGCATGGCACTGATCGTGCCCATCCTGCTCGGCGCGGCGTGGGTGATCGCAGGCGTGTTTATGCTGAGCCTGCTCTGCTATCGGGAGTATGCACGTGCCACCGGCATCTTCCGCGAAAAGATGATCAGCTTCTCCGTCGTGATTGGCATTGGTCTGATATCCTTTGCGGTCATCGACAACTATTCGCGACTCTTTTTTGCAACACCGGTACTTGGCATCGGCCTTATCGCGATTGTGACGATCCCACAGGACTGTCCCAAAGGCTTCAATCAACGCGTGGCGCTTGGGGTGCTGGGGTACCTCTTTTTTGGTTTCTCGTTTGGTTATCTGGGGTTGATGACCACCGACCCTCTCTACCGGCCACTGATGCTCTTTTTGTTTCTCGGTGTCGAGTTGAACGACATTTTTGCTTTTTGCTCTGGGCGGTTCTTCGGCGGGAGGAAGCTTTTCCCTCACACGAGTCCCGGCAAGACGGTTTCCGGTGCTGTCGGTGCCGTCGTCTTGACAACCGGCATGATTGTGATCGTCGGACATTTCTTCATGTTTACCAACACGCCCATGGATCGCTGGACCATGCTGCTCATTCTCGGCACGGGGATTAGCGTGTTCGGCCAATTTGGTGATTTGTTACTTTCCTCCATCAAACGTGACATCGGCATCAAGGATTTGGGCCATATGCTACCAGGCCATGGCGGACTGCTCGATCGCTTTGACAGCCTCGTAATCATCACGCCGCTTTACTATCATTTTCTCTCCCTTGTTCTCGGTCCACTTGGCCATGGTCAGGCTGAACGCATCATCACCGGAGGGCCTATGCCATGAATGACTGGATTCTCGATCCGGCGCACGACCACGACCTGCTCGGCATCGAACGCCATCGCAGCATCGTGCGCGAAAACGGGCTCGTCAGCAGCACGTTGCGCTTTATCATGTGGTTGATACTTCGTCCGGCTTTGAAGATCTGGCACCGGCCTCGTATCACGGGACGCGAGCATCTTCCAAAGAGTCGTCCCTTCATTTTGGTTTCCAACCACACCAGCCACCTAGATGGCATCCTACTCGCCTCGTTGCTGCCGACGAGTTGGCGTGACCATGTCTTCCCTATCGCCGCTTTCGACACGTTTTTTGAGAAACGGTCGGCGGCGGCTTTTGCCGCTCGATTCCTGAATGCTCTAGCCATGCGCCGAGGCGGTGCCGTCAACCACGATCTCGATGAAATGCGCAAACGGCTCAACCACGAAAGGGAAGTATTTATCGTCTTCCCTGAGGGCACCCGCAGCCGCACCGGCGAAATGTTAGCCTTCCGCAGTGGAATCGGCCGTCTTGTCGCGAAAACAGGTGTCCCAGTAGTTCCGTGCTATCTTGAAGGTTGTTTCCTTGCGTGGCCTCCCGGCCGGCACTTCAGCAAACCCCTGAGCATCGGCATCTCGATCGGCCCGCCCATGATCTTTGAAGATTGTTCTGATGATCGCACCGGCTGGGACAGCATCGCGAAGCGCCTGAAAGCAGCCGTCGAGAACTTAGCCGGGCGAAGGCAGGCTTCCAGTCTCCCGGGTGCAGCGGATCAACTCCCTTGATCCCCCCGCTTGCATCTACGCGACCTCTGAGGCATGAAGCCCGCCCTAATGTCCCACGAAGCCCAAATCGCCCGCCGTCGCTCCTTCGCGATCATTTCGCACCCGGATGCCGGTAAAACGACGCTCACCGAAAAGCTACTGCTTTACGGCGGTGCCGTCGCGCTCGCAGGCTCTGTGACAGCCCGTAAAAATCAGCGTGCGACGACTTCCGACTGGATGGAGCTGGAAAAGCAGCGTGGCATTTCCGTCAGCTCCACGGTGCTGCAATTCGAGTACAAAAACTGCGTCGTGAACCTGCTCGACACACCGGGTCACAAAGACTTCTCCGAAGACACCTACCGCGTGCTCACCGCCGTCGATGCCGCCATCATGGTCATCGACGCCGGTAAAGGTATCGAAGCCCAAACACGCAAACTTTTCGAAGTCTGTCGCCGCCGTGGCGTGCCCATCTTCACCTTCATGAACAAGCTCGACCGTCCCGCGCGCGAGCCCATGACGCTGCTCGACGATCTCGAAACCGTGCTCGGTATCGGTGCTTGTGCCATCAACTGGCCCCTCGGCCTCGGCCAGCAGTTCCGCGGCGTCTATGATCGCCGCAAAAAGGACGTGCATCTCTTCGAGCGCACCGTTCACGGTGCTTACCGTGCTCCTGAAAAAGTCGGCGGCCTCGACGACGAGTTTGTCGCAACGCACACCGTTCCCGAAGCGCTGGAGCAGGCCAAGATGGAGCTCGAAATGCTCGACGGCGCCGGTCATGAATACGATCGCGCCAAGATCGACCGTGGCGAGCTCACGCCCGTCTTTTTCGGCAGCGCCAGCAACAACTTCGGCGTGCAGTTGCTCCTCGACGGCTTCCTCGAACTCGCTCCACCGCCCGAAGCACGCATGGCCGACGACGGGCGCATCATCGAACCCAACAACGAAGGATTCTCCGGCTTCGTCTTCAAAATTCAGGCCAACATGGACCCGCGCCACCGCGACCGCATGAGCTTCGTGCGCATCGTCAGCGGCAAGTTCGAGCGCGATATGCAGGTCACACACACGCGTACTGGCAAAATCGTCCGCCTCGCCAATTCGCAGAAGCTTTTCGCCCAGGATCGCGAGACCGTAAACGAGGCCTACGCTGGCGATGTCGTCGGCATCGTCGGCAATCACGGCTTCGGCATCGGCGACACCCTCGCCACCGATCCCAAGCTCAAATTCGACGAAATCCCGCGCTTCGCGCCCGAAGTCTTCGCCTTCCTGCACAACCCCAGCACCGCGCACTACAAACGCTTCCGCGATGGCCTTGAGCAGCTCCTCAGCGAAGGCGTCGTGCAGCAGTTCACCCAGCCCCACGCTGGTCAGCGCGTGCCCTTGCTCGGCGCCGTCGGCCCCTTGCAGTTTGAAGTCGTGCAATTCCGACTCGAGAGCGAATACAACGCCCAAAGCCGCATCGAAAACGCCCCCTACACCGTCCTGCGCTGGGTCCGCACCAAAGACGGCGGCAGCATCGAGGACTTCGACATCCCCAGTGGCGTCACCACCGCCCAAGACAATCAGGACCGCTGGGTCGTCTTCTTCAGCGACCAATGGGCCATCAACTACTTCGAACGACGCAATCCGAACGCCGAACTGTCCGAGATCCCGTGGGATGAGGTGGAGAAATAAAAGCTCGCTAAATGCCTGCTTGATTCATGCCAAAGTCGTCGCGGGCGCCGTACACAAATCAGATTAAACCGCCATGATCCAAAATTTCATCATAGATATTTTAGGAATATGCTTCGGTATTGCTGCTTTCATTCATCAAGTGGGCGATACCCAGGAGGTTCCGCTCTTAAGCGCGAAGGGCAGCCGCTGATCGGCCATATCGAAGGTGCATCATCGAGCACCAAGCGAGGACGCACCTTCTATTGGCTAAAAGTGAATTACATGGCCAATGGACGGTCTTACAAAGGTGGCGGGGATGTTTCCGAAACAGTGTATCGCAAATATACCTTTGGCGGTTTTTACTCCTCGGGTGAAATTCCCATTCGCTACCTTCCCAGCGACCCCTCCGTCATGCGAATCGCTGATCCTGGCCTGCCCGCTGATTTTCAAGAACCATCGGTATTCCTTTGGTTCTTCACACTTGGAATGTCAGCCTTCGGAATTTATTCCATTAGGCAGGCCATCAAAGATGGCCTGCTAAAAGCACCAAAACGATGGATCGGACACCTCTTTGAGTATGTTAGCAGATTGTGTCGCAAGATCTCTGTTGGTTCTTTGTTGCCCAGGCCGAGCCCAATTGTTAGTCTCGAAGAAGTCAAGAGGCTCCGGGATATGGACGTAATCACAGTCGATGAGTACGAGGCTAAGAAACACGAGCTGTTGAAACGCATATAAGCGGCATAAGCTGTTCCGATGCCATGAAAGCCGAACTGGAATGATACCAATCCTGGGCTATTTCTCGCCCTATGACGCCGACAAAACTCATCATCAAACCGGAGCGCCGCTTCACTTGGGAGCAGTGGCAGGCGGGCCGTGCCGAGCGGCGGCGGCTGGGGAATCTCGTGGCACCGAAGAACATCCGTCGTTTGAAGAGCGAAGGAGATGAATACCTCCGCGAAACCTACGGCGGCGAGCGCGGACCGAAGTTCAATAAGCCGTTTGATCCTTCGGCGGACGACGTCTGAGCATGAAGGGGGAAACCGTCGTCATCACCGGTTGCACGCGCGGACTGGGCCACGCGATGATTCCACGTTTCATCGCCGCGGGTTGGCAGATCGCCGGTTGTGGCCGCAATGAAGCTCAAATCGCCGACTTGAGTCGCCAGTTTCCTGCGCCGCATTTGTTCCAAGCCTGTGATATCTCTCGCGAACCCGACGTTACTGCGTTTTGCTCTGCGATTCTCAAGCAATTCGGCCCGCCGGACCTCGTGTTGAACAACGCGGCCATCATCAATCCCAACGCGCCGCTGTGGGAGACGAGCGTGGAGGACTTCAGCCGCATCATCGACATCAACATCAAAGGCCCCGCCGCGATGATGCGACATCTGCTGCCCGCGATGCTGAAACGCGGCAGCGGCGTGATCGTGAATTTCTCTTCTGGCTGGGGCCGTTGCACGGCGGCGGATGTGGCACCGTATTGCGCCACGAAATATGCCATTGAAGGTCTTTCGATGGCCACTGCGCAAGACACCGGCGGCAAAGTGGCCGTCATCCCGATGAATCCAGGCATCATCGACACCGACATGCTCCGCAGCACCTTCGGCGGCGAAGCGGGTGGTTTCCCCGATGCCGATGACTGGGCGAAGCGCGCCGTGCCTTACTTCATCAAGCTCGGCCCCAAAGACAACGGCAAGCCGCTCACGGTGCCCGGAGGCTGACAACTCCTTGACCGTTGACCTCCGACTCTGGACGTTCGGCGATGCGCCTCCTCATCACCGCCGGCCCGACGCGCGAGCCGATTGATCCGGTGCGGTTCCTCTCGAACCGCTCCTCGGGTCGCATGGGTTACGCGCTGGCGGAAGCCGCGTGCGAGGCTGGGCACGAAGTCGTGCTCGTTTCAGGCCCGGTGACAATCCCAGTGCCGAAAGGCGTGAGTTTGGTCAAAGTGGAAACGGCGCGTGAGATGTTCGATGCGGTGCAAATCTACCTCAGTGGTTGTGACGCGGCCATTTTCAGCGCCGCCGTGGCGGATTATCGACCCGTGCATGTGGTGGCGCAAAAATTGAAGAAGACCGCTGACAAGCTCACGCTCGAACTCGAACGCACCGAGGACATCCTCGGCTCCGCTCGGTCAAAACTCGGCTTCCAGGGCTTCCTCGTCGGCTTTGCGGCCGAAACGGAGAACCTCATCGCTCAGGCGCAGGAGAAGCTGGAACGCAAAGGTTGTGACATGATCGTGGCGAACGATGTCTCGCAGGCGGGCATCGGGTTTGACAGTGTGGAAAACGAAGTCACCCTCTGCCTCCCCGGCGGCCGGACAATTGCCCTCCCCAAGCAATCCAAAACCGCTCTCGCACGCGTATTGATCGCGCACATCACCCAGCTCTCAGCCCCCAACGACCCGAAGTGAAAGAACTCCTAGCCACCGCCACCGAAGCCGCGCACGCCGCAGGCAAAATGATCAAAGACAACTTCGGCTCCGAGCTCACGGTGAACGAAATGCAGCGCCACGACATCAAGCTGGAGCTCGATGTGCTCAGCCAGAAACTCATCACCGAGATGATCCTCACGCGCTTCCCCGATCACGCCATTCTCGGCGAAGAAGGTGGCGAAATCGGCGGCAATGGCGACATCGAATGGATCGTCGATCCCATCGACGGCACGGTGAACTACTTCTTCGGCATTCCACATTTCTGCGTCTCCATCGCCGCACGGAAGCGCGAATCCAAAGAGCTGCTCATCGGCGTGATCTTCGACCCCATGCAGAATGAAACCTGGACCGTCGTGCGCGGCGAAAAAGCCCAGCTCAATGGCAAATCGATCGCCGTCAGCAATCGAGCTGAGATGGCTGAAGCCGTCGTCACCGTTGGGTTCTCGAAGAGCAAAGAAGCGCTCGATCTCGGCTTCGACCGCTACAAGCGCATCGCGTATGAAGTGCGCAAAACGCGGATGCTTGGCAGCGCCGCGCTCGCCATGGCCTACATCGCCTGCGGTCGTCTCGATGCGTATGTTGAGGAACAGATCAGCCTGTGGGATATTGCCGCCGGCCAGCTCATGGTCGAAGAAGGCGGCGGCAAGGTGATGCTCAAACCCAGCACCACCAAGCCCGGCACCATGTTCATCTGCGCGTGGAACGGCAAACTGCCTATCGAAGCGTCTCTCTAAATCGCATGTCCGCCCCCGATACCCGCGAAGTCATTCTCGAAGCACGTGATCTCACGCGTGAGTTCGATGGCTTCAAGGCGCTCGACGCTTTCAGCTTCAAGCTGCATCGCGGCGAGGTGCTGGGCCTGCTCGGTGCCAATGGCGCTGGCAAAACCACCGCGATGAACTGCCTGCTCGGTCTCACGCTGCCAACTTCTGGCGAACTGAACGCGTTTGGCATGCCCTTGCAGGCAAACCGCATCAAGATCCTCCAGCGCTCGAATTTCTCCTCCGCGTACACGGCACTGCCGGGCAATCTGCTCGTGTGGCAAAACCTCAGCGTCTTCGCGCGCATTTACGGCGTGCCGAATCCCAAGAAAAAAATCGCCGAGCTGATGGAGCTGCTCGAAATCTCACACCTCAGCAAACGCGTCACCGGTCAGCTTTCAGCGGGCGAGTCCACTCGGGTGAACCTCGTCAAAGCCTTCCTCAATGACCCCGAGCTGCTGATGCTCGATGAGCCGACCGCCAGCCTCGACCCCGACATCGCCGACAAGGTGCGCAAAGTCGTGCGCAAGGTGCAGCGCGAGCGCAGCATCGCCATCCTCTACACCTCCCACAACATGCGCGACATCGAGGAAGTCTGCGACCGCGTGATCTTCCTGCACAAAGGCAAGATCGTGCGTGAAGGCACCCCGTCGGATATCGTCGCGCAGTCCAGCAGCGATAACCTGGAGGATGTCTTCATAAAGATCGCCCGTGACGGCGAAATCCTCGACGAACCGAAAAAAGATTCCGCCGTATGAATTTCCGCATCATCAGCGCTCTCGTGATGCGCCACCTCTTTCTTTATTCCCGCACCCCCATGCGCATGGTGGAGCTCGTGTTCTGGCCGCTGGTCGATCTCGTGGTCTGGGGAAACGTCACTGTTTTCATCCAGAAGAACAGCGACGCCAAGTTCGGCGGTTTCATTCTCTTCTTCCTCGGCGCGATGATCCTGTGGGACATCCTGTTCCGCGCGCAGCAGGGTGTGGCCATATCGTTCCTCGAAGATGTCTGGACCCGCAATTTGCTCAACATCTTCGTCGCTCCGGTGCGCACGGCGGAGTACTTGAGCTCCACCTTTGTGGTCGGGTTCCTGCGCATCCTCATCACTTGCGTCGTCATGAGTCTCGTCTCGTGGATCGGCTACTCGTTCAACATCTTCCAACTCCAGTGGTGGCTCGTTCCCTTCTTCCTCAACCTCATGGTCTTCGGCTGGGCGCTCGGCATGATCTCCACCGCCTTGATCCTGCGCTGGGGTCAGGCCGCTGAATCACTCGCCTGGGCCGTCCCCTTCTTCATCCAGCCGGTTGTCTGCGTGTTCTACCGTGTCGAGGACATGCCCGCTTGGTCACAGCCCATTGCTTGGCTGTTCCCCGCCACACCGATCTTTGAAGGCATGCGCGAAGTGATGAAAACAGGGTCGATGAGTTGGAACCATCTCTGGCTCGCCGCAGGCTTGAACGTGATCTACCTCAGCCTCGCCGGCTGGCTCTTCGTCTGGGTTCTCAATCTCACCCGCAAACGCGGCTTGCTTACGAAGTTCGCTACGCAGTAGTAGCGCGGGCAATCTTGCCCGCAGAGAACGCGCCCTTCTCGGGCAGGATTGCCCGAGCTACTTCCACACCCCCGCCGCACGCAACACCGTCTCATGCACGGCGATGTCATGCGCCGCGTCCCAGGCCAGTTTCTTCTCGCCGCGCACGATCTTCACCAAATCGACGAACTCTGCCGCATACCGATCCTTCGGCACCTCAAGCTGGAATGACTGCGCACCCTTCTTGTAAGTTCCACATGCCTTGATGATCGACAGATTCACCTTCCCGCTCTCCAGTGGCACGATCTCGAAGGTTCCTTCGGTTCCCGTCACATTAAAGCGGCGACGTGGGCCACCAAACGGGTCCGCGTGATTGCAGCGGATGACCGCTGTGGCCTTCGCGTATTGCAGCACGGCCATTTGATTGTCCTTCACGCCATCGGTGCCCACTGGGGTTGAAAAAGCCGTCACCGATGCCGGTTTGCCGAGAATCGTCATCGCAGCATCGATGATGTGACCAGCCAGTTCAAACAACCCGCCGCCTTCCAGTTCGCCAATCTTCTTACGCGTGCCCGGATCGGCCAACTTGCCCATTGCTGCGTCGATTTCGGTGATCTCGCCGAGCCAGCCTTCACGCACCGCTTTGAAGAGCAGTTCAAACGCCGGATTGTAGCGCAGCATGTAGCCCATCTGCACCGTCAGGCCGCGTTTCTCGGCCTCCAGCCGCATCGTTTTGAATTCGTCGTGCTTCAGCGCCCCCGGCTTGTCCAGATGCACATGCTTGCCCGCCTCAATGCAGCGCCGCGCCATTTCGCATGATGCTTCGATGGTTGTCTCCACCGCCACCGCATTTAAATCCGGCACGGCGAGCAGTTCTTCGACGGTCATCGTCTTCACGCCGTCATAGCCTTTGGGTCCCGTCACGCCGACGACATCCCAAAGCTCCGGCAAACTTCGTATCGCCGCCATTTTCCCACCCGCATGCGCATGCTCCGTGCCGATTTGGCCGATGAGCAAACGTGAAGAAGCGCTGGCGGCAAAGGCCGTGGAACCACAGGCGAGGAGGAATGTGCGTCGTTTCATGAGGAATGCCTCAAACGCCGCTCGACAGCCATTCCTCACTCTGAAACTGCCACCGCTGCCAAAACCGGCACTTGGATAGGCAGCGTTACCAAATCAATCGCACCCGCGCCGATTCGTTTAAACTTTGAAGATGGACTTTCCGACCAGCCCTCACCCAAGCTGTAAGCATAGCTGACACAACTGGACTGGCTGAGGCTGACGAGAACGAGGAGAAGTGGGATGAGATTAATTTTCATGTCGGGTGCGCTGCTGAGCACGCCGAATCATGCGCTTTCGCACGTCAAAGGCATCATTGATGCTCTGTATGATTGAATCGGACCGATGTATGCTACCGCTTCTTACCGCCGCGTTTCGGCTTGCCGTAAACGACGTTCTTGCGCTGCGGCAATGTTCCCGAGTCATCCGTGTTCAAGCCAGCGCGCTTCTTGAGTTCGCGGATCTGATCGCGCAGTAGGGCGGCGCGTTCGTATTCGAGCTTGCTGGCGGCCTCGGCCATTTCTTGTTCGAGTTCGCGAATCGTCTCCGTAACGGCGAAATCGCCGCCGCCTTCGCGGACGACGTTTTCTTCGATCTCTCGGGCTTTGCCGAGCACTTGGAGGCTTTCCTGCACGGCACGCTGCACGGTTTGTGGAGTGATGCCGTGCTTCTCGTTGTGCTCGGTCTGCACCTGGCGGCGATGACCGCTCACGCTGAGTAGAGCGCGGATGCTTTTCGTTTCGATGTCGGCGAAAAGAACGACTTCGCCATTGATGTGACGTGCGGCGCGGCCGGAGGTTTGAATGAGCGACGATTCACTGCGGAGGAAGCCTTCTTTGTCGGCATCGAGGATGCAGACGAGGCTGACCTCAGGCAAGTCGAGACCTTCGCGGAGGAGGTTGATGCCCACGAGCACGTCGCAATCACCTGAGCGCAGGCTGCGCAGGATTTCGACGCGCTCGATGGCGTCGATGTCGCTGTGCAGGTAGCGGACTTTGAAGTCGAGATTGCGCAGGTAGTCTGTGAGGTCTTCGGCGGTGCGCTTGGTGAGCGTGGTGACGAGCACGCGTTCGCCTTTTTCGATGCGCTGACGGCAAAGCTCGATGGTTTCATCAATCTGGCCCTTCAACGGCTTGATGGTGATGACGGGATCGAGCAATCCAGTCGGACGAATGATCTGCTCGACGACCAGTGAGCGGCCTCTGGCATTCACATCGAATTTATCGACGGGTTCAGCGCTGCCACTGAGGCGAACGGTTTTGGAGAAGGGCAGCGGATCAGCGATCTTCGCGATGTAGCCTGTGTTGCCGACGACACTATTCTCGATCTCAAAGCGTGCGGGCGTGGCGCTGACATAAACGAGTTGACCGACCTTGCCCATGAACTCCTCGAACCGCAGTGGGCGGTTGTCGAGGGCACTGGGAAGGCGGAAGCCATGCTCCACGAGCACTGTTTTGCGCGACTTGTCACCCTCATACATGCCGCCGATTTGTGGGATGGTGACGTGGCTTTCGTCGATGAACATGAGCGGCGGTTCTTTGAAGAAATCCAGCAGTGTGCCCGGAGTAGCACCCGGTTCACGGCCGGTGAGATGGCGGCTATAGTTTTCGATGCCCTGGCAGAATCCCATCTCCTGCATCATCTCGATGTCGTACTGCGTGCGCATCTTGATGCGCTGCGCTTCGAGCAGTTTGCCTTCCTTCTCGAACCACGCGACACGCTCCTCGGCCTCCTCGCGTATTTTCACGATGGCTTTGCGCAATTTGTCACCGGGCGTGACGAACTGCTTGGCAGGAAAAATCGTGTAGCTCGGCATTTTCAGCGTCACGATTCCGGTGAGCACATCGACGGCGCTGATGCGGTCGATTTCGTCGCCGAAAAACTCGATACGAATGGCTTCGTTTTCGAGATACGCGGGCACCACCTCGATCACATCGCCACGGGCGCGAAACTTGCCGCGCGTGAGCTGGATGTCGTTCCGCTCGTAGAGCATATCGACCAGCTTGGTGAGCAAGGTCTCGCGAGAAATCTGCTGGCCCACGTTGACCGGCAGCATCATGCCTTCGTAGTCTTCAGGCGATCCCAAGCCGTAGATGCACGACACGCTGGCCACAACGATGGTGTCTTGGCGGGAAAGTAGCGCACCCATGCTTGAAAGGCGCAGACGCTCGATCTCATCGTTCACCGCACTGTCCTTCTCAATGAAGGTGTCTGTGCGGGCGATGTAGGCCTCCGGCTGGTAGTAGTCGAAGTAGCTGACGAAGTACTCCACCGCGTTGTCGGGGAAGAAGTTCTTAAACTCCGAGTAAAGCTGCGCCGCGAGCGTCTTGTTGTGCGAAAACACCAATGCCGGGCGACCGATTTGCTCGATGACATTGGCCATCGTGAAGGTCTTGCCCGAGCCGGTGACGCCAAGCAGTGTCTGATGCCGATTCCCGGCACTGACGGACTTCACTAGCTTTGCGATGGCCTGCTCCTGGTCGCCTTGAGGGCTGTACTCGGTGTTGAGCCGAAAGGCAGACATGGCAGGAGCCGCGACGGCTTAGGACATGCCCTGACCGGCTTCGCTAGGCGAAGGCAGGTCCGCAGGATCCACCTCTTCAGCCTTGGCTGGAGCCTGCTGAGCGTAGCGCTGTCGGTATTCCTTCCAGGAGATGAGTTTGCGGTCGGATTCATCCCAAAGGCGCAGATTGATGCACTTCAAGCTCGACCAGAATGTCAGCGGTTTCACCGAATGGAACATTGGGTGCGAGTTATGGCAGTCCTCCAAGTAGTAGTTAGGAATGCGGGAGCTCAGGTGGTGAACATGATGGAAGCCGATGTTGCCAGTGAACCACTGGAAGATTTTCGGCAGCTTATAGAAGGAACTGCCTTCCAGTGCAGCGGTGGTGTAGTCCCAGTCTTCGCGGTGCTCCCAATACACGTCTTCATATTGGTGCTGCACGTAAAACATCCAGATGCCCGCCATGCCGGCGAACATTGTGACGGGAAGCTGCATCAAGACGTAGTTTTTGAACCCAAACAGCCAGCTCAGGCCGATGATCATCAGCAGGAGGGCGACATTCATGACCATGACCGAAGCGCGGTCCTTGCCCTTGGCACGGGGCGACGGGAAACGCTGGTGGATGAGAAACAAGAACAGCGGCCCGACGATGAAGAGGGTGATCGGATTACGGACCAGACGGTACCAAAAGCGCAACCTTGGCGTGGCTTCCTCGTACTCCTTCACTGTCATCGTCCAGATATCTCCGTCGCCGCGGCGGCTCAGGTCACCCGAGGTCTGATGGTGCACGGAGTGCTGCCAAGTCCAATGCAGGTAGGGCGTGAAGGTCAGCATCCCACAAATGAAGCCAATGATGTTGCTGGCGGGTTTCGATTTGAGGAATGAGCCGTGGCCACAGTCATGAAAGAAAATGAACACACGCACCAGCAGGAGACCGGCAATCAGAGCAAGTCCAAGGGTGAGCCAGTAAGAAACCGCTAGGCTGCGATACATCGCATACCAAAGCAGCGCATAGGGGACAAAGGTGTTAATGATTTGCCAGGTGGCACGGGGAATCGAGGGAACCTGGAAGGGGGCGACAATTTTTTTCCATTCGGAAATCGTGGCCTGGGGCTTGGATGATGTCATCTCAGGGGCGCTGGTCATGGTTAGTGGAGCAGGGTATGTAGCAGGGTTTTGGAATTAGTCCCGTGCTCAATTTGCCAAAAACCTCTCATTTTTGAGCTGCCCGGGGAGACTTAGAACTACGTAACCTGATGGCGGCCAGACTCTTATCAAAAAACTTCACTCAATAATCACGGAATGGCCCTCGTGGCTCACTGGCATCGATCTCGGCCCGCCACTTCGCGAAACGCTCGCTCATCATCTTTGCGATCTTCGGTTTTTCGGCGCTCAAATCGTGCTTCTCACCGAGGTCGGCGCTCAAATCATACAGACCCGCACCTTTCTCGGACTCCACCCACTTCCAGTTTTCAAACCGAGCCGCCTTATCTCCCCGACGTTGCCAGAACATCTCCTTTCGTGGAGATTTCACCTCGCCACGCAGCACGGGCAACATGTCAAAGCCGTCCAGCTTCACGCCATCAGGAGCTTTGGCGCCGCTCGCAGCCAGCAAGGTCGGCACCAGTTCGAGAGAGGTCAAAAACTCATCCGTCTCCTTCCCGGCGGGCAGTTGGCCCGGCCAGCGCATGATGAATGGCACGCGCAGACCGCCCTCCCACATCGTGCCTTTGCTGCCTTTGAGCGGCGCGTTGCCACCATTGCCACTGCCGCCGTTGTCGGACATAAACAGGAAGATCGTGTTGTCCTTCTGCCCGGCTTTTTCAATGGAATCCATCAGCGCACCGATGGCCTCATCCATGCACGTCACCGCGCCGCAATACTTGGCCAGTCGCTCATCCGCCACCTTGCTGCGATACATGGCGATGTATTTATCCGGTGCTTGCACTCCTTCGGTCACTTTCTTCTCCCCCTCAGTCGTGCCTTCACCGAAAGACGACGCCCCATGCGGTGCATTGAAGGCCAGATAGAGAAAGAACGGCTTCTTCCCCGCCTGCTCTTCCACAAACCGCAGCGCCTCGCGGCGGAACACATCGGTCACGTAGGTCCCTTTGTCCTCCTGCGTGCGCTCATTGCCACGAAACAGCGATGGCACGCCGTAACGTTCGTGCGTGTAGTAATCGATGCCGTTGTTGCCGTGGCCGTAGAAGAAGTCGAAGCCGCGTTGCAGCGGCAGGAAGCGCTTCGCCTGCCCCATGTCCCATTTGCCCACGCAACCCGTCGCATAGCCTGACTTGTGAAGCATGTCGCCAATCGTCACCTCGCGCACATCCAGCCCAAGCGTCATCTCCGGTGACACCGCATACTCCTCGTCGGTAAAGCGATGCCCATAGTTCACCATGTCATTGCGCACCATGTCATACAGCCCGTTGCGCTGTGGATAGCGTCCCGTCAGCACACTGCCACGCGACGGCGTGCAGGCTGGCCATGTCACATAAAAACTCGTCCCGCGCACACCTTCGGCGGCCAGTTTGTCCAAATTCGGCGTGATGAGCGGCTTGCTGCCGAGGCACCCCAGGTCGGGGTAGCCCTGGTCGTCGCTGACGATAAGAATGATGTTCGGCTGCGCGGCGAAGCACGCAGCCGAGAGAATCAGGAAGAGGAAGGCTCGCATGCCCGTCTCAACGACGGCAAACGGCGCATTACTTCACCTTGATCAGCTCCACGTCGAAGATCAGCGCCTCATTCGGGCCGATGTCGCGGCCGGCACCACGTGAGCCGTAGGCTAGCTTCGAGGGGATGAAGAAACGATATTTCGCGCCTTCCTGCATGAGCTGCACGCCTTCGGTCCAGCCGGCGATGACGCCATTCAGCGGGAACTCGATGGATTCTTTGCGGAGATACGAGCTGTCGAAGGCGTTGCCATTGATCAGCGTTCCTTCGTAATGCACTTCCACCACATCCGTGGCCTTCGGGCTCTTGCCGGTGCCGGGGGTGATGACCTTGTATTGCAGACCTGAGGCCGTGACGGTCACGCCTTCTTTGGTGGCGTTGTCTGCGAGAAATTTTTCACCTTTGGCGAGAGCGATGTCGGACATGGGATGTGGGGTTGGTTGAGTTGAGGAGCGGAGGCTAGCCAGTGGCTCCAAAATGTCGAATGACGAATGCAAAATGCCGCTACACTCACGCCATGAATCGTGAACGCCTGTTTTCGCAGCTCGCATCGCACAGCGGCCCGTTCGACATCGCCATCATCGGCGGCGGAGCGACCGGACTCGGTGCGGCGGTGGATGCGGCTTCGCGTGGGCATTCGGTGGTGCTCATTGAGCAGTCGGACTTTGCCAAAGGCACCTCCAGCCGCAGCACGAAGCTGGTGCATGGCGGCGTGCGCTATTTGAAGCAGGGCAATGTCTCGCTCGTGCTGGAAGCGTTGCGTGAACGCGGCCTGCTGTGCAAAAACGCACCGCATCTCGTGCACAGCCTGCCGTTTATCATTCCGAGCTACCATTGGTGGGAGGGGCCGTTCTACGGCATCGGCTTGAAGATGTATGATGCGCTGGCAGGCCAGCTCGGATTGGAGCCTTCGCGCTGGCTGACGCGGGACGAGATCATCGAGCAATTGCCCACGCTGGAGACTGATGGGCTCGACGGTGGCATCGTTTATCACGACGGGCAGTTCGATGACGCGCGCCTGGCGATTCATCTGGCACGCACGGCAGTGAATCATGGCGCGATCGTGCTCAATCACATGCGCTGCTGTGGGTTGATGAAGGAAAACAGCCACATCATCGGCGTTCAGGCCGAATGCGCCGAGACGGGCAGGCAGTATGAGATTCATGCGAAGTGTGTGATCAATGCTACGGGCGTCTTCGTCGATGACGTGCGGCACATGGACGAGCCGAAGGCCGAAAAGATCGTCGCTGCGAGTCAGGGTGTGCATTTGGTGCTGCCGCGCGAGTTTTTGCCCGGCGACTCGGCGATCATGATTCCAAAGACCGACGATGGTCGCGTGCTCTTCGCTGTGCCGTGGCATGGTCGCGTCATCATCGGCACCACGGACACGCCCGTTGAGCATTTGAGCGTGGAGCCACGGGCACTGCCAGAAGAGATCGCTTTCCTCATGACGCACGCGGCACGTTACCTCACGCGTGATCCGAAACCGAGCGATGTGCTGAGCATTTATGCTGGTCTGCGCCCGCTGGTGGCGATGAAGAACGCCGAGTCCACCGCCACGCTCTCGCGCGATCACACGATCCTCGTCGCCGATTCCGGCCTCATCACGATCACGGGCGGCAAATGGACGACGTATCGCCGCATGGCCGAGGATGTCATCGACCACGCCGAAATGATCGGCGGCATCGGCGTGAAGCGTTGCGTCACGCATGATTTGATGATCCACGGTTCCGCCACCGTGCTCACCAAAGATGATCCGCTGGCCGTTTATGGCAGTGATGCTTCGGAAATTCGTGTCCTTGCCGCCAAAGAGCCCGAATGGGCCGGGAAAGTGCATCCCAAACTCGATCTGACCTGCGCCGAGGTCATTTTCCACACACGTCACGAGATGGCCCGCACCGTGGGTGATGTCCTCGCCCGCCGCAGCCGCAGTCTGCTGCTCGATGCGCAGTCCAGTATGTCCGCCGCACCACGCGTGGCTGCTTTGATGGCCGCCGAGCTCGGCTGGGCTGCCAAGACGACCGCGCATCAGGTGGAACGCTACCAACAGCTTGCCTGCGGCTACATTTTGGAAGGTTGAACATGGCCCGGCCTTGTGACAAAATCAGCTCATGAGCCTCCAACAAATCGAGCAGCAAGTCGCCCAGCTCTCCGCCGCAGAACTCAAAGAGTTCTCGGGTTGGTTCGACGCCTACATGGCCGATGAATGGGATAAGCGGATCGAAAGCGATGTCCAGGCCGGCAAGTTCGACAAACTCTTTGCTGAAATCGAGGCTGAGGCCGGGCGTGGCGAGCTGCAGCCGCTATGAAGCACCACACCCGGCGCTCGTTTTGGCAGCACTTTGAGCAACTACCGGGAGAGGTTCAAGACCTGGCGCGGAAGAATTTCGATCTTTTGAAACAGAACGAGCGTCACCCTTCCATCCAGTTGAAGCGCGTCGGAAAGCTCTGGTCAGCCCGTGTTGGATCAGATTATCGCGCACTCGCCTACGACTCCTCTGTGGGCCTTGTTTGGTTTTGGATCGGACCGCATCACGAGTATGACAAGCTGCTGAGTTGAGCATCCGTTCTTGACCGCGCGCATCACCGCATCTTCGCTGCGCGCTCATGACCCCACTCCACCAGCTCCGCGCAGGCCTCATCGGCACAGGTTTTATCGGTCCCGTTCATATTGAAGCGCTCAAGCGGCTCGGCGTCACCGTCAATGGCATCTGCGGCTCCACCAAGAGTGCTCGCAAGGTCGGAGACCTCTGGGGCATTCCCGAGATCTACGGCGACTACGATCATGAGGCGATGTATGCCTCGCCGAACATTGATGTGGTTCACATCACTTCGCCGAACCGGGTTCACGTCGAGCAATGCCTCGGCGCACTCGCCATGGGCAAGCACGTCATCTGCGAGAAGCCGCTGGGCATGACGGCAAAGGAGACCCAGCTTGTGGTCGATGCAGTGAAGAAGGGCGGCAAAAAAGGTCCGGTGTTCGCCGTGAACTACATGTGCCGCTTCTTCCCGGCCATCCTGCAAATGCGCGCGATGGTGGCGCGTGGCGATCTCGGCAAGATCATGCACGTCCAGGGTCATTTCTTCCAAGACTGGCTGATGTATGAGACCGACTACAACTGGCGCATCCTCGCCAGCGAGGGCGGCAAACTGCGCGCCGTGGGAGATGTCGGCACGCATTGGATCGATGCCGTGAGCTTCGTGCTCGGATCAAAGCCCAACAGCGTCTTTGCGCACATCGAGACCTTCCACAAGACCCGCAAGCGGCCGAAAGGCGAGGTGCAGACCTTTGCGAAGATCGATCCGAAGAACATGATCGACTACAAGGTCGATACCGAGGACTTCGGCAGCGTGCTGTTGAAGTTCGGCAAGGCCAAGCACGGCTTCGCCGACGGCGTGCATGCGAACGCGAGCATCTCACAGGTCGCCGCCGGTTGGAAATGCAGCCTGAGTTTTGGCATCTACGGCACCAAGGGCAGCGTGCGCTGGGATTTGCAGCAGCCGAACGAAATCCAAGTCGGTCATCGCGATGAACCGAATCAAACGTTGAATCGCGGCACGCCCGGCTTCCAAGAAGACGTCGCCAACTTCACCGACTATCCGCCCGGTCACGCCGAAGGCTTTAGCGATGGTCACAAGATGCACTACCGCGCCATTTACGAGCACATCGCCAGCGGCAAGAAAACGCCCGCGTTGTTCGCCACCGCCGAAGACGGTCACCACGAGGTCAAACTCTGCGAGGCCATCCTCGAAAGTAGCAAAGCAAAGACGTGGGTGAAGGTGTGAGGTCTTTTGTTGTCAGCTTTTTTCGCCGCAGGACAGTGGTGTCTTGGTCGATGCTTCCGAGAAAGGGTTTTTACGCCGTGTTCAATGAAGATAATGATACTTCAAGCCGCTCTTTGACGAAACACAGACATGAGTGCACTCCGCAAAGTAACGATCATTTTGGGTTTTGGCCTTGGGTTCCTCCTCGTTGCTGTTGCATCCAACATCGCAGGTTGGAGCCTGATTTTTTCCGATCATCGCGGCGTAAAGACAGAGATTGCCATTTATATCGTGGGATTGCCCTCCGTCATTTTCTTTAGCCCTGCGTTTCTCATCCCACCTCGCTCGTTCCTGGATTCGACATGGGGCGTAGTTCTGACCACGGTGGTGCTCGTCGGCTTTTGGGGTCTGATACTCAGAACGATCTGGGCCTTGATCCGCAGACACAAGAAATAGATCACGTGCGCTCTCGCAGATCCCAAGCCTGTACACGGTGCATATGAGCTTGGACTTAGTAGTTCCCAATCCCCAGCACCTGCCGAATCGCGAGCGCATCCTTGAGCGCTCCATCAATCGTGTCACCGAGGACGGTGAAGAGGTCCATTTTGCGGCGGGAGCGGGCTTCGCGTTTGCCGTAGAGGTAGTAATGTGACCTTCCAATCTTTGAAAGCATGACCTTGAAAAACAACCTAACCGGTCGATGGTCGGTCCATGCAAGTCCAAACACATGATCAAACACAAGCTTGGGAGCGCCATCCTGATGTGTTGGGTGGTGATCTCGTTTTTGCCGGCACACGCGTTCCGGTCCGCAGTTTGTTTGATCATCTGGAGGCCGGAGACTCGCTTGATGATTTCCTCGAAGGTTTCCCAAGTGTGACGAAGGCACAGGCCGTGGCAGCACTCGAAGCATGCTGGCGGAGGGCGGCGGATGAAGGTTTTGCTGGATGAGAATCTCGACTGGCGGCTCGGACGCGATCTGCCGGGCCATGAAGTTGCTTCGGTGCCCAAGATTGGTTGGGCGGGAGTGAAGAACGGCGAACTGCTGCGCCGGGCCAACGGCGCTTACGATGTGCTCATCACGATGGACAAGGGCATCTACCATCAGCAGAATCTCAGTGGACTGCGGCTGGCGATCATCGCGTTGCGGGCCAAAACCAATCGTCTCGCTGAGACACAGCATTTGATGTCAGAGGTGCTGCGCGTGATCGCAAGCATTCAGTCGGGCGGGTTTTATTCGCTGCCTTGATTCAAGCGATCCCAAGTGCCTTCCGAATCGCGAGCGCGTCTTTGAGCGCCTGGTCAATCTTGTCACCGAGAACAGTGAAGTGGCCCATTTTTCGGCGGGAGCGGGCTTCGCGTTTGCCGTAGAGGTGGAGCTTGGCGCGTGGATGATCGAGCACGGGCGACCAGTCGGGATGGGTGAGCGGGGCGGGCCAGATGTCGCCGAGGAGGTTGATCATGACGGCGGGCGTGTGCTGGGAAGCATCGCCGAGCGGGAGGCCGCAGACGGCGCGCTGCTGCTGCTGGAACTGGTTCGTGCGGCAGGCATCAATGGTGTAGTGGCCGCTGTTGTGCGGTCGCGGGGCGATCTCGTTGACGATGACCTTGCCGTCGGTGGTGACGAACATTTCGACGGCCATGGTGCCGACGTAATCGAGACCTTCGGCGACGGCTTTCCACAGCTCGACGGCCTGCGCGATGATCTGCGGCTCCACACGAGCGGGAGCGATGGTGACATCGAGAATGTGATGCGTGTGCTGGTTCTCGACACAGCCATGCGTGGCCATGCTGCCGTCGATGCCGCGTGCGCCAACGACGGAGACTTCGCAAACGAAGCTGACCCATGCCTCGACGACAGCGCGATGGCCTTCGAAGCCTTTCCAGGCCTCGGCGAGATTCGTTTCGGCGGTGACTTTGCACTGGCCTTTGCCGTCGTAGCCGAAGGCGGCGGTTTTGATGACGCAGGGGCGGCCGAGTTCGGCCACGGCGGCTTCGAGACTGCTCAAATCATCGACGACGCGAAACGGGGCACAGGCGATGCCTTGGTCGCGCAGGAAGTTTTTCTCACGCTCGCGGTGTTGCGTGGTGAAAATGGCCTTGGAGCCGGGGCGCAGCGGTTTGACGGCCTCGACGGCTGCCAGGCAGGATGCGGGAATGTTTTCGAACTCGGCGGTGACGACATCGACCTGCTGCAAAAAACGGTTCAGGGCCGCGGTTTCGTCGTAGGCAGCGTTGATCTCGAGGTCGGCGAACTGGCCGGCGGGGGAGCCCTGCGGCTCATCGGTGAAGATGGCGATGCGATGACCGGCGCGGCGCGCTTCGAGAGCGAGCATGCGCCCAAGCTGACCGCCGCCGAGGACTCCGATCGTCGAAGGAGGCGGGAACATCATGCTTTCGGTTCAGCTTCGAGTTCCTTCTGGCTTTCGAGCACCTTTTGCGTCTGCCTGTCGCGGAAGGTCTTCAATTTGGCGGCGAGATCGGGATTTTCATTCGCGAGCATGGAGACAGCGAAGAGAGCGGCATTCAACGCACCGGCACTGCCGATGGCGAAAGTGGCGACAGGGATGCCACCGGGCATTTGCACGATGGAGTAGAGACTATCCACGCCGCTAAGCGCACGGCTGGTCACGGGAACGCCGAGCACGGGAATGGTCGTCATGCTGGCGGTCATGCCGGGGAGATGCGCGGCACCGCCGGCGCCAGCGATGATGCACTTCAGGCCGCGCGACGAGGCGGTGGAGGCGTAATCGTAGAGCAACTGCGGCGTGCGGTGCGCACTGACGACTTTCTTTTCAAAGGGCACGCCGAAGTCACGCAGGACCTGGGCGGCATTTTGCATGGTGGGCCAGTCGGAACTGGAGCCCATGATGATGCCCACGAGGGGCTTGATAGCGGCGTCTTGGCTCATCGGGAAGGGAATTAGGATGGCGGGGGGCGGGGCAGCGTCAAATCTTCGATTTGGCGGGAGTGAAAAGCCGTGCCATGTGAGGAACGCATGACTTTTCTCGACAAGCTGAATCAACGCATCGCCCAAACTGGCTCGAACCTTTGTGTGGGACTCGATGTGAGGGCCGAAAACGCGGAAGAATCGACGAAGCGCTGGATTCTCGATGTGATCGAGCAGACCGCGCCTTTTGCGGCGGCGTTCAAGCCGAACTCGGCGTACTTCGAAGCGCTGGGCTGGCGCGGCGTGAAGATGCTTGAGGAGATTTTGCAGGAGATTCCGCAGGAGATCCCAGTGGTGCTGGATGTGAAGCGCGGGGACATCGGCGAGACGCAGGGTTATTACGCGAAGGCTTGCTTCGATGTGATGAACGTGGATGCCGTGACACTGAACGCCTACATGGGCCGCGACACGCTGGAGCCGTTTTTGAAATACACCGATAAAGGGCTGTATCTGCTCGGCGTGACCTCGAATCCAGGCGCGAAGGACATTGAACTGCAAAAGACCGGCGACCGGCAGGTGTATGAGATCGTGGCCGAGATGACGAACGGGCATCCGCAGACCGGCTTGGTGGTCGGTTTGACGAATGCCGCACCTGATGTGCTGGATCACATCCCCGACGTGCCGTTGCTGATCCCCGGACTCGGAGCTCAGGGCGGTGATCTGGCGGCGCTGAAAGGCTGTGGGCGCAAGGCACCGCTGCTGGTGAATGTTTCGCGGGGGGTGTTGTATCAAAAAGACGATATGAGCTTCGCGCAACGGGCGGAACACTGGATGCGGCAGATTCAGCAGGCGGTTAACTGAGGTTTTACATTTTTAAGAATGACAAAATCGAAACGCGGAAGCTGCTTGCTTGAGGCGAATTCAAGAGGATGAATGGCGTTGTTCATCCTTTCAAAATCCCATTGGCCGCCTCCATGGTTTTCGATCTCAGCGAGCACCTCAAAACCCCTTTCCAGCGACGCATTTACCGTTTGCTTGGCCCTGCCGTGGAAAATGCGTTGGGATTGCGTGGTTTTGAGGAGGTTTACCAAGAGTCCGCTCGTCTGTTTCGCTCTCACCCACAGCATCCGAATGTGTTCGCGTGGTTCGACTCGGTAGCACATGCGTTCAAGCTGCAAGAAGATGTCGATCTGCCAGCGGAGTTTGTGTTTCCGAAGCAGGGACCGTTGATCATCGTGGCGAACCATCCGTTCGGCATCATCGATCCCATCATGCTCGCACGCTGGGCGGCGCAGTTCCGGCCGGATTTAAAGGTGATGACGAATTCACTGATGCTGGCGATGAAGGAACTGGAGGACCATGTGATCCCCGTTGATCCCTTCGGTGGCAAAGGATCGGCGAAACGGAACATGGCACCGATGAAGGAAGCGATCCGGCTGCTACGCGGCGGGGGCACTCTAGTGATTTTTCCGGCGGGCGAGGTTGCTTCATACAAACCAGGACGAGGCCTGGATGAGCCAGTCTGGAGCAATCATGTGGGATCATTGGTACGGCGCACGCAGGCGACGGTGCTGCCGGTGTATTTCCCCGGCTCAAACAGCGCCCTATTTCACGCCGCAGGGCTGATCCATCCGCGTCTGCGCACCAGCCTGCTACTACGCGAGTTTTGCAATCGGGCCAACACACCGGTACCGATGTGTGTGGGACAGCCGATTCCATATTCGCGCCTAAAGAAGTTCGAGGATGACGAGTCGCTCACACGCTATCTGCGCATACACACCTTTGTGCTGCACCAACGTGGCAAGGAGGAAGCCGCGAAGCTTACGGTTGAAGGCGAGAACATCACCATCACGCCGCCATCTGAAACGCAGCAGGCGCGCATGGCTGAAGAGATCGACCGCATCCGTGCACGTGGTGGAAAACTTGTGGGGCAGAGCAATCTGTCTGTTTATCAGGCGCATTCGCACGAAATTCCCACCCTGCTTCCAGAGATCGGGCGTTTACGCGAAGTAACCTTCCGTGAAGTCGGTGAAGGCACTGGTAACGACATCGATCTGGACAAATACGACCGCTATTACGAGCATCTGATTTTGTGGGACGAGGAGAAGGAGCAGGTCGCCGGCGCCTACCGACTTGGGCGTGCGGATGTCATCTTGCGTGAGTATGGACCGAAGGGGCTCTACACCAACACGCTGTTCCGTTTTGAGAAGCCATTCCTGGCAAACCTCGAAGCTGCTGTCGAGATGGGACGCAGCTTCATCATCAAGGCGTATCAGCGGAATCTCGCCTCGCTACCGCTGCTGTGGAAGGGCATCGCGCACTGGATTGCACGCAATCCGCGCTACAAGAAGCTCTTTGGACCGGTGAGCATCAGCAAGGACTACAGCAGCTTGTCGCGGAAGATGATCGTGGAGTTTTTGCAGGACAACCGGATGCATCCGAACCTTTCAAGCTTTGTGAAGGCGCGGAATCCCTTCCGCTACATGCGTACCCGCCGCATGATGCGCGAGTTCATCAGTGCCGATCTGCAAAACGTGGATGATTGCTCTGCCCTCATCTCCAGTCTGGAAACAGACGGCAAGGGGATCCCCACACTGCTGAAGCATTACCTCAAGCTGAACGCCACGCTGTTAAGTTTCAATGTGGACAAAGATTTCTCCTCCGTCGTCGATGGCCTGATCATGGTCGACTTCACCGAAACCGATCCACGTTTGCTCTCGAAATACATGGGTGAGGAAAACTGCCGCCAGTATCTCGCCAGCCACAAAAAAGAAGCGGCCTGAAACCAGGCCGCTTCGTGATAAGAACTATTTGGCTCCCATTTACTTCGTGTGGGCGACGCCGTTGGAATCGGTGCTGAACTCAGGCTCAATGAGGCCGTATTCACCGTCCTTGCGGCGGAACAGAATGGCAAGCCGGTGTGTCTGCTGATTGTGAAAGAGGACGAAGGGCTTGTCACTGATTTCGATGTCCATGATGGCTTCATCTGCATAGAGTGGACGAATCTTATACTTCTCTTTGTGCACGTAGGAAGGCTCGATCTGCTCTTCATCCTTGTGCATCGAGTCTTCATGAAATACGTGCTCCTCGAGGTGACGGATGGAGCCATCTTTACGTGGGCGATGGCTTTTGAGCAGGCGAGTCTTGTACTTGCGCATGCGGCGGGCGATCTTAGCGATGCTCTCGTCGATGGAGGCGTAAATATCTTCCGTGATGGACTTCACCTCGATGACAATGTGGTCAGCGCAAAAGAGAATGATTTCGGCCATCTGAAGGCGATGATTCTGCACGTCGAGAATGACCTTGGCCTCAATGATGCGCGGATAATCAAGGTGGAGACCTTCGACTTTTTTATGCGCGTAGTCACGGATCGCGTCTGTGACGTCCATGTGACGGGCGGTGACAATGATGGGGAGGTTAACGTTGTTTTTTTGCATGGTGGGTTCTCCTTTAGGTTGGGAATGGTGGTGGATTGGGTTGAGCGTCACATGGTGAAATCCTCGCCTAGGTAGAGGCGGCGGGCTTCATCATCGTTGACGAGGAAATCTTTGCTGCCGTGGCGGCGCACCTTGCCCTCGAAGATGAGGTAGGCACGGTCCACGATGTTGAGGGTTTCACGGACGTTGTGGTCAGTGATGAGAATGGCCAAGCCCGCCTGGCGGAGCATACGGATGATGTCCTGAATCTCACTGACAGCGATGGGATCGACGCCGCTGAAGGGTTCATCAAGCATGAGCAACTTCGGCGAAGTGACGAGCGAACGAGCGATGGTAAGACGACGTTTTTCGCCACCGCTGAGAGTGATGGCGAGATTTTCAGCTACATGATCAATGCCAAACTTTTCCATCAAAGACTGCGTTTGGTCCACGCGCTCTTGCTTGGTGTAGGACTGCGTTTCCATGACCGCCATGATGTTTTCGCGCACGGTGAGACGGCGGAAGATGGACTCTTCCTGGGGCAGGTAACCCATGCCAAGCCTAGCGCGCATGTACATGGGCTGATGAGTAGCATCTTTGCCATCAAACATGACCTTGCCGCCATTCGGCTGCACCAAACCGACGATCATGTAAAATGTGGTCGTTTTGCCAGCGCCATTGGGCCCGAGAAGACCGACGATCTCACCGCTTTTGACCTCAATATCGACACCGTTCACCACCGCACGGCTATCATAGACTTTTTTCAGGCCTTCGGTGTGCAGCAGGGTAGATGCTTCGGTATTTCCAGAATCGCCCGACGTGGTGACTCTCTCAGAGGCATCGGTGGCTTCCCCGGAAAGTGCGAGTTCCTGGTTTTCGGTATTCTTTCTTGGTTGCTTGCGCGAAGCCATGGTCACTGCGGTGCGGGTGCGGAAGCTGGTGTCGTTGGAACGATGCTGGTACGACTTTGAGGTGACGCTTCGTCGCCTTGAAGGATGATGGTGCGATGTCCGCCGGTGGTCGTGAGTTTGCCTCCTTTATCAATGATCATTACGCAGCCGGGTTCGGTGGCTTGGTGCAGCTTGTTACCAGCCTGCACCTGAGGCCAGTCACGCAGCGTGGTGGTATCGGTCTTGCCGTCATAAAACAAGTCTTTGCAACGGCCGACCTGCAGTTCGCCATCCTCAGCAATTTTTTCGATAGTCACCATTGGGCCGCGTGCATACGCCTTTTCAATCGGAGGAGGGCCATTTGCTTCTTTTCTAGCTGGAGCCAGGATGTCGGAGTCTTTCACCATAGGGCTGACAGTTTTTGGCTTGGGCGTGCTGAGAACACCGCCTCCCTGCTTTGCCATGTAGAGTTCCAGTTCTTCGCACTCGATATACATCTGGGGGTGGCGTGCTTTGACGTCACCGGTGTACATGCCGTAGCCGAGGTTGGCATCGAAGAAGGCACTTTTTTGCGCGGTGATAAGGATCTGGCCTTTCGTGGCTCTCGGAACCTCGTCCAAATTCATGGGCTGAAGCGGTTTCGGCTGCGGCCCGACCGGTGGTGGTGGTGCTTCAACCACGGGAACAGCGGGAGATGCAGCGGCAGGAGTGGGTGCGACGGTCTTGGGAGCGTCCGTAACGTTTTGCATCAGTGCTTGGGCGGCCTGCAGTGCTTTCTGTCGCATATCAGCGCTTTCGGGTGAAAGCATCAGTTCCTTAGCTTTGTCTTTAACTTCATCCGGCACAGCCTTGATGATGGTTTTGGCCGTATCGACTGCCTTGGCCTTCGTTTCCGCATCCACGTTCTTTTTGCGAAAATCAAACAGTGGTCGCTGGCCGCCGGGGCCTTGTGCCCATGCGCCAACACTGCTGACGAGCAGGGCAATGCATAAAATGGATGACGTTTTCATGTCACTTGGCGGGTTGGGATTCTGTAGAGGGCTTCCCCTCGCCGCTGAGGAAGCCGCTGTCAAAGATCACCATGCGGATGTTTCCAGTCATGCGTCCCTGATTTTTTGTGGTGTCGAAGATGAGGCTGTCGCCTTCGATCTCAAAGTCGGCCCGGCTAACGCGGCTGCGCTCTGTGCTGCGCAAGACACCGCCACCAGCCATGCGGTAAAAGGCGGTCTTCAAGTCAATGCGCACATCGTTTTTCGGATCTGTATTGAACATCTGAACGACCAGCTTTTCTGCCCACAGACATTCGTCATCAATGCGGCGTATAACGGCAGCAGTGATGAGCGAGGTGCGGCGGCCAGTGACATCAAAGGAGGGTATCACCGCCCCTTTGCTTTCGGCCCCGAGCGGTATCATCTGCATGAAAGCGCCCATTCCAGAATCAGCGGGTGCCGGCTGCTGTGCTGCGGCAAACATGACGAGTCCCGCCATCACGCCGAGCACGATGGAAAACGCGAATCTGCGGCGACGCAGCAGTTCAAGTGATGTCGCGAACCAAGCCATGAATTTTCCGCAAGGTTTCCACCACTGACGCAATCTGCGAGAGCGGGATTTGATTGGGGCCATCAGACAAGGCCTTCGCCGGATCAGGGTGCGTCTCCATAAACACACCGTCACAACCCGTCGCCACCGCAGCGCGCGCGAGCACGGGAGCCAGTTTGCCATCACCGCCGGTTGCAGTGCCAAGACCACCGGGTCGCTGCACGCTGTGCGTGGCATCCATCACCACGCGGTAGCCGAGTTCGCGCATCCAATAGAGTGAACGCATGTCGGCCACGAGGTTGTTGTAGCCAAAGGTCGTGCCGCGCTCGGTGAACATGAAATTCTGACAGCCGACACTCACCAGCTTGTCTGCAATGTTTCGCGCGTCCCACGGAGCGAGAAACTGGCCCTTCTTCACATTCACGGTGCGGCCCGTTTCACCCGCTGCGACGATCAAATCGGTCTGGCGGCACAGAAAGGCGGGGATCTGCAGCAGGTCGATGTGTTCCGCCGCCTGCTTCGCTTCTTCCACCGTATGAATGTCCGTCGTCACCGGCACGCCGAGCTTTGCGCCGATTTGAGCCAACAGCTTGCAGCCAGCCTCACAACCAAGGCCGCGATACGATGAAATCGCGCTGCGATTGGCCTTGTCATAGGAGGCTTTGAAAATCCAGCGCCAACCGTGCTGTGTGGCCATGGCACCGAGCTTTTCGGCAACGTCCCAGATGAATTCTTCACTCTCGATCACACACGGACCGAGAATCAGCACTGGTTCCGTGCCATCCATCGACACCGACCCTATTTTCACCACCGGAAGAGAGAACGTCCCCATAAATCTTAAAATTGATCCTATGAGCGACGCTCCAGAATCGGTTTGAAAATCTCCAACCCCGTTGCGCTGCCCGCTGGCTCAAAGTGTAGCGGGAGGGCCGGAGATGACAACGGGAGATTCGAGGGAAAGACTCATCTATTCATGCGCCCCATTTTGAGTTCGACTTGCAGCACTGAGACGGTTTGCAGGAATATGGGTGTCTTTTCTGCTGCCATTGCTTCACAACGCTTGCCCAGAAGGCGGTTCTCTGAAACAGTGCGGTGGTATTTCCAATTCTAAGCCTGTGAAACCTGATCCGGCCAAGCCCGCACCCCCATCCGCCGAAGACGAGTCTTCGAAGTACATGCCACCCGAGATGGCCACGGGGAACGTGACGCTAGGTCCGGAGGATATGACGATTGCGGTGCCCAATCTGAAACGTGGCGGACCACCGAACAAACCAGCAACGCCGCCACCTGCATCGGAGTTGAGCACAGGGAACGTCACGCTGGGACCGGAAGACATGACGATTGCCATTCCGAACACCAGCCGCGGCCTGCCTGCGGCGACGATGGGTTCCAAGCCGCCTACTTCCGACACGGGCAATTTTACACTGGGACCAGATGATCAGACCATTGCCATCCCGACCAACAAGCAGGGCACGCTGCCGGGTGCAGCGACAATGCCGAGCCATGGCGGACTACCGGCGGCCACCGGCAGTTCGATGGCTTCAATGGGCACTACCTCGAAGCCGAGGTCGCACATGGAGTCTCTCACCGGCAACGACGGCTGGATCGGCGACCGCTACCGCTTGCTCGATAAGCTGGGCGAAGGTGGTTTCGGCGTGGTTTATCGTGCGGAGCAGGTGAAGCCGATTCACCGCATCGTGGCGATCAAGATTGTAAAGGCGGGCGTGACTTCGGCGGACATTTTGGGCCGTTTCGCCATCGAACAGCGGACGCTGGCCATCATGGAGCATCCGAACATCGCGCGCATTCTGGATGCGGGCGAAACGGACATCGGCGCACCTTATTTCGTGATGGAGATGGTGAAAGGCCGCTCCATCACCAGCTACTGCAAGCAGAATGAGCTGGATCTGCGCCAGCGTTTGGCGTTGTTCATTCCGGTCTGTCGTGCGGTGAATCACGCGCATCAGAAAGGGATCATCCACCGCGATATCAAGCCCGGTAACATCATGGTGATGGATGAGGCCGGCAAGGCAGTGCCTAAGGTCATCGACTTCGGCATCGCGAAGGTTTTGGAAGGCGAAGGCTCAGGCCACACGATCGCTACCGGTGTCGATCAACTCGTTGGCACGCCGGGCTACATCAGTCCGGAGCAAATCGAGCACGGCAGTGCGCAGGTGGACACACGTTCCGACGTTTATGCTTTGGGTGGTGTCTTTTTTGAACTGCTCTGCGGCAGGGCGCTGATCACGCCTTCAGACATTGCGCAAAAGCCGATCCATGTCCTGCTGCGCGATTTGGCTGAAAACGATCCGCCGAAGCCCTCCACCATCGAGCCTTCCGTTCAAGGAGATCTCGACTGGATCACACTCAAGGCGCTCGAACGTGATCCAGACCGCCGCTACGGCAGCGCGGACGATCTCGCGGACGACATCACGCGCTTTTTGAAGTACGAGCCAGTCGTCGCGCGTCCGCCGAGCCGAAGTTATCTCATTTCCAGATTTGTTCGTCGTCATCGCATCGGCGTTGCCGCAGCTGCGGCCATTGCACTTTCCGTCATCCTTGGCGGCATCATCAGCACCGCGATGTATTTCAAAGCAGAGCGTAACCGCCTCGAGGCCGAACGTGGCCGCGAAAACCTGCGCAAGTCCTACAGCCGCTCCGATGAGCAGATGGCCCGCCAGTTCACCGACAACGGCCAGTACAATGACGCCGTGGCCTTCCTCACGCGTTCGTTGCGCACCGATCCCGCCAACGATCTCTCCTCGACCAACTTGCTCTCATTGCTCGCGAACGTGCATCTCATCCGCCCGGAAATTGCACCGCTAGCGCTGCCGGAAGGCATGCCCGAGGCTTCCAAGGTCGCCGTAAGCCATCAGGCCGGTGTGGTGCTGGCCGTCAGTTCCACAGCACCGAAGCTTCTGCCCCCACAGGTGCAGACTCCACCGCCACAGCGCGAAACCATCTCCATTTGGAAAATGAAAACGGGTGAGCGCACCGATCATCCCATGCCCTCCGGCATATCGGTCACCTGCCTTGAAGTTACGCCCGATGGCTTGCAGGCGGTGATTGCGCGTAGCGACGGTGCCGTAGAACTCTGGTCGCTCAAAGACGGCAAGCGCCGCAATCTGCTGCCACGCCTGCCTGAAATGGTCACATGTGTCGCGTTTTCTGGCAACGGCGAGAAATTGCTAGTTGGCAGTGAGGTCGGTACTGACGGCATGGCTGGCATCCATGCTTGGGACCTGCGCCAGCCTCAGGATCCCGCACGGGTGATGAAGCAGAAAGGTGCGGTGAGCGAGATTGCAACGGACAATGAAGGCATCTTCGCCGCGTCCATTTACGGCGGCGACCCGATCAATCCCGCTGGCGACGACAGCACCGCCACCACCTGGGATTTGCGCAATGGCCAGCCTGTTGGTGCACCCGTTGAAGTGGACAAAGGTTTGCTGCACGTCGCCATTGAGCCCACCCATGAACTGATCGCTCTCGGCATGAATGACGGCGTCCTCTACGTCGGCAACTTCCGCAACGGCGGCGAAGTGTTGAAGCCCATCACGCACGCATCCGCGATCACCTCGCTGGCTTTCAGTGCTGATGGCAAATCCATCATCGTCGGTGACGCCGGCGGTTATGTTCACATCTGGAACGTCGGTGACGGCAAGCTGCGGTTCCCCACCCGCCGGCATGACGGCGAAATCTTCAAAACCATGGCGGCGATGGACACCAGCCTCATCTCCAGCGTCTCCAAACATGGCGAGGTCAGTGTCTTTGACATCAAGACCGGGGCGTTACAGTCCACACGGCTCCAGCAAGCCGTCAGCGATGCCAAAATCACCCCTGACGGCTCCACGCTCGTCCTGGCTCCCTACGGCATCCCTTTCGTGCAGGTTTGGAACATCCATGAGCGCATGTCCGGTCGCAAATTCGTCGATGTCCTCAACAAGGACCTGATCACTCGCATCAAAGGCCCGGAAGGTTCGCCGCAGCAGTTGCGTTACTCCGATGTCGGCGGCGCCAACCGGGAGAAGACACTTTATGCGGCCGGTGACTCAGACGGCACTGTGTTCATCTATGATGCGAAAACGCTCAAGCCCATCGGTGAGCCGTTTCATCATCCACCCGCTGTGGGAGCCGTGACACTCACTCAGGATGGAAAGTTGCTCATCACCTCCGGTCGTGACCGTGAAGTGCGCGTCTGGGACATCGCCACGCGCAAAAACATCGTCAGCATGCGCCATACGTCTTTTGTGCCAGTCCTCGCGCTCAGTTCGGATGACGAACGCCTTGTTACTGTCACCGATGAAGGCGAGATGCGTGTCTGGAATGTGCGCAGCGGCGACTGCCTCACGCCTGCCATTTGCGACACGCCGCGTGAAAGCAACGGCCAAGAGGGTATCGTCGTCGCCCGCGTAGCAGAAGACGGTAAAAGCATCCTGTTCCGCGTCTCCGAGCATGGTTTCTTCAGCGCACCCATGCCGCCGCAGAACACACTGCTGCCCGAGTGGTTCCTCAAATTCGCCGAAGGTCTCGCCCGACGTCGGCTCGCACCTGAAGGCCGCATCGAAGCACTGCCGCCAGAGGATTTCGAGGCCGCTGTTGCCGCCATTCCCAAAACGCCTGCCAAAGGTGAGGAAACCGCCGTCCGCTGGGCCAAGTGGCTGCTCGCCCACGCCGCCACGCGCCCGCTTTCCCCACTCGAAGATCAGCCGTTTGACGCCTACCTCAGCTCCCTCAAAGAAGAGGGATCACCCGCCGCCGCTCGCGAACTGCTTCGCTATCGCCCCAAAGATCGTGACGCCGTGGAAAGGGCCGCCAAGCTCGTTCCTACGCCGCCAAAATAAAAGTACGATGGACACTCTTGTCCGTCGGTTTGGGGCTGGGCGTGAGCGCTGAAAATCACGCTAACGTGATCGAGAGACAGGAGTGTCTGTCGCACTCACGCCGCGATCACCGCCGCACGCGCATTTTCCTCCGCGCCGGTTTTTTGCAGGTAGTAGTCGTAATCGCCTGAGTACGGCGTGACCACGCCGTCACTGATGTGCAGCACCTTCGTCGCGAGACTGCGGATGAAATGCACGTCATGGCTGATGAAAACCAGTGTGCCTTCGAACTTTTGCAGCGCCAGGATCAGGCCCTCGATCGCCCAGATGTCCAAATGCGTCGTCGGTTCGTCCATGAGCAACAGGTTCGGCGGATCGACGAGGAATTTGACCAGATTCACACGACTTTTCTCGCCACCACTCAGCACGCGGCATTTTTTATGCACGTCCTCACGCTTGAACAAGAATGAACCGAGAATGCTCCGCGCTTCATCCTCGCGAATTTCTGGCGCGACTCGTTTAAGCTCCTCCAGCACGCTGCAATCAGGATCCAGCGTGTCGGCACGATGCTGCGAGAAGTAGCCGAGCTTCACATTCGTGCCCAGTTTGCGCTCGCCCTTCTGAAACGGCACTTCACCGGCCAGAATCTTGATCAACGTCGATTTACCTGAGCCATTCGGCCCCACCAGCACGGTGCGTTCCCCGCGCTCGACTTCGAGATCAAGACCGCGGTAGACCTGCTTCGTCTCATAGGCCTGATAAATGTCCGTCAGCGCGATCAGGCGCTGCCCACTGCGCGGTGGCTGCGGGAAATTGAAACGGAAGGGTTTCCGCAGCGGTCGCGGCTTCTCGAGCTTGTCCATCTTTGCGAGCTGCTTCTCTCGGCTCTGCGCCTGTGAGGCTTTCGATGCCACGGAGCGGAAGCGGTCGATGAATTCCTGAATCTGCTCGATCTCTTTCTGCTGGTTCTTGTACGCTTGATTCGCCCGCTCCCAGTTCGCCTCACGCTGTTCCAGATGCTCGCTGTAGTTGCCCTGGTAGGCGATGAACCGTCCTTCATCGATCTCATAGACCGACTGCACCAGCTCATCCATGAAATCGCGGTCATGCGAGATCATGAGGATCGCGCCGGGGTAGTTCTTCAAATAATTGCGGAACCACATCAGCGAGAGCAGATCGAGATGGTTCGTCGGCTCATCGAGCAGCAGCAGATCCGGCTCCATCACCAGCAGCCGCGTCATGTGCGCTCGCATCACCCAGCCACCGCTGAACTCACGTGCCGGCCGCGCAAAGTCCTCCTCCTTGTAGCCCAGGCCTTTGAGGATGCGTTTCGCCTTCGCCTCGGCCTGCGGATTCTCCAACGCGTCATGCTTGGCATGTGCTTCGAAATATTCCGGGCTCGAAACATCACCGCTAGCCTCGAACTCACGCAAAATCTTCTCCAGCGCTTCGATCTCGCCCGCCTTGCCCGTCGCGATCTGCAATACCGTCTCCTCGCCGACCGGTTCACTCTCCTGCGGCAGATAACCGACCGTCGTCCACTCATCACGGATGATCTCACCGGCATCCGGCGTGTCCGTTTTGAGGATCAGCGAGAACAATGTCGATTTCCCCGCCCCGTTCGGCCCCACCAGCGCCACGCGCTCGCCATAGTTGATGGTCAGCGACGCAGCGCTGAACAGCGTGCGGGCATTGAAGGTCTTGGTGACGTCGCGGATGGTTAGCATTGCCTTTGCGTATCACCGTGCCGCCATCACTGCACGCGGTTTGTGCTCTGTAAGGATTTTTGACAGCGGCACTTCCACTGCGTTTTCCCGGCCCAGAAACTCCAGCAGGATGCGCACGCGGTCCGCGCCACTGAGCATGGCGTTCACGATGCCCTTCAGCCCGCGCATCGGCCCTTCGGTCAATTCCACGATGTCACCGACCTTCACACCGACTTCCACCTCGCAAATCTCCACGTCCTTCATCTCCTTTTTCAGCTCTGCAATGGCGTGGTCCGGCACCGAGGTGAGGTTCCCACCGAAATCGACCACGCGAATCACGCTTTGCGCGTACTTCACCGCCCGCATCGACTCGATGGGAATGAAGCGGGCAAAAAAGTAGCTCGGAAACAGCGCTTCGATGAACCAGACCTTGCCCCGCCGCGTGTTGCGCTGGAAACGGATGCGCGGGCAGTAGGTCTCCACGCCCTCGAGCCCAACCATCAGCGACGCAGCGATGTGTTCACACTTTGGGCGGGTGTGGACGACGTACCATGCTGGGATGTTTTCTTTTTTTTCTTTCATGCGGTGAACGGTCTCAAACTGTCTCTTCGCACCGCTTGGGCAACCTCAATCCTACCTCAGGAACATCGCGTTTGCGCAATTGGAAGGTCTGCGCCACCTGTGCGCCCGTTTTTCCCCGTCCGCCGCGCATGTTTGCCGATCTCTACGACTATCTCTACCATCAGTCTCCCACCGGCGGCATTCCGCTGAAGGGAACCGGCATCGTCGTAGCGCTGGCGCTCATCGTGGCTCACAGCTGGGCACTGAAAAATTCAGCCAAGACCCAGGCCTTCCTCAAATCCTTTCCTCGCACCTACAAATGGGGTGTGATCCTGCTCTCGATTGATTTCCTCTGGAGCGTCTTCGCTCTCTCCAACATGGACATGGGAGAATTCTTCCACATGCGCAACACCTTCATCATGATCGTTGCCGGCGGATTCGTTGCCGTATTGATCTATGTGAAGGAATTTCTCGCCGTGCGTGCGCTGGGTTCGCTCATGCTGCTGGTCGCCGGCCCCGTTTTGACGGCTGCCTTCCTCCAACCGCAAACCAGCCGTCTGCTGCTGCCCATCCTGGCCTACACCTGGATCATTGTCGGCATGTACTTCATCGGCATGCCATTCCTGATGCGTGACTGGATCAATTGGCTAGTCGCCAAACCCCAGCGCTGGAATCTGATAGTGTATTCCGGCATCGCTTACGGTGTGGTGCTGCTCGCTGTAGCGATTCTGTTTTACTGATGAAGCCCCAGCCCCGCGTCCTCGTCATTCGTGGCGGTGCGATTGGCGATTTCATCCTCACGCTGCCTGCCATCCGCCTGCTGCGCGAAACCATCGCTGGCTGCCATCTCGAAGTCATCGGGTATCCTTCCATCGCCGAACTCGCCCGCGTCGCTGGCCTCGCCGATTCCGTGCGCAGTCTCGAACATCGCACGATGGCCCCGCTGTTTGCCAAAACCGCGCCCATCGACGAAGCGCTCGCCGAACATCTGTGCAGCTTCAATCTCGTCGTCAGCTTCCTTTACGACCCCGACGGTCACTTCCGTGCCAGCATGGAACGTGTTGGCGTCAAAACACTCATCGAATGCTCACCGCTGGTGCAAAACGATGGCCTGCACGCTTCAAAACAACTCGCGAAGGGCCTGGAGAAGCTCGCCATGTTCTTGGAAGATGATCTTCTTCAGAAGCCGATCTTCCCTGCCAGAGCAGAACGATTGCCCAAAATCATCATCCATCCCGGCAGCGGCTCGGAGAAGAAAAACTGGCCGCTGGAGCAATGGCTTCGCCTCGCCGATGAACTTTCCGACCATGAGATTGTTTCCGT
>Ga0114970_10000234_pt1 | contig 39656 bp, 33 predicted proteins | sample M_140205_XF_Meta_FD_87030 | JGI IMG/M metagenome (GOLD analysis project Ga0114970, IMG submission 87030) | Freshwater microbial communities from Lake Montjoie, Canada to study carbon cycling - M_140205_XF_MetaG | ecosystem: Environmental > Aquatic > Freshwater > Lake | place: Lake Montjoie... | reverse complement strand
TTTTGGGGAACACCCACACCGCACTCCTAATCTTGCGCTGCTAGAGCAGATCTCATTACGCAGCGGCGGCAGGCTTAACCCTAGCGCTCAGGAGCTGCGCCAATTTATAAGGCAGCTCTCTACAAAGCAGGATCTGGCACAGATCTTTGTTATTGCAGCACTTGTCCTACTATTTATAGAGATTATCGGGCGCGAGATCTTGGCATTACGGCGCAGGCGAGCTAGCTTTTAGGTTGGTAATATTTGTTTATTAGATTAGGATTAGAGCCGACCACTATGAACTTGACTAACAACAATACAAGCCTCGACATTAGAATTATTTTCTACACGTGTCAAAGTCCCCTTTCTTTGAACACATAGTCTTAAATCAGTAGCCTCGGCTGTTCCTCAACCGCGCAGGGGCTGTAGGGGGGTGGCGGAAAGTGAATTGATCTTCTTATCCTCAAGCCTTGGCGGAATCTAGACAAGAAGTTGGCGCAATACGCCAATCGTGGAGTTTCCGCCTCGGATGTTTATTGTTGCATCCTTGGAAAATTCCTGGACGAATATGGAGTAAATTTTGATTAAAAGGAACAAGTCAGTGTTGTGTTACCAAAAAGCCGGGGAGGTATTGTGCATCCGGTAGCCATTGTTATTCATGCTTATTACGAAGACGTACTCGATGAAATACTGGCTTACATTGACCGGATAAATTCGATCCCGTTTAAGCTTTACGTGACGTGCATAGAAGGGAATAAAGATCGAATACGCAGCCGTTTAATAGCGACTGGGCGCGATTTTTTATTGGAAGCCGTAGCAAATCGCGGGCGCGATGTTCTCCCGTTCCTTTCAATATTACCTAAGGTAATAGATGCAGGGCATGAGACGCTTATCAAAGTGCATACTAAAAAATCGCCCCATCGCGAGGATGGACAAATTTGGTTAAGAAGTTTGCTTGACACCTTGCTTACTGATCAGTCGGTAAGTAACGCGCTCAACTGTTTTAAAAATACTCCCAACTTAGGCCTGCTGGTTTCGGAAGAGCATATCTATCCAATAAGTCATTACTTTGTGTTGAATGCTGAAAGAATTTTGTATTTCGCCAAACAGCTCGGAGTTAATCATTCAACGCTGAACCGGCTTTATTTTGCTGCAGGTAGTATGTTTTTTGCGCGCACCTCGGCTCTAGTTCCTCTTTTAAGCTGTGCGCCGAAGATTGAAGATTTTGAACTAGAAAGCGGGCAGCTTGATGGCACGATGGCGCATGCAATAGAAAGAGTGATTTCATTGAGTGTCTATGCATCACAGCATAGCCTGGGTGGAATAAGAAATAATGGGGAATTGCATATCCCAGAACCAGAGTCTTATGAAAGTTGGCTGATAAATAAACGCAAGGAAGAGGCGGCCGATAGAGACACGCACATCGCGAACTATGTCACGTTGCTTGCTCAGCGTGACACCCAGATTGATGAGCTGAGCCGAGCCGTAGATGAACGTGATGAACAGATTGCGAACCTCAATCAAGTTGTGAAGGAGCGTAACGGGCAGATCGCTCATCTTCAGCAACGGGAGAGCGAGTTACAGAATCTATCTAATGAGTTGAGCAAGGCAGTGAAGGAGATTCATCTATCTACATCATGGCGAATTACAAAACCATTGCGGACGGTATCGCAGTGGGGTCGGCGGTTTAAGCGACTTGTTCGGATTTACCAAGATTATCAGCAGAGATATCCGGGCTTTAGTGGCTTTAAACGGCTGACATACCGGTGCATAGATATTATCCGTAGGGGTGGCTTCAAAGGGTTGCGAAGCAGTATCTCCCTGCACGCGCGCAGTCGCTCGACCGCGCTACAGTTACCGTTAGGTTCGGCTCTGGTGCTGGATGACAACGCAGATAAAACTGTTAAGTTGCCAAAAGATGTGGCTGTGCATGCTCACATTTATTATCCGGATCTTGCGCCAGAGATTCGATCCTACCTTGCAAACATTCCGGTTAAATTTAATTTTTATGTGACGACCGACACCCAGGAAAAAGCGAAACTCATTAAAGACGCCTTTTCAAAGATGGAAAATATTTTGGCATTAGATATTCGTGTCACTGAGAACCGTGGCAGAGATATTTTTCCTATGCTGGTAGCGTTGGGGGCTAAACTTGTTCAGCATGAAATGGTGCTGCATATTCACACGAAACGATCCCCACATAACGCATGGGAATTGGCCGGGTGGAGGCGATATATGATGGAGTCGCTGCTGGGTAAACCTCAGCGCGTAACTGCAATCCTTCAGCAGTTCGTGCAGGATGAAAATCTGGGCATCCTTTTTCCTGATCCATACCATCCTATTAAACCATATGTTCATATGGCAAGCAATACCAATGACCATAGCATGGAGAAACTTCTCAGTCTGGCAGGCAAGAAAAAAGCAGAGCTGAATAAGATCGACAGGACGTTCTTTCCCGCTGGAGATATGTTTTGGTTTCGCGGCAAAGCCATCAAGCATTTTGTGGACATGCAATTGTCTGCTCAGGATTTTGAACCGGAACAAGGCCAAGTTGATGCGACATTGGCGCATGCGATTGAAAGAATGTTCCCTTATTTCGCCAGCGAAATGGGCTTGATTACCAAGTCATATTTTTCAAATTCTTTTCTTTCGCAACAATGCAGCGCGCATCAATTCGAGTTGTTTCATAGCTATATTGCACGGGGATTAATTCTTAATCCAGCCTTGTTGTTTGATCACAATATCGGCGGGGGCACTAATACCTATACTCGCGAATTGGTGAAAACCGTTCTCGCTGATGGTGGGTCGGTTCTGAGGGTTTACAATTTTCTCGGTATCTGGTTTGTTCAATGGATTGCGGATGGAGATGGTATGCTTTTCTATACGCGCTCAATAGAAGAATTGTTCAAGGCACTGCACTTCTCTCATGGCACCAGGATCATTGTAAATTCGTTATATGGTTGTCCCGATATTAAGGAAGTTATTTCGAAAATTTTGGGGCTTGTTCGAGAGTTAAAGATTTCACTGGACGTCAAGATGCACGACTTCTTTGCAGTATGCTCATCGCAGCACCTATCCGATTTTAAAGGGGTGTATTGCGGGGTGCCGCAAGATTATGCGGATTGCAGTCGTTGTCTGAAGAGTAACCCCAGTTGGTACCCGAATCGGTCTGTTGATATAGTTGAATGGAGGAAGCCTTTTGTTAACCTGATAGAGGTAGCTACCACGCTTACTTTTTTTGATAAGTCCTCTATTGAAATCTTTAGGCGAGCATTTCATTTAGAAGATAGCAAAATCAGGGTGGTGCCCCATGAAATTGGCTACTTTAAGTGCGACAAGCCAATGGATACATCCGGACCTTTGCATATTGGCATTTTGGGTACATTGACCCATATCAAGGGCGGGGAAGTTGTATATGCGCTTTCCGATTACATCAAAGAGCGTGGCTTGCCGGTACGGATTACTGTTGTGGGGCAGGCTTATGTAGATACCCCGCCTCATATCAACGTGCATGGACCCTACGAGCCCAATCATCTGCCAAGCATTGTTGAGCACAATGGAATCAATGTAATCCTAGCGCCTTCAATAGTTCCCGAGACATTCGGTTACACAATTTCCGAGGCCATGAAAATGGGACTGCCGATCGTTGCATTCGATCTTGGCGCCCAAGGGAGCCGTGTCAAACAATATGAACTGGGAAAAGTTGTTCCACTGGGTTCTTCTCCTGAAGATATATTGGCGGCCATTCAATCTGCCCTTAAAAAGGCACAGGAGTTAACAAAATAATGCTCGTATATACCTCAGTAACAAAAAGCTACCTTCCAAAAGCGCGGGTTTTGGCAAAATCGGTCAAGCACTTTCATCCGGACTGGAAGTTTGTGCTGCTCTATTCTGACAATCTGCCGAATGGTTTTAATATCGAGCAGGAGCCATTCGACGAAGTGCTTACTATCGAACAACTTGGCATACCAAATTGGAAGGCTTGGGCATTCGGTCATGCGGTTGTTGAGCTTTGCACTGCGGTGAAAGGGCCTGCGGCAGAATTACTCGCACAACGCCCGGGCGTTGACAAAATTATGTATATTGATCCGGACATCAAGTTATTTAGTTCCTTAAACTCGCTTGAAACATTGCTCGATCAGCACGAAATCTTACTGACGCCGCACTTGCTCGATGCCGAGATGGATATTAATGCGATACAAGATAATGAGATTTCAGCGCTGAAACACGGCGTTTACAATCTCGGCTTCTTTGCGGCCAGAACCTCTGGTCAAGGACTGGAATTCATTCGCTGGTGGGCCGAGCGTCTGCGCCTTTTCTGCCGTGATGACATTCCCGGCGGGCTGTTTACAGACCAGCGCTGGTGCGATCTCGCGCCGGCTTTTTTCAGCGGACTGGGCATTGTCAGAGATCGGGGTTGCAATGTGGCAACTTGGAATATCGCCCATCGCAGCCTCTCAAAAGATGCTGCCGGGGTGTTTTTTGTTGCTGGCACACCTCTGCGTTTCTATCATTTCACCAGCTACGATAATGGCCACGGTATGGGTATGCTTATGAAATATGCCTCCAGCCAGTCAATTGCTCACGAATTGTGGGATACCTATGGAAAAGACTTGCTTGCTGAGGGTCAAGGTGATGCGCGTTACAGGGGTTGGTATTATGGCCAATTCGAAAATTGCGAATCTATTCCGCCTGAAGCTCGGAGACTTTATCAAGCAAGATCAGATGTACAGAAGGCATTTCCCAATCCTTACAGTGTGGTGGAACCCTGTTTCCTGAGCTGGTGGAAGGCTGAAGTCGCTCAAGGCAAACTTACTGCGTCCAACCCTGTTGTCATTAGACAACGGACGCTCATCGGACTGTTTGTGCAAGGAGTTTACTCGCCACGACAAGGTTTTCATGTCGCCAAATCGGCGCTGGGGGTGTTGAAACGTGAGGGGATTGCGAGACTGATCCTAAGGATACGTAACTACAAGTAAATATAAGTATTACAAATGACTGAACCATCAAAAATATCCTGGAGTCAACGCTGGTCCAAAAGCGCATCCTTGAAAGGATGGGTGAGTTACCTGATGATACTGGTGGCTATGAGTCTACTGCTTGTCGGTGTCAGGTTGTTCTTCCCGGACAGCATGGTGATTTATGCTCAGAAAGATAAGCCCGATTTTATACAGGTCTTTTTCCCAATAGGCGGTGCATACAGTGAACAAAATAGCGTGCGATCTGCACTGCTAGACAATACGAAGAAGGGTGTGGAAATCTCCCTGCCGCTAACGTCAATCGATCACGTTCGCATCGATCCAGCCAATGAAGCCGCAGAGGTTGTAATAATAAAAATTGAGTTACGTCATCTATTTGGCACAGAAACATATATGCCCAACGATTTGCTTGCTCATGCAAAACCGTTGCAGATGATCGACAAGTTGGAAGTCACCCCTGCTGGCTTGCTCATTCGCTCTACGGGGAATGATCCTGCATTCGAACTGCTATTAAACAAATCTTCCGGTTTATATCAATTCATCATGCTGGGCATGATTAGCGTTCTTCTGTCCTTTGCGGTGTTCTTGGTCGTAAAAAAATTTGCTCACTTGAAAATGCCTACGGCAAGCAGCAAAGTATATCTAATAACGATTCCTCTGTTGATTTCTCTTGGGGTTGCGGCGTTATTCTATCCAGGGTTCATGTCGTATGACACGCTACATGCGCTGCGCAGTGCAAGAAATGGGGTAATAGATTCCATGTGGCCGCCGATGGTTAGTTATGTCTGGCGCGTTGTCGATCTGGTGTCATCTAATCCCTCTGCAATGCATTTCTCGCAAGTATTTCTTCTGCTGTTCTCGATTTTTTTTATCGTATTCTCTTTTACTAAGAAAATAAGCTACGCAACAGTATTCCTGCTCATCTATTTGAGTATCCCTGTAGTGCTCGGCACCGTGGCGGTTATTTGGAAAGACGTTCTGATGGCGGCTTTCTTCATGGCTGGCTTTGCAGTTATTGTGTTCATGAGGCAGGTAATAAACAAATGGGGGGTTATATTCTTATCGCTGCTTGCAGCGTTCTTAATATTTCTCGGAGTATGTTCACGGCATAATGCCATTGCAGCTGCAGTCCCGTTGATTTTTTACCTTGCGTGGGTCTTGTCTTCGAGGATTCTAAAATCTCCCGCCAAATTATGGTTAGGTGTAATTTTGTTGGGCTCAGCTTTAACGGGTGCTGCATTTTCAACTAAATCACAATTAGACAATTATTCTCTTCCTGGCTTTGTAAAAATGAACAATAGTAACGATGTATTCATCCAAGCAGTTCGAGTTCTTGATGTTGCAGGTGCAAGTTTGTGCCTAGGCACTAATCTTTTTGCCGACATAGTACCTAATATATCTCTTGCGGAAATAAAGAGCGTATATGATCCGAGGCATGCAAACCTTTCAAAGGGTTTGCTGGACAAAGTGCCACTTGATAACAGGATCAATAGAGTATGGACAAAGGTTGCTGTTGACCACCCAATTTGTTTTTTTTATAACAAATTCCAGCTTACGAAATATATGATTGGTGCTGATAGCGGAGTTCAATTTTTAATCACTGCACCTTCTGTTGACAAGAACGAATACGGCTACAGCTTGCCTGAATCATCGCTACGTGATTCAGCCGTAAGTTACATAGTTCAGGCTTCTCAGCTGACTTTGTTTAAGCCTTGGTTTTTATATCTCATCTCAATAACTGCATTCATCTACATGCTTCTGGCCAGGGTATTATCGACTGAATATTTGGTCATTTTTCTGTCGGCTGTTTTTTATTTTGCTAGCCTTGTTGCGTTTGGAAATACCGCGGACGCCAGGTTGCCTTTTTATACGACGACGACTCTTTTAATATTCACATTTATGTCCATTTTAGAATTCAAAAAGAGGCTCTCTCGCCTTTAGCTCTGATGCAAATGGGCGGTGGTCATCGTACTGGGTACGATGGTCCGAGTTACAGGAGTTCTGGTCGGACCTTATTGAATCTGTGCAGCCCCATAGCGCTGAAAAACCTACCACTACTCGCTATAGGGAGGCGAGCTTGTAGTTGACCTGGCTCTCTTTGATGAGCCCCAGGAGGGGGGCAGGATTAACGCCAGCCTAGTTACACCGCAGGGCACGGTACAGGCTCTTACCCTAGCCCCCCAGGCGCGTGGGCACTATCAAGGTAGATTGCCTAGCGCTATGGCCGGTACCTATAAGGCGACTATCTCAATTGGCAAACAGAGGCTGCCTGAGGTGGCCTGGTCGTTACCTGGAGAGCTTTTTGGTGAACACCCACACCGTGCTCCTAATCTTGCGTTACTAGAGCAGATCTCATTACGCAGCGGCGGCAGGCTTAACCCGAGCGCTCAGGAGCTGCGCCAATTTATAAAGCAGCTCTCTGCCAAGCAGGATCTGGCACAGATCTTTGTTATTGCAGCGCTAATGCTATTGTTTATAGAGATTATCGGGCGAGAGATCTTGGCGCTACGGCGTAGGCGAGCGAGTTTTTAGGTTGGTAATATTTGTTTATTAGCTATTGTTTGCAATGACCTTACTATTGATATAAAATGGCAGATTATTCAGTGTACCGATCTTGTCTGAAAAAGATCAATAAGCCAAAACATTAACAACAGCGGAACACTTTGCATGACCCGCGCTTCAACAACAATTAACCCACATGCAGCGCAACCCACGTCGCTCGTGGCGCTGGCCAAAGGCCTGTGGCGCAACCGTCAGCTCATTGTGCAAATGACAAAGCGCGAAGTTGTTGGCCGCTATAAAGGCTCGGTCATGGGCTTGGCTTGGTCGTTTTTTAATCCAGTATTTATGCTGGTGGTATATACCTTTATGTTCTCGGTTGTGTTCAAGGCTCGATGGGGTGTTGAGGGTGAAGATAGTAAGGCGCTATTTGCTGTTGTGCTATTTGTCGGCACGATCGTCCACGGGCTGTTTGCTGAAGTACTTAATCGAGCCCCTAGCCTGATTCTCTCTAATGTTAACTACGTTAAAAAGGTAGTGTTTCCGATTGAAATTTTGCCCGTCATCAGTATGGCTGCCGCACTATTTCATAGCATGATCAGTTTATGTGTGTTGCTCATCGCATTTGTTACATTTAGCGGATATTTGCATTGGACAACTGTTTTTATACCCCTAGTATTGTTGCCATTTGTTATTCTCACACTTGGTTTTGCGTGGTTATTGGCATCATTAGGCGTTTTTTTGCGCGATGTTGGCCAAGTTATCGGTATAGTTATAATGGTAATGATGTTTTTAGCACCAGTGTTTTATCCGGTGACCGCAGTCCCAGAACAATTTCGTCCATTCATCATGGCTAACCCGCTCACATTTATTATTGAGCAAGCTCGCGAAGTGCTGATTTGGGGTCATGCCCCTAATTGGCTTGGTTTGGGTATTTATACAGTTGCCGCTACCGTAGTAGCTTGGGCTGGTTATGCTTTGTTCCAGAAAACCAGAAAGGGGTTTGCAGATGTCCTCTAGCGATATAGCAATACGTATTAGCAATCTCAGCAAGTGCTACCAAATTTACGATACCCCGCGCGATCGGCTAAAGCAATTTGTTATGCCGCGACTTAGGCGTATTACAGGCAAAACCAACAAACAATATTTCAGTGAATTTTGGGCACTTAAAGACGTATCTTTTGAAATTAAAAAAGGTGAGACCGTTGGCATTATTGGCCGTAACGGCAGTGGCAAATCTACGCTACTACAAATGATTTGTGGAACGCTTACCCCTACCAGTGGCAGCATTCAAACAAAAGGTAGAATCGCAGCACTGCTGGAGCTGGGGTCCGGCTTCAACCCCGAATTCACCGGGAGAGAAAATGTTTACATGAATGCAGCGGTGTTGGGTTTAAGCAAGCACGAGATCGATGCGCGCTTTGACGACATTGCTACCTTTGCTGATATCGGACAGTTCCTCGAGCAACCGGTCAAGACCTACTCTAGCGGGATGGTGGTGAGGCTGGCATTCGCGGTGGCCATCAATGTCGATCCGGAAATTCTCATCGTCGATGAAGCGCTCTCTGTGGGCGACGAACTGTTTCAGCGCAAGTGCTTTTCCCGCATCGAAGCGATCAAAAATAACGGGGCAACGATCCTGTTTGTATCTCACTCCGGGGCTACGATTGTCGAGTTATGCGATCGTGCGGTACTCATGGACTCAGGTGATAAACTGGCTGTTGGTGTACCCAAACAAATTGTAGGCCGTTATCAAAAGCTGCTTTATGCACCCGCAGATAGACGCGAAAGTATTCGAGAACAAATTCGCCAGATGGATGAACACATTGCCGTATCTTCCAGCGCCGCCGAACAAGAAGCGCACCAAGACCAACTGCCCAGTGAGCACGTGCAAGAACTGCAGGAAAACTTTGACCCGCATCTCAAACCCAGCAGCACCATCGAGTATGAATCCCACGGGGCCTATATTGACATGCCCGCTGTACTGACGTTATCTGGCGAGCAGGTCAACAACCTGGTGCGAGGCAAATCCTATCGTTATGCATACTCCGTTCGGTTCACCAAGGGCGTCAGCAATGTCCGCTTTGGCATGCTCATCAAAACCACATCCGGGGTTGAGCTGGGCGGAGGTGCCTCGGCAAATTCACCGCTAGATAGTCTGGCCTGTGTTGAAGCGGGATCAAGCTATCGCGTCGAATTCCATTTCCGCTGTGTGCTGAACCCGGGTGTATATTTTCTGAATGCTGGTGTAGTGGGTGATGTGGATGGCCGCGAAACCTATCTGCACCGCTTGATTGATATTGCCATGTTCAGGGTGCAACCAGATACGGAAAATTTGGCGACAGGTATCGTTGACTTCGGCTGCTATCCGGAAATTGAGCTACAACAAGTGCAAGACGGAGGAACGAATTATTCATGAAAACAGAAAACAACAAACTGATTGTCGTATTGGGTATGCATCGCAGTGGCACGAGCGTTATTACTCGAGGGTTACAGGTCATGGGGGTGGAGCTTGGCGAAAGGCTGATACCAGCCATTACCGGAAATAATGAGAAAGGTTTTTGGGAAGATATTGACCTCAATGCTCTCGATGCAGAGATGCTTGGGGCACTCAACAGCGATTGGCACCATCTTGCACCGATAGAGCCCGATGATGTAGCGGCTTTGCGCAATAAAAACTACTTCCTCCGAGCGGTTGAACTGCTTCGGCAGAAGGTTGGCAGTGCACCTGTTTTTGGCTTCAAGGACCCACGAGTGGCAAAGCTGTTGCCTTTTTGGAAAGAGGTGTTTGACCACTGTCAGTTCAATATGAATTATATTTTAGCGTTGCGGCACCCACTCAGCGTCGTCAAGTCGTTAGCCAAGCGCGATGGTATGGCAGCGGAACAGGGCTACCTGCTATGGCTCGGCCATGTTGTTGAGAGTTTGATCGGTAGCACGGATAGTAAACGTATACTGGTCGATTATGATCGGCTAATGCAATCACCGGATGCCGAGTTGATGCGAATTTCTAAATGCCTTGGCTTGGAAATTGATCCTGCGGAGCTGCAAAGCTACAAAACGCAATTTCTTGATAACGAGCTTAGGCATACGGTTTACGAACTGAATGATTTGCTTCTGGACAATGCCTGCCCCCCCATTGTGCGCGAGGTCTATACTGCCTTGCTCGATGTGGTATCCGATAAAACAACACTTGATAGCAAGGCATTACAGAACAAAGTGGCACGTTGGGCAGATGAATTTGAGCGCCTTAAATCACCTTTGCTGCTAGCAGATCGGCTATACACACAAAAAACGGCTGCCCTGCACGCCGTGACCGAGCGCGATGGCCAGATCGCCAACCTCAACCAGGCCGTGACCGAGCGCGATGGCCAGATCGCCAACCTCAGCCAGGCCGTGACAGCACGCGATGGGCAGATCGGCAGCCTCAGCCAAGCGGTGACCGAGCGCGACGGCCAGATTGCCAACCTCAACCAAGCCGTGACCGAACGCGATGGCCAGATCGCCAACCTCAACCAGTCCGTGACAGAACGCGATGGCCAGATCGCCAACCTCAGCCAGGCCGTGACCGAGCGCGATGGCCAGATCGCCAACCTCAACCAGTCCGTGACAGAACGCCATGGCCAGATCGCCAGCCTCAACCAGTCCGTGACAGAACGCGACGGACAGATTGCCAGCCTCAACCAGGCCGTGACCCAACGCGAAGGGCAGATCGCCAGCCTCAACCAGTCCGTGACAGAACGCGATGGCCACATCGCCAGCCTCAACCAGTCCGTGACAGAACGCCATGGCCAGATCGCCAGCCTCAACCAGGCCGTGACCGGACGCGACGGACAGATTGCCAGCCTCAACCAGGCCGTGACAGAACGCCATGGCCAGATCGCCAACCTCAGCCAGTCCGTGACCGATGCAAGACGCGAGCTAGAGCATGTCTTGGCAAGTAAATCTTGGCAAATCACAAAACCATTTCGTTTAGCGCGTCGGGTGGTGGTTACTACGCCCCATGCAGCAGCTCGGCGTGCGCTAACTGACAATAGCCGTGCCTTGTGGCGTGCATTGCCGCTTTCTCACGAAAGCAAGCGATCACTTAAGGGATCGCTTTTCAAAACGTTCCCTTGGATTTTTCGGTGGTCCAAGGCATACCAGGCGTGGAATGCATTCAACGTGCCCGTCAACTACGCCCAGACGGTCAATGCTCCGGATTGGCAGCTCACAGAAACTGGAGTTGAGGCTGGCGATCTACCCTTCGCGTTGGGTCACGGGCTGGATGAGTATGTCCCTTTAATTAAGGCTTTCCCGCTGGTCCAAAAACCGGCCAAGCTGATTTGCTTCTACCTGCCGCAGTTTCATGCAATCCCTGAAAACAATGAATGGTGGGGCGAAGGATTCACCGAATGGACGAATGTTCAACCCGCCCAGGCCCAGTTTGCAGGCCATCATCAGCCGCATGTGCCGGGTGAATTGGGTTACTACAACCTGCTCGATTCCGCCGTGCAGCGGCGTCAGGTTGAACTTGCCAAGCTGTACGGCATCGAGGGCTTTTGTTTCTATTTTTACTGGTTCGGCGGCACGCGGCTGCTGGAGGCGCCGATCGAGAATTATCTGAACGACAAAACCCTGGAGCTGCCGTTCTGCCTATGCTGGGCTAATGAAAACTGGAGCCGTCGTTGGGATGGGCTGGACAGCGAAATCCTCATGGCACAACAGCACTCTGTTGAAGATGATCTTGCATTCATCCGGCATGTAGCTCAATACATGCGGGACCCGCGCTACATCCACATTAAGGGCAAACCGTTGCTACTGGTGTACCGTCCAAATCTTTTACCTTCTGCGGAGAAAACCGCATCACGGTGGCGTGACTGGTGCCGTGCAAATGGGCTCGGCGAAATCTATCTGGCTTACACCCAGTCCTTCGAGACCATTGATCCCTCGAAATATGGCTTCGACGCCGCCGTCGAGTTTCCGCCGAACAACTCCACGCCTCCCAACATTACGGACAGCGTCGCCCCGACGGACGATAATTTCGGGAGCACGGTCTATGACTGGCGGATATTTGTAGAGCGTAGCGAGCACTACAAGCAACAGCCCTACACCCTTTTCCGCGGCATCTGCCCCGCCTGGGACAACACAGCACGCCGAAAAAATCGGGGCACGGTCTTTCTGAATAATACGCCAGCGCTGTACCAACGCTGGCTGGAAAACGCTATCCGCGACACTCAAGCGCACCGTCCAGATCCAGACGAGCGCTTGATATTCGTGAATGCCTGGAATGAGTGGGCGGAGGGGGCGTACCTGGAGCCAGATGCTCGCTATGGCTATGCCCACTTGAATGCTACGTTGCGAGCTTTGCTTGCATGCGGTGGCAGCAATGACTGCGCGAGTGTCACCGAAGAAACCGTATCAAGGCACAGATCGATCCTGGATGTACGCTGGAATCGAGTCGCCGCGCATTTCGTCGAGGCGCTAGAGCGCGGACTCTATGATTATCTTTGCGATTATGTCGCACTGCTTTCTCAAGCATCGCAACATGGCGCATCATTTTCCCTGGAAAACCATGTGCCTTACTGCGAAGTCAATGGCGAAAAGATTGTTCTCGATAGGCGCGAATCTTTAAGCCGGCTGGGATCAGCCTTCAGCAATAGAAGGGTCTTCTGTTTCGTGATTCTTCAGTACAACAAGGTGGAACTTACGGAACAGTGTGTTGCCTCGCTGCGAAAACTCGACCACTGCGACCGTGACGTGCGCATTGTCATCGTGGATAACAAGTCGAGCGATGAGGTCAGAGCGCGCACGCAGGTGGCCTTTGGGTCCGCGCGCGATATTACAGTGCTGTACTCGGATGCAAATCTGGGTTTCTCAGGCGGGAATAACTTGGGTTACGCGCATGCGCGCGAGAAGCTGGGTGCCGAATTCATGGTCATCCTGAATAACGACACCGTAATAGAGCAGGGTGATTTCATCAGGGAAGCCGTTGAACTCTATGGCCATTGGGCGTTTTCCATAGCCGGGCCGGATATCATCACGCCGGATGGCCGCCACGAGAACCCTTGGAACGATTACGTCTACAGCATTGAAGAGTTGAAAACCCTGCGTTCCATCAGGCGCCAGGAAAGGGAGCAATATCTCAGCCAGAGCGAGGCTTCCTTCCGCAAAATTGGCAAGTCCACACCGAGCAGCGAGATAATACTGAACCCGATCTTGCAGGGTGCAGCATACGTTGTTTCTCCTGTCTTCATCACCGACCACGATAAGATCTTTGATGAGCGCCTTTTCCTTTATGGCGAAGAGTTCCTGTTGGCCGTCGACTGCCTGCTTTCAGGTCACCTGACGATCTACACCAGCAAGCTGGAAGTTCGGCACCACGAGGGCGCATCAACTGGTGATCTTCCATCTCATGACAAGCTCATGTATGGCTATGACTCCGTGATAAAGGCTATCAGCCTCTCCTTAAAACGTTTAGAGCGGCAGAGAGCGGCAAGTCTCGGCAGCGTGATTGATTTTGCAGATATCGAAAAAATCGACGACTGCCTAGATGACAGCGTTCCGAGTATCTTGGTTGACCTGCTGTTCTGCCAGCCTGGCTATCACGGCGGTGGCGAGTATGGCAAGACAGTGTTCAAAGCGTTAGCGGAGGTCAATACCAAGCACGGCGGATCCCAACTATGGGCAGCCCTCGATCCCAATCTGTTCATAGACTCGTGGGTCTGGGAAACGTGCAAGGCAAACGCCATCAATATCGTCGCGGTTCGCTCCTACGACGAGATTGTTCAGATCGTTAATTCCGACCGTTTCGATTCGTTTTTCACGCCGGCCATCGTTGTATATACGGGGTATGAGTATATGGGCAAGGTCGGTAGCCACCTCCCATTCACCTGCAAGAAGACGCGGGTGATTGGCACCTTGCTCGACATCCGCGACTTTGAACTGGCCTGCAACCGCAGGCAGGTATTGGAAACGCGGCGAATGATAGGCTGTTTGAAGGAATCGAAGATGACCGAGATCGAGATCAATCGCAGTGTGCAAACGAGCATAGATCAAGCAGAGGCATTGCGCCAGATGTATCGGGCTATCATCATGGACGAGACCGTAGACACAATTGTCACGATTTCTTCCTACTGCGAGAACAGCATAAAAAACAATATCGGTTCGCCTCAAAAGCCATTGGTAATTCTGGCAGGCCCCCAGAAGCAGCGGCCTGCACCGGAATCTTTCTCCAGCGATAAATTTAATCCAACTACCACCCCGTATGCGCTCCTGCTGCACGCGGCGCGCGAAGAGAAAAACGTGGTGTCGGCAGTAGTCGCATTCGATCAGCTTTTTGAGGAAAGTAACCATCGAGGTCCACTGGGCGACTTTCACGTCGTCTTGACGGGCATCACGCATCTTGACCAATTGGGCCTCGCGCAAATTCGACACCCCGGCCGATTCATTGCCCTGAGCGAATTGGCGCCTGGGCAATTTGAGTATCTGCTTGAGCATGCGCGGTTTTTAGTTTATCCCTCATTCAACGAAGGCTTTGGCTATCCACCCGTAGAAGCGATGACCTATGGGGTACCAAGCATTGTGTCGAACGTAACGGCGATTCCAGAGGTGTGCGGGCAGGCGGTAAAGTATTTTAACCCTTACAACCTAGGGTCTATCAAAGAGGCAATACTAAATATATTAAATGATGGGGTAGAAAAAGACGTGATTTTTGAACAATTGAATTTAATTAGAGAAAAACAGAATGCTGACCTGGAAATGCTGGTTAGATTAATTGCTGGTGATAACGGGTTGGGCATAAATATAAGCCGTCACCAGTTTGATCCCAATTACGTCAATGAAGTTTATTCATCTAGCAAGTGCGGAAATATGCTTGATCTGTCTCAAAGCTTTTTACATAAGGGCTAATGATCTTCTAGATTAATTTTACTACCCAACAAAAGTCGCGTAATAACTATGGATAAAATATTTAAATTGTTAAGAAACACATATTCAGCCAACGCGGCAATTGCCCGATTTGCGAAAAAGCCGTGACGTTCACTTCAAAAGAGTCTTGGTTTCGCGACCATCTTTTCTGCTCGTGTTGCGGCTCTATACCGCTTGAACGCGCGTTAATGAAGGTAATTTCAGACTATTACCCAAACTGGCGTGACCTCAGTATTCATGAATCATCCCCGGGCGGGCGTGGAGCCAGCATCAAACTGCGCGCCGAATGCAGCGGATATACGGCCTCTCAATTCTTTCCAGACATCACTCTAGGTCATGTTCATCCAAGCGGATATCATTGTGAGAATCTCGAAAAACTGACATTTCCAGATAATTCACTTGATTTGTTTGTAACCCAGGACGTGATGGAGCACATCTTCGATCCTGGGGCAGCTTTCAAGGAAATTGCGCGTGTACTAAAGCCTGGGGGGCACATATTTTTACCGTCCCATTAATCAACAAAACCAAAAACACTGAGGTATGGGCTTCGCGCGACGAGAATGGACGAACCATTTATCACCATGCGCCCGAGTACCATGGCAATCCCGTTGACGCAAAAGGGTCTCTCGTAACCATGCATTGGGGATACGACATCGCCGGGTTTGTTGTTGAGAAAGCAAAAACACCGACTGTGATTATTGCTATCGACAATATTGATCTCGGGATCCGCGCTGAGTATATTGAGGTGCTAATGTCTGTCAAGAGTAGCCCATGGAGCGAACTAACAAATGAGTGACAACAACCCAACACAGGACTCTGCTCGAACAATTTTGTGCCTTAATAATTCACCTAGCTATCAGATATATTTCTATTTTATCTTGGCTGCGGTTATATTTTTATCCTATGGCTATGAAATTTTTAACTTTAATCTGTCCATTGATGAAGAAATACACGCCATTCATGGCGGTCAGTGGCTTGCATGGCTAGCACAAGGCCGCTGGGGAATAGCCCTATTAAATTACGTCCTGGTTCAAAACTCAATGGAAATGGAACTTAGGTAGTAGTGGTCTTCCCCCTATTTTTATTAAAGCCTCCCGCGATCAGGAAGCGTAGAAATGCATGAATTTTGAGATTCATTGTGGGCGGTAGCCAAACGACAGCTTAAAAATATGACAGGAGACTCCAGCCCCTTGGCTAGATGCATGGCGTGAACTTGCGCCGTGCCTTGATTGGATTATGGAGCGGCTTGATAGTGGCTGGCACGCGGTAACAGTCTACGAAGAGTGCCGGTTAAGGTGCCGCGCTCTAGCTTCTATAGGTTCCTCACTCGGCATCAACTCGGGGAAGGACAATGTCATCTCCTTTCTCTTTGATATGAATAAGCTCTGGGCGCGCTTTACATCTATCATCTGTAAGTGATGCCATATAATTTATTATGAATTATTTTTTTATACAAATTGTATATCCGATAGGATCTAAGTCGCTACCAAATTTGGTGAGTAAACTAATCTGACCAAATAGAACTGCTAAAATGATAAGTGGTGAAATCAACAACCAAAGCGGTGTAAAAAGATACAGCCAAATTTTGTTTGGAAAAGCATTTCTAAAATAGAACACAATTAATTTTGATGAAATTGCAGTAACATCAGTTCCTCGAGGAATGATTCGCAAATCTTTAAATTTCGAAAATATTTTTTGTAAACTTGAAGGTGTATATCTAAAATAATCGTAAGGAATATAATGATATCTAGCGCTCCAAGGAATTGTAAATATTGCACTACCTCCTGGTTTTAATACACGATAAACCTCATCAACTAAAATTTGATATTCTTCAACATGCTCGAGTACTTCGGTACACAGTATGTTCTCAAAATAATTATCAGCAAACGGAATGCTGCTGCCATCAAAATGAGTTATATCTGTTCGGTCATAATCAAACTTTGATGCATCAGCAATATCTAATCCAAAATAAGTATTTGTTTTTTCATTTACTAAAAATCGATATGGAGATTGACCACATCCTAAATCTAATAGTTTTCCGTTTGTCTTACTTAGAAAAGATTTAATGTGACGGTAAACTGATATTACTTGCAGGTCTAAAATCAAGCGAATATAAAATCTAATGGCATTAAAAAAGCTATCAGGCGGTGTATGAGCTTTTGGGGTAAAGTTTTCTTTAGAATTCATTTTTTTGATTGTTATTTTAATGGAACTTGTAATAATTCATTGATCATTGGTACGGGGTTGCTTCTGGTCCACCTAAAACTGTTTTGCCTCTGATGGAAATGGAACTTAGGTAGTAGTGGTCTTCCCCCTATTTTTATTAAAGCCTCCCGCGATCAGGAAGCGTAGAAATGCATGAATTTTGAGATTCATTGTGGGCGGTAGCCAAACGACAGCATGTTGCCTACGTTGAAGCTTAGTTTGTTGTCTGCCAGGCCGATGGTATCGAGCACTTTGATCACGCTCTGTTTGAGTCCGACCCTAAGCGGGAGCAGACGCACCCAGTAGCGAAGAGAATAGCGGTTCTGGAAGCTTTTGACCTCGATCGACTCGAAGCCGTTGCGCTCCAAAAGTTCCCTGATGCTACCCGGAGAGAATAGTTGCATGTGTTCGATATCAATTATGGGCGAACGCCGACCAAGAATTCGGTTGATGGTGCTCCGATAGTCGTGAGTGACAACAGCAATTGCGCCACCAGGCCTCAGCAAGTGACTGGCCGCGGAAACGATTTCATTAGGATCTCTGACATGTTCTAAGGTCATAAAGCAGCAGATGAAGTCAAAGCTATCGGGCTGAAAGTCCGACTCCCGGAAGATGTCCTCACGAATCCAAGCTTGGCGGTGCGCCGGGGCTGCAGCAATAGCCGCTGACGAAGGTTCTACACCGACCAGATTCTTGAAGCCCCGGGTTTTGAGTATCTCAAGAAAGATGCCCGTGCCAGTGCCGATTTCTAGTGCAGCGTCCTTGTTCTTGAGATTAGCCAGCACAGGCTGGATCGCCCTGTCATAGGCCGCGGCCGCGTCATCGGCTTCTTGCGCACTGTCGAAATCAGCGACGTGGTATGCATGAGCCAGAACGGATTGATCAGGTGGTTCATTGGCGTAAACCAGATCGCATGTTGGGCATTGAACGAGTTGGTGGCACATAAACTCGGGCAGTTTTCGCGAAGCAAAGCTGAATGCAGACATCTGAGCAGGATCGATGTTGTTTTTTAGAAAAAGTTTAGCGACGGTCGATTCGGTTTTACAGACTGGGCAAGAGCGGGCGTTTTTTTCCATGGTTCTTCCTAATCAACATAAGTGCAATCTGATAACTCCGATAATTGCGAAACAGACGGAGGCTTTATCACAGTAGCCATTTAGCACTGGCAAAGTTATCCGAGTGGATCTTGAATAGCAAGATCGTACCTTGCGGTCTGATTACACGTGTAATTTCAGACAATAAAGGTTGCAACTCCTCCGAATGCTCTAGTACCTCAATACAAAGGACGCAAAATCGTACGTAGCATCGTCAAAAGGCATCAGTTTTCCATCGTAGTAAATAATATCCGGGCGGGCCGTATCTATCCCGAATTCATTGCAATGCCCGACATCAATACCTTGATAGCTAGTTGTTACTGGCAGCCAAGCACGCCATGGGGACTGTCCTGCACCAACATCTAAGACGCCGCCAGTAGCTTGTGCGAGTGTCGGGCGAAGGTTTTTTACAACGGTACCCAGTTGTAAATCGACCAAGCATCGCAGCCAAAACAATAAAGGATGACTAGCAGACGACGTAACAGCAATCGGCTAGAACTCCTCTTTAAAGGGAGACAGATTTGGGGTCATTTAATGGCCTTTCCATCAGGCAACAGAACGGTAGATTCACCATTGCGGATCAGAGCAGCACGTATCAAGCGTGGCCGCCCTTTAACCTCTGCCATGATCTTAGCAACGTACTCGCCTACCAAGCCAACAGCAAAGATATTGAACGAACCGAACATCAGAGTTGTGATCAGCAATGTGGTGACGCCGCGCGGAGCGATATCCGGCACGAATATCCGCAACCCGGCAACCACGATGGCCGCTAATGTGGAGAGCGCAAATGTGACGATACCGATGACCGTAAGTATGGTGAGCGGTGTATTGCTGAAAGAGAAAATACCCTTCTTTGCCCAGTCGAAGTTCTTAATAAGGCTGTTGGTTGTGACGCCAAACATGCGCTTTGGGCGCACATAGTCCACACCAGTTTGTTTAAATCCAACATAGGCGCGTAAGCCGCGCAAAAACAGATCACGCTCGGGGCAGTTTAGCAACCACCCAACCACGCGCTTATCAATTAATGAGAAATCCCCTGCATCCAGTGGGATTTTTACATAACTGAACTTTGCGAAAATTCTATAGAAAAGCTTGTACATCACCCCCCAATGCCAAGCCATATCCCTTTTTATACGCCGCCCATAGATTACATCAAAACCATCTTCCCATTGCGCGTAAAACGACTCAATAATCTCTGGAGGATCCTGAAGGTCACCATCTAGCAGAACGATACCGTCTTTGGTCGACAGTTCCATTCCGCTGCGAAAAGCCATTTGCGACCCGAAATTCCTAGAGTGAGTAACACCAATGACATGGGGGTCCTTGGTGCTTATTTCCTGAATTACCTTTGCACTATCATCCGGGCTACCGTCATTAATAAAGATAATTTCATAGTCGACTTTGAGTTTGTTAAATGTATCTGTTAAACGCCGATACATAACAGGAATCGCCTGCGCATCTTTATAGCATGCTATAATGGCAGACAGGCTGCGTTTGCGCTTATTGTTGTTCTTCTTCGTTGCAGTAAGCATTTCACTATCTGTTAGGTGCGCTACCCAACGTGCCGTTGAGCGAAGCCCCTCCTGTAGGTTGATTACTGAGGTCCAGCCAAGTTGATCACGTGCAGCAGTCGGATTGGAGTACCACTCAGCAAGGTCCCATGATCGGCCTTCCATAGTTCCAAAACCAGGCTCATCGTTAACATTGAATTCCCTTCTCGTGATCTCAGCCAGCTCCGCGATAGTGGTCTTTAGACCTGTTCCTATATTGAAATTTTCACCATATAAACCCGGATGCATTTTTGCTGCCGCCAAAATAAAAGCGGTGCATACATCCTCTACATGAATAAAATCGCGAGATGTGCGTGGATCTACGAATGGCGGAAGTTTTCCATCAAGGGCATGTCGTAGTAAGTTTGGTATTAAACGAGAGGTATCTTCTAGCGGACCATAAACGGAATACAGCCGAAGATTTACGCAAGGAAAGTTTCGTTGTTTCCCCATATATCGCAGATAGCCCGAAACTGCAGCCTTGGATACCGAATAGTGACTATTTGGTTCACAAAAACTATCCTCAACGGGGGCCGTACAATTTTCCCCATATTCAGAGGAGCTGCCAGCGTGAACATACGCAGAAAATGGGTGGGACGCCAGCAGTTCAACAAAATTAGCGACAGCTTGAAAGTTAGTCTGATACATCAGATTGGCGTCTGTCTCAAATGAGTATGCGCCGTAAGCTACACAATCGAATACGGTCTGTGGCGCAATACTGTTGACGATATTTTTAGCCGCAGAATAATCCGTTATATCTACGGCAACAATTTTTTCATCATCGATATCAACAAGTCGCCAGTTCTTTTCAGAACGAACCACGGCAAACACATCGTCACGCACAGCACTTATCGTTTTAAATAGATTAGCCCCTACAAAGCCTGCCGCGCCAGTAACTAGTATTGGGCCCTTCAATGCACGTATGTAAGATTGTAGATTAACCATGCACATTTCCTTCTAACACTTCAAGCATGGTATCGACGTCAAGTTTAGATTGACGTCTCAGAAAACCTTGAGACCCATAATGCTCAAAGTGGTGAGCGCGCGCATAAAGATGCTCGAATCGGCGAGGCGAAATTCCTAGCGCCGCCAAATATAGCAAGAGGTCTGAGCCAAAGCCGCCGTGGCGAACATGTTCTTCAGCGACGCAAAGAATGGAGCTATTCTTGATTTGATCTAGCAAACCATCCGGTGGCGGAGACATTTCTATCGGGAGTTCAGAAACCACCCATAGGCTTGGGCGTTGCTCTATTGGCATACTGTTAAATGCTTTAATGTAGGTTCCTGCTAGTGGGCCCACAACAATCACAACGGGTCCGTTGCCATTTGTAAGCTGCCTCCATGGCGCATAAAATGGCACCTTGAAGTCTTTTGGCGGCTCCCCACGTCCAACCCGGATGTAGGTGGGGCGACTAGAATTCCCAGCCCGCTCAATTACGGCGTCCATATCTTCGTCAAAAACGGGTACATATACGAACATGTTGGGCAACGTTAGTAGTGATCCGTAATCGTCGATTGCATGATGGGTTGGACCCATAACGCCGTAACCATAGCCGCCACCGTTGCCTATAAGATTCACTGGCAAGTTGTGGAAGGCAATATCATTGCGGATTTGTTCAAATGGTCGTGCGTAAACGAAAGGAGCAATGCTATATACCCATACCTCCATATTTTGTTTAGCAAGCGCGGCTGCCACAGATACCATATTTTGCTCAGCGACACCGGCATTTATAAACCGATTTCCCATTGCCGCCTGAAGAGGCTCCAGTGCCATAAAACCGACATCGCCGGTCAGAAACACCATTTCGGGATTTCCGGAGCGTGCCAGCAACGCCTCGCAAAGTTGCTTTCTCATAGCGATTCAAGTTCCTTTATGGCGATACGAAAATTTTCTTCAGACAGGGGGAGGTAATGGGAGTCCATCCGGTTTTCCATAAAACTAACACCTCGGCCTTTTATTGTATTTAGAACAACGATTTTGGGGCGTTCATGCACTTTGGATAACGCTTCACGAATGGCGTTTATATCGTGGCCATCGATAACATGTATGTCCGCAGCAAACCCCTGCAATTTCTCCCAAAGCGGTGACATTGAAGCGATATCACTTGTCAAACCAAAGCCTTGCAAATTATTGTGATCTACTAGGACCGTAAGATTAGATAGTTTGTGGTGGCAAGCGAAAATAAGTGCTTCCCAAGTCGAACCTTCCTGCCATTCACCATCTGACGTTAAACAAATCACTTTCGCATCACTGCTTTTTAACCTAAAGCCTAACGCTGTGCCTGCGGCAAGTGATAATCCATGCCCTAAGCTGCCGGTGGCAAATGCTATGTCAGCAATACCTTTAGCTGGTGGATGACCAGCTAGCAGGGTGTTGTCTCTATGGAAAAGATGCAAGTCTTTCTCATCAATGCGCCCCACACTCCAAAGAGCAATATATAGCGCACCTGCCGAATGTCCTTTAGACAATATGAATTTGTCTTCTACGTCTAGATATTCGTGAAAAACCAAAAGTATCGAGTCAAGTGCGGATAGGTTTCCACCAATATGCCCTACGCCACTATCAAAATGCATTTGAATAAGGCGTTTACGAGCAGTGTTTAGCTTGACCTGGGTTAAATTCATTGTCGCCTAGAAAAAAATTTACTAGTTTATATTACCGAGGGGCAATCTTTTTTTAGACTCCGCCAGTGTAATACCTCACCGGTAAATGGAATTTAAGTAGCGATCTGATACTTGGTAACCGCGCCATGTTTTTTCATTTCAACAACAGCAGGAGTTATCTCCCTCAGTTGCCTCCTCTCTGCTCGAGCAGCGTGAGGCTTCTGGTCTCGAGCCCTAAAGATCTCTTCCTCCTTTCCGAGCAGTTTGTCAACTGGAGCTACGTAACCGATCGAACTGTGTAGTCGCTTGGTGTTATAATAGTTCACGAATTCAGTCACTAAACGCTTTGACGAGCTGATCTTGATTAAAACCGCACTCGTGCCAGTGCTGGACAAAGTCCACCAACTGGTCACGAAGGTCAGGCTCGACCCAATGAGCCTTTAATCTTCCCCATGACTTTTTTTTAGCGCTACGTGATCCTCCATGAGCTCCGATAGCACGGAGTCCTTTCGTTGGAGCTTGGCCAGCAGCTTTTCGTTCTCAGCGCGAAGCTTGGCTTCCTCACGCTTTTCTACCGCCTCAAACGCTCGGACCCCGTTCTCAAAGAACAGCTTCTGCCACTCATAGAACTGGTTCAGATGGATTTTGTCCCTTTCACAGATCGCTGAAACCTCCTCACGATCGACCAGGTGGCGCTTTAATATCGCTGCCTTTTGCGGCCTTGAAGTATCTACGTTGTCCTCTCTTGCCCATGGCACCCCTCCTTAATAAGGCTTTCGGTACCAAGTAACGCACTACTACCTAAGTTCCATTTCCATCAGAGGCATTACAGTTCCGCTATGAGTGTAAAGGTCACCTTTCTTGGAGCCGCCGGTACGGTTACTGGGTCCAGCTATATTTCACTTGTTCGCATGAAAAAGTGACAATTAGTCAGTATTTTTAAGTTAATCTCATATAACTTACCTCGTTCTAGTGAAAAATCGTGCACTTTTGGCCTTAGAGTGATATTATTGCGTTGATTTCACTTGATCAAGTTAATTTATGAATAATCAATATCAGATTTTAGCTCAGGCTATTAGAAATGAGAGAAAGCTTAATAAGCTCACTCAAACAGAACTAGCTCAACTTTCAAAGACAGGAATTAACTTTATTTCTCAGCTAGAAAGAGGAAAGGAGACGTTGAGGCTGTCTAGTCTACTTTCAGTTATGAAAGTTCTGGGACTTGAATTTCACATTCAAAGAGGAAAATCTAGTATCTCTATCTCGGGAAAGTTAAAGGGAAGAGATGAGACTAAGTGATATAAAAGATCTTAATGAAGCAAATGTTTTCTTAAATGAAAAGTTCGCTGGTAGAATAAAGAGAGCGCCGAACGGATCTACTTTTGAATATGAGAATGATTTTTTAGAGTATGCCCAAAGTAACAATATTTCAGGGATTTCTTTTTCTTTATCTACAAAGAATAAAATCTATAATACTCAAGGGACAAATCTTCATCCATTTTTTGCAAACTTACTTCCAGAGGGAAGAAGATTACAAGCCTTAGGTCAGGTAGCAAAAACTTCATTGGATGATTTATTTACTTTAGTAATAGCTGGAGGAAGTAATTGTATTGGAGATGTGACTGTAGCTACTTTAAAAGAAATTCCGAGTCTTTCAAGTGAATCTAAAAACGAGAATATTTCACTAGAGGACGTGCTCTTTTGGGACTTATTTGAAAAAAGTATCTTTGGAGAGACTTATGAGGATAAGGCTAGAGACATAAATATCGCTGGCGTATATCCTAAGATATCTGCTGGCATGATTTCTTTCCCTTTAAGGCTTTTAAGATCTAAATCAGAATATATTTTAAAGCTCGAGCCTAAAGAGTATCCTTGTTTGGTAGCGAACGAGTTCTTTTTTATGAACCTAGCGAGGGAATGCGGATTGGAAGTTCCTGAGGTGAAGGTGGTTTTCGATAAGAACTCGAATCCAGGTTTGCTTGTTGAAAGATTTGATAGATCGTTTGATAAAAAAAATAAACAAGTGACGAAAATACATCAAGAAGATGTTTGTCAGTTGCTAAGCGTTTATCCAAGTGAAAAATATCGTATCTCGATGCGAGAAGTAGCTGAAGTTCTAGAAGAAGTTACTTCTACTCCGATAATCGAGATTTCAAAGCTTATTAGGCTTTATCTGTTTAGCTACTTTATAGGTAATGGTGATTTGCATGCAAAGAACATTAGTATCCTTAAATATTACGATACCGATAGGACCATACTTTCTCCTGCCTATGATTTGTTATCTACGTATCCATATGGGGATAAGGAAATGGCATTACATTTAGAGGGCAAGAAGAGTAATATTCGCTATAAAGATACTATTAACTTCGCTAAACGCCATGGCATTGAAGATCGAGCAATTGATAGTATGGTATTAACTTTAAAAACTGAAATCTTAGACGCCATCATGTCTATGCATAACATTGGTCTAGATGATAAAAAGACTAAGTCATTAGTGCAGGTTGTTACGGATAGAGTGAAGGGGTTTTAGGGATTATGGTCGAAGATAGTCACTCTGCGGAAAGTGAATTGATCTTCCTATCCTTTATCCTTAGTGAATTGATATTCCTATCCTTTAGTAAATTTAGTCGAGGCCCTCCCGAGGTTCCGCTATGAGTGTAAAGGTCACCTTTCTTGGAGCCGCCGGTACGGTTACTGGGTCCAGCTATCTCATCTCTCACGGGGCAGTTCAAATTTTAGTAGACTGCGGCATCTTCCAGGGCGAGCGCTCCTGGCGTGAAAAGAACTGGCATCCCCCTCACTTTAATCCCAGTGAAATTACAGCAGTTCTCTTAACTCACTCTCACATCGACCACATCGGAATGTTACCGAGGTACTATAAACTAGGGCTGCGAGCCCCTGTTTTCTGCTCCCCAGCAACTGCAGATCTAACGAAGCTAATGCTCCTCGATAGCGGGCGCCTGCAAGAGGAGGAGGCATCCTTTCACCTAAAACAGGGTAAATCTCGGCACCACCCACCTGAGCCTCTCTATACTGAGCTAGATGCCAAGGGGGCTCTTGAGCTACTCCGCCCAAGCCCTCTTAATTTGCAGACTCCCGTTGCTGCAGGGGTCTTAGCCCAATGGTCACTGATGGGCCATATCTTGGGGGCCTGCTCTATCTCCCTTCATATCGGTGGAAAACGCATCGTCTTTTCAGGCGATATCGGCCGCTATGGGGAGCCTCTCCTAGTGGACCCTATGCCGATTGAGATGGGCGATCTACTCTTGATTGAATCTACTTACGGCGACCGATTGCATAACGGAGCTGGGCTGCAAGATGCGCTAGCAGAGATCATTAATCAAACATATCATCGCCGCGGTGTCGTGCTCATACCGAGCTTTGCGGTTGGGCGAACTCAAACCCTCCTCTATTACTTAAGGGAGCTAAAGGCCGCCGGAAAAATTCCTGATCTTCCGGTCATTATCGATAGCCCGATGGCGCTTGATGCTACATCGATATACCAACGCCATCCCAATGAATACGATGCTGCTTCTTTGGCTCTCCTAAAGAGTGGGGTCCAACCGTTTCAGCTCCCCAAGATGTATTTCATCCGTGATAGAGGGGAATCGATCAAGCTTAATTCAATCGATGATCCGATGATCATTATCTCTGCTAGTGGAATGTTAAGTGGCGGACGTATCATGCACCATTTAAAGCACAGGGTTTCGGATCCTAGAAATACGGTGCTCTTTGTTGGATTCCAGCCACCTGGCTCTCGTGGTGATTGGTTAAAACAGGGCAATCGAAGCATGCGACTCTTGGGCCAAGAGGTTCAGGTAAATGCAGCAATCTGTGAGGTTAGCGGCCTTAGTGCACACGCTGATAGGGACGAGCTTCTGCGCTGGTGTCGTTCATGTTCTGGTACCCCCGGAAGGGTTGCCGTGGTACATGGAGAACCGGAAACAGCGGCGCGATTTAGCGCCCAGCTGCAGAGGGATTTAGGTTGGAATTCATTTGTTCCAAGCTACCTTGAGAGCTTGAGTATTTAGGCTCATTGCGTAGGCGAGGGGGCGTTAGCCCTGAGAGCACCCGTATACAACCGGCAGTAAAAGGGATCCGCTACCTGAGCATTTGTTCCTTATACCAATGTGCTTACCAATGTCCTTTGGCAAAGTCCCACAAAAAAAATTGGCCATTGCTATAGATGCGCACTGACGCGGTGCTTACAATTGCCCTACGACCAACTATCAGCTGATTGATAATTGGGCCTGACTAATTATCAATCAGCTGATAACTTGGAACAATGCAAAAAAGCCCTTTTTCCCGATATCTTGAATCCACAATTCGCACTGATGCATTTAAGAAAAATAAGATTGCATTTGTTTCTGGTCCGCGGCAGGTAGGCAAGACAACTCTCGCTAAGTCACTCCTCAGTTCGGCAGAGAACTATTTCTCCTACGACCAAGAGACATTCAGAAGGGCATGGGCTAAATATCCTGACAAGTCCCTAGAACTTAGAGCTCCTGGCCCAATCATCTTGGACGAGATACACAAAGACCGAAACTGGAAGAGGTAGCTTAAAGGAATATATGATCACAACCCACATGCTGGACCATACGTTGTAAATGGCAGCGCACGTCTCGATATCTTTCGTCGTGGGAGCGATAGCCTACTTGGTCGATATCTACCATACCGTCTTCATCCGATATCCGTTGGCGAAAAGTCGCTTGCTCCAGGCCCCGACCAATTGCTTGAGAATTTGGTAAAACCAGCATTCGCATTTAAAGACCTTCTTAGCTTAGGAGGGTTTCCTGAGCCGCTTTTTGCAGGTGTTCAGAGTGATGCATTGCGCTGGAGTCGACTCAGACTGGAGAGACTTGTGCAAGAAGACACGAGAGATCTGTTGATGGTATCAGACCTAAATGCATTTCGAAACCTGATTGAGCTTCTCCCTGAACGAGTTGGTTCTCCACTTTCAATCAACTCGCTTAAGGAGGATGTAGGTAAAGCGTATGCTACTGTACGTTCTTGGTACCACGTGCTTGAAGCTCTTTACTATTGCTTTTCAATTAAGCCATACCACAAAAAATAGCGCGTGCGATTAGAGCTGAGCCCAAAATGTACTTATTCGATATCTTGAGAATTCCAGAATCACAATCTGGAGCCCGACTTGAAAATAGCGCAGCGCTTCATTTGCTTAAGGCATGTCACTACTGGACAGATAGTGGATATGGGGAATTTGAGCTGAATTTTGTGAGAGATAAGAGTAAACGTGAAGTTGACTTCCTGGTAGTACGAGACAAAGCCCCGTGGATGCTCGTTGAGTGTAAGAGCGGTAATAGCAACCCTTCTACCAGTTTACGTTATTTTTCTGCTCTGCTAAAACCTCGACATGCTATTCAATTGGTAGCGGAACCTTCACACGACAGGACTTTTGCTGAATTAAAGATTCGAGTGATAGGGTACGAGAGGTTTTTTGCGCAGCTGCCATGAATAAAGCTGTTAACCGCAGTATTCCGACTTATTCATCTGAATTTACTACAAAATCAAGAATTTGATGGCTCACCCGAGAGGTGAGTAGTTACGCAAACAAATCACCTGGTCAGAAGGTGAATATGGACTTTTCTACTACCGCGACAAAGACCAGTACGAAGTCGATTTCGTCGTGGAGGATGCCTCGGGGGAAATTATCGGCATCGAAGTTAAAGCCGCCGCCAGCGTCTCCTTGAGCAATCTCGCCGGATTAAAGCGGCTGGCCAGCGTTGCGCCCCAAAATTTCAAAGCAGGCATCATCCTTTACGATGGGACCGAAACGCTACCCCTTGGCCGCGTCAATGACCGCCCCTTGTGGGCGATGCCCATTGCCACCCTCGCTAGCAGTCGTAAAATGTAATCAAGCGACGAACAAAGCCAAACTTAAAAGCTACGCCCCGCAAGCCCACAAGCCACTGGAGAATGGCGCTCCCAGGGCTTCGCCTACGCTTAGGGGCTGCCAAAAAAAGTTCCTTACGCCAGCACAAGCTTCGCAAAGCGGTACACCAACTTCTTTGGCTCATCGAACGCTGCAAAGCGCACCGTAACGGCGGCGGAGCTGCCGCTACCGTTAACCACATCCACTACCCCCTTACCAAACGTAGGGTGGATCACCTCTACACCGGGGGCGAGCTGCTCAATAGCAGCTGAGCTCTTTTCAAAGTACTCCTTGGGGGTCTCTATCTGCTTTTTAATTGTATCAGCCGGAGTTAAGAGTTTGCGCATTTGATCAAGGGTAACATTGACGCGCGGCTCAGGTGCCTCAACCCTGCTGGAATAACCCTGTTTTCTCTTCCAGCTACTAGTTGATTCGTCCTCCTGATCTTCAAATGAGAAACGGGGGTATCCATCCAGGAAGGTCGCCCCCTGCGAGCGTTCGGTTGCAACGGCTATTGTTCGATCGGGCGCGATATCTTTAACAAAGCGGCTAGCAATCCGTGCACCCCCGGCACCTCCACCAGAGGCGAACATGCTTCGGTAATAGGCGCGGGTTAGATAAAGGACTCGCATCGCGCGCGTTATACCTACGTAACACAGCCGCCTCTCCTCTTCGAGACCTATCGGATCATCAAGGGAGCGGTAGTGCGGTAGTAGCCCCTCCTCAAGTCCACTTAAAAATACGACAGGAAACTCAAGCCCCTTGGCTAGATGCAGCGTCATCAGCGAGATGGTCTCTGGTTTTTCGTTCTGTAGTTGCGTCACACCCTGGCTAACCGGAATATCCGCACTGGAGGTAAGTGAGATGCGATCAAGGAAGTCCTTAATCACAACTTCGTTGTCCTCCCCTGCGCGCTCCATCGTGCCCCCTAGGGAAACGAGCTCCTGTAAGTTTTCAATGCGGGACTGCGCAGCAGGGTCCTTCATGGTGGCAAGGCGTGGACCGTACTCGCTACGCTCAATGATAAAGCTGATTAACTGACCGAGCTTCATCGTTGCTGCGGCGGTCTTAAGCTCTACTATAAGCTCGATAAATTTCCTGACACTCTTGTTCTCTTCAGCGGTGGCGATAGATGAGTGCAGAAACGGAGTTGAAGTTCTGCGGGATTCTTCGGCGATTGCCTGTATGGCCTGTGCACCGATACCACGGGGTGGCGTATTAACGACGCGCTGAAAGGCCTGATTATCAGCCGGATTCATCAGCAGTCGCACATAGGCCAAGATATCTTTAATCTCCTTACGATCGAAGAACTTTAGACCTCCAAAGATCCGATATGGAACCTTTGCCCGCACAAGTGCCTCCTCAAGTGCGCGGGTCTGCGCATTGGTGCGATAGATGATTGCTATCTCTGAGTACTTATTGCCCTGCGTTGCAAGGCGTTGAATCTCTGCCGCTATAAACTCCGCCTCCATGTTTTCATCGTATCCGATAAAGGTTCGGATACGCTCCCCGGCCTCGCTAGCGGTCCAGAGCTTCTTTGGCTTGCGTGATTTATTCTTCTCGATAACGGAGTGCGCAGCATCTAGAATTGTGCCGGTAGAGCGATAGTTCTGCTCAAGCTTTACGACCTGCGTGTTGGGAAAATCCCGCTCAAATTCAAGGATATTGCTAATCGTTGCACCACGAAATCCGTAGATAGATTGATCGTCATCCCCTACAACGAAGAGGTTTCTGCGTGGCTCGGCAAGGAGCCTAATAAACATATACTGAACCTTGTTCGTATCCTGAAACTCATCAACTAAGATGTAATGTAACGTTCTACGGTAGTACTCAAGCTCCTCTGGAAATTCGCGCAAAATTCTAACCGCATTAACTAGCAGGTCTCCAAAATCCATCGCATTCGCAGCTAACAATAGCTGCTGGTAACGTGCATAAACCTGCGCCTGGAGATCTGTTTCGATGTTAAAGGCCTGTTTTCCAACCTCCTCTGGCAAGATGTAACTGTTTTTTGCCCGATCAATCGCGCGTGAGAAGGTGTCGAGGGGGTAGCGATCCTCGTTGATATTGAGCTCCTTAAGAACCTGCTTTAGTACCCCCTTTGAGTCCTGGTCGTCATAGACAACGAACTGATTTGAGTATGAAAGCAGTTGTGCTTTGTGTCTAAGAATCCTTAATCCAGCGGAGTGAAAGGTAGAGATCCAGATTCCATCCGCTCGCTCAGAAAGAAGCTCTTTAAGACGCGTACGCATCTGCTCTGCGGCTTTATTCGTAAAGGTAACGGCAAAGATCCGATCAGAACGAACACCGCGTGCTTCGATTAACTGCGCAATACGGTGCGTTAAGACACGTGTTTTTCCACTACCGGCTCCTGCTAAAACTAGAATCGGTCCATCCCCGTGCACAACAGCGTCCTGCTGCGGCGGGTTTAACCCGGCGATTAGATCGTGCTGCATACCAGGCACTGGTTCGGTTAAATCGTTATTAATGTTGCTAATTGGCAGCGAACTTTGATCTCCGAACATAACAAAAGCCGCTAAATTAAAGGTGGGTAGAATAGAAAAGGAGGGCGCACGCCCTCCCTTTATTCCGCCACCCGACCATACCCGTAACGGGCATGGCAAACAATTGCGGGGCCTGATGCAGGGCCTGATTTACCGCAGCCTGCGCGCCACCTGTTGACCACGCAACGAGACCTTAGCAACGCCACACATTACTCCGATTGAATCGTGCATCGTCGCGGCCTGCAAAAGAAGGCGTGCGATGTACGCGAGGGTCAGAGATGCGCATACGAAATCTAGCCCGGTTATCCATGTTCCATTTATCATAACGTTCCTCCTTAGGTTACTTCTATTCTTTTTCTATACCGAAGAACCCCCATGCTTCAAGTCTTTTTCTATATGCAAGATGTTTTTCTGTGAAAATCACTCGGAAATCACTGAGTCGTTCGAGTTTTCAAATAGTTGGCAACGCAAACGCCGTTCCCTTTATGCTTTCCGCCCCAAATCCTGCTAAGGTGAAGGGAATGTCGTCTGAGTACAATCGAAAGGATCCCCTCTATCTAAAAGCCAAGGAGGAGGGCTATCGCTCGCGCGCCGCCTACAAGCTTAAAGAGTTGCAACAGTCCCTTAAGATTATTCAAAACGGAGGGCATGTGCTCGATGTTGGTGCCTGGCCGGGTGGCTGGACTCAGGTTGCGCTTGAGCTCGTTGGCCCCCGAGGTACCGTTACCGCAATAGATCTACAGGCCCTTGCTCCGCTAGACGATCCACGCTGCAACCTTCTGGTTGGAGATGCGCGCGACCTAGGGGAGCTTCTAGGTACATCAGAGCCACGCTTCGATGCCGTTATCTCCGATATGTCTGCAAAGCTAACGGGGATTAAGGAGGCCGATCAGGCCGCCGCCGTGGGGTCTGCCGAGCTGGCTCTCTATGTTGCTCAAAATATGTTGAAGAGCGGGGGGAGCTTCGTCGTCAAGGTATTTAAGGGCGGGGAGGTTGAGGGGTTTGTCAAATCAACCAGGCCAATGTTTAATAAGCTCGTGCGGTCAGAGTTAAAGTCATCGCGCAACACCTCGAACGAATTCTATATAATCGGTCTCGGATTTAAACGTTAAACCTAGCTAAACTTGCATGAACGTCGTTACCAGCACACAACAGGTCGGCTCCTTCGTCATACACACTACTGAGCAGTGGGGCCGCTCCTGGATATTCCTCTACCGCACAGCCGTGGCGCTATTAAAGCCCCCGTATAGGCCCTACTTATACCTCACCCAGATGCTACAGATCGGGGTAGGATCAACGCTCGTTATAGCCCTCATCGGTCTCTTTACCGGTGCTGTGCTGGCGGTGCAGGGCGAGTATACCCTTTCAAAGTTCGGCGCTACCGCCTATACCGGCCCAGCCGTTGCGCTTAGTCTTATTCGAGAGCTCGGCCCAGTCTTGACCGCCCTGATGGTTATCGGTCGGGCCGGTTCCGCCATTACCGCCGAGATCGGAATAATGCGCATAACCGAGCAGATCGACGCGCTGCGCTCCATGGCGGTAGATCCGATAAAGTACCTTATGGCACCCCGTCTTGCGGCCGGTGTTATCGCTATGCCCCTCTTATGCGGCATCTTTAACGTAGTTGGAATCTTTGGGGGATACATCGTTGGCGTCGGATTACTGGGCTTAAGCTCTGGAACGTTTATGAGTCAGATCATCTCCGCAGTTGGTTTGGTTGATATCTACTCTGGATTTATTAAAGCTACGGTTTTTGGTTTAATCTTCGGGTGGATCAGCTGTTACAAGGGCTATACCTGCGGCTTTGGTGCGCACGGTGTAAACAAAGCAACTACTCAGTCTGTGGTGACCGCCTCGGTTGCGGTGCTGATCGTTGACTACTTTCTGACCAGCGTACTGACCCGCTTATTCATGAAGTAATCGATGATCTCAGTAAGGAACGTTTATAAGAGCTTTGGTCAGCAGCAGGTGCTAAACGGCATTACGCTGGATATAGAGCCGGGTAAAATTACCGCTGTAGTAGGGCCAAGTGGTGTCGGAAAGTCGGTGCTTTTAAAGTTAATCATGGGAATTATGACCCCCGATCAGGGCGAAATTTACATCGATAATGAGAACATCACCGCAGCGCGTTCTGAGGGGCGTCGAAATGAGATTCGACGATCTCTCGGAGTGCTCTTTCAAACTGCTGCGCTCTTTGACTCCCTCACCATCTATGAGAATATCGCCTTCCCACTACTTGAGCGCCCTCATCTGTCAGCCTCTACGGTGCGCCGCAAGGTGCTAGAGATATCAGAATCATTAAGCCTTGTTCCATATCTGGGAAATTATCCGGAGCAGGTCTCTATAGGGATCAGAAAGCGCGTCGGCATGGCTCGCGCACTGATTACCGAACCCAAGGTGCTACTGGTTGATGAGCCCAATACCGGCCTTGACCCCCTTGATGGTCAGGAGGTTTATGATTTAATCAATGCGTGCAAGAATCAGTGGGGCTTTACCGGGCTTGTTATCAGTCACGAGCTACCTGAGGTGTTTCAGGTCTCTGAGCGTGTCGTAATGCTATTGAACGGCGAGATTATCATCGAGGGGTCTCCGGCTGAGCTAATTGCATCAGCCAACCCCGCAGTGCAACAGTTTCTAAATGGGAGAACGGATGGACCAATCAAAATTCAATAACCCACCCTCGACAGCACAGCTCACTGTGCCCAAGCGTGGGTTTTCGCTTGAGTTCATGGTCGGACTCTTTACTATCGCTGGCGTTAGCGCTGCCGCCTATCTCGCCGTTGGCCTGGCTGGTCTCGAATTTAGCAGCAGCGACAAATACAATATATTTGCAGAGTTCGATAACATCTCTGGCCTTAAGTACGGGGCCTCAGTCGAGATCGGGGGGGTTCCGATCGGCGTTGTTTCAGAGATAGTTCTTAAAGACCCCGTGGCTCGTATTACCCTAAAGCTCAATCGCTCCATTAAGATTAAGGACGATGATATCGCCTCGATCAGAACTAAGGGTATCATCGGAGATCGCTACGTAAAGATCTCACGCGGAGCTTCCTCTAAGTACATCGAGGAGGGGGGCACGTTGTTTGAGACCGAATCGGTTGTGGATATTGAGGATGTTATCGGCAAGCTAGTTCACAGCATTAGTGGGGACAAGGATGAGCCAAAGGATGCCGCTAGCTCAAATAAGTAGTATTAAGTTTAAGAAGAGGGATGTTTCATGGTTCGTATCGTTACTCTAATTATCGCCGTGGCTGCTCAGATATTATCGACTAATTCTGTTTGGGCAGATGTTGCTACTTCGCCAAAAATAGAGATGCAAACTACGGTCAATGAGATCGTGCGTATAGCCGCCATCTATCCAGAGGAGTCCCAAAAGGCTGAGCGACGTGCCAAGTTACGCGCGGTTATTAATCCGAAGTTTAATTTCTCTGAGATGGCGAAGCGCTCTCTGGGCGCAAACTGGAACGATATTAGCATTGAAGAGCAGCAGGACTTTACCACCGTATTCTCTGAGCTCCTGGCTCGTACCTACCTATCTAAGATAGAAACGGTTAAGCCTGGTATGGTAAAGGTAGAGTCTGAGTCGGTTGAACTTTCCAGAGCCTCTGTAAAAACCAGCGTTATCAGTAAAGGTGACACATTTCCGATTGAGTACCGACTCTCATTCCAAGATGGTCGCTGGCAGGTGTATGACGTTGTAATTGAGAATATCGGACTCGTTGCAAACTACAGAAACGAATTCTCGGGCATTATTCGTAAGAGCAAATTCTCCGGACTTATGGAGAAACTTCGGGCCAAGGTCGGATAATGCCATCACTGTTACTAGAAGAGGTACTAAGCTCCTATTCAGCCGGACCACAAACGGGGATATTCACCGATGGTGGCTGCCAACCTAATCCTGGCCCTGGTGGCTGGGGTTATGTGCACGTAGTGAATGGAGAGATCCTTCACCAGGAGCACGGCCATGCCCCACAAACAACCAACAACCGCATGGAGCTTACGGCCCTTATCCGAGCTCTCTCCGCGCTCCCTAAGGACGCTCGTGTAGAGATGCACTCAGATAGCCTACTGTGCGTAAAGACAGTTAACGAGTGGGCTCCGAGTTGGGAAAAGCGGGGCTGGAAGAGAAGCACCGGTCCCATTGCAAATCTTGATCTTGTGCAGGAGCTCTATGCTCTAAGCCTCTCGCATCCCGGTGTTAAGCTTATGTGGATTAAGGCGCATAACGGCTGGCTATGGAACGAATACGCAGATTCGCTCTCAACCGCCTGGACGAGAACCATTTTATAGGCCGGTTCCCTATGACGACACAGGCCTCTACGACACAGGCTCCCCAACAAGCAACACAGACCGCTCTGCGCGCCGCAATATTTGTAGCCGCTCTTGGTTACTTTGTAGATGTTTACGACATCGCTCTTTTTGGAATTGTGCGCCTCGCTAGTCTTAAAGAGCTTGGTCTAAATAGCCAGGAGAGTCTCCTTACTTCTGGCGTGTATCTACTCAATATGCAGATGGGAGGCATGCTTCTTGGCGGCCTTCTATGGGGAGTTCTAGGCGATAAACTTGGACGTGTTCAGGTACTCTTTGGATCGATCCTCTTATATTCAATCGCAAATCTTCTAAACGCCTTTGTTCAAGATGTCCCTAGCTACGCGCTGCTAAGATTAGTAGCAGGGATCGGCCTGGCAGGCGAGATCGGAGCTGGCATTACCCTTGTCTCAGAGATGATGCCTAAGGAGCGGCGTGGGTTAGCAACAATGATAGTAGCAACGGTAGGGGTCTCCGGTGCTATCGCTGCTGCTGTTATCGGCAACATAGTATACTGGAGAACGGCCTATATTATCGGCGGTATCGGCGGCCTCTTGCTTTTGGCCCTGCGGGTTGGTGTGTACGAGTCTGGGCTTTTTAACTCTGTAAAGAAAAACAAGGATATCGCACGCGGAGATCTTAAGATGTTGCTCACTCCAGAAAGAGCCTGGAGATACCTCTCGTGCATATTTATTGGTGTTCCGATGTTTTTCTTTATAACTCTGATCGTAACCCTTGCTCCGGAGCTTGGTCGCGCCTTAGGGTTACAAGAGGAGGTGAGCACAGCAAATGCTTTGCTCTGTCATTCGATCGGTATTACGGCAGGCGACCTTGCAAGCGGCGTTCTTAGCCAAGCTCTTCAAAGCAGAAAACGCTCCCTCGCTATTTTCCTAGCCTGCGCCTTAGTAACTATCTCAGGGATACTATTAGGGCACGGCCAGTCGGCCTCTTATTTCTATACCCTTTGTTTATTGGCCGGTTTTAGCATCGGATATTGGTGTGTGCTTGTAACAACGGCTGCGGAGCAGTTTGGAACTAACCTGCGCGCGACCGTTGCCTCGACCGTTCCCAATTTTGTACGTGGCTCAACGATCCCGATCTCGCTTAGCTTTCTGGCCCTAAAGCCCTATCTTGGCACCGTTGGAGCGACTCAATTGGTGGGAGTAGTTTGCTTCTCATTAGCAGCAATTGGGTTGTATTCGCTTAGAGAGAGCTTTGCTGTTGATCTGAATTTTCTTGAGCTCCTGCGCCCAGCTAATTCCATCCCAGAGGAAGAGACTGAAGAGGTTCGTTCTGTCGGGAATCTTTAGGGGCCCTCTCATTGACCATTGGTACGGGGTTACAAGATCATTGCTAGAAAGTAACCCCATACCAATGCTCCATAGGTGGCTGACTCACCAATAAAGTGTAATCCTAGGGTCGGTTTATTCACTATCACGTACTGCCTCTACAATCACCCCACCAATTATTTTTGCTTTCAGTGTATCAAGTAATATCGTGTATCTAGATAGTGCATACTTGTACCAATCATCTGAATTCGTAGCTGAGATTGATTTTTGATTTGAAACAATTTTCTGATGTAAATCTTCATACCAGCGGAGATAATGGTCTGTCACATCGGTCATGTTGGTCATGATCCAACCAGTGGCGCGTAAACGTTGCTCGACAGTATCAGTTTCAATCGGATACCAACTGCTGCGAGAATAAGTTGAAGCGAACTCCTTCATTCGAGCGTCGGTCGAAAGTCCGGAATAATCAAATATTCTTAATTGAGCCCCTTTCTGACTTACCAGGTAAGCCTCTCGGAGAGCTTTATCTTGAGGGGAGAAAGTATAAAAAGTATTAAACATTGTAATTATATTGACAGGTGGGATTGAATACTGTGAAAGCTCGGTCGCGCTCCCAAGTATGAATTCACATTTTGGGTATTCAGAGTGTGCATAGGTAATAGTTTCAGAGTCAGTATCAACTCCTATTACTTGTCCACCAACCGCCTGCTGTATCAGCTCACATGTACCCCCGAGTCCACAGCCAACATCTATAGAGATATTTTGAGTTGAATAAGGAAGTCCTTTTAGGACCATTGAAACAGCTTCTGCTTCGCCCGCATGAGCAAAATCTCCGCTTCGAATTAGAGATAGAATCTGCTTGCCCTGTGAAGAATTCATTCGAAAATTAGGGGGTTGGAGAGTGGATAGATGCATATTGAATAACTTTCCTTAGTCAGAAGTGTCGATTAAAAGCAGATCTTATTCAATCAAAAACTCAAATAGTCTATGGACTGCTGCAGTTTATGCATAGAATAAATAGAGATTTACGGGTGTTAGAGTTTTATTTTCTGAGTATGATTCTGAATCTTGCAGGCGGCGTTCTTAGCCAAGCTCTTCGCAGCAGAAAACGCTCCATCGCTATTTTCTTGAGCTCCTGCGCCCAGCTAATTCCATCCCAGAGGAAGAGACTGAAGAGGTTCGTTCTGTCGGGAATCTTTAGGGGCCCTCGCTTGTCTGCTTTGTCCGCTAACTCTCTACTGTTTCTCTACTGTGCTGCTTGCTTTGCATACACCCCGGCCGTAGCTCCACTAAGGAGTGGCGCCTTATAGAGATGCCTCAGGGCGTAGATATCTCCGTGCGGCCCGGTAAAGCTCTGCGGAATCTCTACACCCCTTTCAAGCCATTCGCGCACGATAAAATCAGGTGCGCTGGTCGCATTACTAAAGTCCGGTACATACACGATGCTACTAAGCGCCGGGTCAATCATGCGCGCGTAGCGCAATCGCAGCTCGTTCCTATTGTCCTGGTCTCCACCAAACGATACACCCTGCTCGGCGCTACTCGCGCGCGCCTCCTGAAATATTCGTACAGCGTGAGAGCGCTGGTACCGCATCAGTTCAAATACGTGCTGGCCGTTACCCCAAAGATACCCCCCGATCGCAAGCACTGCGATCGTCCCTCCTAGCGCCCCCTGTTGGGCTAAGCGACATAAAAATCTCGCCGCTACTAGATAGCTTAATAGGATCGGTAGTGCAAAATAACGGCTCAGTATAAATGATGGCCTTAAGATTAAAACTATTGCTACGGGAAGGATAATACTGACTGCTACGAGGATTGAAATCGGATCGCGCTCGCGCACCCAGAGTATCAGTTCAATAATAATAATAAGAGCCACTAGCACTGCCAGCAGCGCCGCCACTACGGCCCCCTGCGGATTATAGGCTGAAAGCTCCGTTCCTCCAAAGGAGACGCTCAACGTAGAGAGAAACACCTGCAGATACGAGGCCTGTGGTCCGCCGCCTATAACTATCTCTCGATAGAAAAAAAAGCCTATTAGAATAGCTACAAGCGTAGGAGGGATTGAGGCTATCCATAACCAACTGGCTACACGCCCCCTCTGTAAAAGTGTGAGATATAAAAGCCAAGCGAGGGCGGAGATATAAAAGGGGATAAAGACCCCGTGTGATAGGATCCCAAGCATGGCAGCTACGGAAAAAACGTACGCCTTATATCTCTGCTGCTGGCCGCTAGCTACTTCAACCAGTAAAAGAAAGCAGATCATCGCGCATAGTAACGATAGCGCATAGCCACGCGCCTCCGATCCAAGCAGTACGAGGGGATAAGAGCTAGCTATAAACAAGCTCCAGAGGGCACCACTCCAGCCAAAGCCCCCCCTATTTAGCACAAGCGCTAAGCAAGTAAGCGTCAGGGCAGCGTAAAGAATTGACGGTATACGATATATTATGGGGCTAGCCGTTGGCCCCAGTACCCACATCCATAAACTATTTAAGAGGTGATTATTATCGTGGCGAACCTTGAGCAGAAGATCGCTTGGGCCCTGCACGTCCTGAAGAAGAACTATTGACCACAGCTCATCTAACCACAGCTCCCCGGAGGCACACAGAGATCTAAGGATGGTTGCGATTATAACGGCGCAGATCGCAACTATGCAGGGTAGGGAAGCTCCCCCCGTTTTTATAAATGTTTCTCGCTGCGCGTTCATTCGATCCGGTGGTATACTACTACTGTGTTAACCCTTCGGTGCTTACGCTATCAGTTGCTTGTTCTGTTTGTCTTGGCCGTATCTGGCTGCTGCCCATGTTTTTACATGGCAGGGGTCGGCCCACTAACGCCCCTAACCCCCGCAGC
>Ga0114970_10000233_pt1 | contig 39659 bp, 39 predicted proteins | sample M_140205_XF_Meta_FD_87030 | JGI IMG/M metagenome (GOLD analysis project Ga0114970, IMG submission 87030) | Freshwater microbial communities from Lake Montjoie, Canada to study carbon cycling - M_140205_XF_MetaG | ecosystem: Environmental > Aquatic > Freshwater > Lake | place: Lake Montjoie... | reverse complement strand
GATGATGCCCTCGATGACCTCATTCCGGTCGAACGCCTTCAGAAACTCATCGAGACGCGCACCATCGAAGTGGCGCCGCTGGCCTTCATGCGCGGACGCACTCTCAGCGATTCGTTCGTCATTCTCGATGAAGCCCAGAATGCGACCGGTCTGCAGATGAAGATGTTTTTGACTCGCCTGGGGGTGAACTCGAAGATCGTCATCACTGGCGACAAGACGCAAGTCGACCTGCCACGTCGCGAAGACTCCGGGCTCATGCAGATCGAACGGATTCTGTACGGCATCGAAGGGATCGCGTTTCACTACTTCACCGATGCCGACGTCGTGCGTCATCGGTTGGTGCGCGACATCATTCGCGCGTACAATGCCGATGCGGCCGGCGCATGAGCACCATGCGTGAAGATCCCCGTGCCGTGTCGGTCCAGGCCGATGGCGTCCGCGTGCCGGTGGCCGCCGATCGTCTGGTCGAGTTGTCGCGTAATGTCCTCCGTGCGCTCAAGGTTCCGCGCGCCATGATCAGCGTGACGTTCGTCGCGTCGCGCGCCAGCGCCGCGCTCAATCGTCAGCATCTCGGTCATCGCGGTCCCACCGACGTCATCACGTTTGCGTTGGGCGCTGATCCCGCGGGGACCGTCATCGCCGACATCTACATCAGCCCGGATGTCGCGCGCCTGCAGGCGAGGGAGTTCGGGGTCGGTGTACGCGAAGAAATTGCGCGCCTCGTGGTGCATGGCGTGCTGCACGCCTGCGGATGGGAACATCCCGAAGGCGAGGAACGGATGACGTCGCCGATGTGGCGACGCCAGGAGCAATTGCTGCATCGCTTCTGGATGACGCCGACCCGTACCGCATGAGTGTAGTCGCGTGGGGGCTGGCGACCGGCGGAGCCGTCGTTGCCGCACTCGCCGCCGTCGCCGATGGTGCGCTGCTCTCCGAGCCGCCACTCTCGTCGATACCGGTCGAGCGTTCCGCGCTCGCGCCCCCAGCCCCGGTGGTGCCGCGACCTGTGCCCTCGCGCGAACGGACACACCGTGCACTGGCCTTCGTGCGCGTACTCGGACATCTCGCGGCAGGATCCGGTATCGCGGTCGGCTTAGGCCTGTCCGGCCGTGCGTCGCTCTCCACCGTGATTTTGCTCTTTGGGCTTGGGCTGGTGGTCGTGCTCGCCGCCGAGACCACGGCGCGCGTGGTCGGTGATGCCCTCGGCGAAGATGCCGAAGAGCGTTTGGCCTGGTTTTCCACGGGGGCGGAGCAGCTGTTCGCACCCGTCGTGCGCCTGGGCAATTGGGTTGAGGCCGCGTTCGCCGAAGTGGTCTCCGACGCCGACGCTACCATCGAGCGCCGCGAGGAAGCGGCCGCCCAGTTCCGTGAAGTGATCACGAGTGAGGCCGACGTGTCGCGTGACGAGCGCGACCTGCTGCTCGGGGTCTTCGAGTTCGGCGAGACCACCGTGGAGGAAGTGATGGTGCCGCGGGTCGACATCGTGGGCATCGAGCAGGAGACGCCGTGGTCGGAGATGCTCGACCGCGTGCGGAGCGCGCAGCATTCCCGGGTGCCCGTCTTCGAGGAGACGGTCGACGAAATCGTCGGCATCCTCTACGTGAAGGACCTGCTCCCGTCCGTATTGGCCGACGAGGAGCCGGAGGGTGGCTGGCAGACCTTGCTGCGTCCTCCGGTGTTCATTCCGCCATCCAAGCGTATCGCCGAGCTCCTGCGCGAGTTCCGCGTGGCCGGTCGACACATCGCGGTGGTGGCGGACGAGTACGGCGGGACGGCTGGCCTGGTAACGATCGAGGACGTGCTCGAGGAGTTGGTGGGCGAAATCCGCGATGAGTACGATCAGGAGGAACGGCAGGTCGAAAGCGAAGAAGGCGTGCGCTTTTGGGTCTCGGGGCGCCTTACCCTTGATGATTTGTCGGGGGCATTGTCGCACGACTTCCGACGCGACGACGTCTCAACCGTGGGCGGGCTGGTGCTCGAACTGCTTGGGCGCGTGCCCCGCGCGGGTGAGACCCTGGCGGTTGGCCCCTTCAAGGTGATCGTCGAGCGCGTGGTACGCCGCAAGATCGAACGGGTGTATCTCGAGCGCGTGCACCCGCTCGATACGTCGCCGGGACAGAGCTGATGCCCCTGCTGCTCACGCTGCTGTCGGTGGCGATCGTGGCCACGCTGACCCTGTCCGCCACGGCTGTTCGGGCCGTGAGTCGCCTGTGGCTGCGGCATTGGATCGAGCGGCGTCACGGCGGGACAGGGGCCATGGCGCGCTACCTCGAGCGTCCAGCCCGACTCCTGCACGCCGCGGCCACGGCCAGCATGCTGACCGTGTTTGCGACCGGTTCCATGATCGCCATGGCCGACGGACTTCGGGCCTGGGAGTTTCTGGGCGACGTGGTGCTGTATCTCACGTTGCTGGTGCTCGTGGGGCAACTGCTGCCGCGCGCGGTCGGTCGACGCTGGGCACCGGAGCTCGTGCCGGTCCTTGTTCCGCTGTTGCGCCTCGTCGACCTGTGCTTGACGCCGTTTCATGTCGTGGCCGATCTCGTGCGACGCATCATGGCGTCGGGCCCTGCGTCGGCCACTGACGACGATGGACGTGAAGGACTGGAGGAACTGTTACGCGACGGCGCGTTCGACGACATCAGCACGACCGAGGAGATGGCGATCATCTCCGGCGTGGTGCAGTTCGGCGACAAGGTCGTCCAGGACGTGATGTCGCCGCGCGCCACGATCTTCGCGTTGCCGGACGGCTTACCCGCGGCGGAGTTGGCGTTGCAGGTGGCGCAAGCCGGCTACAGCCGCGTGCCGATTTATCGCGACACGCCCGATGAGATCATTGGGATGGTGCATGTGTTCGACGTGTTCGTGAGGAGCGGGGAAACGGTACCACCGATTCGTCCGGTCACCGTGACCACCTCCACGAAGTCCGCCAAAGAATTGCTCTTCGAGCTCCTGCGCGCGCGGCGACAGTTGGCGATTGTTCAGGATGACGCGACGGTCGTCGGGCTCGTGACGCTCGAAGACCTGCTCGAGGAGTTGGTGGGCGATATCCGCGATGAACACGACGACGAGTGACGATGACTGAAGCGATGGTTCGACTCCTGGAGCAGTTTCGGGCTGGCAAGCCGGCCGCGCTCGCGCGTGCCGTCAGTATTGTGGAAAATCACCGTCCGGGCTTCGAACTAATTCTCTCCACGGTGCATCCTACGCTTGGTCGCGCGCGTCGCATCGGCATCACCGGCCCGCCAGGCGCGGGCAAGAGTACGCTCACGACGCGCTTGGCCCGACGCTATCGTAATGCGGGATTACGCGTTGGCATTGTGGCGGTCGATCCCACGTCACCGTTTACCGGTGGGGCGCTGTTGGGCGATCGAATCCGGATGGAGGAAGTCGCACTCGACCCTGGCGTGTTCATCCGCTCCATGGCGACACGCGGATCGCTGGGCGGATTGGCCACGGCCACGCGTGAGGTGTGCGATGTGCTCGACGGGTTCGGGATGGACGTGATCTTGCTCGAGACCGTCGGGGTGGGTCAAAGCGAGCTGGACATCTCCAGGGCGGCCGACACCACTTTGGTGGTTCTCGTACCGGAGTCGGGCGACTCTATCCAGACGCTCAAAGCCGGCGTGATGGAGATCGCCGACGTGTTCGCCGTGAATAAGGCGGATCGTCCCGGCGCGGATCGCCTACGCAACGACATCGAACTCATGCTCGGCCTGCGCGCCGGTGCGACGATGCAGAACGTTCCGGCCCACCATGGCGTAGACCTTCGGAACCTGCCGGATCGTGACGCCCTTCGGGACGCGATGAATCCGGCGCGCGCCGCTCGTGCCGCGGCTCAGGCTGAACAGCCCGAGCAGTGGACCCCACCAGTGCTGCGCGTCATCGCCGCCCAGAACGAGGGGGTCGACGAGGTGGTCGACGCCCTCGACCGACACGTACGTTATCTTGAGAGCAGTGGTGAACTTCGGTCCCGTCGACGGGCTCGCCTCCGTGAACGGGTGATGGAAGTGGTGGAACAGCAGCTCCGTCGGCGCTTGTGGCAGGACCAGGCCACCATCGCTTGGGTGGATGAACGACTCGATGCGCTCGAGGCCGGCACGCAGGTTCCGTTTGCGGTTGACGATGCTCTTCGGGCCCGCAGTGCAGCACTTCTCACCGGCGCCGAATACGCGCCGCTTCAGGATGGATGAGCGCATGACGACCATGCAGGAACTCGAGGAGGTAGTCCGCCAGCAGCAGGAAGAGCTCGACGGATTGCGCCGTGAAGTCGGTCAGTGGCGGCAGCAGTATGACGCGGGCCGCAAGCGAGACGTCGCGTTCACCAATTCCGCGAAGGAAGTGCCGCCGCTGTACACGGCGCTGGACCTCGAGGACACCGCCGGCTCCGCGTTCGAGTTGCCCGGACAGTGGCCGTTCACGCGTGGTATTCATCCCACGGGCTATCGCGGCAAGCTCTGGACCATGCGCCAGTTCGCCGGCTTCGGCACGGCGCGTGAGACCAATCAGCGCTACAAGTTCCTGCTGTCGCAGGGACAGACCGGCCTGTCGGTGGCGTTCGATTTTCCTACCCTGATGGGGTATGACGCCGACCACTCGCGCTCGGAAGGCGAAGTCGGTAAGTGCGGGGTGTCGATCTCGTCGTTGGCCGATATGGAGACGCTGTTCGAGGGCATTCCGCTCGACAAGGTGTCGACGTCGATGACCATCAACGGCCCGGCCATCATTTTGCTGTGCTTCTACATCGCGGCCGCGGAAAAGCAGGGCGTCAGTGCCGAGAAGCTGCAGGGTACCGTACAGAACGACATCCTGAAGGAGTACATGGCGCAGCATGCCTGGTGCTTCCCAATCGAGCCGGCGCTCCGACTGATTGTCGATGGCTTCGAGTGGTGCGCGAAGCACACGCCGAACTGGAATACGATCTCGATCTCCGGCTACCACATCCGTGAGGCGGGCGCCACCGCCGCGCAGGAACTCGCGTTTACGCTGGCCGACGGCTTCACGTATGTCGAGCGCGGGGTCGCGCGTGGACTCGATATCGATGAATTCGCGCCGCGTCTGTCGTTCTTCTGGGACATCCACAACGATTTCTTCGAGGAGATCGCGAAGCTGCGCGCCGCGCGTCGCATTTGGGCGCGTCACCTGAAGGAGCGGTTCGGCGCGAAGAATCCACGGTCGTGGATGATGCGCTTCCATTCGCAGACGGCCGGCGTCACGCTGACAGCGCAGCAGCCGACCAACAACGTCGTCCGCGTGGCCTATCAGGCGCTGGCCGCCGTTCTTGGTGGTACACAGTCACTGCACACCAACTCGATGGACGAGACGCTCTCGTTACCGACGGAAGAGGCGGTGCAGGTGGCGCTGCGCACACAGCAGATTCTGGCGTACGAAACGGGCGTCCCGAACGTGATGGATCCTCTGGGCGGCTCGTACTACGTGGAAGCGCTGACCGACCAGATGGAGCAGGAAGCCGAAGCGCTGTTTGCGCAGATTGACGAATTCGGCGGCGTCGTGAAGGGACTCGAAGAAGGCTGGTTCCAGAAGAAGATCTCCGAAAGCGCGTCGCGTCAGCAGTGGGAGATCGAGCAGCGCAGCAAGCTCGTCGTGGGCGTGAACGAGTTCGTCACCGACGAACCCGAACTCACGATCCCGATCCTGCGTATCGGCGAGTATGCCGAGACGGAACAGCGCGAGCGCCTGGCGGCGATGCGTGCCTCGCGGGACAACGTGCTCGTCACCGAACGGCTCAATGCCCTCCGGAACGCAGCACGGGGCACCGAAAACGTGGTGCCCCGCATTCTGGATTGCGCGCGTGCCTATTGCACGCTGTACGAAATTCGCGCCGCGCTGGAAGACGTGTTCGGCGCGTACCGCGAGCCGGTGTTCTTCTAGACCCGGCTACTCGGTCAGCAGGCGTTCCATGGCGGCAAGATCACGGAGAAAGCCCGCCGCCTGCTGACCGCTCATCTGTGCGGGATCGAACTGGACGGACCCGGAGTGCTTGAGAAGCATCGTCTGACGCGCCGCCGTCACCGCGTCGTTCCAATCCACGATCTTCATCGACCACTCGGCGAAGTCGCGCGTGCTGATCTCTTCGACACTCAGCAACTGACAGTGTGCGTGTCGGGAATCCTTGGCGATGTGATGGTAGAGCGCGTTCACCGCGAGCCGTTCCCCCTCGAGCGCCTGCAGGAACTGGCCACCGCCGTAGCACAGGATTCCCGTGATGGCTTGTTCGCGGTTGGCCTCGGCCGCCGTATCCATGATCGTCATGAAGTCACGGTAGCGCAGGTCCTCGCGCGCGTCGCTGGAATAGATAAGGCGGATAGTGTGCACGGCAATCCCACTGTCGTTCGAGGTCGGCCCTCCCCGTCGGCGATCCCGGCTGCGGGACGGCTGGCGACTTGTGTGGGACCGTTGCGGTATCTAGCGTGTCGGTATGAAGACGACTAGCCCTTGGTGGGCGACACACTTTGACGCCCAGTACCTCCACGAGTACGAGCCGCTGTTCAATCTCGTGCAGGATCGTCGTGAGGTTTCCCGTCTCCTCGATGTGCTGGAGTTGCCCTCGGGTGCTCGCATCCTCGACTGTCCGTGCGGTCAGGGCCGTCATGCCCATCTGTTGGCCGAGGCGGGCTTCGACGTCGACGGTCTCGACTTCTCCAAACCGCTCCTTGAGGTTGCCAAGCGCCACGGGATCGGAAAGACCCTGCGCTACACCCAGGGCGACATGCGCAAGCTCCCGGCGAAGTGGTCTGGGCGTTTCGACGCCGTCGTCAACCTCTTCACGTCCTTCGGGTTCTTTGATGATCCCTACGACGACCGGAAAGTGTTGGCCCAGTTCGCTCGGGTGCTCAAGCCGGGAGGCGTGCTGATCTGGCACGGCGGCAGTCGGGATGGGGTTATGGCGCGCTTTCTGGCCCGTGACTGGTGGAGCACCGAGGACGGGACTGTGTTCGGTCAGGAACGTCGGTTTGACCCGTTGTCGGGCTTCCTCGAGATCACGTCCACGTGGCGTGGGCCGAAGGGCGAGGGCGAGCGGACGCACCGCATCCGGCTCTACACCGCCTCCGAACTCGCGGCGCGCATGCAAGAGGTCGGTCTGGTCGTCGAGCAAGCGTTCGACGCCTGGACGGAACGCCCGCTCACGCGCAAATCCAGCGAAATGCTGCTGGTGGCGCGTAAGGACGGGTGAGTAGCTTGAAGGGCTGCCGCGCGGAATCCTCGCGTCGGCGGCGCCCGCTCCCGGGTCCTTTCCCGTTTGCCCTCCGATGACTCGACCGATTCGCGTGCTCGTGGCCAAGCCTGGCCTCGACGGCCATGATCGCGGCGCCAAGGTGGTGGCTGCCGCCCTCCGTGACGCCGGCATGGAAGTGATCTACACTGGGTTGCACCAGACTCCCGAAATGATCGCCTCTGCGGCCATTCAGGAGGACGTCGACGTCGTGGGCCTCTCGATTCTGAGTGGCGCTCACATGACCCTGTTCCCGCGCGTCCGTGACCTCCTCGTCGAGGCGGGACGCGATGATATCCTGCTGACCGGTGGCGGGATCATCCCGAAGGAGGACATGGATTCCCTCCAGCAGCGCGGCGTGGCCCGCCTGTTCGGTCCGGGAACGAGTACGCAGGACCTCGTGGATTACATCCGCGACTGGTTCGCGTCGCGTCAGCAGCAGGACGCGTGAGCGGACGGCTACGCCAGCTCGCCGACGACGTTCGCGCGCTGGAAGCCCGCCTCCGACTTGGGGGCGGACCGGATAAGATCGAAAAGCAGCACAAACAGGGCAAGCTGACCGCCCGCGAACGGGTCGAGCGCCTCGCCGATCCAGGAACGCCGTTCCTTGAGATTGGCTTGCTGGTCGCGTACGACCGCTACGAGGGACAGGCCCCCGGTGCCGGCGTGATCACTGGCATTGCCATCGTTGATGGCCGTGAAGTGGTCGTCGTCGCCAACGACGCCACCGTGAAAGCCGGCTCGTGGTGGCCCGAGACGATCACCAAGATTTTGCGTGCGCAGGAAGTCGCAATGCGCTGCCGCATCCCGATCATCTACCTCGTCGACTCGGCCGGCGTGAACCTGCCGTACCAAGGTGGGGTGTTCCCCGGTCAATTCGGAGCGGCGCGCATCTTTTATTACAACTCGATCATGCGACGGTATCTGCGGATTCCGCAGTTCTCTGCCGTGATGGGGCAGTGCGTGGCGGGCGGTGCCTACCTTCCCGCGCTGAGTGACGTGATTTTGATGGTAAAGGGCACGTCGTTCATGGGATTGGGTGGTCCGAATCTCGTGAAGGGCGCAACCGGACAGACCGTCGACGGTGAGACGCTGGGCGGCGCCGTCACACACACGGAGATCTCCGGCGTTGCGCACTACGCGCTCGACGACGACGCCCAGTGCCTCGACAAGTTGCGCGAGCTGGTGGGCCGGTTGCCCAAGCCGCTGCACAGCGTGCCTGCCACCTACCGGCCGCCGGCCGTCCCGCCGTCGGCGCTGTACGACGTGTTGCCGACGGATCATCGCATGTCATACGACATGCATGCCGTGCTCAAGGCGGTACTCGACGACGGTGCGATCGACGAATTCCAGTCGCATCTCGCCAAGGAAATGATTTGCGGTGACGCGCGCATCGAAGGCATTCCGGTGGGCATCGTGGCCAACCAGCGAGGCCTCATCAAGGGGCGCGCCGGTGAGCGACCGCGGTTCGGCGGCATCATCTACGCCGAGAGCGCCGAGAAAGTAGCGTACTTCATCGAGCGATGCGACCGTCAAGGCTTGCCCATCCTCTTCGTGCAGGACGTCTCCGGATTCATGGTGGGTCCCGACGCCGAACACGAAGGGATCATCCGCGCGGGGGCGCGCTTCGTTGAAGCCATGGCCTGCGCTCGCGTGCCGAAAATCGTGCTCACCGTCAACCACGCGAGTGGCGCCGGATACTACGCGATGGCCGGGCAGGGCTTCGACCCCGACTTCATCTTCAGCTGGCCAACCGGCCGCATGGCGGTGATGGAGGGTGAGGCGGCCGTGGGCGCGGTGCATGGCCCGGCGCTCGATGCGGCGAAAAAGGCGGGCATCGATCCGTCGCCCGAAGTGCTTGAGTCGGCCGCGCAGATGCGCGCGGACTACGAAACGCAGCTTGATGCCCGCTACGCCGCTGCGCGTGGCTTTGTCGATACGATCTGCTATCCCGAAGACACCCGCACGTTGTTGGCGCTTGCGCTGCGTGCGGCGGCCCAGAACACCGGGCCGCATCTTGGTGCTTTCGTTCTGCCCCCCATGCCGACCTACGGCGCGCCGGTTCCCGGCACGGAGTACTGATGTCCGATTCATCGCGCGTGGTGCGCGTCGCCAGCGGTCAGGGCTTCTGGGGCGACTGGCTGGAAGCGCCGCGTCGTCAGGTGGAAGGTGGTCAGGTCGACTACCTGATGCTCGACTACCTCGCCGAAGTCACGATGTCGATCCTGCAGAAGCAGAAAGAGCGTGATCCCCGCATGGGGTATGCGCGCGACTTCATCGGCGCGATGGAAAGTGTGTTCCCGGCCGTCGCGGAACGAGGCGTCAAGGTGATCGCCAACGCCGGCGGTGTGAATCCCGTGGCCTGTGCCGAGGCCCTACTCGACGCGGCCGCGAAGCACGGCGTGCGCGGCAAGATTCGCATTGGCGTGGTGACGGGTGATGACATCCTCGCGCGCCTCGATGCCCTCATCGCGGCCGGTCATGAACTCAAGAACATGGACACCGGTGAGCCGCTGTCGACGATTCGTGATCGTGTGATGTCGGCGAACGCCTACATCGGTTCTGATCCGATCGTCGAAGCGTTGGCACTCGGCGCCAATGTCGTCGTGATCGGCCGCAGCACGGATACCGCCCTCACCATGGCGCCCCTCCGTCATGAGTTCGGTTGGGCGGCGGATGACTGGAACAAAATGGCCTCGGGCATCATCGCCGGGCACATTTTGGAGTGCGGTGCGCAGTCGTCGGGCGGCAACTGCATGCACGAGTGGCGCACGATCCCCGACATGGCGAATGTCGGGTATCCCATCGCCGAGGCGTCGGAAGACGGAACGTTCGTCATCACGAAGCACCCGGGCACAGGCGGTCGCGTGAGCGTGCCGAGCGTCTCCGAGCAGCTGGTGTATGAAATGGGCGACCCGCACGCCTACATCACGCCTGATGTGGTCGCCGACTTCACGAGCATCCGGCTCGCGCCTGATGGTGAAAACCGCGTTCGCGTACACGGCATCACCGGTGGTCCACCAACGCCGTTTCTCAAGGTGTCGATCGCGTATCGTGCGGGCTACAAGGCCGTCGGTTCGCTCGTCTACTCGTGGCCCGATGCCATGGAGAAGGCGCAGATGGCTGATCGCATTCTCCGCGAGCGTCTCGATAACCTCGGCCTCAAGTTCGACCAAGTCCTGACGGAGTTCGTCGGCGCCACGTCGACGCACGGCGCCCTGGCGGGCGATGGTCGCGACGCACCCGAAGTGATGTTCCGCATTGGCGTGCGCGGTGAAAATCGCGCGGACGTGGAACGGTTCACGCGCGAGATCGTGCCGCTGGTGTTGAACGGTCCGCCAAGCGTGACCGGCTTCGCCGGTGGACGTCCCAAGGTCGAAGAGATTGTGGCCTACTGGCCTGCGCTGCTCGACAAGCGAGCCGTGTCCACCGCCGTCACCGTCATGGAGTAACGGCCATGCACATTCGCTTGCTCGACATCGCACACGCCCGAAGCGGCGACAAAGGTGACACGGCCAATGTCGGGGTGATCGCGCTCAAGCCGGAGTGGTATCCGACGCTAGTCACGTACGTCACACGCGACCGCGTGGCTCAGCATTTTGCGGGGCAGATCAACGGCGGCGTAGACCGCTTTGAGCTGCCCAACCTCCATGCCCTGAACTTTCTGTTGCACGGGGCGCTGGATGGCGGTGGGACACTGTCACTGAAAACCGATGCGCAGGGCAAGGTCTACTCGACGGCCCTGCTTCGGATGGTGATCGACGTGCCGGACGCCGAGGCCGCGGCGGCAGGGCTTCCGGCGTTCGCATGATGGCCCTGCGACTGACCCTGATCGGGGCCGGGGTCATGGCGTTCGTCTTCGCCGTGCGCACGGGCACCGAATGGGTCCGCTGGGTGGGCATCGCCTGCCTGGCCGGGGCCCTGCTGATTCGGCTGGTCGAGCGCGTCCGCAAGCCTCGCTAGCGAGTGCGTGATTTCCAACCCGTCGGAGATCACGCGTTCAGCCCCTCGATGTGCTTAGGTTTCAGGAATGTCGCGCACCCCAGTTCCTGAACTCCTCGCCCCCGCCGGCACGCTTGACGCCGTCCGCGCTGCGGTCGCCAACGGCGCCAACGCGGTCTACTTGGGCGCGTCGATGTACAACGCCCGTGATGAGGGCGCCCAGCTCTCGCTGGATGAGCTCGCTCAGGCGTGCGCCATCGCCCACGCCCGTGGCGCGCGCGTGTATCTCACGTTCAATGTGCTCATTAAGCCCGAGGAACTGGGTGAGGCGCTCACCTATCTCGGTGAGTGCGTCGACCGCGGGATCGATGCGGCCATCGTGCAGGATCTGGGTGTCGTGCGGCTTATTCAGCGGGTGTATCCGCAGCTCGAGGTTCACGGCTCCACGCAGATGACGGTGCACGATGCCGCCGGCGCTCGCGTCATGCAGCGACTCGGCGTGGAGCGCGTGGTGCTGGCGCGCGAAAACACCCTCGAAGACATCCGGGCAATCCGCGAGGCGGCACCGGAGCTTGGCCTCGAGACCTTCGTGCATGGCGCGCTCTGTATTTCGTACTCCGGCCAGTGTTTCATGTCTGGCATGATCAGCGAACGCTCAGCCAATCGTGGATCGTGCGCGCAATCCTGCCGCAAGGACTACACGCTGACCGACGAGGCGACCGGGGCAACGCTCGATAGCGGGTATCTGATCTCAGCGAAGGATCTCGCCGCGCATGATCATCTCGAGCAGCTCGCTGAGCTTGGGATCGGCTGCCTCAAGGTCGAGGGACGCAAAAAGAAGCCGGAGTACGTCGCCACCGTCACGAAGGCCTATCGTGGTTGGCTCGACGCTTTGGCGCGCGGTGAGCGTGGCCTCGCGCCGTCGATCGACGAGGTCGAACCGCTCATCCAGATCTTCAGCCGCGGCAATACGGGCGGGATGTATGGTGGTCGTGATGGACGCGAGTACATCACGCGCACCCAGCCGGACAATCGTGGGTTGCCCATCGGGAAAGTGGTCGGACACGAGGGCACTGAGCTCATCGTGGAAACCACGCACGCCGTGGCGGTCGGCGATGGACTGGGATTCGAATCGCCGGAGCCGACGTCCGCGGCGACGATGGGTGGTATGGTGCAGAGCGTCCGCCACGTCTGGACGCGCAACGGCACGCATCGACAGGTCGTGAGCGTCCGGTTGAGCACCGCGCGGACGCGGGTGCCCGACGGATGGCGCGTCGTGCGCACGAGTGATGCCACATTGTTGCGCGTCGCGCAGGAATCGTTCGCGAACGTGGCCGTGCCGGAGCGCGTCGGCGCACGGCGCATCGACGTACGCGTGTTCGGACACAGTGGTGGTCCGCTCAAGACGATCTGGAACTCCGGCGACATGGAGGTCACGGTGCGCGGCGAGGTTCCGCTCAGTGTGGCCAGCAAGCGGGCGCTTGATGTCCCGCAGCTGCGCGAGCAACTCGGACGCCTCGGTGGCACGGCGTTCAAGTTGGGCACGGTCGACGTGGCCGGACTGGCCGACGGGCTGTTCCTGCCGGTCAGTGAACTGAATCGCATTCGCCAGGACGCCGTCGCGCAGCTCGAAGAGCAGCTCGGCTGGGCGCGACAGAGCGATGTCGCGGTGCGCGAAGCACGCATCAGCGACGTCGTGGAGCGTATCGCCTCGTCGATCAGCGCGGCGGTCGCGGACACAGCCTTTGCGTTGCGCGCGATCGTCTGCGACGTCGACACCGCCCGTGAAGCCGCGGCTGGCGGCGCGACAGAGATCGTGCTCGATCCGTTCTTACGTCATCCAGCGCCCCCGCTGGCTCGCGTCAATGCCCTGCGCGAGGAGCTTGCCGCGGCGGGCGTCACGCTGCGGCTTCGTACACCGACGATCGTACGGCCAGCGGAGCGTAAGCGCCTCGACAAGTGGCTGGCTCTTGAGCTCCCGCTCTTGACTGGGCATCTGGGCTTGCTGGCCGAGTGCGGCGGGGCAGGGCGAGACGTTATCGCGGACTATGCAACAAACGCATTCAATCAGCACACCGCCGAACTGCTCTTCGAGCTTGGCGCGTCGCGACTCGTCGCGTCGATCGAGCTGACCACCGAGGAAATTGGCCAGCTGACCGACCCGTGGCGCGGCCGCAATTTCGATGTGCTGGTGTACGGTCGGACTGAGGGCATGACGATCGAGCACTGCGTGTTGTCCGCGGCGTTTGATCGCGAGCCCACGACGTGTCGCGACCTCTGCGTGCAAAAGCACACGAACGTGTCGCTGACTGATCCTGCGGGATACACGTTTGCGGTCGCGACCGACTCGGCGTGTCGGAACCGACTGCTGCACTCTCGCCCGATCGACGGCTCCGAGTATCTCCCCGACTTGTGGGCGCAAGGCATCCGCGGCTATCAGATGGTCTTCAATGTCCCGGGTGACCCCGTGCAATCGATCGTGCGTTCGTACCGCGAAATGCTCGCCTCGCTTGCCGCCAACGTCTTGCCGGAGCTGACGGCGACGCGCCGTCTGCTGGATGGCGCCTTTACGCGCGGGCACTTCGCGAGGGCGGTCTGAGATGATGCGAGTATTCCGAGCGATCATGCCGCTCCTACCGGCGGCGCTGGCGGTGCTGGCCGTGATCGACGCCGTCACTGCGTTCCAAAGCGGTCGTATCGGGCGTGGCGCGTTCAAAGTGTTCAGTTCCCTCATGTGGCTGTTTATCGCCTACATGCTGTACGAGACCAACAAGCGCATCCCGACCGACGACAAGTAGGCCGCGCAGAAGGATCGCGTTCCGGTGAGCATATGCGCGTTGTTCCGATGACGCGCGCACGAAGGCCGCCTGATAGCGTGCGGCATGCCCACGGTCAGCCCGCCATCCGCCGGTTTCGGTACCCTCGATCTCGCCCGCGCGACGTTGCTCTTCACCTTCGGTTATCCGGATTTCCGTCCGCCGCAGATTCGTGCGGTGAACGCCGTGCTGTCGGGTCGAGACGCGCTGATCGTGCTCCCGACCGGTGGCGGCAAGTCGCTCTGTTATCAGGTGCCGGCGCTCATCCGCGATGGCCTCACCGTCGTGATTTCACCGCTTATTTCGTTGATGAAAGACCAGGTCGATGCGCTGGAGCGCAAAGGCGTGTCGGCCGCTTTTATTAACAGCACGTTGAGCCTGAGCGACGTGGCCGATCGTATGGCGCGAGCCCGCGACGGCTCGCTAAAGATGCTGTACCTCGCACCGGAGCGACTGGAGGCCGGGCGCACGCTACAGCAACTCGTGGTTATCGGCGTGTCGCTCCTTGCCGTCGACGAGGCACACTGCATCAGCGAGTGGGGACACGACTTTCGGCCGAGCTATCGCCGGATCGGCAGTATCCGCGAACGGCTCGGCACCCCGCAAACCGTCGCGCTCACCGCGACGGCAACGCCGGATGTTCGCCTCGACATCGTGCGACAGCTCGCGTTACGGGATGGGGAGGTCGTCGTGGCCGGCTTCGATCGCGCCAACCTGACGTATCACGTGACGCCCGTCCGGAGTCAGTCCGAGAAGGATTCGTCGGCGATCACCCTGCTTCGCGCCACCGACGCGCCGGCGATTGTGTATGCCCCCACACGCAGAGCGGTCGAACGCGTTACAGCGGTGCTGGTGCGCGGTAGAATCCGAGCGGTCGCATATCACGCGGGGCTCGATGCCGCGCTGCGCCAGCGTGCGCAAGACGCCTTCATGCAGCAACGTGCCCGCGTCATCGTGGCGACCAGCGCCTTCGGCATGGGCATTGACAAGCCCGATGTGCGGCTCGTGGTGCACCACTCCATGCCAGGCACGCTCGAGGCCTACTACCAAGAGGCAGGGCGGGCGGGTCGCGACGGCAAGCAGAGCACCTGTGTGTTGCTGTACGCGTATCCTGATCGTTTCACCCATGAGTTCTTCATCAACGGCGCGCACCCTGATCGCGCCACGGTGCAACAGACGTGGATGTGCCTTCGCGCGCACGCGAATGGGGATGGCGTGGTGCCGCACAGCGCCGACGCCATTGCGCACCAGTTGGCCTCGAGTCTGGGCGACCGGAAGGTGAGCGCGGCGCTTCGCGTGCTGGTCGCGGCGGGGGCTTGCCGGACCGAGGCCCCCACCGCGAGTCGCGTGTCGGTTCGGCTACTCGCGACCCCCGAGCGCATCACCGCCGAGCTTACGGGCGCGCGGGCGGTCGACCGCGACGTCCTGCGGGCATTATGGAAGGTGGCTGGGCGGACGCTGGAGGAGGGTGCTTCGATCGACCTCGCTCGACTGCCCCGCCATCTCGGCGGTCAGGTGGAGATCGTCCCTGTTTTGTTGCGGCTCGCAGCGCAGCAGTTCGTTACATGGATGCGGATAGGTGCCGGCGTTCGGCTCGATCCCCGCGCGCGTCACGCGAAATGGCCGCCGGTAGACTGGTCGGCGATTGATCGGCGACGCGCCTCCGACCTGCGCCGACTCGACGCAATGCAGCAATATGCGCAGACCCGCTATTGCCGAAGAGCGTTCGTCCTGCGCTATTTCGGAGACCCCGAAGTGCGCTCCCAGTGCGCTGCCTGCGATCGTTGCTTGGGCACCACTGAAGTCCTTCCATCGGCCAGTACGAAGCAGCCCGTTCGTGGCCGGCCCCGCCCGCTCTGACCTCGACGTCTTCCATGGACGATAGTCTTTATTTCAACGAGCAGCATCTCGCCGTGCGTGACATGGTCCGCAGCTTTGCGCGCGAGCAGGTGGCCCCCGTCGCGTCTCAACACGACGAAGACTCCACCTTCCCTTGGGTAAACGTGAAGGCCATGGGTGAGCTCGGCCTCCTCGGTATCCCCTGGTCCGAGGATGTCGGCGGCGCCGGCTTTGACACGATCAGCTTCATGATCGCGATCGAAGAACTCGCAAAAGTGTGTGCCTCGCACTCGATCACGATCAGCGCGCACACCACCCTCGGCACGTCCCCGATTCTGAGCTTTGGCACCCAAGCGCAGATCGAGCAGTACGTGCCGCTGCTGGCCAGCGGCAAGGTGCTCGGTGGATTCGGCCTCACCGAAGAGAACGCGGGCAGCGATGCCGGTGGGACGCGCACGACCGCGGAGAAGAAGAACGGGCATTACCTGCTGAACGGCTCCAAGCGGTTCATCACCCATGCCGGCGTCGGTGAAGTGTTCGTGGTGACCGCCGTGACGGATCCGTCCAAGGGCACGAAGGGCATATCGTCGTTCATCCTCAACAAGGAGAGCTGCGATCTGGCGCAATGCCGCGTGCTTGGCGTGGGCCATGATGACTCGTTGAAACCCATGAAGGGCTTCACGTCGGGCAAGAAGGAGAACAAACTCGGATGGCGTGCGTCGGACACCCGCGAGTTGCTGTTCGACAACGTCGAAGTACCGGCCGAAAATCTGTTGGGCACCGAGGGGCTCGGCTTCATCAATTTCATGAAGACGCTCGATGCCGGCCGCATCGGGATCGCGGCGCTCTCCCTCGGCATTGCCCAGGGAGCGCTTGAGGAGTCGCTCAAGTACGCCTCGGTGCGGAAGCAGTTCGGGGCGGCGATTGCCTCCTTCCAGGGCATCCAGTTCCAGCTGTCCGATATGGCCACCGAGATCGAAGCCGGGCGCCATTTGATGTACCACGCCGCGTGGCTGTCCCAGCAGGGGAAGCCGTTCGGCAAGGAAGCGGCCATGGCCAAGCTGTTCTGCTCTGAACTCGCCATGCGCGCGACGATCAAGGCCATCCAGATCCATGGGGGGTATGGCTACACCAAGGACTATCCGGTGGAACGCTACATGCGCGACGCGAAGATCTGTGAAATCGGTGAAGGGACCAGCGAGATCCAGCGGATGGTGATTGCACGGCACCTGCTCAAGGGCTTGATGGATTGAGTCAGTGGGACGGACCGACTCGCATGTATTGCGGGGGACGTTCGGTCCCGTGTACTCTTCCGTGGTAGCCTTTTTTCGCAAGACCCTGCAGTATCCGTAGCCGTCGCTTCCGGCGCCGGCGGCCCGTGCGACTCACAGGCCGTTTGCGTTCGTGGTGGGGGAGGATCGGCGCCAGCGTGCAGCCATCCGACGCCCACCACACGTCCCACCGCACGACACGCCCTGTGTGTCGATCGCGGGTAATCGCGTTTCTCCTGAGGCCTGCGCCTCCCGCCGCTGTCGAAGCGCGGGACGGTCCGCGGTTTTCGGGCGCGACTCGCCCGTCCGATCGGTCGTGCTGGTTGGGGGAGCCCCGTGACGTCGTCCGTGTCGCCGCCGCCTGGCGCGCTCGGTCAGCCTCTGTTCGATCACCGTGTTCGTCGCCGCATCGGTCCAGTGGAGTCGCCACCGCCGGGGCGCGCGGCACGTCAGAATGAAGCGAGAAATCCTGGTGAACGCGACGCCGCGCGAAACGCGCGTCGCCATTCTCGAGGACGGCCAGTTGGTGGAGTTGCTGGTGGATCGGCCCGATGCCCGTCGCATGGTTGGCGACGTGTATCTCGGGAAGGTCGAAGCCGTGCTCCCCGGCATTCAGGCCGCCTTCGTGAACATTGGTACCGAAAAATCCGCATTCCTGCACGCCGCCGATGTGGTGGTTGAGGATGCCCCGGTTGCCGACGATGAAGACGACGATGAGGACGAAGCCGGGGACGATGCCGGCGGCGGCAGTGCTGGCGGCGGTCGTCGTGGACGACGTGAAGTGCGACCCATCCAGGATCTGCTGAAGCGCGGCCAGGACATCCTCGTCCAGATTACCAAGGAGCCCATTTCCACGAAGGGACCGCGCGTCACGGCGCAGGTCTCCCTCGCCGGCCGGTTCCTGGTATACATGCCGTTCGCCTCGAAAGTCGGTGTGAGCCGGAAGATCGACGAGCGGTCCGAGCGTCAGCGCCTTCGGGCGATGGTCTCCGAGATGCTGCCCGACGACGTCGGCGGCGTGATCATCCGCACCGTCTCGGAGGACGCGACCCGGGAAGTGTTTGAGCGCGAGCTCAACACGCTGATCAACAACTGGAAGCGCATTAAGCGGAAAACCCAGTTCACGCGGGCGCCAGCGCTGGTGCACCGCGAGACGAACGTGACCCGCGGTCTGGTGCGTGATCTGTTCAGTGCAAAGGTGGAGGGCGTCACGGTCGATTCCCGTCAGGTCTTCAACGAGATCACGGAGTATCTCACCGGCATCGCCCCCGAGCTCGTCGAGCGCGTGAAGCTGTATGAGGAGACCGTTCCCTTGTTCGACAAGGCGGATATCGAAACGGAAATCCGCGACATCTTCAAGCGTCGCTGTGACCTGCCGAGTGGCGGCTACCTGATCATCGAGCCGACCGAAGCGCTCGTCTCGATCGACGTGAATTCCGGTCGCTATACGGGCAAGCGCGACCCGGAAAAGACGGTGTTCAAGACGAATACGGAGGCGGCGCGGGAGATCGCTCGGCAGCTGCGGTTGCGCGACGTCGGCGGCATCATCGTCTGCGATTTCATCGACATGGAAACGCAGGGCAATCGTGACAAGGTGATTCACGAGCTGCGCACGCATCTGGGCCGTGATCGCGCCCGCACGAAGGCCCATGCCGTCTCCGATCTGGGCCTGGTGGAGATGACGCGGCAGCGCGTGCGTCAAAGCCACTGGCAGAGCATGACCGAGTCGTGTCCGACCTGCAGCGGTACCGGCCGCGTGTTCACGCCGGAAACGATCGTCCGTCGGACGGAGCGGGCGGTGCGCCGCATGTCAGCCGAAGGACGCCGGGAGCCCGTGATCCTGCGGCTCCACCCGGAGGTCGCGCTGCACGTGCTCGAGCAGGAGCACGACTTTGTGAAGCGCCTCGAAAAGTTGGCGGGATTCCCGCTGGAGCTGCGAGACGATCCGCTCCTCCGCCCGGACGAAATCAAGCTCGTTATGCGCGGCGCCCAGCGGGATGTCACGCAGCAGTACGCTCTGGCGTAACACCGGCCGGAAACTCACGTCCCCACATGCGTCTGAGGCTAGTCTCAGACGCTTGACAGCTAAAGCGAAGCCCGATAAGCTTTAAGGCTACGTTTGAAGCCTGCAGAATACGATTTAACAGATAGAGCCATGAGCTACGCGATCATTCGCACCGGCGGCAAGCAGTTTCGTGCCGAGCCGGGCAAGTCCCTCAGGATTCCCACGTTGCTTGGCGATGCGGGCACGGCCGTCGAGTTCAACGACGTCCTCATCGGCAACGTCGGCACCGGTGTCCGCATGGGCGTGCCCACGCTCAGCGGTGCCAAGGTCACCGGCGAGATCGTGAAGCACGGCCTTGACGACAAGATCATCGTCTTCAAGTTCAAGCGCCGGAAGAACTATGCCCGCAAGCAGGGCCATCGGCAGAAGTTCACTGAAGTTCGCATTAACGAAATCACCCTCGGCTGATCGCCGGCGGCGCACCTCACTGGCGCGCCGCCTTTTCCGGAGTAAGAGCAATGGCACATAAAAAAGGCGTCGGCTCATCACGCAACGGTCGCGATTCGAATCCGAAGTTTCGCGGCATCAAGAAGTACGGCGGTGAGTTCGTAACGGCTGGCAACATCATCGCCCGCCAGTGCGGCACGAAGTGGCATCCCGGCAGCAATGTCGGCATGGGCACCGACTACACGATCTATTCGCTGGTCGACGGCGTCGTGCAGTTCCAGCACCACAACAAGAAGAAGTACAAAATCAGCGTGCTCCCCGTCGAGTTCGTCGAAGTGATGGTCGAGGAAACGGTCGAGGCCTAATTCTCTCCGTGCGATCGCAGTTCTCCGGAAGCCTCCGCCTCGCGCGGGGGCTTCTTGCGTTATTGGGCGCAACTTCTCGCTCCTCCCGACGTAGGTTCTCTGCATCACTCACCCTTTGCGGAGCAATGCACCATGGCGATCTGGGATAAGGTCAAACAGGGGATCGATAAGGCAGGAAAGGCGGCGCAGGACGTCTTCGACGAGGGCAAGCTGCGCCTCGACGCCTACCGAGCCCGAGAGCAGGCCGACAAGGCCGCTGAAGCGCTCGGGTACGCCATGTTCCGTGCGGCGGATGCCGGTGGCGAATTGGAAGCGGGCGCGCGTGATCGCCTGATTGCGGCGTTGCGCGTGCAGGACGCCGAGGCGCGCCGATTGGAGACGGAGCTGGCGGCCGCTCGCGCCGCAGATGCCACGACCGACCACAACGCGACGTCCACTGCGTCGCCCAGCGCGCCGGTCCCAACCACTCCGGGGCCGTAAGCGGCGCCGACCTCAGCTCCTCAGGTGGGATAGAACGCAGCACGGATGGTCGCCGGCACGTCCGTGCACAGCCCATCTACCCCCCACGAGGCGAGCAGGCGCGCGCGATCCGGATCATTCTCGGTCCACGCAATTACTTTGACGCCGCGCTCGTGGGCCGCGAGCACGAGCGCTTCGTCGATCAGCTGCGTGTATTGCCAAAGTGCGTCCGGCGCGGTGGGGTGCAGCATCCCGGTCGGATCGATCAGATACGCGTCCGACAGGAAACCGATGGCGGTACCCGGGCGCAGCGTCCGCACCGCGGCGGGAATGCGATGGTCAAACGAGTGCACCGCCGTCCGGACGGTCGGGTGGCGGTCGAGCACAGCGGCGACCGCCGCCTCGATGTGGGGGGCCTTCACCTCGACGTAGACGGTCGCGTGCCGGCCGGCCAGTTCTAGCACCTCCTCAAGGATTGGCACCCGATGCCCACCATGCAGCCGCGCGGTACGCACTTCCGCCAGCGACAGCTCGCGGATCGCCGCTGTGCCGCCGAGGCCGCCGGGCTCCAGCTGCAGAATCGCGTCGTGGTGCACCACGACATGGCCGTCGGCCGTGCCATGCACGTCGAGCTCAATGCCGTCGGCCCGCTGCTCGAGGGCGCGGGTAAAGGCGGCCATCGTGTTCTCGAGGCACTCGCGTGGCGAGCCACGATGGGCGATGATGTCTGGTATATGCATGGCTGCTCTCCCCGTCACGTCCTGGTCGCCCGATCCCCAACCCGGCACGTCTCAGTGGCCAAAGTGGCGCGGCGGAGCTCGTCCGGTCAGTGGTTCGCCGCGGCCTTAACGATAGCGTCTGGCGGTCGTCCAAAGGGTCAGAGCGTATGATCCAGGCTGAGCAGACTGATGACGCGTCGCCGGATGGCGCCCTCATCGCGCGGTGGATGGCGGGTGACGAGCGGGCCGCGACGACGATCGTCGAGCGGCACGCCGGAGCTCTAGCGCGCTTCGCCGTCCGGCTGGGCGTCGAGGAAGATGTCGACGAGTTGGTGCAGGACACGTTCATCAGGGCCTTCTCGGCGCTTGAATCGTTTCGCTCGGACAGTTCGCTCCGCACATGGTTGTTCACGATCGAGCGCCGACTCGTCATTGACCGTCGACGATCGACGGCCAGACGGGGACGCGAAGTCGACATCGATGATGGGCATGCCGCCACGGAATACGACGCGCTCGATGCGTTGGTGGCGGACGAAGCGGCGCAGCGGATGGCCTCGGCGATTGGTCGATTGACACGCATGCAGCGTGAGGTGTTCACGTTGCGTGTGCAGGAAGGGCGGAGTTACAAGGAGATCGCGGAGATCCTCGAGAGTTCGGAGGGCGCCGCCCGGGTGCACTACCACAACGCGATGCGAGCCGTAAAGGAGTTTCTCGATGACTGAGTGCCGGACACCGGAGATGCAGGAGCTCTTGCCCGACTATGTGTCGGCGTCGCTTGACGCGACTGCCGCGGCTTTGGTTGAGCAGCACCTGTCGATCTGCAACCCGTGTCGTGACGACATCGCCCTGTTGCGTCTGGCACGTGCGGTTCGCCCGAGGGCCGTGCCGGTCCACATCGGCCACATCGTGGCCAACTTGCCTCGTCCGACGCCGGCGCTTCGACTCGTGGGCTCCTCGAACGACACGTCGCCGAGCGCGGCCACCACCGCCTCGCGTCCACGACGTCGCTGGTCGGCCTCTGTGTGGCAGGTCGCCGCGGCGGTTGGGGTGATGGTCGTGGGCGGCACGTCGCTGATCGTGTCCGGGAACAGCCCCATCAGCCTGACCGGCGCCCGTTCGAATTCGGCGCAGATGGCCGAAGCGGCGGAGAGTGCGATGGCACGGACGACCGCGTTGTCCGGCACGATGTCGTCCGCGGCGGTGGCCGCGCTGGATTCGCCGGCGAACATCGGACGCGCCGGTCTCGAGGCGCGGGTGTCCGTGTCATATGGCGATCTTGGTGATTATTCTGTGGTCGAGCTGCAACGGATGCTCGATCGCCTCGAGGAGTGGGATGGCACCAGCTCTGCCGAGCCACTGCCGACGCTTCCGGTTGTGCCGCACCCGGGAGGTTCTGCACCGTGAACATACCTCGACTTCGTCGGCGGACGGCCGTGGCGTTGGCCGTGGCGTTCGTCGTGGCCGCCGGCTCCCCGATCGTGGTGCGTGCTCAGGGAGGGCCGCCCCGTGTCAACGATCGGGCAGCCACGCCTCGCATGAACGCGCAGCAGCGCGAGGCGCTCGAGAAGCGTTTCACCGAGCGCATCGATGCGCTTGTGAAAGAGCGGCTTCGTCTCACCGACGAGCAGCAGGTCAAGCTGCGTGAGGTGGCCTCCCGGACCGAGGAGTCTCGGCGGGTGTTGCGTCGAGAAGAGTCGGTGCTGCGCACCGCGCTGCGCAACGAGATGACCGCGGGCGAGAAGGCGAACGAGGCGAAGGTCGGCGAACTGCTCGATCAGATGCCTGGCCTCGAACGTCGGAAACTTGAGCTCATGGAATCCGAGCAGCGCGACCTGGCCAAGTTCCTCTCGCCGACTCAGCGCGCACAGTACTTCGGGCTTCAGGACGAGCTTCGCCGGGGTATGCAGGACTTGCAGCGTCGGCGCATGGGCATGCACGACTCCACCGACACCCCCAGCGATAGCCGGGGCTTCCGGCGTCGCGACCCGCAGCCGCTGAGGTAATTCGCCCACCCGTGGCGTCGATTTCTCCCATCGTGTACAATTGTCATGGCATGGATGGTGTACGCCCAGATGGCGGAACTGGCAGACGCACGGGACTCAAAATCCCGCGCCCGCAAGGGCTTCCGAGTTCGACCCTCGGTCTGGGCACTGCTACCGGTTGACCGTGCGAGGGTGCACGATAAGCCACGGGGCTCGCACAACGTGGTTGAATTGCCGTGCGTAGCTTGCAATGATGGTTGCGGGGCAGGGGTCGCGCGTGGGCCACTGATGGGGTGTAGCTCAATGGCAGAGCATTCGACTGTTAATCGAACGGTTGTAGGTTCGACTCCTACCGCCCCAGCTTTTCACAAAACGTCCGGTTTTCCGAGAGGAGAGCCGGACGTTTTGTGTTCTCTACGGCATTTGTCGCCACGCGGCCGCTCGACTCGCTTGCCGCGCCCGCCGTTGGCTGTCTAGCTTCCAACCTTCAGCTGGTACGTGCCGGAACCTCGCGTCCCCGAGGCACCGCCATCTCCTTTTGCGCCAATTGTGTCCATGCCTTTTTCGCTCCAGCTCAGTCACGCCGCTCCGGCTTCGGTCGACTCGCCCTTGCTGGCGATCATCCTGCCGCAGGATCCGTCGATCGACGCCGCCGTGCGCGCCGTCGACACACCGTTGGCAGGCGCGATCCAGCGCTCGATCACGCGCCGCGATTTCCGCGGCGGACGCGATGAGACCATGCTGTTCGTCGGGGGCGACACGGGTGCGCAGCGTGTCTTACTGGTCGGTCGCGGATCGGCGACGCTCACGCGCGCCGTCGCGCGACGTGCCGCGGCGATCGCGGCACGTCAGGCGGGCAAGCTAGGTACCGGCGCCATGCATGTACTGCTCGACGGGGCGGATGCGGACGCGATTGAAGGCCTCGCGCTTGGCGCCGCGGCTGGCAGCTGGGCGTATCCCGATCTGCAGACGCAGCCGCCAGAGAAGGACCGGAGGGCGCGGCTGGAGTCGGTGACGGTGCTCGGCGCCGATACCGATGCCGTGCGGGCGGGCTTCGCGGCTGGCGCCGCCGTTGCCGAAGGCCAGGCGATCGCCAAGCGACTCGGCATGATGCCCGGCAACGTCTGCACGCCCGAGACGTTTGTCGAGGTTGGGCGTGAGATTGCGGCGCGGCACGGGATGACCATCACCGTGCTGGGACGCGCGGAGATGGAGCGGGAAAAGATGGGTTCGTTCCTGTGCGTGGCGCAGGGTACGCCGGAGGAGCCGCGCCTCGTGGCGCTCGAGCATCACGGGGGGGCACCCGGTCAGCCGCCCATCGTCCTTATCGGCAAAGGACTCTGCTTCGACACCGGCGGGATTTCCATCAAGCCGGCGCCGGAGATGGAATGGATGAAGTTCGACATGTCCGGTGCAGGCGGCGTCATGGGCGCGATGGAAGCCATCGGTCGTCTCAAGCTTCCCGTCAACGTGGTCGGCATCATCGGATCGACGACCAATATGCCGTCGGGAACTGCCGTGAAGCCTGGGGACGTCGTTCGGGCCTCGAACGGCAAGACGATCGAGATCATCAACACCGATGCGGAAGGCCGTCTCGTGCTGGCCGACCTACTCGTGTTCGCGAAACGGTTCAAGCCGGCCCTCGCCATCGACGCCGCCACGCTCACGGGGGCCATCGTGATCGGTCTCGGGGCGAATGCGGTCGGTGTCTTCGGCTCGGACACGTCGGCGGTCGACGAAGTGCTGGCCGCCGGTTCGGCCGCCGGCGAACCGGGATGGCCCCTTCCGCTGTGGGATGAGTACAAGGAGCAGATCAAGTCGGATGTGGCCGACCTAAAGAACACGGGCGGTCGCGCGGCTGGCGCCATTACCGCGGCGCTCTTCCTGCAGGAATTCGTGGACGGCTATCCGTGGGTCCATCTCGACGTCGCCGGAACGGCCTATTCCCAGGTCGATCTGGGCTGGATTCCGAAGGGACCGACGGGTACGCCTGTGGGGACCTTCGTCGAAATCGTGCGGGCGCGCGCGCGTCGGTGATCCGCTCCGTTCGGCTTCTGGTCGTCAGCTTGCTGACGGCCATCGCGGTGCCGGCCCTCACGTCGGCGCAAATTCGTCCCGATTCGGTGCGGAAGGACACCATTCGTGTGTCGGTGCCGGTACCGCCACCATCAAGCGTCGACACGCTACCCAAGCGCACGAGCGCCAGTGACTCGGCGGTGTTCGCGCGCGAGGTCGCACGCACGGACAGCATCAGGCGCGCGATCGCCGCTGACACGCTCAAGGATCCACTCGCGCGCTTTGAGCGACCGTTTGATTTCGAGACCTCACCGCGCCTGCGATTTTCGCGCGAAGAGATTCTCTCGTCGGGTGCGGTCAACCTCGCAGACTTGCTCGATCGCATTCCCGGCGTCACCACGTATCGAAGCGGATGGATTGCCGGCGTGCACGCCGCCTCATTCGCCGGCGATACGCGTCGCATCCGCCTGTTCGTCGACGGTGTCGAGATGGACGCCATCGAGCCGCGCAATGGCGGTGCCCTCGACCTCACTGATGTGCAGCTGTGGACGCTTGAGGAGTTGGTGTTGGAGCGGGCCGCCGGGGAAGTACGCGTGTGGATGCGCACGTGGACCGTCGAACGCACCACGCCGTACACGCGGGTCGATATCTTCACGGGTGACTTGAACACCAACGCCTTCCGCGGTCTCTTCGCGCGCCGTTGGCGCAACGGCGTGCTGCTCCAGCTTGGTGGGCAGCAAGTGGCGACGCAGAGTGGTCGCGTGAACGCGTTCACCGGTGCCGAAGCCTCAGCCGGACGCGGTGATGGCACCGTGCAGGGTTTCATGGCCCGTATCGGCTGGTCGAGGCGACGTGTCAGCGTCGACGTCTTCGCGAATGCGACCGGCCGCGAACGTGATCCGCACACGGCGCGCGAGGGGTTCACCGATCTGCTGCCCTTCAAAGGGGCGCGTCGTGACGCGTATCTCCGGCTTGGATACGGCGATACGCTGCGCGGATTTTGGTCGCAAGCGATTGTTGGCGTGGTGCGCACGCGCCTCGAAGGTATTGGTGAAGCCGTTGCCGCAACCGACTCAACAGCTGCGATTCCAACGGACACGATTCGTGGACGTACGCAGCAATTGTTGGCGGCGGGCTATCGCACGTCACAATGGTCGGTGTCCGTGACGGATCGTGTGCGGCCGATCAACGGCGCGGTGTTCCACGCCCCGGCTGTACGCGGACGTCTCGGTGGGTCGCGCTTCGCGATCGGTGCGTTCGCGGAAGAGAACGGCGCGGACTCGACGCGTCGTGTTGATCTCTCCGCCCGGGCGCAGCCGTTCTCGTGGCTCATGCTTACGGGCGCCCAGAGCACGCGTACGCCGGATTCGGCGACCGGTCGAGTGAAGGGCAACACGGTGCGGGCTGAGGCAGCGCTCAAAGTCGGTCGCTTGTGGCTTGGCGGCGGCGTCATTCGGGACAACGCCAACCGGTTCGAGTCGCCGACGATCCTTGGCACGCCGGTCGCCCTCCTGTCGTCGACCGATGCGCAGGGTGTTCTCATGTCGGCTGCCGGACGGCTCTTCAAGGACGTGCGCCTCGATGTGCAGGCGATCCGGTGGGATGGATCGCAGTACAATCGCCCGCAGTTGCAGGTGCGGACCGAGATCGCGCTGATCAGCGATTGGCGCCAGAAGTTTCCGCGCGGTGAGTTCTCGATCAACGCGCGCGTCTGGCACGAGTTGCGCGACGGCGTGCCGTTCTTTTACGGCACGGCTGCCGGCGGCAGCACCCCGGACGTCCGGATCACCGAGCGCGCCAATGTGGTGACCGGGCTGCTCGAACTTCGCATTCAACGCGCCACGCTCTTCTACCAGTACCGCAACCTCACCGGCGGTGCGTACGAGCAGATTCGCGGGATCACGATGCCGCCGGCGGTGCAGCTGTACGGTGTGCGATGGGAGTTCTGGAACTGATGCGGTTGACGCACTCCGATGTCCGCGTTTCATTGCGCATCCCATGATTCGTTCAATGACGGGCTTCGGCCAAGCGGAAGGCACAGTCGGCACCTCTCGGGTGCTGGTCGAGGTGCGCACCGTCAATCACCGGTTCTTCTCGCCGAGTATCAAGTTGCCGGGCGCCTATGGGCGCTGGGAAACCGAGGTGCGCGAAGCCATGCGACTCAAGGTGAGTCGTGGCCATGTGACGCTAACCGCCCGAAGTGAGCGACTCGCCACGCAGGCCGTAACGGTTGATGACGAGCGTTTTGCCGCCGTGGTCGCGCAGTTGAGGGATTTGCACGATCGGCATGGCCTATCCGGCGGCGTGGATCTCGCGATGGTGCTGCGGATGCCGGATGTCATGTCGGCACCTCGAGAAGACGAGGACACCGGCACGGCGGTCGACCTGATCGCGATCGTAGACATTGCCCTCGACCACCTCGGACGCGCCCGGGCCGAGGAGGGCGCCCGCCTCGTCACGGTCTTGAGTGAGCGCCTGGATATGGTGGACGCGGCGCTCCAGCGCATCGCGCTCCGGGCTCCCGAGCGACTGCTGGCCCAGCGGGATCGCCTTCGGGCGGCCGTTCGGGAACTCGCCGACGGCCTGGCGGTGGACGAAGGCCGTCTAGCGCAGGAGATCGCCATTTTGGCCGATCGTATGGACGTCAGCGAAGAGTTGGACCGGTTCCGGTCGCACATCACCGCCTTCCACAGTGTCCTGTCGGAGGCGGGTGGAGAACCGGTGGGCAAGCGCCTTGGCTTTCTCCTGCAGGAAATGCTTCGGGAGGCGAATACCACCGGGAGCAAAGCGGCTGACGCGGCGATTCTTCACGATGTGGTCGGCGTGAAGGAAGAGCTTGAGCGGATCCGGGAACAGGTCGAGAATCTCGAGTGAGTCCATTTCCGGTCATCTTGTCTGCTCCCTCCGGGGGCGGAAAGACCACGATTGCGCGCCGCGTGCTGGAGCGGCGGGCCGATGTGGGTTATTCTGTTAGCTGTACCACTCGGTCCCCTCGGGAGGGTGAGGTGGACGGGCGCGACTATCGATTCCTCAGCCTCGAGGCCTTCGCGACCGCGCGGGTTGCGGGGGAGTTCGCCGAGTGGGCTGAGGTGCACGGCAATTTCTACGGGACGATGCGCTCCGAAGTTCAGCGGGTGCTGAACGCCGGCCAGCACGTGCTTATGGACATCGACGTGCAGGGCGCACGGCAGTTCCATGTCGCGTTTCCCGATACCGTGCTAATTTTTGTCTTACCGCCGTCGGGCGAGGTGCTGAAGTCTCGGCTCTCGGCGCGGAAGAGCGAAGAGCGCGAGCGGTTGCTCGTTCGCCTGCGGAACGCCCGGGCGGAGTTGGGGGAAGTGGGGCGCTACCATTATGTGGTGGTGAACGACGACCTCGACCGCGCGGTGGATCAGGTGAATGCGATTATCGATGCGGAAGGACTGCGACACGACCGGGTACATGAAGTCGAGGCGCAGGTCGAGGTGCTCATCGCGCAGCTCGAAGAGGAAATTCACGTTTTCAGCAAGGGCGACTGACGCATGCAGGTTTTTACTCCGTCCGACGTTTCGAAGCACGCGGCCAATAAGTATCTGAGCGTGCTCATCGCGGCCAAGTTCGCGCGCGTGCTCAATGAGTTCCCCCGCGACCGCTCGGCGCACGAGAAGAAGCTCACCACGCGCGCGCTTGAAGAGCTCGCGCACGGTGAGATCGAGTACCGCGTGGTGCCGCGCCGCCGTCCGGGCTGAGTTCACGCCGCTTGCTGGACCCCGCGCCGCGCCGTGACGTTCGTCCCGGCGCGGCGCCTTTTCTCCCCCCTCTGCGCCCTCGCCAGCTCCTGTGCGTCCCTTCGACTGTCAGCGCATTCTGCTCGGGGTCACCGGCGGCATCGCCTCCTACAAGGCCGCGTGGCTGGCGCGCTTGCTCACGCAAGCTGGTGCCGAGGTTGACGTGGTCCTGACACGGGCGGCGTCCGAGTTCATCGGCGGGATCACGTTCGAGGCACTCACCGGCCGGCCGGTGCACACGGCTCTTATCGCGCCGGGGCATGCCCTGAATCACATTGCGCTCGCCCGAACGGCTCAGCTCGTAGTGATCGCACCGGCCACCGCCGATTTCCTAGCGCGTGCGGTGGGCGGTCACGCTGATGATCTGCTCTCGGCGTGCCTCTTGGCGACCACGGCACCGACGCTGCTGGTACCAGCCATGAACGATCGCATGTGGGCGCATCCCCAGGTTCGTCGCAACGCCGAGGCGGCGCGAGAGATCGGCTACTACGTGCTCGATCCTGACGACGGCGCCCTCGCGGTCGGTGAGGGGAGCGGACCTGGGCGGATGCCCGAACCGGACACGATCCTGGCGCATTGTGCGCGCCTGCTCGAGGCACCCACGGCCCTTGCCGGGCGCACGGTCGTGGTCACCGCCGGCCCGACGCGTGAGCCCATCGATCCGGTTCGATTTTTGTCGAATCGCAGCAGCGGGAAAATGGGTGTTGCGATCGCCGCGGCGGCGTGGCGGCGTGGGGCCAACGTCACCCTGATCGCGGGGCCGCTCGATGCGGCGGTTCCGGTTGGCGTGCGTGCCGTCCGGGTTGAAACCACGGCCCAGATGCGAGACGCCGTAGTGCAGGCGCTTCCCGGCGCGGATGCGTTGATCATGGCGGCCGCGCCGGCCGACTTCGGCGCCGCCGCACCGGCGAGTATCAAAATCAAAAAGGCCGAGCTGGGTGATTTTCTCGCGCTCACGCGCACCGTCGACGTTCTCGCCACGACGCGCGGGGCGCGTTCGCCCTCCTGCGTGACGGTGGGCTTCGCGCTGGAGACCGGCGATGCGCGCAGCGAGGCGCGCCGGAAGCTGGCCGACAAGGGTCTTGATTTCGTCGTGGCGAATGATGCGCTTGAAGACGGTGCTGGTTTTATGGTGGATACGAACCGCGTAACGATCGTGCACGCGGACGGCCGGGAGGAGACGCTACCGCTGCAACGCAAGACGCAGGTGGCGGATGAGATACTCGATCGCGTTGAGGTGCTGCTTCGTGGACGCTAAGGATCGTCTTCGCCGGTACCTCGAGCAACGTCGTGAGCTCGGGGAGTCCGAGCTGGTGCTTGACAGTCTCTCCATCGACGACGTGATGAAGATGGTCGGTGCGAAGTCGTCGTCGCCGAAGGGCGCGGCCGCGCCCTCGCCGCCTACCGCGAAAGGGAGAGTACCGGCGCCGACGGATCGCGCCGCCGCTACGCCGGCACCGGATCTGGCGCATGAGGTCCCGTCGGCGCCGGTAGCGCCGCCGCCAGAGCCTGGCGTTCGCTTCGATCGGGGGGCCACAACAGACTGGCGTGAAGCGCTTCGCCACGCCGGCGCGATCCGGCCCAACGACTCGCTGTCACCGTCGCCGCCGCCGTCTATGGCGTCTCCAGGGTCCGAGACCGGCGCGGCCGCCGACGCCGGTGCTCGAGCCGCAAAGCCGGCCGACGTCCCGCTCGCGAATGCGATGGCCGACTCGACAGCCGACGCGCTCGTTACGGATCTGCCGACGTGGTTGTCTGCCCTAGGGCTCCCGCTCGGGATCGAGTCAGCGCGCCTGCGCGTGATCGATGCCGCGCCGGACGTCGCAGCGCTGACCACGCTTGACGAGATCGCTGCGCATGTGGCCGGTTGCACGCGTTGTGCACTGTACAAATCGGCCAAGCATCATGTGCCGGGCGAAGGCAACCCGATGGCCGAGCTCCTCTGTGTTGGTGAAGCACCTGGCGTGGCGGAAGATGAGCAGGGGCGTCCCCTTGTCGGCGACGCCGGGGAATTGTTCACCAAAATTCTCGGTGCGATTCAGCTGTCGCGCGAGGATGTTTACCTCTGCAACGTGCTCAGGCATCGGCCACCGGGAAATCGGGATCCCTTGCCGGACGAAGTCGTGGCCTGCCAGCCGTACCTGCTGCGTCAGATCGAGCTCGTGCGCCCTCGTGTCATTCTTGCGCTCGGTCGCTTCGCGGCGCAGACGCTGCTCCAGACCACCACGGGGATCGGTGCCTTGCGTGGTCGCATCCATCGCTTTGACGGCGTGCCACTCATCGTGACATATCATCCGGCGGCGTTACTGCGCAATGAATCGTGGAAGCGCCCGACGTGGGAAGATATGAAGCTCGCCCGTCGCATTCTCGATGCATCGCGCTCCGCCAGCGCGGAGACCACGGCACCATGACCAGTCTCGTCCTTCCCAATGCTGCTGTACCGGCCGCTCGCGATCCCTTCAAGGAGCGCCGGCCCCCTTGGTCCGAGGAGGCCGAGCAGGCCGTCCTTGGCGCCATGCTGCTTGATGCCGATGCCGTCATGCGCGCGGCGGAGCACGTCGACGATACGATGTTCTATCGTGAGGGGCATCGCCGTCTTTTTCGCGCGATGATCTCGATCACGGAACGCGGTGGCGTCATTGATCCGCTCACCTTGGCCGACGAATTGGAGCGACGGGGCGAGCTCGAACACGCCGGTGGCCGTGAGTATCTTGGCTTCCTGCTCGATGCGGTGCCGACGGTCGCGAACGTGGAATACCACGCCCGCATCGTGAAGGAGCGCGCGTTGCTGCGCCGTCTCATCGAAGTGTCGACCGAAATTGTGTCGGAGGCATTCGAGGGGCGCACCGCGGCGTCGGATCTGCTCGACTCCGCCGAATCACGCATCTTTTCGTTGAGCCAAACGAGAGAACGAACCGGCTTCTCGCGCATTAAAGAGCTGCTCTGGCCGGCCATGGAGAAGCTTGAACTGCTCGCGCAGCGCGAGGCCGCCATCACGGGCGTGCCGAGCGGCTTCACCGAGCTCGATTTCTTGACGTCCGGTTTCCAGCCGGCCGATCTGGTGATCGTCGCGGCACGTCCGTCGATGGGGAAGACCGCGTTCACGTTGAATATCGCGCAGCATGCGGCGATCACCGCCAAAGTGCCGGTGGCGTTTTTCTCGCTCGAAATGAGCAAGGAGTCGCTGGTGCAGCGAATGCTCGCCTCGGAGGCGCTCATCGATGCGCAGGCGCTGCGTAAGGGCGGTAGGGCGCTCGACGAATCGATGCCACGCTTGGCGCAGGCCGCTGGTATCCTGAGCCATGCGCCCATTTTCATTGACGACACGCCCGGCATCACGCTGCTCGATATGCGCGCCAAGGCGCGTCGACTCAAGTCTGAGCATGACCTCGGACTCATCATCGTCGACTACTTGCAGCTCATGACGGGACCAACCGGCGTCGAGAACCGACAGCAGGAAGTCTCGCAGATTTCGCGCGGCCTCAAGGCCCTCGCGAAGGAGCTTGGCGTTCCCGTCGTGGCACTGTCTCAGCTGTCGCGTGCGCCAGAACAGCGCACGGGGGACGACAAGGGACGACCGCAGCTCTCCGACCTTCGAGAGTCGGGCGCCATCGAGCAGGACGCCGACGTGATCATGTTCATCTTCCGCCAGGAAGTGTATGCGGAACGCGACGAGAACGGCCGGCTCAAGGATCCGGATCTCGAGGGGCGTGCCGAAATCATCATCGGAAAGCAGCGTAACGGACCGATTGGCAGTGCACGCCTGTACTTCCATAAGCAGTACACGCGTTTCGACAACTTCTCGGCGCGTCAGGAGTCGTCCAACTACGGCGGTTCGAAGCCCGATTTCGGTGGACCCAAGCTGGTGAAGGGGGCCGATGATTTCGGCGGGACGCCTTTCTGAGCCCGTCGTGATGGCCAAGGCGAAAACGGTCTATCGCTGCACCGAATGCGGCGCCGAATTTCCCAAGTGGGCGGGACGTTGCGAGAGTTGTGACGCGTGGAACACGCTCGGCGAGGAGTTGGTGTCGAACATGCCGACGAGCAAGCGCACGGCGGCACGCAGCGTTCCCGGCGTCGCCGCGAGCACCGTCACTCTTGGGCATGTCACCGCCGCCGATACGCCGCGTTGGATGACGCAGCTCAACGAGTTCGACTTTGTGCTCGGTGGCGGACTCGTACCGGGAAGCATGGTCCTCGTGGGCGGTGAGCCCGGAATCGGCAAGAGTACGCTCCTGTTGCAGGTCGCGGCCCGTCTCGAGATGGCCGGACTGGCCACGCTGTACGTGTCCGGCGAAGAGAGCGCGCTGCAAGTGCGTTTGCGCGCCGACCGGCTGGCCGAGGATGCGTCTCCGGTGTCGTTGCTCACGGAGACGTCGCTCGAGACCATTCTGGCGACGGCCGCACAGCCCACGGCGGACGGCCGGCGCATCAGCGTCCTGATCGTCGACTCGATTCAGACGGTGCACACGGAGCTGCTGGAAGGGGCTCCCGGCAACGTGGGGCAGGTGCGTGAGTGCGCGGCACGCTTGATGCGTTTCGCCAAGGACACGGGAACGGCGGTCTTCGTGATCGGCCACGTAACAAAGGGCGGTGGCATTGCCGGTCCGAAGACGCTCGAGCATATCGTTGACACGGTGTTGTACTTCGAAGGCGACGGGACCCTCGATCATCGCGTACTGCGCGCCACGAAGAACCGCTTCGGTTCCGTCGACGAGATCGGCGTCTTTCGGATGGTTGGCACGGGACTCATTCCCGTCGAGAACCCGTCGGCGCTGTTCCTCGGCGATCGTCGCGATGTGGCCAGCGGTAGCGCCGTGTGTGCCCTCATGGAGGGCACACGTCCGGTGCTCGTGGAGGTGCAGGCGCTCGCGGCCCGAGCCGGCTTCGGCACGCCGCAGCGCGTGGCGAATGGCATCGACGCGCGCCGCCTCGCACTCTTATTGGCCGTGCTCGACAAGCGTGGGGGCTTCTCGTGCGCGCAGCTCGATGTCTTCTGCAACGTCGTCGGTGGCATGCGCGTGCAGGAACCGAGTGTTGATCTCGCCATCGTGGCCGCGATCGCGTCGAGTGTGGTCGACAAGCCGCTGCCGGCCCAAGCGATCTTCCTCGGCGAAGTCGGGCTGGGCGGCGAAGTCCGTCCGGTGTCGCAGGTGGAACGGCGGCTTGCGGAAGCCGCGAAGCTCGGCATGACGCGTGCCTATCTCTCCGATCGCGCCATCCCGCGCCGGGTGCCCGGAGACATCAAGTTGATCGGCGTGCGAACACTGGGTGACGTGCTTCAGAAAACAGTGGGTAAGGATGCCACATGAGTGAGATACCCGCTGCGCCACGGCGTGTGATTCCGCCGCCGGTGGTCACCTCGCGCGGGGACGAGGCGGTCGCGCCCGATGGTGTGGTGCGTGACGTGGGGGTCGTGATCGTGGCCGGTGGATCCGGTTCGCGCACGGGCAGCGCTGAGCTCAAGCAGTTCCGCTGGGTCGCCGGAAAGCCCGCGCTGTTGCACAGCGTGCAAACCTTCATGGCGCGCCCCGATGTCGCGATCGTCGTCGTTGTGCTGCCGAAGGCGTATGCGGCCGATCCGCCGCCGTGGTTGTTCCAGTGTGACGTCGATCGATTACTCGTCTCCGTTGGCGGGCGTGAAAGGCACGAAAGCGTCGTCAATGGCCTCGAAGACTTACCGGAAGAGGTCGTCATCGCCGTCGTGCACGATGCAGCGCGTCCGCTCGTCACCGATGCGACCATCGACCGCGTGATCGCTGAGGCGCGGAAGGGCCACGGTGCCGTCGCGGCATTGCCGGTAGTCGATACGCTGAAGGAAGTGGACAGCGATGGCCGCATCGTGCGCACCGTCGATCGCACCAATCTCTGGCGCGCGCAGACGCCGCAGGCTTTTCCACGCACGATGCTTGAGCAGGCGCACGTCGCGGCTCGTCGCGATGGCATCGGCGCGACTGATGACGCCGGGTTATGCGAGCGACTGGGATTGCCGGTCGTGGTCGTGCGCGGGAGCGAGCGTGGCATGAAGATCACCGAGGATGTCGATTTCGCTCGGGCCGATGCCCTCAGCATGCTTCCGGAGTAGCCGACGGTGTCCGTACATCGCGACGCCCTCACCGTCCCCTTCTGGTCTCCCGTTGAGGTCGAGGCAGCGCTGCGCGATGCCATTGCCCATCTCACGGAACGGCGCGTCCTCGCCTATCCCACGGAGACCGTCTACGGATTCGGGACGGCCGTCGATCATGAGTCGGTGGAAGCGCTGGTTCAGATGAAGGGCCGTCCACTCGGCAAACCGTTTTTGTTACTCATTAACGATCCGGCGCACATCGCCCGCCTCGACTTGCATCTGCCCACGTATGCGTCCACGCTGGCGGCGCGCTTCTGGCCCGGTCCGCTCACGCTCGTGCTTCGCGGCGGCGATCAACGCGTGTCGGCGCGACTGCGCGGACCCGAAGGCGGAGTGGCGGTGCGCTGGACGCCGCATGCCGGGCTGCAGCGCCTCCTCTCGGCCTACGGCGAGCCGATTACGAGCACGAGCGCCAATCGACCCGGGGTTCCGCCGGCGATGACGGCCGCTGACATTTTACATCAGTGGCCGGACGCCATTCATCGCGGTCTGCTGCACGTGCTCGACGGCGGTCGACTCGCACCGTCCCGTTCTTCGACCGTGGTAGACTGTACGGGACGTCGTGCCCGCGTGATCCGTCCAGGAGTAGTGACGGCGATCCAGCTGCGCGAATGCGTGCCGGATCTCGTGGGTGATACCTAGCATACGCCGAGGGGCGCGCACCGCATGCATCTGCTCTTCGTCTGTACGGGAAATACCTGTCGTAGCCCGCTCGCTGAGGTGATCGCGCGTCACCTGATCGCCGACCGCGCGATTCCCGATCTGACCGTCGGAAGCGCCGGTACCAGCGCCTGGGCTGACTCAACGGCGTCGGACGGCGCCCTGCTTGTGGCACTCGAGCATGGGCTCAATCTTGGCGATCATCGGTCGCGAGCCCTGGCGCAGGAGCTCGTGAACAACGCACAGATCATCCTCACCATGGGTCCGCACCACCTCGACCGCGCCGAGGCGCTCGGTGGAACGGGCCGGTCGTGGCTGCTGACGGATTACGCCGCCGGAGAGCCACGTCCGATCAGTGATCCCTTCGGCGGCGACCTCGACGTCTATCGCTCCACGTTTGTGGAACTCGAGCAGGCGATCGACGCGGTACTGGACCGGATCGTCGCCGATCGCTCGCGCGGCGCCCACTGAGCCGTCCCCGGTAATGGAGCGCCCAATCGCACCGCCAGTCCGCGCGTCGCAGCGTCCCGCTCGCTTGGTCATCATTGGCCAACCGGTGGCCCACTCCTTGTCGCCGGTCTTTCAGCGTGCCGCGCTGCGAGTCGCGGGGCTGTCCCTGACGTATGATCGGGAGGATATCGCGCCCGATCAGTTTGCGGATGCGTTGACGCGGATCGCGGTAGAGGGCGGCGGCGGCAACATCACGATTCCGCACAAGGAAGCGGCGGCGGGCTTCATCGCGAGCTGCACGCCGCTCGCGCGCCGGGTGGGCGCCGTGAACACGTTCTGGACGGAGCACGGCGCGCTCGTTGGGCACAATACCGACGTCGCGGGCGCAGCGGCCACGATCCGGGCATTGTGCTCCAGCGATGGCGTCAACGTGAGCGATATGCCCGTCGTGCTCATCGGCGCCGGTGGATCGGCCGCCGCCACGCTGGTTGCCCTGCACGATCTCGGATACCGACACATCACGATCGTGGCGCGGAATGCGGCGCGGGCACAGGCCTTGTCGGCGAGGGTGTCCATTGCCGCGCAGGTCGCCTCGCTGGAGGCGGTGGACGACATCGTCGGCGAGGCGGCGCTCGTGATCAATGCCACGCCTGTGGGATTGCATGATGACGCGTTTCCGGTGGCGGTCAGCGCGCTCTCAGCGCGCTGTGCCGTATTTGATCTGGTCTATCGTCCCGGACTCACGCCGTGGATTGCGGAGTGTCGTCGCGCCGGCCTGCATGCCGAAGATGGCCTCCGGATGCTGGTGGAGCAGGGGGCCGCTGCGTTTGAGACCTGGTTCGATATCCCGGCTCCGCGGGCGGCGATGTGGCAGGCGCTCGACGCCGTGCCGCCGACGTACCAACCGTCATGACGCCGCGCCACGCGTCGCCATTGGTCGCGGCTACCCAGTTCGCACGGACGGCGGCGCGCGGTCTGGTCGATCTCCTCCTCCCCTCGGCGTGTGCGGTCTGCCGATCACTCCACCGGACGAATGCCAACGGCATCGTCTGCCCGCTGTGCCTGGCGCGGGTCGTGCCTCTGGGATGGCCGCAGTGCGACCGATGCGGCCATCCGCGATTGTCTCCATCGATCCCCCTACCGATTGAAGCCGCGCCCTCAGGCGTGATCCCTCCCTGTCGATGGTGCAGCCGGCTCGTCCCGACCATCCGTGCGGTTCGCTCGGTCTGTCGCATGGACGAGGGGAGTGGGACGGCCCTCGTTCATGCGCTCAAGTACGATGGTTGGCACGCGGTGGCACGACCGATGGCCCAGCGCATGGCCCGCCTCGACTGGCCGCGCGATGTCGTCCGCGAGCGTACCGCCCTCGTTCCCGTTCCGCTATCGAGCACCCGACGCCGCGAGCGCGGCTATAATCAAGCGGAGCGACTCGCCAGCGCGCTGTCCGCCGAATGGCGGATACCCGTGTGGACCGACGTCCTCGAGCGCAATCGCGACACCAGATCGCAGGTGCGGTTGACACCGTCGGAGAGGGCGAGCAACGTTTCCGGTGCGTTCGTGGCGGCAGCTCTCGTCCGCACGCGTCTCCGGGGGGCTCACATCGTGCTGGTAGACGATGTGATCACCACGGCGGCGACGATCAACGCGTGTGCGCAGGCCCTCGCAGACGGCGGCGCGCGCATCATCTCCTGTGTGACGTTCGGACGGGCGCCTGAACCGGGCGACCGTGCCGTTTCTGACTACGACTTCATCCGGAACTGACACAAATGGCTATTCGCGTAGGCATCAACGGCTTCGGCCGCATCGGCCGCCAGGTGCTTCGCGCCGCCAAGCAGCAGGGCGTCGCTGACCTTGATTTCGTTGCCATCAACGATCTCACCGATACCGCCACGTTGGCGCACCTCTTTACGTACGACTCGGTGCATGGGCGCTACGACGGTGAGGTTTCCTATGATGCCGAGAGTATCACGATCGACGGCGATCGCATTCGCATCCTCGCCGAGCGCGACCCGGCCCAGCTCGGCTGGGGCGCGATGGGCGTCGATATCGTCCTCGAATCGACCGGCCGCTTCACCGTCGCCGCCGATGCCAAGAAGCACATGGACGCCGGCGCCAAGAAGGTCATCATCTCGGCACCGGCCACGAACGAGGACATCACGATTGTGATGGGTGTGAACAGCGACAAGTACGATCCGGCCGCGCACCACATCATCTCCAACGCGTCCTGCACGACGAACTGTCTCGTGCCGATGGTCAAGATCATCCGTGACAACTTCGGCTTTGTGCACGGCTCGATGGTCACAATCCACAGCTACACGAACGATCAGTCCATCCTCGATCTTCCACACAAAGATCTGCGTCGCGCCCGCGCGGCCGCGGTGTCGATGATCCCGACCACCACGGGTGCCGCCAAGGCCACGTCGCTCGTGATTCCGGAAGTGAAGGGCAAGATCGACGGGATCGCGGTACGCGTGCCGACGCCCGATGTGTCGCTCACCGACCTCACCTGCGTCGTTGAGCGCAAGGTCACGAAGGAAGAAGTCAACGCGGCGTTCAAGAGTGCTTCGGAATCGTCCCTCCTGGGTGTGCTCGGCTACAGTGAAGTGCCGCTCGTTTCCATCGACTACGTCGGCGATCCGCATTCGTGCACGCTCGATGCGCTCAGCACGATCGTGATTGATGGTACGCTCGTGAAGATTTCTGGCTGGTACGACAATGAATGGGGCTATTCGTCGCGCTGCGTCGATCTGTTGCGTTTCGTCGGCGCTCGGCTCTAGGCGCTCCGGCGTTCGTATTCGGTCGGTCGTTCTCCCTGTTCGCGTGTTCGTTCACGAGCCCCGGTGCCAGCGTGCCGGGGCTCGTGCGTCGCAGCACCTGTCCTACGCGACTTCACTCCCGTCGTATTTCCTTCCATGACGACTCGCACCATTCGCGATCTTTCCGCTGCCGACCTTGACGGCAAGCGTGCGCTCGTTCGCGTCGATTTCAACGTGCCGCTCGACGAGATGGGCGCGGTGGGTGATGACACGCGCATCACGGCCGCGCTGCCAACGATCACATCGTTGCTCGATCGGGGGGCGAAGGTCGTGCTGCTCGCGCACTTCGGACGTCCCAAGGGCGCGCCTGACGCCAAGTACTCGTTGGCACCCGTCGCCGTGCGCCTAAAGCAGTTGCTCCCGCGCCCAGTGCACTTCTTGGGCGAGACGATCGGCGCCGCCGCCGTGGCGGCGACGCATGCGTTGCCGATCGGGGACGTGCTGTTGCTGGAGAATACGAGATTCCTCGCCGGCGAGGAGAAGAATGACGACGCCCTGTCGCGGCAGCTCGCGCTGTTGGGCGATGTGTTCGTCAACGACGCGTTCGGCGCGGCGCATCGTGCACACGCCAGCACCGCCGGCGTGGCGACGTACTGCCGACCAGCAGTCGCCGGGTTGCTGATGGAGAGAGAACTCGCGTATCTGGGCGGCGCCCTCGCTGCGCCGGAGCGTCCGTTCGTCGCCATTCTCGGTGGATCCAAGATTTCGGGCAAGATCGACGTGGTGGAGGCCCTCCTGCCCAAAGTC
>Ga0114970_10000232_pt1 | contig 39675 bp, 38 predicted proteins | sample M_140205_XF_Meta_FD_87030 | JGI IMG/M metagenome (GOLD analysis project Ga0114970, IMG submission 87030) | Freshwater microbial communities from Lake Montjoie, Canada to study carbon cycling - M_140205_XF_MetaG | ecosystem: Environmental > Aquatic > Freshwater > Lake | place: Lake Montjoie... | reverse complement strand
CGCAATTAATACTTGGTTCCTCGTTAACCGGCACAAGACTGTCTTATAGGCTCCTTCGTGGTCAATTTATTTGTTCCTAAAAATTTTTAATTCAAACTTATCAGCGCCGAATATGCGCCTAAAGTTCGGCGGTAATCCCCTCAATTTCCACTGGACTCAGAAGTGGAAGCGTTATGCAGATTTAGCCCAGTGCTGCTTTGGAGTGAAGCCGCCCAGCGAAGTGGCCCCGGAAATCTGAACAGCGCGATAAGGGGAAACTCCGGGCGTGAAGCTGTGCCAAAAATGGCTCGGCGAGAAGGCGTTTTTGATGGTGAAGAAGTCAGCCTGGCGCGCTCGGCGCAGGCACACTGCCCGCTTTGAAAGCCCGGATAGCCCTTGGCGTGTTGGCGCCAACACGCCAAGGGCTATCCGGACAACGCGGGGCATTGCTAGCCGCCCACGCGAAGCGTCTGTTTTTACTTGGAGGCAGCGGCTGCAGGCTTGCCCGCGGTGTCGGACGCTTTCTTTGAGGCCTTCTCGGCCTTCTTGGCGGCGGCCTCGGAGGCTTTCTTGGCCGTCCTTTCTGCCTTCTTGGCGGCTTTTTCAGCAGCCGCAGACGCTTTCTGGGCGGCCTTGTCCGCCTTGTCGGTGGTCTTTGCAGGTGCGGAAGCGGCGGCCTTCTCAGGCGTGCCAACCGCAGGAACGGGCGCAGACGCAGCGGCAAATGCGCCAGAGACAAAAAGACCAGCGACTAGCGCGGCGAGAACCTTGTTCATTTCCAAACTCCTTGATGTAGTGACAGCTCAACGTCCCCCAGAATGAAGGACGCTTTCACAACGGTCGGGTAGTGGTGTCCGTTGACATCACCCAGACGCAATGGAGGGAACTTTGCACGCCGTTTACTTTATGGGCCGCTGGCACTCGCCCTCTCTGTGCGCGGTGGGCGCCTGGCATCGCCCGTTAGTCGACTGCAGGCACTATCACGGGTGGTAATAATCGGACTCATCACCTAAGGACAACCCATGACCCATTTTCAAACTTTTTCCCACCTCGCCTCGATCGACCTTGGCCCACCAAGACCCAAGCCAACGTCGGTCGCAGGTCAGCAGTTTGAGGCATCCGCGGTCCTTTTTAAGTCCAACGACGGTCTGCTGGAAATCGGCGTCTGGGAATGTACGCCGGGCAGATTCACCGCGGTGCGCGATGCCATGTCGGAAACCTGCCATATCGTTTCGGGCCATCTCACGCTGCATGGCCCCGAAGGGCGCAAGCAGGAGGTGCGTGCTGGCGAGGTGCTGGTGCTGCCCAAGGGCTGGCGCGGGCAATGGGAGCTGCACGAAAGCACCCGCAAGCTCTACATCATGCACCAAGACGCGGGCTAGCGCGATAACTCATGGCAAGTCAGACCTTCGCATGTCAGGCGCTTTGAGCGGCCATTTCCCCCATAAGAAGGAGCCTCGTTTCCGCGACTAGCCGCTGGCGCGACATGGGTTCTGGGAGCGTCGGATGGCTTGGGGTCCGATAGTCGCCGCGCATAGAATATGCGGGCCCGGTACTACACGCATGAACCATCTGTCCTTTACCGCTTTGCTTGCCGCAGCAATGCTGTCGCTGGCGGGTTGCGGCGGCGGAGCGGGGCCGGACGCAGCGGCGCCTGGGAGCGTGTCCCTCGCTGGCACTGCGGCCACCGGCGCGGCGATTGCGAGTGCATCTCTGAAGGTCAAATGTTCCAGCGATAGTGGAAAAATAATGAGCGGCACCGTGCTCACCGCGCTGGACGGCAGCTACAAAATTGTCATCCCCGAGGCGCAGAAGCCCTGCCTGCTCGAAGTCAGCACCAAGGACGGAGTACGGCTCCATGCCGTGTCGTCCGGGCTTTCTGGCGTCGCCAACATCACCCCGTTGACCGAGACGCTGGTGGCCATGGTGTTGGAGGACGGCAACCTGGCAGATTGGTTTGACAACCTGAACCCCCTCGCCATGTCCCGGCTCAAGACGGCGGCAGCCCCGGAGAACCTGGACGCTGCATGGGCCAAGGTGAAGGCGGTGCTGGTGGCGCGTAATCTCGACGTGGGCGCGATAGGCAGCGAACCGACTACGGCGGCACTCTCGGCTGCGGTTGGTGGCGTGGGCGGAAACGGCTACGACGCGCTGCTCGACAAAATCAACGCATTGAGCATTCCGGCTTCTCCTTACGCGTTCCTGGGCACCACCGAAAAATTCCTGACCATGTTCAAGATCGACAGCAAAGGCGCGCCGCTGAAGAACCAGTTTGGCAAATGGTCCGATCTGGGAACAGCGGTAGCTGGAACCCAATGGGATTGCGTGCACGACACAGTGACCGGCCTGTTTTGGGAGGTCAAGCGCAACGACTCGCTGCACCTGCGATATAAGGCCCATCTCTATACTTGGTTCGACACCCGTCAGTGGCTCGACCCTGTCAGCAACAAGGCCGTGGATCTCAACGGCGGGTCTGCCGGCACCGAGACCAACCGCAGTTGTCAGGGTGTTCAAGACGCCACCAAATGCAACACTTCCAGCTATGTGAAGGCGGTAAATGCCGCCGCGCTTTGCGGCTTCACCGACTGGAGCCTTCCCGACATTGACACCCTGCAGCGCTTTCCGGGCAACGCCGCATCGGTTCCGGCGATCAATGCCGATTATCTTCCGGACCTGCTATCGGATCCGGTGGCCGACATTGCCTACTGGTCGAGTACACCGAGCGCGAATACGCCCGATGGGAGCAACGCGTGGCATCTGAGCCTTGGCACCGGAAAGGTGGAAGACGGGCTTAAGTCCAGTGCACGACCGGTTCGGCTGGTGCGCAGCGTGAAGCCGCCCGACATCTTGGCCGAGGACATGGGCCGCTGCCACCCGAACATCGCCCCGATGCGCCCGGACAGCCGTTATAAGGTGGCGGGCGGCGAGGTGAGCGATACGCTCACCAAGTTGGTGTGGAAGCAGTGCGTGGAGGGCCTGAGCGGATCCGCCTGTTCCGGAGATGCCAAGTCCTACACCCTGGCGCAGGCGCGGGCAGCCGCCAGCGCCGCAGCGCCGTGGCGGCTGCCGACCAAGAGCGAACTGGCCAGCCTGGTCGATAGAAAATGTACGGGTGTATGGAAGCTCAAGGACGACTCGACTGCGATCTGGATGAGCACTCGGATATTTACCGTCTATGGATCCTGGGAACAGGAAAGCAGTTGGAGCGCTCCAGTGCGCATCGCTGCCCCATCGGATACTGAGCGTGTGCAGTTCAGCATCGATCGCAAGGCATGGCATTACCCGCCCACTGCGGCGGATGTCTACATGCGCGCTGACGCGAGCAGCGACAAGGGCGCGACCTGGAAGAACGGCGCTGAGCTCAGGATATTGCGGGAGACCGGCGTTGGCTGGAGCGACGCGGTGCCGACGGACGATGGCAGAGCCTTGTGGATGAGCAGTCGTCTGTTTACGCCGTTGGGGGCCGATCCGCAGGACGCGAGCTGGTCTGTTCCAAAGCGGCTTCCCAAACTGGTCACGGCAGGCAACGCGCCAGGCGTGGAGTTCAGCACCGACGCCAAGACCTGGCATTACCCGCCCAGCAGCGATGACGTGTGGATGCGCGCCGACGGCAGTACCGACAAGCTGCTGATCAAAGGGGAGGCAGGTGGTGCCCCGTATGTGACCGTTACCGGCGCCGACGGCAAGGACACGCTGGTGTCCGCCCAAGTAAAGGGTGTGGCTTTCATGCGCAGCGACGACACGCCGTCTACGCCGACTGGCGGGTCATTTGCTTCGCCCACGCCGTTGATTTTTCTGCAACTCGCGCCGAGTGGTCAAGGCATGGTCAAAGGGGTGGCTTTTTACCGCGGCGGGTACGGGCCGGTGATACCGGCGGGCGGCTCCTTTTCCTATCCGACGCCGGCCAGCGAGGGATGGACCGATGGCATACCGGCGCAGAGTAGCGTGCGGGAATTTGAGTCGGCCGCCGGAGCGCAGCAGGCCGTCAATGCGGTCATTTTTCCCCAGGCGCCGGCCTCCGGCGCGTCGGCAGCCGTGTATCCGCAGTCTGTTTGGACCTCCACCGCACACACCGATATCGGCAGCGCGGCTTGGATCGTGAATTTTTACACTGGCAGCCTCAACTACATCGACCAGGCGACCAAGGGGGTCTTTGTTCGCCTGGTCAAGTCTGCCAACTAGCGGGGTCTACAAACGAGGGGGTATTGCAGACATGGGTCGCGCGAAGGAAACACGCTGGGTCATCATGAACTCCGAAGGCCGCGTCATGAGTGTCACCAAGGAGGGAAAGGCGGGCTTTGAAGTCAAGCGCTTTGCGTTCGACCCGATCCAGTTCACTGCCATCGCGCACGCACAGCACATGGTCGAGCGGCTCGTCAAGGCCTTTCCCAAGCTCACTTTCACCATCGAGATATTTAAGGCCGTCGACTACGACTGCTATCGCTGAGAATCAGGCGGGATCGGGACCGTGACCATGCCGTCGACGACCTGAATCGTCTTGTCGCAGCGCCCCGCCAAAGCGATATTGTGGGTGACAAAAAGCACCGTCGTGCGCCGCTCCCGGTTGACGCGGCGAAGCAGTTCAAAGACGGCGTCGGCGCTCTTGCTGTCCAGGTTGCCGGTCGGTTCATCGGCGAGCAGCAACACCGGCTGCATCGCCAACGCACGGGCCAGTGCCACCCGTTGTTGTTGGCCGCCACTCATGTTGCCGGCCATGTGGTTCTGCCAGGCCGTCAAGCCCACGCTGTCGATTAATTCCTTGGCCCGTTCGCGCATCGCGTCGTTCGGAAATTCCGCAGCGCCGAGCATCGGGATCATCACGTTCTCGAGCGCGGTGAAGGCGGTGATCAGGTGGTGATACTGAAAGACGAAGCCGATACTGTGACCCCGCATGCGGGTGAGCTCGCGGTCGTCGAGCGTCGTGGTTTCCTGTCCGCAGACCTCGAGGGTTCCGGAACTCGGCCGGTCCAGCAGTCCGACGATGTTGAGCAGGGTGCTCTTGCCCGAACCCGATGGCCCCATCACCGCGCAGAACTCGCCGGCGTTCAGCGACAGGTCGATGCCGTGCAGCACCTCCGTCTCGATCGAACTTCCCAGGTGGAAGCTCTTGCGGACCCCGCGCAGGCGAACGACGACGGCGGGCGCCGCCGTTGGCAGCGCGGCCGCCATGTCAGCCACGGATCGCCACCACCGGGTCGAGCCGTGCTGCGCGCAGGGCCGGCGCGAAGGCTGCCATCAGCCCGGTCAGCGTGGCGAGCAGCAGCGCCACGCCAAACAGCAGCGGGTCGAATGCGAGCGCGAATAGCGGCGTCCCGTCGGCGTTGCGGGCATAGCGCTGCCACAGCAGTAGCGCGCTGGCACCTATGGCGCATCCGGCCACCGCGCCACCAAAGCCCAGCACGCCGCCCTGCAGCAGGAACACGCGCAGGATTTGACCCCGCGAAATTCCCATTGCGCGCAGGATGCCGATCTCGCGCGATTTCTGCACCACGACGACGACCAGCACGCTCGCGATTCCAAATGCGACCGACAGGCCTACAAAAAAGCGGATCGCCGTGTTGGCGGTGGTCTGTGCGGTGATGGCAGAAAAAAACTGCGCGCTGTTCTTGATCCAGCTGTCGGCCTGTACCCCGGTGGCAGCGGTGATCCGCTGGGCAATATTCTCGGCCGCGTAGACATCGCGAACCGTCACCTCGATGCTGGTGACGCCACCGGGCAGCCCGAGCAGGCTTTGCGCGGTGTGCAACGCCATGAAGGTGCTGCGCTGGTTAGCGCCCCGGTTGCCGAGATCGAATACGCCCGAGATCGTTAGGGTGTTCGCGGCGCCATTGGCCGCAGACACGCGCAGCTTGTCGCCGACGCCGACGCCCAAGTCGTTAGCCAGTTCGTTGCCGACCAGGATGTCGCTCCCAGTGAGCCGGGCATCGCCTCGCACGATCTTCTCGCGCAGGTCGACGATGCGAAAGTACAGCTCCGGCTCCATTCCCACCACATTGATGGCCCGGCTCGCGCTGCCCCGCACTACCAGCGCCGGTCCGCCGGCCACCGGTGCGACGACCGCAACCTCTGGCATGGTGCGTATCTGGGCCTGCATTGCCTGCCACTGGTCGATTCCTTTGAGGCGCTGCAGCGGCGGCTGGACGATCGCGGCAACCAGCGAAGCATCGTTCGGGCCACCGCGCAGCGTCCGGGTCAGCTCCTTGGGCGGTAGCAGTTGGATGTGCGATTGCGCCGACAGCACCCGGTGGATGAAGTTGCTCTGCATGCCGGCCAGCAGCGCTGACATGAAGACGATCACGCCCACGCCGATCGCGACCCCGGTGATGATGAACAGCGTCTGCAGCCGGCCCTCGCGCAGGAACCGTATGGCGACGATCCATTCGAAGGGCTGCCAGGGTCTGAACATCGGCCAGGCTTAGCGCGATGGCGCCAGCGTGCGAACCCGCGCGCCGGCCACCACCGGGAGGGACGTGGGCACCAGCGCGTCGCCTTCGCGAAGTCCTTCGAGCACCTCGACCATGCCGCCGCTTTGCAGGCCCAGTCCCACGCTGCGCCTTACGGCGTGCCCATCTTCCACCCGCAGCACCCACGGCGCTGCGGCGTCGATGTCGCGCACCGAGTCCGCGGGGACGATCAGCGCGTTAGGTCGACGGGCCACCTCGATGTCGACCGATACCGTCATATCCTGGCCAATGTGCGGTAGCTGCTGCGCCACGTCGAGCTTGACTTCTACCGCGCCGGTCTGCGGGTTGACGCCGGGGTTGATATAGACCAGACTGGCCCCGAAGCGCTGCTTTGGATAGGCGTCCGCCGAGGCGAGGGCTTTCTGGCCAAGTGCCAGTAGGTGCATATTCTTTTCATCGATCGCCAGCACCAGTTGGGTGCGGCCGGTTGGCGACAGCGTCATCAGCACCTTGCCGGCCTGGACCACGTCGCCGACTTCAACATGGCGCCCTATGAGCGTTCCGTCCACTGGCGCGCGCAGGAATGCGTAGCGTGTGCGCGCGCGGGCCAGCTCCAAACCCGCTTGTGCCTGCGCCAGATCCGCCAGCGCGACGGCATGGTCGCTGCCTTCGATGCCGGTTGCCTCTAGCTGGCGTTCGGCCGAGCGTAGCTGTGCGTCGGCGAGCTCGACCGCCTTGCGCTGCTCATCGAGTGCCGCAGCACCGATGAAACCGTTGGAAAACAGCGCCAGGTTGCGCCGCGACGTCGCCTGCGCGTGCTCCAGATTGGCCCGGGCCTGGCGCAGCGCCTGCTGGGCCATCACCGCCTGCACTTCGCGCATCTGGCGCAGCCTGGCCTGCGCCAGCGAGACCGCTACTTCCGCCTGGCGTTGCACGGCGCGCAACTCGGTAGCCACCAATTCGATCAGGACATCGCCCGCCTTCACCCGCTGCCCCTCGGCGACCGGCACCCGGCCCACTGTGCCGGTGATCTGGGCTCCAATGTCTACCCGGTGCGGCGTCTCTACCCGGCCGCTGCCGACCAGCGACTGCACGAAGTCGCGCCGCACCACCCGCTGCGCAGCAAGTTGCGGCCCCTGCCAGGCGTTGAAGAAGAACAGTCCCGCCAGCAGCAGGCCCAGCAGCGATGCCAGTACTTTCCAGCGGTGTTTGGGGGGCATGGGGCGAAGGATCAAGACAGCCGACCGCGAACTGCCGGCCGGGTGCTTGATTCTCATCACGGGCTTGCCGGTGGGCCATGATCCATGTCATGCCGCGCAGGTGCCCCGAACCGTCGCTGTGGCAGCGCGCGCTGGCGCGACTAAGCTATTTTTTGGCCGGTTTGGCGTCCGGGATGATCGCGTCGACGACGGCCCCGGTGGCTTTGACTGCGGTCTTGACGACGGTCGCGCCCGCTGTCACCGCCAGGTCGGCGACAGCGACCACCGCACAGCCGCTGCAGCCTAGAACGGCGCCCGCAATCAGCCGTTCAAGCAGGGCGCGGATAGGCCTGTCTATGCGGAGCATGCGGCGTGTCAGGGTTGTAGCGGCGCTGTGGCGCGCGCCGGGGTTTTTGGACTGACGCCATCGTCGAAATTGCCGAGTTGGCGTTCGATCTGCGCGGCGCAGGTGCGCGCCGCGTCGAGCAGCTTACGCTCATGCGCCCGGGTCGCGCGCTTGCTCAGAACCGATGCGTGGATCGCCGCGGCCATGCGGCCCGCCGCGTCGCGGATCGGAACCGCGTAGCCGACGATGCCCTCGATCGACTCCTCGGCGCTGCGGGCGTAGCCTTGCGCCCGGATCCGCGCGAACTCGCTCTGCAGCGCGCCGGGGTCGGCGATGGTCGACGGCGTCAATTTTGGCAGCCGGCCGGCCAGCGCGCGCGTCGCGAGCTTGGGGTCGAAGGCGGCGAACAGTTTTCCGGTAGCGGTGCTGTGCAAGAAAAGTGGCTCGCCCAGGCGGATGTCGAGCGAAATATGCTGGGTTCCCAGGCAACGGTCGGCGTAGATGACGCGCTTACCGACATGCATCGCGAGGTAGACATCGTCGCCGATTTCCTTCACCAGATCCTGCAGCGGGCGCCGGGCGATGGTCCGGATGTCAAGCGACTGCAGGGTGTGCAGTGCCAGCGCTACCGCCCGCGGCCCGACCGAATAGCGCAGGTCATCGCTGACGCTCGCCACTTCGGCGCTGACCATGGTCTGGAGCATATTGTGCACGCTGCTCACCGGCAGGCCGAGCGCCTCCTTGATATCGGTGAGCCGCAGACCGGTCTTGTGTTGCACCAGCAGGGTCAGCAGGTCGAAGGTGCGAAGGTACCGGTCGGGGCTCATGCAAAATTGTAAACGGCGCGCCGCGCAGCCCGGCGTGATGGCGCGCTTACAGCAGTTGGTGCAGGTGCATTTTCTGCACCTTGCCGGTGGTCGTCAAAGGCAGCTCGGCGTCGCTGGCGAAACGAAAACGCACCGGCACCTTGTACGCTGCCAGTTCCTGCCTGCAGAACCGGGCCAACTCCTGCGCTTCGCATGGCGCGCCCTCCTTGGCAATGATGATCGCCGCCAGCACTTCGTCGAGCTGCGCGTCGGGAACGCCAATCACATAGGCGGTGCGCACCGAGGGATGGCGCATCAGCGTCTCCTCCACCTCGATCGGGGCGATGTTGATGCCGCCGCTCTTGACCATCTCCTTGAGCCGACCCCGGTAGTAAAGCCGGCCCGCCTGGTCGAGCATTCCAAGGTCGCCGGTGTGGAAGAAGCCCTGCGCGTCGTAGGCTTCCCGGGTCTTGGCCTCGTCCAGGTAATAGGCGCAAAACAGCGGACCCTTGACGCGGATCTCGCCGATGTCTCCGGCTTCCATCAGCGCACCGGTCTGCAGATGGCAGATGCGCACGCTAAAGCCTGGCAGGGGCTGGCCGACCGACTGCAGCCGCACTGCGAGCGCTTCGCTCGCGTCGGTTACGGCGCAGTTGCCGTAGGTTTCGCTCAGGCCGTAGACGTTGCAGATCTCGCGCGCACCAAGCTCGACCGCGCCCATCAGCTGCTCGGGCGTTCCGATCATCGCGCCGCTGCGCAGACAGCTAAGGTCGCGCAGGCTGCGGCTGGGCTCCTCGAGCAGCGCCTGCACCATATTTGGCGTCGCGTACATGATGCTGCAGCGTTCTCGCTCGATCAGTTCCAGAGCCTCGTGCGCGTCGAAGTGTTCCTGCAGCACCACGCAGGCGCCGTGGCTCAGGATATTGGGCAGCGCGTTGACGCTGCCGAAGCTCCAGAACAGCGAGACCGCGAGCCACAGACGGTCGTGTTCGTTCACATGCTGGCGCTCCCCGATATTCCAGGCGTTTTCTATCCACAGGCGCTGCTGCAGCAGGATGCCCTTGGGCGCGGCGGTAGACCCCGATGTGTAGAGCAGCAAGGCCACATCGTCGGCACGCACTGCGCTGCTGACCTGGTCGAGCCGATCTTCGGAAATTGCGTCCCCCTGCGCCAGAAACTGCGGCCAGTTCAGCAGCGCCGGGTCCTCCGCGCGGATGGGGGCGTCGGCGCCAAGCCAGACGCAGGCGCGCAGTTGTGGCAGCCTGTCTGCGTGGGGCTGCATGCCGTCGAGCATGGCGCGGTAATCGTTCTTGCGGAATTGCTCGACCGCGATCAGCACGCTGACCCGGGCGTGCGCCAGTGAGTAGGCCATCTCGCGCGCAGTCGCCCAGGTGTTTAGGCCGACCGCGGTGGCGCCAATCTGCTGCAAGGCCAGGAAGGCGACGATCCACTCTGGCCGGTTGCCCATCAGGATGGCCACATGATCCCCGCGTGCCACGCCAAGCGCGATCAGTCCCCGGGCGGCGGCGCGGACCTGCAGGCGCAATTCGCGGTAACGGATGCGCTGGCCGGCGGCGACGACGGCCTCGCGCTCGCCGTAGGCCAGCGCGTTGGCGTCGATCAGCGCGGAAATGGTCAGACTGGCGGGCATCTGTTGCATGCGGTGCTCTTTCATGGGTTCAGGCGTTCAGCGCTGGCATCACCTGCTCGGCCATTAGACGCATCGAGTTGCGCGCGCGTTCGCGGTCTTTCCAGTCAACACCCGCGTACAGAAGCGTTCCGAAGTCGCCGGTCTGTTGGCGGAACGCCTGCAACTGGCCAAGCACCCGGTCGGGCGAACCGTGGATCACCAGCTTGTCCATCACATCGAAAAGCGTCACGCTATCGTCGCTTTGCTTCGGGTCGGTTTTAAAAACACCCAGTGCGCCGCGGCGCTTGAGCTTGGCAAACAGCGAGCGGTAATAGTAGTAGTAGGGGCCGTCGCTGCCCATGGCGTAGGCGGCGGCGCTGGCGTCGTCCTCGGCGACGAAGATGGTCTTGGCGATGCGCCAGTTGGCGCTGTCGACCGGGCGCTTGGCGCGCTCGCAGCCTTCCACATATTTTCCCCAGTGGCTCCTGACCCAGATCGGCATCAGGAAGTTGGCCGATATCGGATCCCAGCCGCGTGCGGCCGCTTCCGTGATGCCCTGCGAAAATGGCGCCACCGCAGTGACCACGATGGGCGGGTGCGGACGCTGCAGCGGCAGCGGTATGGTTCCCATGCCGGTCTCGGCTAGGTAGGTGCGCTCGGTGCTGATGTTCCAGTGCGCGCCATGGATGCGATAGGGCGCCGGCGTACTCCAGATCTGCAGCACCTGGTTGATCGCTTCGAGAAACATCGCTGGGCGCGGCAGGTCGATGTTGCCGAAGGCCTCGGCGTCGGACGGCAGGGCGCCGGGGCTGATCCCCAGGATGAAGCGCCCGCCCAGCAGATGGTCGAGCATGGCGATGTTGCCGGCGACGGCCGCCGGATGATGGTTGGGCATGTTCAGCGTGCCGGTGCCCAGGCGCATGCGCTTGGTCGCGTCCACCAGCGTCGCGAGAAACAGAGCCGACGAGGTGATGTTCTCCTCCGGGTCCGTCGCATGCTCGCCCACATAGCCTTCGCTGAAGCCGAGCTGGTCGGCCAGGATGAAAGCCTCGCGGTCCTCGCGCAGGGACTGCTGCCAGTCCTTTCCGATCGGGTGCATCGGCATGGTGAAAAATCCGAGATTCATGGTGTTTCCTGGTGGACTGGGTTGGGCCGGACATGGCCCAGGCTACGTTCTATCTGGTGTGCGCATTCGCGCGCGGCGCTGACCAACGCGCGTTCGTGGTCCCGGGTCGCACGGCCGCCGATCACCGACACATGGATTGCCGCCGCCAGCGCGCCGCTGGTTTGCAGAACGGGAACCGCGTAACCGACGATACCGTCGACCGCCTCCTCGTTGCTCTTGGAGTAACCGTTGGCGCGGATGCGCGCCAGTTCTGCTTCCAGTGCGCCGGCGTCGGTGATGGTGCGTGCGGTCAGCCGCTTAAGGGGCGCCGCCAGCGCGCGGTTGGCCAGCCGGCTGTCGTAGGCGCAAAACAACTTTCCGGTTGCGGTCGCGTGCAGCGATAGCGACTCGCCCAGCCGGATGTCGAGCGATATGCGTTGCGTTCCAATGCAGCGGTCGGCGTACAAAACCCGCCGACCCAGTTGCATGGCCAAGTACACATCGTCGCCGATCTCGCGCGCCAGTTCCAGCAGGTGGCGCCGCGCCAGCGTGCGCACGTCGAGCGAGCCGACAATCGCCAGCGCAATGCCGACCGCGCGCGGGCCGATCGCGTAGCGCAGCTCGTCGCTTGCGCTGAGCATTTCCGCAGCGACCATGGTCTGCAGCATATTGTGCAGGCTGCTTACCGGAAGGCCCAGCGCGTCCTTGATTTCGGTGAGCCGAAGCCCTTCCTTGTGCCGGACCAGCAGGCCCAGTACATCGAAGCTGCGCAGATAGCGGTCGGGGCTAATGGCGTCCTCCTTCAGTCCGGCTGCTGCGACGCGCCGGCGAGTTCGAAGCCGCGGTAGCCATCGTCTGCGATGTCCTGGCACTCCTGTCGGTAGACGCCGATCTTCGCCACATAGGGCATGAACACCCTTGGCTTGCCGGGTATGTTGGCGCCCAGAAACCAGGAGTTGGCCAGCGGCAGCAGCGTCCGGTTGGCCGCTTGGTTCACATGCGCGACCCAGCGGTCTTCGGCCGCGCGGCTGGCCTGCATGCTGTGCAGGCTGCGAGCGCGCAGGTGACCGATGGCGTCGCCGATCCACTCCACATGCTGCTCTATGCCCACCACCATGTTGACCAGCACCGACGGGCTGCCCGCGCCGGTGACCATGAAAAGGTTTGGAAAGCCGCTGGCCATCAGTCCGAGATAGGTTCGCGGACCGTTGGCCCAATGCTCTTCGAGCGTCCGCCCGTACAGCCCGCGGATGTCGATATTGAGAAGCGCCCCGGTCAATGCGTCGTATCCGGTGGCGCAGACCAGGGTGTCGATGGCATGCAGGGTGTCGCCGGCACGGATGCCGTGGGCTGTTATTTCCTGGATCGGCGTCTTCTTCAGGTCAACCAGCAGGACGTTGTCACGATTGAAGGTTTCGAAGTAGCCGCTGTCGACGCAGATGCGTTTGGTTCCCAGCGGATGGTCTTTGGGACATAGCGACTCGGCCACCGCGGGGTCGCGGACGATCGAGCGTATCTTGGCCCGCACAAAATCGGCGATGCTGTCGTTCGAACGCTGGTTCACCATCAGGTCGTTGTAGGCGTGGACGAAATTCACACCGCCCTTGTTCCAGCGCCGCTCGAATTCGCCGCTTCGTTCGGTCTCGGTAGCTTGCCAGGCCGCCTTGTCGCTGAATTCGTATAGCGTTCCGAGTTCACGCGCGCGCAATCGGTGCATCCGGTAGTCGCGCTTCCAGGCCTGCTGGTCGCCGTCTTGCAGCGGCGCGTTCCAGGCCGGTATCGAAAAGTTGGCCGTGCGCTGGAATACCGTGAGCCGCGCGGCCTGGCGCGCGATCGCCGGTATGGCCTGTATGCCCGACGAACCGGTGCCGATGATGCCCACGCGCTGGCCGTGCAGGTCGACGCCCTGGTGCGGCCAGACGCCGGTGTGGTGAACCTTGCCGCAAAAGTTGCCGATGCCATCTATCTCGGGCAGTCGCGGCAGCGACAGCGCGCCGCTCGCCATGACGCAGAACTGGGCGCTTATTTCCAGGCCGTTGTCGGTGCGCAGTTGCCACCGGCCATGCGCTTGCACGTAGTGGGCCGACACCACGCGCGCGTTGAACTCGATGTCCCGGCGCAGGTCGAAGCGGTCGGCGACATGCTCCAGGTAGCGCAGGATTTCCGGCTGCGCGGCGTACTTCTCGCTCCACACCCACTCCTGCTCGAGCTCGGGAGAAAAAGAATAGGAGTACTGCAGGCTTTCCACATCGCATCGCGCGCCCGGGTATCGGTTCCAGGTCCAGACGCCGCCGACTCCAGCAGCCGCTTCGATGACCCGGGCCGAAAGGCCCATCGAACGCAGTCGGTGCAGCATGTGCAGGCCGGCAAAGCCGGCGCCGACGATGGCGACGTCGCAGTGGTGGGTGTCGGGAAGCGATGGCATGGCGATGCGGGGCGGGTCCCCTGGCTGCTAGGGCAAGCGCTTCTCGTGATCGGCGGTTTCAAGCATGAAGGGCGCTGCCACAGCGGCGTTGATCTTGCAGTCGATCAGGATCGGCCCCTGCGGGTTGGACAGCATGGGCGCGAGCGCGCGCAACTCGATCAGAGTGCGCACCGTCGCCGTCTCGAAGCCGAACCCCGCTGCGATCGGCGCGAAGTCGATGTCGGAAAACACGGCAGCGGCCACCGGCATGTTGCGCATCTTCAGGTAATGCAGTTCGGCGCCATAGGCGGCGTCGTTGAGGACGATGATCACCAGCGCGATGCCTTCGCGCGCGACGGTTTCAAGCTCGCTCATCGTCATCAGAAAGCCGCCGTCGCCGACGAACAGCACGGTGCTGCGCTCGGGCGTGGCGCAGGCAATGCCCATGGCGGTGCCAAAACCCATGCCGACCGACGCGAAGTCCACCGTGTTCTTGTTGTGCTCGGGCCCGAGTCCCGATATGTAGGGCATGACCTGCAGAAAATTGCCCGCGTCGTAGACCGCGTTGCGGCTTGCGGGCAGCATGCGGTCGAGTTCGAGCGCCACGCTGCGGGGGTCCATCGTGCGATCGGTGTTGGCAGCCTGGAACTCCGCCGCCATGTCGACCCGGGTCAGGCGCTCACGGGTATCGGCGGTGTAGAAGGCCTTGTCCGAATCGGCGCGCGCTGGCAGCGCTGCGCACAGCTGTTCGGCGGCTTCGCGCGCATCGGCGATCAGGCTCAGGTCGGCGTGGTACCAGCGGCCAATCTTGGCGTGGGACAGGTCGACCTGTATCAGTGCAGCGTTCGTCGGCAGCGAGGTTCCGTAACTGGTGGTCTTTTCGTTGAGGCCGGCGCCGAACACTATGACGCAGTCCGCCTGGTCGATCAGCCGTCTGGCGGTGGTGTGCGAGTAGGAACCCACGATGCCTAGGTTGTAGGCGTTGCCGTGGAACATGTCCTTGGCCTTCAGGGTGGTGGCGAGCACCGCGCCGATCTTGTCGGCCAGTGCTTCTAGCGCCCTGCGCGCGCCGGCGCGGTGCGCCCCCAGGCCGGCGACGATCAACGGTCGACGGCTGTGGGCCAGCAGCCCAACCGCCGCACCGATGGCCGCGGGGCGAGCCGCAATGCGCTGGGGATTGGCGGCGGGGGCCGGGGCGGGGATGCCCATAGCGCCGGGATATGCGATGGATTGGAACTGCACATTCATCGGCAGCAGCAGCGCCACGCAGCCGCCTTGACCGGTCGCCTGCACCGCATGGGCCAGCGTTGCGCGCGCGCTGCTGGCGTCGTTGGCGACATAGGTTTTGATGCCCATGGCCTCCAGCACGCCGGTGGCGTTGAATTCTTTGGCGTCGGCCTCAGCGGCGCCATTGGCGCGGTGCGCCAACGAACTGCCGCCAAACACCAGCAGCACCCGGGATCCGGTGCGCTGCGCGTAGGCGCAGCCATGCAGCGCGTTGGCGGTCGCCGGGCCGCGGCCGATGACGGCGACTCCGAGCCTTCCGGTGGCGCTCGCATAGCCCTCCGCCATGGCCACCGCATTGTTCTCGTGGCGGGTTGCGTGAAATCGTACGCCGATGGCGTCGAGCGTGGTGACGAACAGCGCCGTATCGTCGCTCATCAGCCCGAATACCGATTCGATGCCGCGGCTCTTGATGTCAAGCGCGAGCGCTTCGTACACCGGAATCTCGCGCTCGGCAATGGGCTGGTCTGCGTCGAAGCTTCGGGTTGGATTCATGGGGTTGCTGGTGGTGGGACGGGGGTTTCCCGCGCAGGCGTGGTCGGTTCGCTGCGCGCCAGCGCTTGGATCGACTCGCTAGTGGGAGCCGGCGCTTTCGGTTCCCAGGTAGGCGGCGATCACCGCCTCGTTGGCCTGCACTTCATGCGGCGTACCTTCGGCAATCTTGCGCCCGAAGTCCAACACGACGATCTTGTCCGAAATGTCCATGATCACCGGTATGTCGTGCTCGACGATCAGAAAGCTCATGCCAAATTCCGCGCGCACGCGCTGGATCAGCGCCGTCATCGCCGCCTTTTCGGCCGTGCTCATTCCCGCCATCGGCTCGTCGAGCAGCACCAGTCGCGCCTTTTGCATCAGGGCCCGGGCAAACTCGACCTGTTTCTGTTTTCCGTACGGCATCTCGCCAGGAAGCAGGCCGGCAGTCTCCGGCATTCCCAGAAACTCGAGTACCTCGGTTGCTGCGGCGACTGCAGCGCGCTGCTCGGCACGGGCGCGTGGGGTCAGGAATGCACCCTGCAGCAGGCCGGAACTGCCCTGGCGGTAGGCGCCGACAAGCAGGTTGTCCATCACGCTCAGACCCGCGAACAGCGCGAGATTCTGGAAGGTGCGCGCGATGCCATGGCGCGACACCCGATGCGCAGCCTGGCCGGTGATGTCCTCGCCCTCGAAGCCGACCCGTCCGCCAGTGGGCGTGTACATGCCGGTGACACAGTTGAACAGTGTCGTCTTGCCTGCCCCATTGGGGCCGATCAGCGAGGTGATCGAGCCCTTCTCCATGCTAAATGAGACATCGTCGAGCGCGGTCAGCCCCTGAAAGCGCATCTGCAGCGCCGCAATTTCGAGCATGGCGGTCATGCTGGCGCTCCCTGCACCACGGCGCTGCTGCGCTTGGCACCGAGGTAGGACTCCTTCATCGTTTCGCTTGCGGCCACTTCCGCCGCAGACCCCGAAAAAACGATCCGTCCGCGGTCGAGTATGTAGGCGCTTTCTGCGAACTCGAGCGCGAGGCGTGCGTTTTGTTCGACGATCAGCATCGAAGTTCCCAGCGTGTCGCCGACGACGCGCAACTGCTTATAGATGGCTTGAACGATCAGCGGTGCCAGCCCCAGCGAGAGTTCGTCGACCAGCAGCAGCGTCGGGCTGGCGACCAGCGCACGGCCCAGCGCGAGCATCTGCTGCTCGCCGCCTGAAAGCCAGCCTGCGGCCTGGGTGCGCCGCTCCAGCAACCGAGGGAACAACTGGTAGACCGCCTCCATGCGCTCGCCCACGGCCACACGCGGCAAAATGGCAGCCCCCACGCGCAGGTTGTCCTCGACGCTGAGTTGTTTGAACACCAACCGGCCTTCTGGTACCTGTCCCATCCCCAGGCGGACCAGCCGATGCGGTGGCATGCCCAGGACCTCTTGGCCTGCCAGGCGGATGCTGCCAGCGGCAACATGGCCGTGGTGCAGCGACAGCAAGCCGCTGACCGCCCGTATCAGGGTGGTCTTTCCCGCGCCGTTGGCGCCAAGCAGGGCGACGATGCCGCCCTTGGCTACTTTTAAGCTGATAGATTCCAGCGCCAAGCCCTTGCGGGCGTAGCCGACCGAAAGCCCTTCGATCTCGAGCATGTTCATCGGCGCCCCCGCCATGTGGCTAGCCGGTTGTGCAGTTGGCGTCCCATGCCGGCGACACCGCCGGGCGCGAAAATCAGCAGCAGGATCACCAGCGCACCGAAAATCAACTGCACCAGTTGAGCTTTGTGTTCGACCAGCACAAGGCGCACAAAGCCCGTCGAGTCGCTGGCCTGTGACGCGAAGCCGGTGATGATCGACGGCAGCAGCAACCACACCGCTGCGCCGACCAGCGAACCCGGCAACGAACCCATGCCGCCGATGATGATCATGGCGATGAACTGGATCGCGAAGTTGATGTTGAACGCCTCGGAGTTCAGGTTGGTGAGATAGTAGGCGTAAAGAGCACCCGCCACGCCGGCGATGGCCGAGCTCAGCACGAAGGCCTTCAGGCGCAAAATCCGCACGTCGACCCCCACCGAGGTGGTCGCCAGCTCATGGTCGCGCATGGCCATCATCACCCGGCCCTCGCGCGTACGCAGGCTGTTGCGCAGACCCCAGTACACCAGCGCGACCACAGGTAACAGGAAGAAATACCAGCGCATCGGCGAGTTCAACTCGAGGGTGCCAAATGCCGCCGTCTTGTAGGGAATGCCCACTACGTCAAAGGCCTTGAACTGGTATTCCAAGAACGCGAACGCGACGATGTAGTGCATCGCAAAGGTCGACAACACGAAGTACAGGCCGCGTACCCGCAACGAGGGCAGACCGGCCAGCAGCCCGGCGATGGCGCCGGCCGCACCTGCCGACACCAGCACCAGCGGAAAAGGCCAGCCCAGTTGCGAGCCGGTCATTGCGGCGGTCATGGCACCGACGGCGTAGAAGCCGGCATGCCCGATGGAAATAAGGCCGGCGCAACCAGTCAGGTAGTTGAGCGACAGGGCGCCCAGCATGGCGATCAGCATCAGGTTGATCTGCGACAGTCCGAGATTGAGCAACTGCATATTGCTCAGGCGAACGCCCAGGATGCTGCGCTCCGTCAGCAGCACCGGCAGGTAGCACAGCAGGGCAACCGCAACGATTACCCAGATCCAGCGCAAGGCACGCGCCGCGCGATAAGTCGTAGCTGTATGGCTTGGGTCGGTCATGGGCAATGCGATGGCAGGATGCGCGCAGCCGCTTCAGACGCGGCCGAGCTCGCGCTGGCCAAACAGTCCCCAGGGCCGCACCATCAGGATGACCAGCAGCAGTCCGTAGATCATGATGTCGCTGGATTTGGGGGAAATGTAGGTGGCGGAGAGCTGCTCGATCAGACCGACCAGCAGCCCGCCAATGATCGCGCCGGGAATGCTTTGCATGCCGCCAATCACGACCGCCGGCAAGGCCAGCAGACCGATGGATTCGATGTCGGTCGATGCCAGCTGTAGCTGACCTAGAAACACGCCGCCGACCGCGGCCAGCGTGCTGCCGATGGCCCAGGCGAGCCGGTTCATGACGTTGACGTTGACGCCCGAGACCACGGCGGCCTCATGACCATCGGCGGTGGCGCGCATCAACAGGCCGATCGAGGTGTAGCGGAAAAAGGCGCCAAAAGCGGCCATGCAGGCCCAGCTCACCAGCGCGGCGGTCAGGTGCAGTTGGGAGATGCGCACGTCGCCCACCAAAAATATGCCGGTGGGCAGCGGCGTGGTCAGGTTGCGTCCCTGCGAGCCGAAGAGGATTTCGACGATGGCGCGCAGCGCGATCGACAGCGCGATCGTCAGCATGATCACCGACAGCATCGGCCGACCCGCCAGCGGCTGGATCAGCAGGATGTGGATCACCACGCCCAGAGTAGCCGCCGCCAGGATGATGAAAAGAATCGCTATCGGAAAAGGAAGATCGAGCAGGTTGATCGCGGTGACGGCAAAGAAAGCGCCGCACACCACGAACATGCCCTGTGCAAAGTTGAAGACATCGGTGGCCTTGAAGACCACCGCGAAACCCAGCGCTACCAGGCCGTAGATGCTGCCCAAGGCGAGGCCACTGAAGAGAACCTGTGCGAGCATATGGTGTTCCGGGTAGCGGTGCGGGTCGTTGCGCGATCCCTTAGCGGGTGTACTTCGCGTAGTCGTTGTAGTCGCCGAAGGAGACGAATTTCTTGGTCTTGTAGTCGTAGTCGAATACCTTGAGCAGCGTCGGGCCGTCATGGTTGGTCGGCGTGTAGGTCACCGGAGCCATCAGTCCCTTGCTGTCGGAGCTAAAGCCCTTGGCCAGGTACTCGACCAGCTTGGCGCGCGTCGGCTGCGCTCCGACCTTCTGCAGCGATTCGGCGACCATCTGGGCCGTCACCCAGCCATGGACATAGTTGACGTCGTCCTTCATGGCGCCGTGTCCCACTTTGTCCGCAAAGGCCGACATCTCGACATTGCCGGGGCTCTGATCGGATCCGCCCGGGGTCAGGCAGCTGACGAACGCATAGTTGTTGCCCGCCTGCTCACCCATGGCGACAAAGATCTGCGGTGCGCCGAGGTAAGTGATGCCGAAGCCGGGGATCTTGGAGCCGTACTGCGCCAGACCCTTCATCGTCAGGATGGCGGTATTCGCCACGCCGTAGATGGTGATCAGGTCGGGCTTGGCGGCCAGCACCTCCAGCACCTGCGGCGTCGCATCGACCGCCGTGACCTTCATCGTCGTCAGGACGGCGGTTCCGCCGTACTTGGCAGCCGTCTCGGTGACGTATTCGTGGTAATCCTTGCCGCCCGCGCTCTCGATCGAGACCGTCATGACCTTCGGGTTCTTCAGTTTGAGCTTGTCGACGTAGTAGCCGATTCCGGCCTGCGCCATTTGCTTGTAGCCGCAAAAGCCGTTGTAAACCATCGGAGAGACCGGCTCGTTCAGGGCCCTGGTCGGCGTGTAGGTGGCCAGGATCGGCACCTTGCCAGCCTTGATGGTCGGCGCCAGGGCGACCTGGGCAGGGGACGTTCCCATTCCCGAGATGCCGATCACCGGCGTCTGGCCTACCAGTTTTTCGAAGTTGATCTTGTCGGTGGCGGCGTTGTAGCGGCTGTCTTCTGCCAGCACGTTGACTTTGCGTCCGTGCACGCCACCGGCGTCGTTGATCTTGCGCATGTAGTCTTGGAAGCCATTGGTCCATATCCCCTGCGACGACGAGGTCGGCCCGCTAAGGTCCATCATGACGCCCCAGTCGATGCGGTCCTTGTAGACGCCGTCGGCAGGCGTTTCTTGCTGCGCGCTGGCGCTGAGGGCAACGCAGCCTAGAGCGAGGCAGGCGGCGATGTGCGTGACGGTATCACGCCGCCCGGTTTCAAATTGGGAAGGCTTTCTGTGCACTGCGGTGATGCTGTGGATGGCTTTCATGATGGCTCCTGGTTTTGGCGCTGAGAATTCGGCGCGGGGGTGAAAGATGTGCGATGACCAATTGCTCCAGATATTTGGCGATGTCTCCCGGATTTCTTACCAAAAATTTTCGTATTTACGAAATGCAATTTTGATTTTCGAAAATTTTAGCACGGGAACAAGCCATGGTCTGACAATTTTCATCATGGTTTTCCCTAGGTCGCCGGCGAGGCTTACAGGCGCCTATAAACTGATGCCGCCGTCCATCGCGATTTCAGAGCCGGTCATGTAACGGCTGTCATCGCTGAGCAGGAACAGCACCAGTCGGGCGATCTCCTCCTTCTCGCCAAAGCGCTTCATCGGTACGCGCAGGCGTCGGCGCTCGTTCTCGGCTGCGTCCTCGGGGCGGCCGACCAGCATGTCGGTGTTGATCGGCCCCGGGTGCACCGAGTTGACCCGGATGTTGCGCGCAGCGAGCTCCAGCGCGGCCGCCTTGGTCATTCCCCGAACGGCCCATTTGGTGGCGGTGTAGGCGATCGCGTTGGGTACGCCGCGCAGCCCGGCGGTCGACGATATATTGACGATCGCGCCGCCGCCGCTGCGCTCGAATGCGCCGACGACGGCGCGCATGCCCAGGAAGGTTCCCAATTGATTGACCCGGCAGGTGCGCTCGAAGTGCGCAACGTCGGACTCTTCGATCGGCCGCGGCTCAAAGATACCGGCGTTATTGACAAGTCCGCTGAGCGCGCCGATGCCTTCGGCCGTCGCCACCGCGGCGCTCCACTGCGACTCGCTGCCGACGTCGAGCGGCTGGAATACGCAGTGCGGCCCGAGTTCGGCTGCCAGCTTGCGGCCCCGGTCCTCCAGCAGGTCGCCGATCACGACGCGGGCGCCCTCGGCTACCAGTTGGCGGGCCTGCGCCTCGCCCAGGCCACGGGCGCCGCCCGATAGCAGGAAGACTTTGTGATCGAATCGGGCCATGTTGGTTTATTCCTTCGGTGGTGGGATGCTATGGTATCGGGATGTCTAGCCGTCGCGCCGCGCGCGCTGTATTTACAGCGCGGCGCCGCCGTCGATCGCCAGTTCGGAGCCGGTCATGTACAGGCTGTCGTCGCTGAGCAGGAACAGAACCAGCTTGGCGATCTCCTCCTTGGTTCCCATGCGCTGCATCGGAACCTGCCGGACCCGGCGCAGGTTGTCCTCGGCGCTGCGAACGCCGAGCATGTCGGTGTCGATCGGGCCCGGATGCACCGAGTTGACGCGGATGTTGCGTGCTGCAAGTTCAAGCGCCGCGGCCTTGGTCATGCCACGCACTGCCCATTTGCTCGCTGTGTAGGCGATCGCATTGGGCGCGCTGCGCAGCCCGACGGTGGACGACATGTTGACGATGGCGCCGCCGCCGCTGCGCTCGAAAGCCGGAACGACGGCACGCATGCCGAGAAAGGTTCCGAGCTGGTTAACACGGGTGTGGCGTTCGAACTGCGCCGTGTCGGTGTCGAGCAGCGGTACCGGCGTGTAGACGCCGGCGTTGTTGACCAGCCCGCGCAGTGGGCCGATGGCCTCGGCGACGGCGACCGCCTGCGCCCACTGCGCTTCACTCGTCACATCCAGCGGCTGGAACACGCAAGCGGCGCCGAGCTCGGCCGCTAGCGCGTGGCCCTGGTCGAGCAGCAGGTCGGCAATGACCACCTGTGCGCCGGCAGCGACCAGGTCGCGCGCCTGCGCCGAACCGAGTCCGCGGGCGCCGCCGGAAATCAGAAACACACGGTCGACAAAACCTGCCATGGAAAGCTCCTCGAGTCGCCAGTAAAAAATTGCGGGCCGCAGCCTATTCGGATGTCATGCGAAAGCCGCGGTAGCCGGCGGCCACGATTTCTTCGCAGATCGCGGTGTAGTTCTGCAGGCCGCCAATGTAGGGCAAAAACACCCGCGGTTTGCCCGGTATGTTTGCGCCCATGTACCAGGAGTTGGACTTGGTGAACAGGGTCTTGGACGCCACCTGGTTCACATGCTCGACCCAGTCGTCCTCGGCGTCCGGCAGGGGCTGCGCCACCGACAGTTGTTGCTGCTGCATATGGCCCAGGCAGCGTGCAATCAGGTCCACATGCTGCTCGATCGCGACCACCACGTTGGTCAGTATGGATGGGCTTCCGGGTCCGGTAATCAAGAACAGGTTGGGAAAGCCGGCGCTCATCAGCCCGAGGTAGGTGCGCGGGCCGTGCGTCCACTTGTCCTTGAGCGCCAGGCCGCCCAGACCCCGGATGTCGATGCGGTCCAGCGCGCCGGTGACCGCGTCGTATCCGGTCGCGAAGACGATGCGGTCCAGCGGGAAGTGGCGCGACGCGGTGCGTATGCCGTCGGTGACGATGGCGCTGATCGGCGTCTCACGCAGATCGACCAGGCTGACATGCGGCTGGTTGTAGGTTTGGAAATAGTCGCTGTCGACACAAATACGCTTGGTGCCAATCGCATGGTCGGTGGGCGTCAGTCTGGCGGCGGTGGCTGGATCTCGGACGGTTGCGCGGATCTTGTTGCGGACAAATTCGGCCGCGCTGTCGTTGGCGACCTGGTTGGAGTGGATGTCGTTAAAAGCGTGGGTGAAGTTGGCGCCGCCGCGTAACCAGCGTCGTTCGTATTCCTGTTGGCGCTCCTCCTCGGTGGCCTCGGCGCTGGCGCGCAGGCTGTAGTCGTAGAGTATTCCCGATCGGGTCGCACGCGCTATTTGTCGATGCGCTGCGTACTGCGCTTTCCAGGTCTTCTGTTCGTCGGCGGGAAGCGGCCGGTTCCAGGCCGGAATGCTGAAGTTGGGCGTTCGCTGGAAAACCACCACTTCGCGGGCCTGGCGCGCGATGGTCGGGATCAGCTGGATGCCCGATGAACCGGTGCCGATCACGCCGACCCTTTGGCCGCTGAAGTCCACCGCCTGATGCGGCCAGTTGCCAGTGTGGTACCACGGGCTCTGGAAGCTGGACAGGCCGGTGACTTCAGGAATCCGAGCCGCCGACAGGCAGCCCGCGGCCGATATCAGAAAACGCGCTTCAAAGCGCTCGCCGCCCTCGGTATGCACGCTCCAGCGCTGGCGGCCTTCATCGTAGTGCGCAGCGCCTGCACGGGTATTCAGCGCGATGTCGCGGCGCAGGTCAAAGCGGTCCGCCACATGGTTGATGTAGCGCAGGATCTCCTCCTGGCGCGGGTAGCGCTCGGTCCACTGCCACTCCTGCTGCAGTTCCTCGGAGAAGGAATAGGAATACTGCAGGCTTTCCACGTCGCAGCGTGCGCCGGGATAACGGTTCCAGTACCAGGTTCCGCCCACGCCGTCGCCGGCTTCTAGCGCGCGTGCGCTCAGTCCGAGCGCGCGCAGGCGCACCAGCATGTAAAGACCCGCAAAGCCAGCGCCGATGACGATGGCGTCGAAGGCTTGCGCCGCGCTGGCGCCCTCGGGTGGCGTGGATTGGATTGCCGTGTCGGCGTTCATCGTGTCGCTGCGCCTTTGTGCATCGCGTCGCCCAGCACGGCGCCGATGTAGTCGGTCACCAGATGGCTGGTGCGGACGAAGTTGCCCTGCGACAGCAGTCCGTGCAACTGGTCATTGAGGTGCAGCGCGTTGACGCGCACGCCTTCGTCGTGCAGGCGCTGGGCGTAGGCGCGGCCCTCGTCACACAGCGGGTCGATGCCGACGGTGAGCACCAGCGCCGGCGGCGTTCCCGCCAGGCTCTGCGCGAGCAGCGGCGAAGCGCGCCAGTCCAGCCGGTCGGCCTCCTGCGGCGTGTAATGGCCGATGAAGTAGTGCATGGTCGACGCGGTCAGCGGAACGCCGGCGCTAATGGCGCGGTAGGAATCACTTTGCGCGCGCAGATCGACGACCGGATAGACCAGCAGCTGAAACATGCTGCGCGGCGCGTTGCCGTCGCGCCCCATCAGCGCCAGCACCGCAGCCAGATTGCCTCCTGCGCTGTCGCCCCCGACCGCGATGCGCTCCGGCAAAATCGCCAGCGCTGACGCGTTGTCGTGCACCCACTGCAGCGCCGCCGCCGAGTCGTCGAGCGCTGCCGGAAATGCGTGCTCGGGCGCGAGCCGGTAATCGACCGCGATAACGCAGATACGCGCCAGATTGGCCAGCCGGCGGCATAGCCGGTCGTGGCTTTCCAGGTTGCCGATGACCCAGCCGCCGCCGTGCAGAAACACCAGGCAGGGCAATGGCGTGTCGGCCGGCGTACCCGCGCCACGGTAGACCCGCAACTGCAGCTCGCCCGCCGGCCCGGCGATGCCGATGTCGCGGGTGGAGGCGACTTCCTGCGCCGGCGACTGCATGATGTCCCAGCTGGCCGCGTAGGCGGCGCGGGCGGCCTCGGGGCTCAGCGCCTCGAAGGGTGGGCGCGCGGACTTGCGCACCAGGTCGAGCAGGACTTGCACTTCGGGGTCGAGAATCGGCATGGCGTACTCCTAGGGTTTTGGAAATTCAAGATCGGGGCGTGCGCGCATCGCTCGCCCTTCCACAGCGCATAGCGTCGTCGCTGCTGAGCAGGTGGCCGGTGATCGGCTCCTGGCGCATGAACATGTGGGCGATGGACCCGTCGCGTTGCTCGACGATCACCTGCTTGCTCGCGGCGACCGACAGCGGCGCGTTGGCCATTATGCGGCGCGCCAGCGCGCTGCGCCGGCCGGCGGTCGAGCAGGTGCCAGCGCAACAGGGTGTCGCAAGCCTTCAAGTGCAGCAACCGGGGGGAGCCTTCGGTGCTTTGGTGCGCGACCGTGCTTTAGGGCGCGAGTTCGAACCAGAAGTCCAGCACGTCGCCGGTGCGGTGTTCTGCAAAGCGGGTGATCACCGGCGTTCCGACTGCGAGCCGGGCGGCCGCTGCCGCGGCGTCGTGCAGGTCCAGCCCCCGGAAGAAACCGCCGATCGCGGTATCGGCGCCCTTGAGCAGCACATAGCCAAAGGCGTAGGGTGGGTCGGGCAGGTTGTTGAAGGCCTCGTAGACGATCGTGAAGCATTCGATGCTGCCCTCGGGGCCCACCGCAACCCATTCCCGGGTGGCTTCCAGCGTTTCGTCCGAGAAGGCGCGCGGCGGCACCAGCACACGGCCCGACTTGGGGTCGCGCCGGCCGTAAATCTGCTGGTGGTCGCGGATCTGCGCGAAGAACCAGCTGGCGGTTTCACCGAGCGCGTGCTGGTAGGTGATGTTCCATTTCTCGATGCGCGTCATGAGCTCCATGTCGATTTCCCCTTGTGTGCTAGCTGGTTCATGCTTCGACGACCATGGCGCCGAAGAATTGGTGGTCGCCGCCGTTGCCGCTGGCGATGGCGCGTTGGGCGCCCTTGACCTGGTGGGCCCCGGCGCGGCCCCAGACCTGCAGCGCGGCCTCGGCGACCCGGACCATCGCCGTGACGGCGATCGCGTTGGCGCACAGTACGCCGCCCGAGGGATTCACCGGGTTGCGGCCGCCGATCTGAAAGCAGCCTTCTTCGCGCAGCATGCGCGGCGACTGCCCCAGCGGCGCCAACCCGGCCGCTTCAATGGCGTGGAACTCGGTATTGCTGAACGGCGAATACAGCTCGGCGGTATCGATCTGCCGCACCGGGTCGGTGACGCCGGCCATTTTGTAGGCGCGCGAGCAGGCCTCGCCAAGCGCCTGTGCATCGGCGTGGTCGGCACTGTAGCCAATGCCCATCCGGTCGCCGATGTAATAGCTCTCGGAACTGTGGCCGACCCCGGTGATCCAGACCGCCTCCAAGCCGTTGCGCCGTATGTAATCCTCCGACGCCAGCACCATCGCACAGCCGCCGCTCGACTGCGGGCAGGCGTCGAACAGCTTGATCGGCCAGGCGATCATGCGTGAATGCATCACCTCGTCGATGCTGGTCGGCGCGCGCAGATGGGCGTTCGGGTTGAGCGCGGCGTGCGCGCGGTTCTTCACGACGATGCGCGCCATATCCTCCTGCGTCATGCCGTACTTGTGCATATAGCGGATCGCCGACATCGCGAGCATGGTGATGGTACCTAGCGGCAGCGACCGCTCGTAGGTCGGATCCCAGATCTTGTTCAGGATCGTCTGCGAGTCGCCGCATTCGCCGACCTTGTCGGCACCGGCCACCAGTACCAGCTCGCAGGCGCCTGCCGCGATATGCGAGTGTGCGGCAGCGAGCGACGATATGCCGGTCGATCCGCCAGTGTTGATGCGCATGAAACGCTTGTTGCGCGCGCCAACGGCGTCCACCCCCAGTCGCTCGGCGTTGCCGATGCCCAGCAACGCGTCGGGCGCCAGCGAGTAGACCACCGCCTCGATCTCGTCCAGGCTGCGGCCGCTGTCTCCCATCGCCAGCGTGACCGCTTCGCGCACCAGTTCGGGGTAATTGGCGTCGCTGCGCCGGGCCTTGAATTGGGATTGACCGATCCCGATGATCCCAACGCGGGGCGCCTTCATTGCGTCGTCTCCCTGGAATGCTGGCCGAATACCACGACCGTGTTGTATTGCATGGCAAAGCCGCTGGCACCGTGCGCGACTGCGGTCTTTACCCCCGGCAACTGGTGCGCGCCGGCGCAGCCGCGGGTCTGATTGGCGGCCTCTGCGATGCGCATCAGGCCGGTGCAAAAGACCGGGTTGAAGGACAGCGCTCCGCCCGACAGATTGGTCGGCGTTGGGCCGTCGCGTCCGAAGGCGTCGCGCTGTGCGGCGTCGACCCATTGCGCGCGCGGGCACAGCCCCAAGCCCTCGAGCGCCACCAGCTCCTGGTAGGGGGTGGCGTCCGCCACTTCGGCCAGATCGAATTTCGGCGCCTGCGCGTCGACGCCCGCCTCCTGGTACGCCTGCGCCGCTGCGGCTTGCAGCGATGGCAGGCGCGACAGGTCGCGGTCGCCCAGGTAGGCGGTCTCGGTGGCCCAGCCCAGTCCATGGACCCAGGCCGTCTTGCAGTTGCCACGCCCGGAGATCCATTCGTCGCTGGCCAGTACCAGCGCCACCGCCGCGAAGGCCGGCTGCGACACCATCGCGTCGGTGATCGGCCAGCGCAGCATCTTGCCACCGGCGATCAGTACCGCTTCGCGCGGCGCGGGCGCGTACTCCGGATAGGCCAGTGCGCCATGGCGGCGGTTGGTGACGGTGACTTGCACCGCTGCCGCGCGCAGACCCGGCACCTTGGCTTCCAGCGCGTTGGCTTGCAACGCGTGCGACGACAGGTCGTCGAGCGGCAGCGCCCGGTGGTAATAGGGGTCGTTGGACAGCCGCTGCGTTTCGCTGATCGAGTCGACCTCCAGCGGGCTCCACGAAACGACCAATTGGGTGCGATACATGCCCGAGCGCACCCGCAGCGAAGCCAGTACAAAGGCGTGCTCCGAGCCCGATGGCGTCGACAGGATGTCGCGTCCCACGCCGCCGACCGAACCCGACGCTGCCATGATCGAGATCGCGCGGCCGTCGAGCTGGTCGTTGGCGGCGACGACAATGCCGTCGATGTCGTCGATGCCGATGCCGGCGTCGTGCAGCGCATGCTTGGTCACCGCGTGCAGCGCCTCTTCCAGTGACATCCGTCCGGGGTCGCGTGGCGCGAAGACTGCGCTGCCGATCACACCCACTTCGGTTCTGCTTCCCATGTCTGGCCTTTCTTGCCGGAACGGCGGAGCCGTACCGTATTTCGAATATTCGAATATATATCCGTTTTTTCGAAAATTATAACATGCAGGCCAGGGCGACTCACAGTCCGCAGCCACCTCCGCCGAAACGCTGCGCCGCCATCATCTGCTGTTCAGTATCAGAGTTATACTAACCGGTATTTCCTCATTCCAGCGAAACAAACGCTTTCATGGCCACTCCCCCCCTGTCCGGCGTTCGCATCCTCAGCCTGGCCGAGCAGTATCCGGGTCCCTACGCGACGATGCTGCTGGCCGACCTTGGCGCCGATGTGGTGATGGTGGAGCGCCCGGCAGGTGGCGACCCCTCGCGGCGTTTCCCGGGCCTGTTCGCGTCCTTCAACCGCAACAAGCGCTCGGTGGCGCTGGACTTGAAGAGCGACGCCGGTCGTGACGCCTTTTTGCGCCTGGTCGACGGCGCCGACGTGGTGCTCGAGGGTTACCGGCCCGGGGTGATGGCGCGCCTGGGCATCGGCGCCGAGCTGCTTTGCGCACGCAAACCGGGCCTGATTTTTGTATCGATATCGTCCTTTGGCCAGAGCGGGCCGAGGGCCGGCGTCGCTGGCCACGACCTCAGCGTGCAGGCCGCTGCCGGCATGATCGACGTTGCGCCGGGCGCCGAGGCGGACTTCGCGCTGCCCATGCTGCCGCTGGGCGATATCGCGTCGGCCATGTTCGCCGCGCTGGGCGTGGTCAGCGCGCTGTTTGCGCGTGGCAGGACCGGCGCCGGTGCCCAGATCGATGTCTCGATGCTGGACGCCCTGGCGAGCTGGATGACGCCCTTTCTGGTCCCTCCCGCCAACGGCTGGCCGACGCGCGAACTGCCGCCGCCCGATCCCGGCTACGGAGTCTTCGCCACCGCCTGCGGGCGCCAGATCACGCTGAGCATCGCCGGAGAAGACGCGATGTGGAGCCAGTTGTGCGATCTGATCGGATTGTCCGAGTACGCCGCGCTGCGCGAGGTCGAGCGGTGTGCCCGCAGCAAGGAGATAGGTCCGCATGTGCGTGCTGCCGTGGCGCGCTGCGATTACGACACGCTGTACCGCGAACTCGAGTCGCGCGCCATCGCCTTTGGTCCGGTGGTGGCGCTGGACCAGGTACTGGCCGATCCCCAGCTGCAATCACGTGCTATGGCGGTGGGCTTCGCGTCGGCGACCGGCGAGCATACGTTTGTGCGCCAGCCGCTGTTGATCGATGCAATGCCCTCGGCCATCGCGCGCGGTGTTCCGCAGTTGGGCCAGCACAATGCCGAACTGCTCGGCCCTGCGCCGCTTGCAGTCGTCTAGGCGCTGCGCGAGCGGCGCCGACGCGGTTTGGCCTGGACCATGGCCATCACCAGTACCGCGATCTGGTCGGCGGTCTGCGCCGGCGTCAGGCGTCCGGTGGGGCGGTACCAGACATAGGACCAGCTGACGATTCCGCCGATGGCCAGCGCCGTCAGTTGGACATCGGCGACGATGAATTCCTCGCGCTCGACGCCCTCGCTGAGCAGCGCACAAAATTTGCGGTCGAACTCGCGTCGCATCGCGTTGATCGAATCGCGGCCAGACGCTGACAAATGCTTTTCTTCGCGGGTGTAGATCGCGATTGGTCCCTGGTTTTCCAGCACCGCGAGCATGAACTCGCGCGCCAGCGCCTGCAGCCGGTCGGTGGCCGAGCCGCCCGAGGCGACGACCCGGTTGAGCACTTCCAGCGACGAGCGGATGCCGCGCGCGCAGATTTCGTCGAGCAGTTCGTTCTTGGACTTGAAGTGGGAATAGATGAAGGGCTTGGTCACCTTCATCTGGTCGGCTACCGCTTCCAGGGTCGTGTTCCCCAGGCCATTGCGGTGAAATAGCGCAACGGCGGTGGCGACGATGCGTTCGCGCTTGAGCTGTGTGACCGCCTCGCGGATGTCTTGTGGCGGCTCGGGTTCCAGCGCCGCAGCCCGGCGTGCGGCGGTGGCGCCGCGCGGCGGACCTCCGGGCTTGCGCGGCTTGGCGGCGGGTATGACTTTCATACCCGGCAGTATAGATGTGTGGCCCGTGCCGTCCGGCGTAAGCAGCGGCCCACCCGGGGCAAGGCTGCCGTGTCAGGGCATCAGCCGCGGCGCATGATCGCCAGCGCGCTGTATCCCATGTCGCCTAGGTACTGGCCGGCGACCGGGCCGAAAATCATCGACGCGATTTCCAGCACACGAATTCCGTGCAGCGGTCCTTTTTTCATAACACCGCCACTGGCGCGAGCGGGCTGCCGGTGGCGCCGACGATCGGCAACGCGCTGGCGATGAACAGGAACTCTTGGCGGCCGCTGGCGACCAGCGGGTCGAGCATCAAGCCCTCGAGCAGCGGAACGCCATAGTCGCGGATCAGGCACTGGTGGACCGGAAAAACGGTTCCGCTGGCAAAGGGCAGCACCTCGATGGCAAAGTTGTCGGCGCCGATGATCGCGACCTCGCGGGCGGCCAGCCACAGCGCCGCCGCCAGGTCGATTCCGGCTTCGACGTCGAAGGATGGGTTCTTGACGCCGCGCTGCGCCTCCAGCCAGCCGGTACGCAGCAGCACCGCATCGCCGCGCCCGGGCTGCAAGCCGGCGGCATCGGCGGCGGCCTGCAGGTCGGCCGCGCTGACCACCTCGCCGGGCGCCAGCAACCGACCCTTGAGCCGTACCAGATCGAGCAGCACGCCACGGGTGACGATCGGCGGCATTTTCTCGATGCCCAGGCGCTCGGCGCCGCGCGCGCTGCGGATGCCGTCGCCGGGATAGCCGTTGTACAACTTGTCGTCGTACCAGGCGTGGCACAGCGCGTCGACATGGGTGCCGATATGCAGCGGCATCACGACCGTGTCTTCGGCGAACTGAAAGCCGCCTGGGCGCCCGCTGCCGGCCGCGTAGTCGCCTCCGTCGCGTCCCATGAAATGCTGCAGGCCGCAACGGTGGGCTGGCACTGGCGTCTTGCTCGACAGCAGTTGCGCCAGCCGCAGCACCTCGCCGCTGCGCACCAGCGCGGTCGCGCGGCGCACCTCGTCGGGGCCGATGAAGTTCAGCGCGCCGCGCTCGTCGTCGGCACCCCAGCGGCCCCAGCGGTTGTCGTTGAGGGTGGGCGCGGTGTCGGTCTTGTGGTTCATCCCAGATACCCCAGTCGGCGCGACAGGCTGCGCGCTGCATCCCGCAGCTTGGCCACCGCCGGGTCGTATTCGTTGAAATCCTGCGCGTCGCCCATCATGGTCAGCGCCAGCACGATGGCACCGGCGGCGTCGAATACCGGTGTGCTGACGGCGTTGATGCCCACCTCGTTGACGTCGACGATGACGGCGTTGTAGATCGACGCCAGCCGCTGCGCGCGCACCGTCGCGAGGTGGGCATCCACCGCCTCGCGGGTCCGAAACGGCGCCTCGGCGATATGCTGCTGCGCGGCTATTTCGGCGTCGAGGTAGCGCGCCGTCAGTGGCGGCGACGAGAAGGCGGCGAACACCTTGCCGGTTGACGAGCCCAGCAGCGGCAGCACCATGCCACAGCGCAGGCGCACCTCGAGCGCTTTGCGCGCCTCGATCCACCAGATCAGCGTCGGGCCCATGTTGCCCCAGACGCCCAGGCCCACCGTCTTGTCGGTTTCGCGGCTGAGGTCGTCCAGGCAGGGGCGCGACAGATGCACCGCGTTGAGCGTCGCGACGTTGCCCGAGCCGATGTCGGCGTTGGCGCGGTTGTCATAAGGGTGGACGACCATGTATTTGCCAGCGCCGAAAGCCAGCGGCTTGCGTGCGCTGCCGACGATGCGCTCGACCCGGCCCAGAAACAGCAGGTGGTCGCCGCCGGGGTAGGTCGCCTCGGTGCGACATTCCAGATGCGCCGAGCAGCCGTCGATCAGGGGAACGCCGTCGATCCCGGGCGTGACGGCGATTCCGGCGAAGCGGTCAGGCCCGCTTCGGGCAAAGCGGTTGGAAATGTCGACCTGGTCCTCGGACAGGATGTTCACCACAAAGCGCCGGGCCCGGCTGTACGCCGGGAAACTGCTGGCGTTGACGCGCAGGCTCCAGACGATCAGTGGCGGGTCGAGCGATACCGAGTTGAAGGAGTTGGCCGTCATGCCGATGGCCGCCCCCTTGTCGTCAAGCGTGGTGATCACCGTGACACCGGTAACGAAGGCGCCCAGGCAGCGTCGCAGTTCGCCGGGGTCGATGACCGCTGCCGGAGCGGTCGCTGCGTGGGTTATGTGCATATGCTTTTCAGGCCAGTATGCTGACCCGGCCGCCGTTGGTTAAGTCAAACAGCAGGGGGCGCACTGTGTCCATCTTGCCGAGCGGGTACCACTTGTCGTCTTCGGCCATGACGTCGGGCTGAAACATTTCGGGCCTGGTGAACGGGGAGGGGGAGGCTGCGATCGTGACCATAAGACTCCTGAGGGCGGCGACGGAACTTGCATCAAACCGATTTTACTTGTAAGCTTTTGTTAGTTCCGATGAGTAATTTTTATATACTATCAAGTATATCAGGCCTGGATCCGGACTTGGCATGAAAAATTAGGGAGACCCTGAGTGAGGACCATCACCAGCATAGAGGATCTGCGCCTGTTGGCGCGCCGGCGGGTGCCGCGCATGTTCTACGAATACGTCGATTCCGGCTCCTGGACCGAGTCGACCTACCGCGCTAACGAGCGCGACTTCCAATCCATCGGCCTGCGTCAGCGGGTCGCGGTCAACATCGAGCACCGCTGTCTGCGCACGCAGATGCTCGGCCAGGACGTGGCCATGCCGGTGGCGCTGGCGCCGACCGGCCTGACCGGCATGCAGCACGCCGACGGGGAAATGCACGCGGCGCGCGCCGCCCAGCGCTTTGGCGTCCCGTTCACGCTGTCGACGATGAGTATCTGCTCGATCGAGGATGTCGCGCAGGCCACCGCAGGGCACCCGTTTTGGTTTCAGCTCTATGTGATGAAGGACCGCGGCTTCATCGTCGAGTTGCTCGCGCGCGCGAAAGCCGCCGGCTGCTCGGCGCTGGTGCTGACGCTGGACGCACAGATCCTCGGCCAGCGCCACCGCGACATCAAGAACGGGCTGAGCGCGCCGCCCCGGCTGACCTTGGCCAATCTGATCGACATGGTGAGCCGGCCGCGCTGGGCGCTGGGCATGTTGCGCACGCGCCGGCGCAACTTTGGCAACATCGTCGGCCATGCCAAGGGCGTCGACTCCATCGCGGGGATGTCCGACTGGGCGACGCGCCAGTACAACGCTGCGCTCGACTGGCGCGACGTTGCCTGGATCAGGACGATATGGGGTGGTAAGCTGGTACTCAAAGGCATCACCGACGTCGAGGACGCCAGGCTTGCGCTCGGCAGCGGCGCCGACGCGTTGATCGTCTCCAACCATGGCGGGCGCCAGCTCGACGGCGCCGATTCTTCCATCCGCGCCCTGCGCCGTATCGCGCAGGCTGTGGGCGGACAGATCGAACTGCACATGGACGGCGGAATTCGCAGCGGGCAGGATGTCTTCAAGGCGCGCGCCCTCGGTGCACGTGGCGTCTACATCGGGCGCGCCTTTCTCTACGGGTTGGGCGCGATGGGCGAGGAGGGCGTCATCCGGGCGCTCGAGATCATCCGCCGCGAACTCGACCTGACGATGGCCTTTTGCGGACGCAATCACATCGACACGGTCGACGCGTCGATTCTGGTGCCGGGAACATTTTGAAGGCGCGTCGACCGCACCGCACCGCAACGCCGGCCGCCCCTGTTTTACTGATTGGTAATTTATAAATACTTTGTAGAATAATGAAATACTTGGTCGCGGTGCGCTTGGCCGACGCGCCAGCGTAGCGAAAATGGCAGACCCAGGAGGCATTGCATGGTGAAGCAGACGGATTTGGCGACGGCGGCGCAAGCTGCGTCCGGTGGCACGCCACGCGACGCGGTGGTCGTCGGCGCCGGTTTCGCCGGTCTGTACATGCTGCACCGGCTGCGCCAGGCGGGTATGCATGCGTGCGCCTTCGAGCGCGGCGACGATGTCGGCGGCGTCTGGTACTGGAACCGCTATCCTGGCGCGCGCTGCGACGTCGAAAGCATGCAGTACTCCTACTCCTTTTCCGACGAGTTGCAGCAGCAGTGGCGCTGGCGCGAGCGTTTCGCCGGCCAGCCCGAGTTGCTCGACTATGCGCGCCATGTCGCCGAGCGCTTCGATCTGCGCCGGGACATCCGATTTGGCACCGCTGTGACGGCAGCGCATTACGACGAAGCCAGCGCGCTGTGGGAGGTCTGCACCGACCGCGGAGAACGGCTGCGTGCGCGTTTTTGCATCATGGCCACCGGCTGCCTGTCGGCCTCGCGCATGCCCGCTATCGAGGGCATCGCCGATTACCAGGGAAAGCATTACCACACCGGTCGATGGCCGCACGAAGGCGTCGACTTCAGCGGGCAACGCGTGGGCGTCATTGGTACCGGTTCCTCGGGTATCCAGGCGATCCCGATGCTCGCGCAGCAGGCGCAACAGCTGTTGGTGTTTCAAAGGACGGCGAACTTCAGCGTGCCGGCGCGCAACGCGCCGATGGACGACACCTATGAGCGTTCCTGGAAGGAGCATTACCCCGCGCTGCGCGAGCGTGCGCGGGTCGACACCACGTCCGGGACGATCTACGAGAAGAGCGATCGCAAGGCGGTCGAAGCGCCGGCGCACGAGCGCCAGCATGAATTCGAGCGGCGCTGGGAAAAGGGCGGCGTGAACTTCATGCACGCCTTCAACGACCTGATGGTCGACGCGCGGTCCAATGAGACAGCGGCCGATTTTGTGCGCGCGCAGATACGCACCATCGTGCGCGATCCGACGGTCGCCGAGCTGTTGGCACCCAAGGACCATCCGATCGGGACCAAGCGCATCTGTGTGGACTCTGATTATTTCGAGACCTACAACCGCGACAACGTCCGCCTGGTCGACCTGCGCGCCGAACCGATCGAGCGCATCACCGCCACCGGCCTGCAGACCGGTGGCTCGCATTACCCGCTCGACGCCATCGTCTTCGCCACCGGCTACGACGCGATGACCGGGGCGCTGCTCGGTATTGACATCCGCGGCCGATCGGGAGCGCGGCTGTCCGAGCGCTGGGCCGGCGGTCCGCGAAGCTATCTCGGCCTGATGACGGCGGGTTTCCCCAACCTGTTTACCATCACCGGGCCGGGCAGCCCGTCGGTGCTGTCGAACATGATCTTCGCGATCGAGCAGCATGTCGAGTGGATCACCGACTGCATGGTCTGGATGCGTGCCAAAGGCCACGACAGCATCGAGGCCGAGGTGGCGGCGCAGGACGAATGGGTAGAGCATGTCAACCAGGTGGCCGACGCCACCTTGTTCAAGCAGGCGAATTCCTGGTACCTGGGCGCCAACGTTCCGGGCAAGGCGCGGGTTTTTATGCCTTACGCTGGCGGCGTCGTCGCCTACCGGCAGAAGTGCGATGCGGTCGCTGCCAGCGCGTATCCGGGTTTCCGTTTCGCCCGGGTGCCAGCGCAGCCTGTCGGCGCGGCGAACACCAAGACCTTGGACCTCTAATTTTTTGCGATGGAGTGGGCATGAACAACAGCAGCTATGCGGAGTCATTCGGACTGGCGGGACGGGTGTGCGTCGTCACCGGGGCCGGCAGCGGAATTGGGCGCGCGATCGCGCTTACGCTGGCGCAGGCGGGCGGGCGCGTCGCGGTCTTGGACCGCAACGACGCGGGCAGCGCTGAGACGCTGGCGCAGATCAAGGGTCTGGGCGCCGAAGCGGCTGCCTTTCACTGCGACACCTCCGACGAAGCGAGCGTCGCGTCCGCCGCGCAGGCCAGCGCATCGGCGCTGGGTAACTGCGAGGTGCTGGTCAACAATGCCGGCGTGCTGCGTCCGGGTCCGCTGGAGACGCTGTCGCTGCAGGAATGGAACCAGGTGCTGGCCGTGAACCTCAGCGGCTACTTCATTTGTGCGCAGGCTTTCGCGCGCCAGATGCGGCTGCAGGGACGCGGGGCGCTGGTCCACATCGCTTCGGTTGCCGCCGACCACGCGACCGCATTCGGTGGCGCCTACAGCGTTGCCAAGGCCGGCATCACGATGCTGTCGCGCCAGCTCGCGGTGGAGTGGGGCACGCAGGGAATCCGCAGCAACGTGGTGCATCCGGGCCTGATCCTGACGCCGATGTCGCAGGCCTTCTACGACCAGCCCGGAACCACCGAAAGGCGCAGCCAGGCGGTGCCCGTCGGGCGTATCGGGCGCCCCGAGGATGTGGCGCAGGCGGTTCTCTTTCTGGCAAGCGAGCGCAGCGCGTATATCACCGGGCAGGAGATCGCCGTCGATGGTGGTTTCACCCGCATGCTGATGGGACTGATACCCCGCGTGGGCTACGAGCGCAGCGCGGACTAGGCGATGTCGGTTCAACGCAGCGCCGCCGTTGTCGGAGCCGGAGCCGCAGGGCTTTGCGCCGCCAAGCATCTGATGGCCAAGGGCATGGATGTGGTGGTGTTCGAAATCGGTACCCGCCTGGGCGGACTGTGGGTCTATGAAAACGACAACGGTCTGAGCCCCACCTACCAGTCGCTGCATGTGAACTCGGAGAACCGGGTGACGGCTTACCAGGATTTTCCGTTTCCCGACTCGGCGCCGATCTACCCCGACCATGTACAGATGGCGCAGTACCTGGAAGATTACGCGACCCGCTTTGGCATCCGCGACAGGATCCGCTTCCAGTCCCGGGTGGCTTCGGTCGAGCAGGACAAGGCTGCCGGCTGGCTGCTCACCCTGGCCGATGGAAGCCGCCACCGCTTCGACGCGGTGGTCGTCGCATCGGGTCATCAGGGGGTACCGAGGCATCCGCCGTTCGCCGACGACTTCAAGGGCGAATACCTGCACTCGCACAGCTACCGGGTGCCCGATCCCTTCAGGGGCAAACGGGTGCTGGTCATCGGTGCGGGCAACAGTGCCTGCGACATCGCCTCGGATATCTGCACCGTCACCGCGGCGACGACCATGTCGGCGCGCTCGCCGGTGCTGCTGATGCCGCGCATGTTCCTGGGCGTTCCGACCTCGCGGGTGCTGGGAAAACTGGAGAAGCCATGGATGCCGTGGGCGATACGCCGGCGTATCCGCGAACTCATCGCGCGCATGGCGCACGGACGCATGGAGCAATGGGGCTTTGTGACTCCCAAGACCCGCACGCATCCGGCGGGCCACCATCTGTTGATCGGGCACTTCATCTGGAACCGTATCAAGGCCCGTCCGGGTATCGCGTCGGTCAGCGGCGACACGGTCGCCTTCGTTGACGGAAGCTTCGAGCGCTTCGACACGATGATCGCCGCCACCGGTTACCAGGTGCACCTTCCCTTCCTGAGCCAGACGCTGTCGCCGCTGCGCGAGCCCTGGCTCGAGCTGTTTCACCAGGTGGTGCGCCCGGGCGCGCCGGGGCTGTATTTCGTCGGATTCTTCAATGTCAGCGGCGGCGGCAATATTCGCATGATGGACGACCAGTCGCAGTGGGTTGCCGCACTGGAGGCGGGTGAAGTCGGGCTTCCCGACGCGCAGCGGATGCGCCGCAGCATCTTGAGCGAGCGCGAAGCGATCGTCCGGCTCTACCCCGACAGCCCACGCTACGCGCTGGAGCTCGATCCACGCGTATACCGCGCTACGCTGGCGGCCGAAATGCGCGAGGGCGCGCGGCGCGCTGCAGGCCGCAAGCCGCACGCTGCGCAAGCCTAGTCGCCGGCTTTCGAGCCGGCTGGGTACCTAGGGTTTCTACCAGCTTGCGATCTAATTGGTCTGACAGTATAATTGACCGATGGTTTCCATTGACCTTCAGCGCGTTCGGGTACCCAAAGCGGCGGATGTGCTGGCAGCGATGCTGCGCGAGAAGATCCTGCAAGGCGGGATCGAGGTCGGAACCGACCTGCCCAACGAGCGCGAACTCGGCGCGCAGGCCGGGCTGTCGCGCGCCTCGGTGCGCGAAGCGCTGCGCATCCTCGAAGGCGAGGGCCTGATCGTCACCCGGGTCGGGCGCAACGGCGGCTCGGCGGTGGTGCGGCCCAGCAGCGAAACCATTGAGCGCTCGGTCGGCATCTTCATACGCGGCCAGGGCATCCGCCTCGAGGCGGTGCTGGAAGCCCGCGCTGCGATGGAGCCGCCGTCAGCGCGCTTCGCGGCGATGCACCGCAGCGAGACCGATCTGTTGGAGATCGCGAAATGCCAGAGCGCGCTGGAGCAGGCATCGACGGTCGGTGACGTCGACGCCTATGTGCGCGCCAACCGGGACTGGCATGTGCAGGTCGTACGCGCGAGCCACAACGAACTGCTGATCGCGTTCATTGGCGCGGTAGCGCAGTCGGTTTACGTGGCGACCGACCTGGAAGGATTCAATTCGGTGGAAGTGCGCAATGCCGTCATCCGGGCCCATCGCCGGGTGATGGAAGCAATCGCGGCGGGCGACGCGGACGCCGCGTCGCGGCGCATGGGCCGTCATGTCGGCGCCTACGTCAGCGGCGTCAGGAAGACCCAAGAAAAACTGAATCGTAATAGGCCCAAGGAGCACTGATGGCAGGCATTGTTGGTATCGACGTCGGCGGAACTTTCACCGACCTGTATTTTTCGGGAAGCGCCGAGCGCCCGCACCGGATCCTGAAGGTTCCCACGACGCCGCAGGATCCTTCGCTGGGGCTGCTCAACGCGCTCAAGGCCGCCGGGCTCGAGCCCGCCGAGCTCGACGCGATCCTGCACGGAACGACGATCGCCACCAACGCAGTTATCGAACGAAAGGGCGCCAGATGCGCGCTGGTCACCACCAAGGGCTTTCGCGACGTTCTTGAACTCGGCCGGCGTGACCGACCGACCATGTACGGGCTGGAAGGCACGCACGAGCCGCTGGTCGCGCGCGAGCTGCGTTTTGAAGTGGCAGAGCGGCTTGACCACGAGGGCTATGTGCTGCAGCCGCTCGACGTAGCGGGTCTGCGCGCCATCGGCGAGGCGTTGATGCAGCGCGGCGTCGAGTCGGTGGTCATCGCCTTTTTGCACGCCTATGCGAACCCGTCGCACGAGCAGCAGGCGCGCGAGGTGCTGGCGGCCATCAACCCTTCCTGGGAGCTGGTGGTGGCGACCGACGTGGTGCGCGAATACTATGAATTCGAGCGCACCAGTACTGCGGTGGTGCAGGGCTATCTGCAGCCGCTGGTGGCGCGCTATGCAAAGAATCTGGCGCGCCAGCTTAGCGGCTGGGGCTACGAGCGCGATATCGCGATCATGCAGTCCAACGGCGGCGTTGCGCCGCTGCGTCAACTCGGCGCGCGTTCGGCCTACATCGTGCGCTCCGGCCCGGCCGCCGGTGTGATGGCGGCGGCGCGACTCGCAGGGGAAGCCGGGTTCTCGCACATCATCACCGCCGATATGGGCGGCACCAGTTTTGACGTCGCGGTGGTGATCAACGGCGAGCCGAAGGTCGCCGAGATTACCAACCTGGACTTCCGCATTCCGCTGCGCCTGCCGATGATCGACGTCCACACCATCGGCGCGGGCGGTGGCAGCATCGCGCACCTG
>Ga0114970_10000231_pt1 | contig 39687 bp, 39 predicted proteins | sample M_140205_XF_Meta_FD_87030 | JGI IMG/M metagenome (GOLD analysis project Ga0114970, IMG submission 87030) | Freshwater microbial communities from Lake Montjoie, Canada to study carbon cycling - M_140205_XF_MetaG | ecosystem: Environmental > Aquatic > Freshwater > Lake | place: Lake Montjoie... | reverse complement strand
CCATCCTATGAAAACAACATTGATTGGGGCGAAGGTTTCGACGGCGGTCGTTCTTGTGACGACTGCCTTTTTTATGTGTGCATCAGGCTTTGTGGCGAAGGCGGAAGATCTGAACGCGGTGTTTCAGCAAGGTCGCGCGGCCTATTATCGCGGCGACATGGATGCCGCCTACAAACTGCTTTCCCGCGTAGCAGCGGCGAATCCGAAACACGCGGAGACGGCAAATATGCTGGCCTATATTCGGGCGAATCATCAACCGGCGGACAATACGCTCAAAACCCAGTATGACGCCGTGATGCTACCGAAGGTGGAGATGGCGGACGTGACGCTCACGGAAGCCCTCGAAGGTTTGCGCGTATTGTCGAAAAACGCGAGCGGCGGCAAGGTGATGCCGAATGTGATCGTGAAGGGTGAGGAGCTGGGGCTGCGCAAGCTCACCCTGTCACTCTCCAATGTCCCTCTGACGGAGGCGCTAAACTACGTCACGCAACTGGCCGGGGCCAAAGCCACCTACGACAAATATGCGGTGACTCTGAGTGCTCAGGCGGACACGCCCACCTCCACAGCGGCAGCCAAGTAGAATGCGTCTAAACGATTGCCAGTGAATGAGTTGAGCCGATTTTGCGGCTCAACTTAGTCGTTAAAGAAATGGCGACCGGTCTGACCGGCTTCGGTCTTGTTGTCCACTTCCCAATAGACGTCTTCGAAGATCGTTTCCGGCTCGGGATAGGGGCTGGACTTGGCGAATTCGGCCGAGTCTTCCGCTTCCTTTTGCGCCTCCTTGTCGATCTTCTTCAGCTCCTCTTCGGTGGCGACGCCTTCGTTGAGAAGGTTGCGCTTCCACACTTGGATGGGGTCGTGCTCGTTTTGGAATTTCTCGACTTCCTCCTTGGTGCGATATTTGAATTTATTGGCATCAGCTACGGAGTGGCCCTCCCAGCGGTAGGTGGCGATTTCGAGGATGCTTGGCTTCGATTCATTGTGAGCGCGGTCAATGGCTTTGCTCACCCCGGCACGCACAGCATAAACATCTTCGCCACTAAACTGCTCCCACGCCATGCCGTAACCTTCGGCACGCTTGGCGAGGAAACCCTCATAAGCCGAGGAGCGCTGCTGGCTGGTGCCCATCGAGTAACCGTTGTTTTCGATCACGTAGATCACCGGCAAATCCCAGAGTTCGGCAAGATTCAGCGACTCATGGAAGGCACCTTGGTTCACCGCACCGTCACCAAGGAAACAAAGTGCGGCACCTTTGAGGCCACGGTATTTCAAACCGTAGGCGAGGCCAAGGCCTAACGGCGTCTGTCCGGCGACGATGCCGTGACCACCCCAGTAGTTTTTGTCCGGCGCAAAGTAATGCATTGAGCCACCTTTGCCCCGTGAGCAACCAGTCGCTTTGCCGAAGAGCTCGGCCATACACTCGTTCATGCCCATGCCCACAGCCAAAGCGTGTGCGTGATCGCGATAGGCGGTGATCACGTGATCGTTCGGTCCCATCACCGAAACCGTGCCGACGGCGACGGATTCTTGGCCGATATAAAGATGCAGGAAACCACCCATGCGCCCAGCTTGATAGTGCTGGAGAGAAACCTGCTCGAAGCGGCGGATACGCACCATCTGGCGGTAAAGACCCACTTTGTCGGCGGCGGTGAGCTTCTGATTGATAGGGTCGCCAGCGTGAGCGGCAGCAGGAGTTTTGGCTTTAGACATGTTCAGGCAGTGTGGGGAAATTCAATCTAGCCAACGTCCCCGAGGACGCAAAGGATTGTTCAATCCCACGAAGCAATCCGCGTTCCACATGGAACAATGATTGACGTATGCTATTCTCGCGCCCGCATGTCTGAGTCGCTCTACACCTTCCCCACCCACTACGATGTTATTGTTTGTGGCGCCGGTCACGCCGGTGTTGAAGCCGCCATGGCCGCCGCTCGTCTAGGCTGCCGCACGGCCATCCTCACCCAGAATCTGGACACCATTTCCCAGATGTCCTGCAACCCCGCCATCGGTGGTCTGGCGAAAGGGCATGTCGTGCGAGAGATCGACGCCCTCGGCGGTGTCATGGGCCGGAACACCGACGCCACCGGCATCCAGTTTCGCCTCTTGAATGCCCGCAAAGGCCCCAGCGTTCAGGCCCCACGCGCCCAGTGCGACAAGAAAGCCTACCAGTTCCGCATGAAGTGGCTGATCGAAAATCAGCTGAACCTCGACCTCCATCAAGGCAACGCGGCTGAGATCCTTGTCGAAAACGACGCCATCACCGGCATCCGCACCTCCCTCGGCATGATCTATCGGGCCAAGGCGGTGGTCATTTCCTCCGGCACTTTCATGCGCGGACTCCTCCATGTGGGCCAGCAGAACCAAGCTGGTGGTCGCATGGGCGATAGCATCTCCACCCTCTCCGACAGCCTTCGACACCTCGGCTTCGATGTCCAGCGCTTCAAAACTGGCACCCCCTGCCGCTTGAATAGCCGCAGCATCGACTTCTCAAAGTGTGAAATCCAACCCGGAGACACGCCAGCTCCGCGCTTCAGCTTCCTGTCGGGAGTGCTTCCCGAGGACGAATCCGAAGACCTCTCCTCTTCCCTAAGTCTCCCCGTCTACCCCTCTTCACCCCTCCCCGCCACCGGTCCGAACCAGTTCACCCTCAATTCCTGGTCCCCTGTAACGTTCCACGTGGAACAAATTCCCTGCTGGATCACATACACCACCCCCCAAACCCACGACATCATCCGGGCCAATATCCACAAGTCGGCCATGTATTCGGGCAAAATCGAGGGGGTCGGACCGCGCTACTGCCCCTCCGTGGAGGACAAGGTGGTGCGCTTTGCGGAGAAGGAACGGCACCAGATCTTCCTCGAACCCGAGGGCCGCCACACCCGCGAATTCTACGTCAACGGCGTCTCCACCTCCCTGCCCTTCGAGGTCCAGTATGACTTCATCCGCTCCATCCCAGGCCTCGAGAACGCTGAGATCGTCCGCCCCGGCTACGCCGTGGAGTACGACTACTGCCCGCCCACCCAGCTTCATGCCACGCTGGAAACGAAGCGTATTGCTGGCCTCTACTTCGCCGGGCAGATCAATGGCACCTCCGGCTATGAGGAAGCCGCCGGCCAGGGCCTCATCGCCGGGGCCAATGCCGCCCTCAAAGCCCAGGGCCGACCCCCTTTCCTGCTCCAGCGCAGCCAGGCCTACCTCGCCGTCATGATCGACGACCTCGTCACCAAAGGCACCACCGAGCCCTACCGCCTCTTCACCTCCCGCGCCGAATACCGCCTCCTCCTCCGCCAGGACAACTGCGACCTCCGCCTCACCCCACTCGCCGCCTCCATCGGCCTCGCCTCCCCCTTCCGCGTCCGGCACACCGAGGAAAAAATCGCCCAGCTCGCCGCCGCCCGCCTCCTCATTCAGGAAGCACGCCTCGACGGCATCACGCTAGAAAAATGGCTGCGCCGACCCGAAAACACTCCCGCTGCTCTGCCCGCCGAGATCCAATCCCAGTTCACCCCCGAGGTTTGGTCCCTGCTCGAAAACGACGTCAAATACGCCGGCTACATCACCCGACAGGAGGACACCGTCGCCAAAACCTCCCGCATGGAGGAAAAAACGATCCCCGGCGACTTCGACTACCACGCCATCCCTGGCCTCAAAACCGAGGCCAAGCACCGCCTCACCGCTCTCCGCCCCGCCACTCTCGGCCAAGCTGCCCGAGCCCAAGGCGTGAACCCAGCGGATATTGCTTTGCTGGCAGTGATGCTGAAACGGAGTTAAATTCGGAAAATGAATCACGATACAGAAAAGCCAATTCCAGATACACTCTTCAAATACTGTGATGCTGGTGCCATAGCAGCGCTTGATGGTGAGCAAGCGCAGTTGATGTTCTCCAAGCCAGCGGACCTCAATGATCCTTTTGAATTCTTGCCTGGTTTGGAGTCGTTGTTTAGTCCGGAGCTGAGACAAGTTTTGAGGCTTGGGTTTGAATCAATAGGGCTGCTTCAGGACACTGGGGCACCGAGTTTCTTGGTTTCTGAATTGGCGAACGATTGGAAAAGATATGTTTCACTTCATTGGTTTGTGACGAGTTTCAGTAATGCAGATCACAACGTGCGGATGTGGGCTCAATACGGGGGCAATCATGCCGGTATCAAACTCACGTTGAACTTAGCTCAAGATCCACTTTTGAATGAAAAGTCGAAGATGGGGTGGGTGGATTACAGCAATCCGGGTCGTGTTGACATCTTCAAGATGAGAGGGGAGCCAGCTATGGCCGAGGCATTAAAGCAAGTCGCCACGCAGAAGGGAAAGGATTGGGAGCATGAGGAGGAAATCCGTTGGTTTTATCGTGATGAAAGCACACATGATCGTGTTTCAAAACGTCTGCTTAACGGGAAAATGAAGGCCTTCTTTTCGGTCCCTCATAGATGTATTCAGCGAGTTTCGGTGGGCTACCGGAGTGATGCATCCCTGCTCAACTCGGTTCTTGAAATCCGGAAGAAGTATCAAGCCCCTTGGCAAGTGGCTAAGGCTAAACTTAGCCTCAATTCTTACCAGTTCGAAGACGAGTTGGTGCCAGTATGAGTTCATCTTGAGTTTCTCAAGCGACTTCCAGCAACCCTCCGCATTCTCGGAGCCACCTCCCAAACGCTTCCCCAGCGCCCCCGTCTTTTCGGAAGCCTCGTCGAGACGATTTCCCATGGCCTCCGAAAGTTCGGAAGCCACTTCCAAACGCTTCCCTGGCCATTCCGGCTTTGCGGAGTGCCTTTCGGAACCTTAGGACGTGGCTTCCGGCTTTGCCGCTGCCGTGGGGAAACCTTTTCTTGCCTGCTCCGGAGATGCGGAGGCCTCGAATGAGTCGTTTCCCGTTGATTGCGGATACTCTAAGCAGTTTCCGTGCCAATGGCAGGTGAAATAACTTGGAAGTCGCACTTTTCTGGATTGATCCGCCGCGGCGATTTCCGGTAAAATGCCACTGAAACTTCAACCAAGCATCAAGAACGTCATGGCACGCTGGGGCTACGCTTTTTTTGACTCAGGTGTCCGCTATGACGCTCCGGATGCGCATCCTACGCATATGAGAGACCTCGCTTCCTTCTTCGTGAACCCGTTCGATGACCGCGAAATCAGCATCGACGAACTCCTCGCCTTCAGCACCGATCATCTGCAACGCATGATCGCCAACAACGGCGGCGGCGAGCTTTCCGCCCGCATCACCGCCACCACCAGCTCCCTCGACCTGCTGGGTGACCATGTGACGGATGACCAGGGCAAACTGGGCCTGCGCAAAGCCCGCAAGCAGGCGAAGGACAACTTCCGCGAGTCCCTGCCCCTAGCGGTGTCCAAGATCATGTCCGCCGTAGCTTACTACTACGGCCCCGATGCGCCGCAGATCACCGAATGCGTACCGCAGGGCCGCAGCATCTTCAGCTCCTGCCGCGATGACAAAGTGGAAACGCACCTGCAAACCCTCGTCACCGCGCTGACCAGTTACCAAGGCTCCATCGAAGACGAAGTCATCACCGATGCCACCAATCTGAAGAACGCCTGGGTCGCCGTCTATAACGCCAGCGAGACCTCCACCGGCGCGAAGACCACGACCGAGCAAGGAAAGAAACTGGCCCGCGAAAATCTGCAGCTCATGCTCTTCCTCAATCTCGTGAAGCTCATGGAGATGTTCGCCCGCCAGCCCGAGAAGCTGCCCCTCTACATGAATCAAAGCCTGCTGGAGAATCCCTCGTCACCTCCACCATCCGCACCCCCTGCCCCGCCGCCGCCCGGCCCGTAAGCATGTCGGTTGATTCGAGACGTTGAGCCAAGAATCTACGCTCGCTTTTCTAATGGGAATTCCCGCAAGGATCGGTCATTCTCCGGCGACAACCAAAATGCAAATCGCTTTCCACATCACTCTTGGAACCGCAAGTCCTGCACAATGAAAAAACAAAACAGAATGCTCACCGTAGGTTTGGTCGGTCTCAGTATCCACCTAGCCCTAAATCTCCTCGGGATCTTTGTATTCCACAAGGCAGCAGCGGTCTTTTTCTCCGAGCAGTGGTGGACTTCGTGGTTTCCTTCGATGCTCGTTTGGGTCGTCTTTATCATCACCGGTCTCGGCCTCCGCCTTCGCTCCAAACCATGCGCGAGCAACAAAGCCGCCTAAGCTTGGGGTCGTTCGGCGACTCGCGCAATCCCATGAAACCAACACCGATCTTCATCTCATTCATAGTCCTTGCGTTCCAATCTGCCCCTGCCGCTGACGAGCAGAGGTTTTTTGCGGCGCGTGGCGAGTATCGGCTCTCTGCCACGACTACTCTGATGGTTTCCGAGCAGGAGCAGACACCGCACTACACCCTCAAGAGCGCCGTTCAGCAGGCAAACACGGCAACGACGGTTTCCCACGGCGGAGAGCTGATGGGCACCAAGCCCGGAGAGCCTTTCCTTATCTATTGGGACGCCGATTCTCAGACGCTTTGGTGGGCTACCGCCCGGCATATAGGCTTCTGCGACATTCATCATCCGCGATCCGCCAGAAGCTCGTCCCACAACCGCTACACGCCCTTCCACGACTACGATAAGTTTCCACCAAGGCCAGCGGCATTGATCACCGAGATGGAACGCACTTTGCCAATGCAACCATGACACTCAACCATGCATTGCAGCGCCCACGCAGCATGAAAACGAAACACCTACCAAAGCATCCAAGAATCACATCGTCGGACTTAGCGCGGCTGACACCTGACAAAGCGTCGGCACGCCGATTCGACCAGCTCTTTTCGGCGGCATGTTACTCGGCTGTGCCTGTCTGTTGGTCGGCTATCTTTTGTATCGCGCAGGCACACTTAGTCCCGAGTTCGGCTGTGCGGTCGGCGCTGCTGGCGTGTTGCCGGGTTTGGCTATCGCCTTCATGGCGCACCGCCGGATGCTGCACGCAACGCCACTCTGTGTGCAGAGCGGCCAACCGATGTTTCCCTTTGTGGTCCAGGACCGCGAGCAGGACGATTCCATCGAGATTGCCTACATCGACCAGAGTTCTGGCGCTTATTTTACCAAGTCGTATGTGGCATAAGCACCATCGAACATCACCCCCCAGTCCGTAACAATGTCGGCTGTCGGTCGGACATGGCGGTTGTCATTGGTGACAAAGGCCGCATCTTGCCGAAATGAAAACGAGGACGTTCGAACTCCGTGGATTGCCCGCTGTGCTGACGCTGGGAATGTTGGTGATCGCTGCCATCGGCATCATCGCGCTTCTGCTCACGGTTGGGGCCGTTGTCGCGGTGGCTGGGCTGGCGATTTCTGCCGGCGCGGCGCTGTTCTACGGATTGCGGCGCAAGTTGACGACAGGGAGTAAACCCGCAGCCTGGCTTGAGGCGGAGCCGCCGTCTGCGACTTCATCACTCGAGGTGCGAGAGATCGAGGTGGAAGTCCTGCCGGTGAAGGATCGCTGATAGGCAACTGAGGTTGCGGTGACCGACAGATGATGTCCCTGCGAGCTAACGAGTTTGAGATGGATTCGCTTTGATGCGAAGCACGCGATGGTTGCGCGAGTCGGCGATGTAAATGTCGCCAGTGCGTGGATGGGTGACGACGCCGTGCGGCTCGCCGAGCTGTGCCTGCAAGGCGATGCCTGGAACGCCGCTCTCACCTTTGGTTCCCACACCGGCGAGGGTGATGAGCTTGCGTTCGGAGACGATGAATTTGCGGATGAGATGGTTGCCCGCATCGGCAATGAGGATGTTGTCATCGCGATCGGCCCAGAGGTGCTTGACGCCGTTCAGCGGTGGCGTGGCGCTTGGGTCTTCGAGGGATATGGCTTTGCCATCAGCACTCAGTTTTCTCACGCCACGACCTGTCGCGGTGAAGAGATTGCCTTTGGAATCCACGGCCATGGCACGGCTGCCACCAATGCCAGAGACCGTAGAGATGATGCCTGTCTTCATGTCCACCACACGGATCACCTTACTGAAACCGCCGAGGTAGAGCTTGGAGAAGTCGTGGTTGAAGCACAGGCATGCTAGGCCATCGAGTCCAGCGCTTGTGGCAGGGCCGCCATCGCCGCTGAGTTCCCTGGTGCCATTGCCTGCAAAGGTGGTGACGTGGCCTGTCTTCGTATCCACTCGGCGCACAGCATAGTGGTAGGTGTCAGCGACGAAAAGGTTTCCTTCGTCATCAGCGACGAGGTTGTGTGGCGCGATGAAGCTGGCGTCCTTGGCGGGGCCATTGTCTCCGAGCGATGCACCTTTTGGCTTCGCACCAGTCACCACGGTGAGCACACCGGTCTTCGCATCGACACGCAGCAAACGGTGCGTCTCCTCGCAGATGAATATGTTGTCCTGCGGATCAAAGGCAATGCCAAAGGGTTGCGTCACCTTGCATTCAGTCGCCGGTGCATTCTCCACCGCCGTGCCACCTCCGGCGATGAGTTCAATCTGAGTGAACGAATCATTAGCGACTTTAGCTATGTCAGGCGTGACGACCACCTTACGAAACGCGCCGCAGTCATCGAAGGAACCCAGACCGATCCGACCTTTGCCAAAAGTCTTGTCGGCTGCTTCGAGCACGAGGTGATCCTCAAACCAGACCTTCATGCTGCCTGATGAAGCATCGCGCACCAGTTTGATCTGATGCCAGTGGTTCGGTTGCCAGGGCAAAGTCTTCGCACGGTTGGTCGTGATCGCTTTGCGGTCGGCCTGATTGACCACATGCAGTTGCAGATGCACGCCGTCAGCGGTTTCACCCAGATGAGCGTAATAGAACTCGGACTCGCTGCGACCCCCGAAGGCGATGCAGAGATCGTTGTTGCCTTGGTTGAACACATCCAGCCGCGCCTCACAGGTCAGTGTGAAGCTGTCCCACTCTGCGCCGCCGAACCAAGCTAGGTTGAACGGCCTGCGAACCTTCGGTTTGAAGTGCGATGGCTTCTTCAGCAAGAGCGTCGTCGCCTCACCATCGCCCTGCCATTCCCATGCGGCAGGGTCTTCAAACTGCCAATGATCGCGTTTTTGGAGTAAGTGAATAGAAGTCTCTTCTGCGGATGCCAATGGGCACAGGCAGAGTGCCAAACAAATGCCCAGCAAAGGGAGATAATGCTTCATGGGGTGAATCAAAACTGAATGCGGAGCCTTTCTGCGACTCGCTTCGGACGACGTAGTGCCTCGACCATGCGTGAGGCTTCATCGCTGCCACGCAGGTCCTTGCAGGCTGGGTGCGCTTCGGGGGCGGCGATGATGCCGAGATTGTGCAGGACATGCGCAGTGCTGTGTTTGTAGGCGGAGGCGCTCATGTTGGCATCCAGGCGGAAGACTTGATCCTCCAGCGATTGGAAGGCTTCGAATACTTTATAGACCCGTGTGTCGAAGCGTCCTGTGCCGGTGGGGAACTTCTTCTGGGGCGAGTCGTCATTAAGCCACATGTCCTTCGCTGCGCAGATGAGCGGTGCGCCACTGACAGCGGCTCCGATGAGCAATGGCAGGCCAAGTTTGATCGCTGTGGCGATACCGAAGTCATCGCCACTGTGGGGGGCGAAATCGAGACCGAGATCGCGACACATCGCCGCCCAGTAGAGGAAGTGTGGCTCGTCCAGCGTGCTGATCTTGCCGCCGACGAACTTAGGATGAATGGCAAGCTGATGCAGCAACCATGGCCCAAATGGCCGCGCCCAAGGCACGAAGGCCGGCTCCAAGGCATGAACGATGCCTGGACGAATCAGCCACTCAGCGATCTCGTAGTAAGCATCGCGGCATGGCTCGGGATCGAGGGCACTGAGCCACTTCGAGGTCATGAGCATCACCTCGCAGTTGTCATGCTGCTGCACGATGTCGATCAGCGGACGATACCGCTCCACTTTAAACGAAGTGTCATCTTGAGCGCCGCGAGCGGTCACACCAGCGATGAACTTCGTGGTCGGAAACTCCGCCCTGAAGCGCCGCAGCACCTCGGCATACTGCGTGTCATCCATGTCGAAGATGTAGCCGGTGTCTGCATTCAGCACCACGACGAGTTCCACGCCGAAATGATCTGCCGTGGCCTGCATCCAGCGGATGCTCGCGACGAAACCGTCCCAGTCGGGCTTTTGATCACGGAACGGCAGCAACGCAGCAGCACAGAGACGCGGCTTGCTTGTGTGATTGATGAGTTCTTCCTCGCCCGTCCAAGCCCACTTGGTATCGAGCCAAGAGGTTTTTGGAGAGAGGTCTTCAGGTTTGGAGATGAGTGATTTCATTGATAATCGTTGAGTTTTTATGGCAAAGGAATGGGGGCAAGGGAATCGAATGAAGAAGCATTCCTTTGCCCCTATTCCCTTGCCATTACTTCAGTCGTGACTCATACCAGAGGCTCAACTGGCAGCCACTTGCGCTGCTCCCAGCTCTGCAGGCCAAGCTCCGCAAGCTGCACACCTTTCGCGCCTTCACGCAGCGACCACGGGAATGGCGTTCCAACGGCAACGTGCTTCAAGAACGCCTCCCACTGGATCTTGAAAGCGTTGTCATAGGTCGTCGTGTCCGGCACTTCCTGCCAGCCGTCGAAGAAGTTGATCGGTTGATCGATATCAGGATTCCAAGTCGGACGCGGTGTGGTGCCAGCAGCCTGCACCCAGCATTTACGCAAGCCAACGATGGCGCTGCCATGCGTGCCATCGACCTGCATCGTGAGCAGGTCATCCCGACGCACTCGCACTGTCCAGGAACTATTGAACTGGCAAACCACGCCGCCTTCGCATTCAAAGGTGGCGTAGCAGGCATCGTCACTCGTGCAGGCATAGTCTTTGCCGCGCTCATCGATGCGCTTCCGCAAATGCGTGGCTCCGAGACAACTCACCGCCTTCACCTTGCCAAACAGATCGTCGATTACATAACGCCAGTGGCAGAGCATATCCACGATGATGCCGCCGCCGTCTTCCTTGCGGTAGTTCCATGACGGCCGCTGCGCTGGCTGATCGCCATCTTCACCCGTGAAGACCCAGTAACCGAACTCGCCACGCACACTCAGGATGCGACCAAAGAACCCCTGATCGCGCAACAGGCGGAACTTACGAATGCCGGAGAGCCAAAGCTTGTCCTGCACCACGCCATTCTTCACGCCCGCGTCTTCACAGAGCTTCGCTAAACGCAACGCCTCTGCCGATTCCACCGCTGTCGGTTTCTCACAATAAATCGCCTTCTTCGCCTTCACCGCTTTCTCAATGAAGCCCGCGCGCTGCAAGGTTCCCGACGCATCAAAGAAGATCTCATCTTCAGGGTTCGCCAAAGCCGCATCCACATCGGTGGTGAATCGCGTGACGCCAGTCCGAGCAGCCAGCGCCGCCAGCTTATCATGATTACGTCCCGTCAAAATCGGGTCCGGCATCAAGATCAAGTCATCACCCACCTTCACGCCACCTTGATCTCTGATCGCCTTGATGGAGCGGATGAGGTGCTGATTGGTGCCCATGCGCCCCGTGACGCCGTTCATGATGATGCCGATTCGTTGTGTTTTCATAGGTGGTGGAAAGTGAGCTATGAGAACCCAGGCCTTACGGCTGGTAAATCAGTTCTTTCCGATGCTTATGGACGGAAATAGCGATAGCTGAAGAACTGCATACCGTGAGGCTAAATTCATGAACTGCGACACTTTAAGAGTGGCTGATTAAACTTTCGGTCTGATCTTTGAGCCGTGCGGCATCGTCGATTTGATCGACATACCTTTGCGGTATTCGGGAAACACCGACGGCGCAGCCGATGAGCGAACCAATGACCGCACCGCGATGGCAATTGTCACCGCCGAGATTGGTATTGGCGATGACGCCAGCTTCAAAGTCCTCGGCATATTTCCATGCGAGATAGAGGGATGCCGGGAAGGCCTCGGCAATGTAGCAAGCGGGGCTCACCCGGCGACCGACGACGACTGCATCGGTATCTTTGGACCATTCCTCCGCTTTGCGCTTGGAAAACCAGGCGGTGCCGTGAGTGAAAATAGCCTCGCGGATTGGCATGTCAGCTAGAACCTCGGCGACGATTTTCACCATGGCGTCAGCCGCTGCGAGAACCTCCGGAGAGCGATGAGTGAGGGTGATGTGTTGGCGGACGGCTGCACGCGCCGCTGGAAGATCACTGCCAAAAAAGGCGCACAGAACTCCCACATGAGCCAGACCGCCGATGTGGATATCCGTGCCAGCACACTTGTGCGGAGAGACGCCGCGAGAGTAAGCCGTGAAGAATTTTCGGTGATATTCTTCCACATAAGTATCCCGATGATTTCCAGGCGTGAGCATGAAGTCGATGTAGCGCTGGAGGTAGTCATCCGCATCGTAAGCGCTGCATGCATTCAGGGAATGCATGAGCACTTTCGCGAGCTGGAGATTGAGGGTGTTTTCACCAGCACGGAGGAACTGATGGTAGTGAATTCCAGGCTGTCCCCAGTAGCGTGCTTGATCATGTAGAATGTTGCCGCGGTCATTGAGTGCGGTGTATTCAGAGCGCCAAAGGATGCTGTCGGCATGAGGCGAACGCGGAGCCATGTAGTCGCGCACTAAACCGTAGTCTCTATGAAGTGCCGACCGGTCGTAATACCAGTGCACTGGCATGGCCAGCGCATCGCCGATGAAGCCGCCCATGGTCATGCCCATGAGGGCGTCTGAAAGGTTTGCAGTGAGGCTCATTTGGATCATGTGGCCAATGTGAATTCAAGTTGGCCTGACAGAAGATGTTACGAACCAGACAGCGCTTCGTGAGAACAAAAAATCTCAGCCTTTGGGTCGCTCGACCTGTTTCGACGGACACACCTCCATTTAGGTGTGAAGCGCATCCAAAATCCGCAATCGTGAAGCCAGATGAATAGGAGATGCGTATCAATATTGTCAGCCTATCGTCCACTCTGAATCTCTCACTCATCCTATTCACCTCCCTTTCGTTTCTGGGCTATGGAGTCGCGTGCTTTTTCTCCACTTACATGAAGCGGGAGTTCGAGCGTTACCGTCTTGGATCTCAGCGCATTTTAGTCGGCGCACTGCAAGTGGCCGCATCGCTCGGTTTGGTGGCTGGCCTGAGCCAACCCTGGATGGGGCGCTCGGCAGCGGCGGGCCTAGCGCTGATGATGCTGGTCGCTGTTGGTGTGCGCATCCGTATCAAAGACAGTCTCGCGCAGACGATCCCAGCCTTATTTTATCTGCTTTTGAATGCCTACCTTTGTTGGATGGCGTTCTAAGGAGCCTTCAGCGGCTAGAGCAGCGCAATCGCGACGCACATGGCAAACACGGCGATGGAGGGCAGGGCTTTCGAGATCGGGTCCTTCACTTTGAGATGCATGATGAAGGCTCCTAGCATGAGCACTCCCATGCCGATCGCCGCTGGTTGTGCCAGACGGTGAATCCAAATAGATGCCAGAAGAGAAATCGCCAATCCCACCTTGAGCACTGCGATCACGCACATGAACCCATAAGGTAGCCCGTAAGTGGCGAACTCCTCGCGCATGGTCTTTGCATTCCCACCACGATACGCTGTCGCCCGGTTTGCTCTCAGCAGCCAGACATTGAGTATTCCTAAACCCACAACCAATTTTAAAATAATGACGACGTATTCCATAGCGGTAAATAATGCTGACACATTGAAGCTCTGTTCGTCCCCATTTACCTTCCCTTGCAGGCAGTCGCAACCAGCGAATCAATTTCAATGTCAAATCTGCCTCCAGCCCGACGGGGAACTTTGGCGAAAGATGGGGTGAGATTTCAAAGCGAGGTCCCTGCCCGTGGTCAAGGGTCTCGCGACGATTGAATGACTCGGGCACCGCGCTGCCAAGTGAAGTAGGACCACACCCAATGCAAGAAGACGGAGACGCGGTTGCGCATGTTCATGAGGAAAACGAGGTGCACAAAGAGCCACATCAACCAAGCGATGAATCCGCGCATTTGGATGCCTGCAAAGCTGACGACAGCGGCGCTGCGGCCAATGGTGGCCATGCTGCCCTTGTCCCAATAACCAAAGGCGGGGCGTGCACTGTCGATGCGTTCGTTTTGAATGCTGTGAGCGATGAAACTACCCATCTGGATCGCGGCGGGAGAGACGCCCGGCACTTTGACCCCGTTCTTGTCCGTCAGGGCTGCGATGTCACCAGCGGCGAAGGCCTCTGGATATCCAGGGAGGCTCAAATCAGGGCGGACTTCGATGCGGCCACCTCGATCCAGTGGAATGCCCGCAAGCGTGCGCGTGACTTCACTTGCCTCCACACCCGCTCCCCAAATGATGATGCTACTTTCAATGCGCTGATCGCCAGCGACGACGTAACCCTCGCCGACTTCTTTGACCGGGCAATTCAAGTGCACGGTGACACCCATGGTCTTCAATCGCTCTCGTGTGTAATCTGGAAGACTGCCTGGAAACATGGGCAGTAATTTGGGCCCAGCTTCAATGAGATGGACTCTAGCCTGCGTGGGGTCGATATGGCGAAAGTCCTCTTTGAGAACGACGCGCGAGAGTTCCGCCAGCGAGCCTGCCATCTCCACGCCAGTCGGCCCACCACCGACGACGACCATGGTGAGAAGCTTTTCGGTTTCTGCCGAATCGACGGTGGATTCAGCCTTCTCAAAGGCAAGGAGCACCTTTTTACGGATTGCCATCGCGTCATCGAGGCTTTTGAGGCCGAGTGTGTGCTGTGCCCAGTCGTTGTGACCAAAGAAGCTGGTTTTGGCACCGAGAGCGATGACAAGAAAATCGTAACTGATCACACGATCTTTGAGCTTCACCTGTTTCGCCGGGAGGTCGATGTGCACCACATCGCCCATGATCGTGGTCACGTTTTTTTGATCCGACAGGATGCTGCGCAAGGGCTGGGCGATTTCTGCCATGGCCAGTGCTCCAGAGGCCACTTGATAGAGCAGTGGCTGAAAGAGGTGATGGTTCCACCGATCCACGAGCGTGACGCGGATGGTTTCACTGCGCAGCCGCTTCGCGCATTCGAGACCGGCAAACCCGCCACCGAGGATGAGGACATGTTTGGTGATCATCAAAATTGGGGGCGGCGAGATTGCTGAGGTGTTGTCATGATGCAAAAGAGACCTTGAGCACTCGGCCCAAGGTCCCCTCAAAGCGAACACTTTTCGGTTAATGCCGCATTGCAGATTATTACTTTGGCAACACCACGCTATCGATGACGTGAATCACACCGTTTGAGCCAACAATGTCTGTCTTGACGACCTTGGCGCCGTCCACGGTCACGCTGCCGTCTTTCACCACGATGTCAAGTTCAGTGCCTTGCACGGTCTTGACCTTGCCAGTCTTCACGTCAGCAGCGAGGACCTTTGCGGCGACGACGTGATAGGTGAGGATGCCAGCGAGCTTGGCTTTGTTCTCAGGCTTGAGCAGTGTTTCCACCGTGCCTGCTGGCAGTTTTGCGAACGCTTCGTTGGTAGGTGCGAAAACGGTGAATGGACCTTCACCACTTAATGTCTCTGCAAGGCCAGCGGCTTTGACTGCGGCGACGAGAGTGGAGAAATCAGCATTGCCGGCAGCAATGGCAACAACCGTTTGGGGAGCGGCTGCATCGGCAGCAATAACGCGCTGTGAAGTGGTGCCGACAAGCAGCGCGACAAAGGCAAGACTGAGGATTTTTTTCATGTGATAACTGATTTTAGTTTGGTTGGGTTTGGGTGCTCCACGTTTTGTGGTGCGCAATTGATTCGCCCGGCGGGTGGCGCTGGATGCAAAATGAAATTTTTTAAAATGGATCCAAAAGCATCCGTGAATCGGCTGTGATCGTTCGCGCGATTAGCATCAACAAACAGGCAAATTCTCTCAATGAATGTTAAGGCGATTCACTGGGCAGCCTTGGTTCCGAAGGGCAGCGACAACGAATCAACATCTGTGTTTCTCCCGAAATCGTATATGCAGCGACAGATGCTCCACCTACTAACACTCAATCGACCCGTTACGTTGGCAAAAGAACGACGGATGTGACCCCTGCCAAGACCTAGCTCGCACAATATGCCTTCGCACTTTCACACCAGCACGCCAGTCGCCGCCAGTGCGGAAACGATGTTCGACTTCCACAGCGATCCACACAATCTCACTGAGGTCATGCCGCCGACGTTAACTCTTGTTAGCCTGAAGACCGATGGGCCTGCTCTGGAAGGGCGCATGATTGAACTGCATTGCCGCGATTGGTGGATCATTCCGATGCGCTGGACTTGCCGGTGGAAGACGGTGCAGCGTCCGCATTTATTAGTGGATGAGATCGTGAAGGGGCCGTTCGCCTTATTTGAGCATGAACATCGCTTTGAGGAACAGGGACCGAGCAGTTGCATCATGCGTGACACCGTGACTTATGAGTGGGGCCGCTCCTGGTGGGGACGATTCGCTTCTGAGACGGGTGTGCGGCTCTATTTGACCTTGCTGTTCAAGTATCGGCACTACCGCACTCGGAAGTGGGCTGCGCGAAATGCAAAAACACAGCCCGCCTGATGGACATCACGCGCAAACTCGAAATCCTGGCTGACGCGGCGAAGTATGATGCTTCGTGTGCGAGCAGCGGCGCGGCGCGGAAGGATTCGCGGGGTAGCAAAGGCGTGGGATCCACGGGTGGATCAGGGATTTGTCATTCTTACACGCCGGATGGGCGGTGCGTCTCGCTGCTGAAGGTGCTGATGACGAATGCCTGTCTGTATGATTGCCACTACTGCATCAACAGGCGCTCCAGCAATGTGATCCGAGCGCGGTTCACGCCGGATGAGGTGGTGCAACTGACGTTGGACTTTTATAAGCGGAACTACATCGAGGGACTATTCCTCAGCAGTGGTATCATTCGCAGTGCGGATCACACGATGGAGCTGGTGATTGAAGTCGCACGGAAGTTACGCGAGGAGCATCACTTCCGCGGCTACATTCACCTGAAGACCATCCCTGAGGCCTCGCAGGCTCTCATCGCGCTGGCGGGGCGCTACGCAGACCGGATTAGCATTAACATCGAACTGCCAACGCAGCAGGGTTTGACGACGCTCGCTCCTGAAAAGAATCTGGCCCGCACGGAGGAGGCCATGGGGCACATCCGTGGAAAAATCGACGAGCGCCATGCGGAGAAGCGCAAGCCTGATGCCCCGAAGCCACCGCCCTTTGCGACGGGACAAAGCACGCAGATGCTGGTGGGCGCTGATGCCTCGACGGACTCGGTGATCTTGGGCTGTGCGGACAAACTCTACACGGCTCACCGGTTGAAGCGGGTTTATTACTCGGCCTTCAGTCCGATCCCCGAGCCATCATCGATTCTACCGCTGAAAGCACCGCCGCTGATCCGCGAGCATCGGCTATATCAGGCGGATTGGTTGCTGCGTTTTTATGAGTTCAAAGTGGAGGAAATCGCCTCCGCTGCTGCGCCCAATCTCGACTTGGCGCTCGATCCCAAGCTCTCGTGGGCGCTGCGGAATCGCGAGACTTTTCCTGTCGATGTGAACAAGGCTCCGCGTGAAATGCTGCTGCGCATTCCTGGACTCGGAGTGCGCAATGTGGAGCGCATCTTGAGTGCCAGGCGCTACACGAGACTGCGTTTGGCAGATTTGATTCGGCTGCGATTGCAGATGAGAAAGCTGCTGCCTTTCATCATCACGGCAGATCATCATCCGGCCAAGCTGGGGTTGGATAGCGACTCGTTGCGCGCAAGATTTTTACCGCCACCGGAGCAACTCGAACTCAACTTCGACGCGCAGCCTGCACCTGCCGCGAGCGACTTTCTCTCGGTGAGATCAGGGGAGCTATAGACTGATCATGCGCACCATCGTCATCGAACCTGAGTATGAAGTGTGGAGAATTGCGGCACGCCAACTTCTTGCGCAGGGTGTGAAGCCTGACGAAGTGCTTTGGACGGATGATTCGCAAGAGGCTTCGTTGTTCGTCGGCGAGGACCTCCTGGCAAAACAGCCAGCGGCAGTTGCAATCAAAGTGCCATCCGCCTTCATGGACATAGCAAAGAGTGCTGCGGCGCATACGGATACCAAGCGTTGGGCTTTGCTCTATCGCGTGCTTTGGCGGCTGACGCTGGGCGGGGAGCGGCATTTGCTTTCCATGGCCACGGATCGCGATGTGCGGCAGATGCAGGACTGGTGCAAGGCGGTTGGGCGAGACATACACAAGATGCATGCGTTTGTTCGCTTTCGCCTGGTCGGTGTGGATGCCGACACAGGCCGCGAGCAGTTCGTGGCTTGGTTCGAGCCGAGTCATCACATCGTGCGGTTAGCGGCGCCGTTTTTTGAGAAACGATTCGCAGGCATGGATTGGTCCATCCTCACGCCGTATGAGTGCGCCCACTGGGATGGCAAACGGCTGCACTTCACGTCTGGAGTGCCTCGCAGCAGCGCCCCAGATGAGGACGCACTGGATGACCTGTGGCGCACTTATTACCGCAACATTTTCAATCCGGCACGGGTCAAAATCAGCGCCATGCAGTCAGAGATGCCGAAGAAGTATTGGAAGAATCTGCCCGAGGCTCCGCTCATTGCGGGCCTCATCGCGGAGAGCGCCGGGCGTGTGCAGGGGATGTTGGAAACGGAAGAGCGCCCCGCGAAACCAGCGCCCAACAACGCCTATTTGAAGTCGCTTCACGACATGAATCAAAGCACTGCCGCCAAACCAACTGAGGAATCCAGACAGTCATGAAGGGCGTGAAGAAACAGAATCTTCCCTCCAAACCATGCCTCGTTTGCGGACGTCCCTTCACCTGGCGCAAAAAGTGGGAGAAGGTCTGGGAAGAAGTGAAGTTTTGCAGTGATCGCTGCAGGCGGAATAGGCCAGTCAGCAAACTCAGCGACTCACCATCATGAGGCAAATACCACGCATGGTCCACGCAGCCGTTCGCCACCAATTGGTGGCCACCAGACGCTGATGGGCATGCGCATCAAAACCCGCAGCGAGTTTATCGTGCAGCGGGATTTGCACCCGCCATGTGGATAGCCAATTGAATGCCAATGGCACCAAGCTCGCAAGGAACCATGGATCACGAGAACCAGCGATCACGATCAAACCCGCAGTGCCGATTTCAGTGAACATCAACGGCGCCACGACCCATGTGATCTGCTTGGTGTAGCGTTGGTGATACGCTTGAAAGGCTTCCCGGCCGATCTGAGCGAACAGAGGGTAATGCGCCAACTGAATCGTCCAAATCAGACCGACGAGCGCCCATGTCGAGGCATTGTGAAAGGTGAACAGCAGACTCATGGCGTCACGGGCAGTTGAGCCAGTGCTGCGTAGTCGGGGCGAACCGCCGCATTGGCGTGAATGAACCGGCTTATGACTCGACCCTGATGAATCAGAAACACGCCAGGCATTTGAGTGCCGTCTCCTTCTAGAGCACCGGGACGATGACCGGCGAGAAATGACTTCAGTCCTCGCCACCAGACACTCAAGCCAAGTAACTGACTCACCTTGCCACGGCGCAATCCGAGGCCTCGATAGAGCCGCCGCTCAGGGTCGGAGATCGCAGGCACATCACCGAGTCCATAGCTCGTGGTGAACGCTGCAAAAGAGGCCGCCGTGCCCATGTGAACGAGGACGAGTTTCGTTCCATTCTTCTCAATGTTCTCACGACCTGTAGATAGATCCGCCAGTGCCTCACGACAGAACGAGCAACCTGAGTGACGCAGGAACACAACAAGCACGGGCTGCTGCCGAGACAACTCGGCGAGGCTGTTACCCTGCGTGGTCATGGTTTCGTCGAGTAAGGTCGGTTCATCAGGAAGCACCTCCATATCGGCATCGGCTTGATACTGGTCCCAGGCGTATTTCAAAATGAGGAAGAATGGCACCCACCAGATGAGATCATTCGTCACACAGTTGAGCGCGAAACCCCATGGTAACTTTCCGGTCCAGAGCGCTTGCACCATGCCGAGCGGGCCAAACACCTTTCCAAGAAAGCCTACCAGCACGATGGGCCAATGCCTTGCCGGATCAAAGGCCGCGATGGCATAACCGATGCCATAGACGCCGACGATCATTCCAATGCACTGCCAAAACTGCGGGTAGTTGGGCTGCGGCATCTCCAGCCAATTGAAAATGGCCCCAGGAAACAGCACGGCCCAGGCACCCCAGAGCACGTTGTAAACTCCCGCAGCGAGAAGAACGTTTCGCATCCAGGGGGGTGGTGAAGCAGAGTTAATCATAACTTTGAAAAGTGATCAGTGCGGAGTGGCGTCGATGACAGCTTCTGCGGCAGCCCAACCCGAGAGCGCCGAGCCTTCCACTCGTGGTCCGGCAAAGGCATCTCCCGCCAGCACCAGCGGAGGAGCACTGCTCACGATGGCGCATGGCGATGGGTCTGTTTGCTTGGGTTTGCTGAAACGCCAGCCGTGGATGTGGAACTGCTTGATTTCCACACCCAACCATTCATCAGCTGCGGCGATCAATATTTGAGCTGTCTCATCACGGTCCTTATCCCAATGAGCCACGCTGAACTCATCCGTGGCGTGAATCGTGATGGCAGGCTCGGCGGAGACGCCTTTGAGCTGATTGTCGGCGATCCAAGCAATTGGTCCCTGAGTCGGTGCAAAACCACCCGGCGGCGGCATACGCGAAGGACCGTCCAGCACGGCCATGGCCGCGAAACAGCGCTCGTATTGGATAGCGGAAAGACGCGTCTTCAACGCAGGCTCAACCGCGACTCCACCCGCCTCCAGAAGCACAAGCGATTGGGGCACGGGCGCCGTCAAAATGATCGCCTTGGCCGTCCACGTTTCACCATCGGCCATGCCAATGGACCAGTGATCAGTCATCTGATGCAAGGCGGAGACTTGCTTCTCCTGAATGATCTCCAAACCCAAGGCCAAATGCTTTGCGAGCGATGACATCCCCGGAGTGCCGCGCCAGCGTGCATGGCCATCGGCATCAGCCGTGAATCCGCGACACCATTCAAGCGCAGCACCCGCAGTTCGAGCATTCTCGAGCACGTCGGCAAAGCGTAAGTCACGCGCCGTGATAAATTGCGCTCCGTGATCAAACGTAGCCGCACCGATTCGACGTGTCGCCATGCGACCTCCCACGCCTCTGCCCTTGTCGATCACGACAGCTTTGCATCCCGCCTTCTGCAAAGCGGCTGCGGCGGAGAGCCCGGCCATGCCGGCTCCAATGACTAACACATCGACGTTTCGGCTATGGGCGTTGCTCATTCTGAAGATGGAGTGCGGGATTGATCATTCGTCATCGACTGGGCCTTTCAAATGCTTCTCCAGCAGCTTGCGATGCTTGGTGACTCTGCCAGAGACACGCTTGCGCCACATACGAAAACTCGAGGGCTTCAGCTCACGGCGCATTACATCAATGACCTGTCGTTCGGTGAGTCCCGTGCGCTCCTCGATCTGCTCGAACGTGGTGCGATCCTCCCACGCGTAGCGAATGATGCGGGAGGCTTGTTCGGGCGTGGCAGTCGTTTTCATGACAAGGGAAGCTCTTTGAGATGACGGCTCATCTTCTCCCAGAAGGGAAAGAAGCCCGCCGTGGCGAAGGAGAATGCAGTGGCATCGGAAGCCCGACGAATCAGGGTTAGCCGAGTCCCCATCGATTCGAGACTCACTCTGAGGCTTGGCAGCATGTCGTGGATCGGACCCACCATGGGCGCAAAAGCGACCACTTCAGCAAGCTCTTGCTCCCGAATCCAAGAACAGAGGCCTGCCACCGAATCATTGCCTTCTAGGGCGACTGAGGGACAAGCATAGTGAGCCGCCGCTCTGGCTAGTCCATCACGCAGCACCGTATGAAGCGACGCGATGCGTTGACTGCTTAGCTGGTAGATCTCCGAATAGACATGGTCACTGAGGCCTGCGGCAATGCTGACAGGAGCGAGCGCAGCCAGCGGTCCAATCTCGGGCGTGAGATCATCGGGGTGGAGCCAGAGCCCAGTCCGCTTGCTTGTCCGACCAAGAGCCGTTGGATACTGCGCTGGCATCTGTTTGCCAACATCGCCAAGACTCTCAACCACCCTGGCCACTGCGGCCCCATCAGCAAGTCGTTCGCTGCCTGCTGCATTTTTGCGCAGATAATCAGGTGCGTATTTCTCGATGTTCGAGAGCCTCACGAGATAGTTCTTGCCGGGAGTTTGCAGACCCGCGACCCAGCGCCACGAAAGCGTGTTACTGGCGGGATCAGCATCCAGCAGATGTCTAAAGAAGAAGTCGGCACCCAGTTCCCACGGCAGCTTTTCCACGTGAATCCAAAAACTCGCCCACCACATCCGAGCGTGGTTGTGGAGATAGCCCGTTTCGATCAACTCACGAGCGATCACATCCATACAAGCCACTCCACTCTCGCCAGACATGACCTGCTTTGCGCGAGCTAACATTTCTGCCGGGAGTTGCTGTGGCAAAGATCGCACTCGCTGTCGCCATTGTGTCCAAACCTGCGGACGCATCTCGAGCCAACCTTTCCAGTAGCGACGCCAACAGACCTCCTGGAGCCACTTCTCAGCCACCTGAAAAGAATGCTGAGTAAGAGTTTCCGCAATGACCTCGTCTTCGAGCAGGGTCCGAAAACGGATGCTGGCACTCAGCAGCGACACGTTGCTATGTCCGGGATGCACCTGATTCCGCGAACCCGAGTAGGCCGCTACTTTGGGTAGAAAGGCACACCAAGACTTTAGGGCATTTTGGCGGGTGAGCGGCTTGATCTGGTGCATTAAAAAACTGTGTCACTTGAGCAGTCGGCTCAATCCACCTTCTTTCTCCGCTCAGCAGAAGGATAGGGATGCAAAAAACGAAGAAAATCTGATTTTGGTTACCAGACGTAACTCGTGATCACAATCTCCCTTTTCGAATCTGCTTCCATGCGACATCTCATCCTCATTTTAGGCGACCAACTCAATGCAGATTCGGCCGCCTTCGATGATTTTGATCCGAGCATGGATGCCGTCTGGATGGCCGAGGTAGCGCACGAGAGCAGCAAGGTGTGGAGCAGCAAACCACGCACCGCTGTTTTCCTGTCTGCGATGCGCCACTTTCGTGAGGCGCTTCGATCCAAAGGATGGAAGGTCTTTTACCGCGAACTCACAGCCACGGGTGGCGAATGGAAAGGAACAACAGGCCCAGCAAAGAAGAGCAACGCTAAGACTTTCACGGCTGCCCTTGCTGAGTCCACAACGCGACTGAAGCCCGAGAAATGGATCATCGTCGAGCCTGGCGAGTGGAGTGTGAGGGAAGAGATTCGCGCTGCGGCGCTAGCGGCAGGAATGGATTTAGACATGCGAGAGGATCGGCACTTTCTCTGCACTCACGCTCAGTTTGCCGCTCATGCGGAAGGCCGTAAACAACTGCGCATGGAGTTCTTCTATCGCGAGATGCGGCAGCGTCATGCGGTGCTCATGGAGAAGGGCAAACCCGTTGGTGGCGAGTGGAACTTCGACAGCGAGAATCGCAAGAGCTTCGGCAAAGAAGGACCTCCACTTCATCTGCCGCCGCGTCGATTTAAGCCAGATGTTATCACGAAAGAAGTGATCGCGGTCGTCAATGCGCGATTCGCAGCTCATCCCGGAGATCTCGCGGCGTTTGATTGGCCTGTCACAGCGGAGGACGCCCAGATCGCGTTGGAAGATTTCATCGCGCATCGCCTGACTGAGTTTGGTGATTGGCAGGACGCCATGTGGACTGCTGAGCCTTGGCTTTTTCACTCGCGCCTCAGCGTGGCCATGAATCTCAAACTGCTGGATCCGCGCAAAGTCATCGCGGCAGCAGAGAACGAATACAAGCAAGGCAGAGCACCTCTCGCAGGAGTGGAAGGTTTCATCCGGCAGATCCTCGGCTGGCGTGAATACGTGCGAGGCATTTATTGGCAGCATATGCCCAACTACGTGGAACTCAACGCCCTCGGTGCTGACCAACCCTTACCCGTTTTCTATTGGACCGGCGAAACCGACATGGCCTGCCTGCGTGATGCCCTGGGTCAAACACTGCGACTCGGCTATGCGCATCACATTCAGCGACTCATGGTCACGGGCCTCTACGCGCTGATGTTCGGTGTGCGTCCGCGAGAGGTTCACGAATGGTATCTCGCCGTCTATGTCGATGCCGTCGAGTGGGTGGAGCTTCCCAACACGCTCGGCATGTCCCAGCACGCTGACGGCGGTCTCATGGCCAGCAAGCCTTACATCGCCACTGGCAAATACATTCAGCGAATGAGCAACTACTGCTCCGGCTGCCGCTACAATCCCGCCGAAAGCACCGGCCCCACCGCCTGCCCCTTTACCACGCTGTACTGGGATTTCCTCCTCCAACACGAACCCGCCATGCGGAAGAACCAACGAATGGCCATGCAAGTGAGGAACCTCACGCGTCTCGATGAAACCAAGCGCGATGCCATCAGAGCCCAGGCTGCGGACTTGAGGAAAAGTCACGCATAGAGCTTCACATAACTCGAAGCGATTTGGTCGAGGAACACGTTCTGGTCTGCAGCCCACCACTTGTTCGAGAAGATCTCGACTTCGCGGTGGCCGGTGAAGCCTGTGGCGTCCACCCAGTCGCTGATTTCGCGGATGTTGATGCAGCCTTCGCCCATGAGACCGCGGTCGTTGAGAAGATCGGTGGTAGGCGTTTTCCAATCGCAGATGTGAAAGGCATGGAGGCGGCCGGTGCGGCCTGCGAGATCGATTTGCTCTTTCAACTCAGGGTCCCACCAGACGTGATAGACGTCGACGGCGATGCCGAGTGATTTCGGCGAGCCGAGGGCATCGCAAATCTCGTGCGACTGGCGCATCGTGTTCACCGCGCTGCGGTCATCGGCATACATTGGGTGGAGAGGTTCGATGGCTAGCTTTACGCCTGCTTGTTCGGCGGCAGGAAGAACGGCAGCGATGCCGTCGGCGATTTGTTTGCGTGATTCGACGAGGCTTTGGCCAGGAACCGCGCCACAGACCAAAACGATGAGTGGAGCGCCGATCGCGTGCGCTTGCTCGATGGCGAGAAGATTATCATCAATTGCCGCCTGACGACCTGCTGCCGTGGCCGATGGGAAAAAGCCGCCGCGACACAGGCTGACGACATCCATGCCCGAATCCGCTGTTTGACGCTTCACGGTGGCAAGATCCCGGCCTTCCAGCGCCTGCCGCCAGATCGTGATGCCGCTCACGCCACGCTTGGGGAACTCGACAAGGCACTGATCGAGGTTCAGAGGCTTGGTGGTGATGGTGTGGACGCAAAGACGGCTCATGTGTGACTATGAGTGGCAACTTATTATCGCTGGTAAATCAGTTCTTTCCGATCATCGTGGACGGTAATACCGATGGAACTCTACCAGCTCGAATACTTCCTGGAAGCGGCTCGCCAGCGCAACTTCACTCGCGCCGCAGCGCATCTACATCTCGCACAGGCGGCGCTGAGCGAGCAGATTCGCAAGCTCGAAGCCGAACTCGGCACGCCACTCTTCAATCGTGGACGCCGAGAGACGGTGCTCACCGCCGCAGGCGAAACGCTGCGCCAACATGCGGAGGCATTAATCGAACGGGCCGATGCGGCGAAACGGGCTGTGCAGGACCTTATCGGCTTGCGAGGTGGACGGCTCACGATTGGAGCCATCCCCTCGGTCAGTGCTTGTTTGCTGCCAGCGGCAATTGCGGCGTTTCGCAAACTGCATCCGCTGGTGGAACTCGCTCTCTTTGAAGGCACCTCGGAGGCCGTGGCGCAGTGGGTCGAGAGCGGACGCGTCGAGTTCGGCATCGTGCAACTGCCTACCACGAGTGGCAGCTTTGATCAGCATCCGCTTTTCACCGAGCCATTCGTTGCTCTCATCTCGAAGAGCTATGCTTTGGCCAAACAAAAGACCATCAGCCTTGGTAAGCTCGCCGATGAACCTTTCATCCTCTACAAAGGCCGTGCACGCGATACGGCGCTCACCGCTTGCCGAGCCGCGGGATTCGAACCACGCATTGCTTGTGAAAGCAGCGAGTTGGAGACGATTCGTTCACTTGTGGCTGCGGGATTGGGCATTGCCATCCTGCCTCAGCTTGCCACAAGAGAGCCCACGAAAGGATGCGCCGTAGTCAAGCTGCGTGACAATCCGGTGGAGCGTCAGGTGGCATTGTTGAGTCGCGCAGGACACACGACATCGCCCAGTGCAGGGTTTTTTCGTGAGATGCTGATGAGTCATCGCTCGGTCTAGCAGAGAGATATTTGTCCAAAGTTCTGGTCTTATGTTCTAATGACACGCTACGATCGTTGTTTGTCTTATGCCTCGATTCATCCTTCTTATTCTAGCCTGCGGCTTGCTGGAGACTCTGTGCCAAGCGCAGACTCCTATCACACTGCCACCATCTCCTGCGGAGCTTGCCGTGAATCATGTGAAGCTGATCAATGCCCTCGATGCTGCGGCGATGGAGCGTGGGGCGGCGCTCTACAAGACACTGTGCATTGCCTGCCATGGCACGCCGGAGAAGGCGGGCTCGCTGCCGTTGTCGAGGGCGTTTTGGAAGGAGCCGTTTAAAAATGGCGGCGATCTTCACGGCATCTATCGCACACTGACGACAGGCCTCGGCCTCATGCCGCCGTGGACGATGCTGACGCCACAGCAGAAGTATGACGTGGCGTATTTTGTGCGCGAGGAATATGTGAAGCCGACCAACGCGGCGGCCTATGCGCCAGTGACAGAGGCCTATCTCGCGAAGTTGCCGAAGCCGCAGGGCGAGTTCGTGGAGACGGCGGAGATGAAGGAGTTTCAAAAAGGGCCGAAGTATCTGCGCATGGACTTTGGCCCCGCGCTGATGTGGACGCTGGAAGCTGCGCCAGGAAACATCGCGTATAAAGGCATCGCCGTTCGCTTGGATGAAGGTGCTGGTGGTGTGACGAAAGGCCGGGCGTGGATGCTTTATGATCATGACACGATGCGAGTGGCTGCCGCATGGACGGGTGACAAGTTCATCGATTGGCGCGGCATTGCCTTTGATGGATCTCATGGCACGCACACGAAGATTGTGGGTGAAAAAGCCTTGGTGAATCCCAACACGCCTGGCTGGGCCAATCCTGCGACGGGCGGCTATGAGGAGGCCCGGATTCTCGGTCTCGACAAAAAGCCCTACGGACCACTACCGCGCTCCTGGTTGTGTTACCGTGGCATGACGCAACACAGCAATCACATTACCTTGAGTTACAGCGTTGGCGCCGCTCAGGTGCAGGAATCACCCGGTTGCGAAGTGAGTGATGGAAAGCTTGTGTTCACACGCACGCTTGAAATCGGTTCCTGCGACACCTCTCTCGAAATGCGCGTGGCAGATGAAAAGCAACGCGTGACCATCAGTGGTGGAAAAGCAGCCAAGCTGGCCGTGGGAAGCGGGTTTCACGTGCTGCGAGTGCCTGCGCGCACAGAAACAGAACAGGTAACCGTGCGCATCCTATCGGATATCCAAGCGCCGACGGGCTTGGTGCCGATCAAAGCAGGCCAAGAAGTCGCGGCGCCGCTTTGGGCTGTCGATTTGACGTCGCAATGTGGCTCCAAGATCAGCGGTGAAGGTGTTGAGGCCGACACGCTCGCCTTTCCTGATGCTGCAGTAAATCCCTGGCACACACAGTGGCGTCCCGGTGGACTTGATTTTTTTGCGGATGGCCGACGGCTCGCTGTTTGCACTTGGATGGGAGATGTGTGGATCGTTGATGGTCTGCTCGACCCCGCAGGCAAGCTGACGTGGCGCCGCATCGCTGCCGGCTTGAATCAACCGCTCGGGCTGAAGATCATTAATGGCATCATTCATATCACCTGCCGCGATCAGCTTGTGCGTCTCATTGACCGCAATGGTGATGGTGAAACGGATTTCTATGAATGCCTTAACAGCGATCATCAGGTGACGGAGCACTTCCATGAGTTCGCGATGGGCCTGCAGACCGATGCCGCCGGCAATTTTTACTATGCCAAGTCGGCGCGCCATGCGCTGCCACCCTTGGTTCCACAGCATGGAACCCTGCTGCGTATCAGCCCTGATGGATCGAAGACCGAGATCGTTGCCAATGGTTTTCGTGCAGCCAATGGCGTGAGCGTCAATGACGACGGCACTTTTTATGTCACCGATCAGGAAGGACACTGGACGCCCAAAAACCGAATCAATCTGGTCCGTGAAGGCAAGTTCTACGGCAATATGTGGTCCTACGGTGCTCCAGAAGACAAAAGCGATGCGGCCATGCAGCAACCTCTCATCTGGCTGACCAACGAGTTCGATCGCTCGCCCGGCGAACTGGTGCGCGTGACTCCCAGTTCTTGGGCACCGCTGCAAAACAAGCTGCTCGACATCAGCTATGGCATGGGTCGCATGAACCTCATTCTGCAAGACGAGTCCGATGCTGGCCAAGGAGCCGCCGTTGCGTTGCCAATGCCGGATTTTCCCACGGGCGTCATGCGGGGTCGCTTTCATCCGACCACCGGTGATCTTTATACCTGCGGCATGGCGGTGTGGGCCAGCAACAAGATTCAAGACGGTGGCATCTACCGCTTACGCCGAACTGGATCGCTGCTGCACTTACCCATTGGCTGGCGCACCACCAAAGGTGGCATCACTCTCACCTTTAGTGACCCTCTTGACAAAACGAGCGCTGAAGATATCACGCATCATACGCTTAAAGTGTGGGACCTCCTTCGCAGTGGCAACTATGGCTCCAAGCATCTCAACGAGCATGCGTTGAGCATCACGAAAGCAACACTCAAAGAGGATGGCCGCACGTTGCAGTTAACGATTCCAGATCTCGCGCCCACGCGCGGCCTGCAACTGCAATGCACGCTGACAGGCGCGGATGGGAAAGGGTTCACCCGCAGCATTCACGCGACCATCTATCGGCTACAGAATTAGGCTTTGCTCACGCGCAGTAGTCGCGGAACAAACCGCCCATCATGCAGCCGAGCTGATTGCCGGGAGCGAAGTTGCCGCGTGTGTAGAGCACGATCGCGTAGGGTGTGCCGCGATGATAAAAGAATAGGGACTCGTGATCCCACTCGCCGTAATTGCCGGTCTTACCGCCGATGTAGGTGATGCTGGCAGGCATGACCCAGCGACCAAGACCGTATTGGTCGCGCCGCATGGCTTCGAGTAGCAGCTCGCAGCCGTAATCGAGGCGGTAGTTCACGCAACGCTCATAAAACTCGGCATAAAAGCGTGGGGACTGCCAGTTGTTGATGATCTCGACATTCGGCAGATTGTATTTCCATTCGAAGTTTCGCTCATCCTCCGGGGTGATACGCGCTAGCAGGTAGAACCAGGAGGCGTTGATGCTTTGATCACAGGCATAGACGATGTTCTGGAACTCCTCGCGCGTGAGATTGCCGCGGCGCTTTTCCAGCAGCACAGCAGCGACGGCTGGCTTTGGCATGGAACCGCCAACAAAGAGCCGATCTGCTTGGAACTCGGCGAGGTAGCGGCCGGTGGCGAGATTTTTGACTACGTAACCGATGCGCGGATCACGCCGATGCGCGCGATAAGTTTGCTCCATGCTGGACGTCCACGGTCTGCCATGGGCGCTGTGTGAACGGAAACGTAAACGCGCACCCGAGGCGAGGAAACGATTGTGATATTCCCACTGGGCCCGGGATCTGCGTGCGGAGACACCGAGCACCGAGGTGGAAGAAGCGACGCAGCCTGCGAGTGTCAGTGGCAAGGCGGCCAAGGCACGCCGCAACCACTGGCGACGTGTCTCTGCAAGTGATGGAGGCACGGTTTCTAACATCAATGTTAAAATGGTTGATTCATGCCTAGTCGCTAGGGGCAAAGTGTCAGAAGATTGTTTCGTGCGCTCTTCAGGCGGGATGGTGGTTTTCCTGCGGCCCTGCTGGCACGCCTCCGGCTATGGAAAGAACTTCCGCCCGCCGCATGCCCACTTCGAACAGCCGTCCCCAGTCCAATTTGCTCTACGCCACCGCATTTGCGGGTGCCGTGATGGCGGTGTTCGCGGTGGGGTATCGCATGGCGGGCTGGTCGTGGAGCGATGCCATCTACATGGTCGTCATCACAGCCTTCAGTGTCGGTTTTGGCGAAGTGGTGCCCATCACAGATCCGTGGCTGCGGGCGTGGACGATGGCGCTGATCGTCCTAGGCTGCACCGGCATCATTTTCATCACTGGTACCTTGGTTCAGTGGCTGACAGAATCACAAATTCAACGCGCCTTGGGAGGCAAACGCATGGAACACGAAATCGAGAAGCTCAAAAACCACGCCATCATCTGCGGTTACGGTCGCATCGGCAAAATGATCGCCACCCAGCTCGAAGCAGGCGGCATTCCATTCGTTATCGTTGATCAATCGCCGGAGCGTGTGGCCGAAGCGCGTGAAGCCGGCTGGCTGACTCATTTGGGTGAAGCGACGGATGAGCCGGTGCTGCGTGCGGCGGGTGTGACGCGCGCTCGTGTGCTGGCCACCGTGTTACCGAATGATGCAGCGAATGTCTTCATCACTCTCAGTGCTCGGAACATGAATCCTGAGATCGAAATCATCGCACGTGGTGAAGTGCCCTCTACCGAGCGCAAGCTGCGTCAAGCAGGCGCAAACCGCGTCGTGCTGCCCGCGCACATTGGTGCGGATCGCATCGCGCATCTCATCCTGCATCCGAACGCGCGTGATTTGCTCGGCGGCAAAACGAAGTCGAGTATCGAGTTCGAGCATCATCTCACCGAGTTGGGCTTGGACATGGAGGAGATCGAGATCGGCCTGCAGTCACCCTGGCTGCATCGCCGTGTTGGTGACGTGGAGAAAGAAGTCTCTGGCAGGCTGCTTGTGGTGGCGATTTTGCGCAAAGAAGGCGGTACCGACATGAATCCCAATCCCACCGCCATGCTGATGCCCGGCGATGCGCTGGTGGTGATGAAGCGTGGTGTGGGGAAAGGGTGATCAGGCTTGGGGAGTCTTCTCACAACGTTGGCGAATAACCTCGAGGATCGAACCTTGAATTTGATTCATCACCCACTCGCTCCACCAGCCTGCGTACCAGTTGAACCTCGTCGAAAGCCGATGGGTGCTGGTAAGATGAAGAATGTAGGAGCCATCGCTGCGCGGCTCGATCTCGTAGGTGCCATCGAGAACATCGTAGAATCTGCCGCCAACAATGATGTGTTTGTCGAACGCAGTGTGCGGGATGAAATCGGGATCTGCTTTGATGGTGAAGGATAGTTTGTGTTGAGGCTCCCAATGCGTCACGACCTCGAAGAACGAGACTTCACGTTCAAAAGTGGCATGACGACGACCGCCGACGCCTTGTTTGTCGATGACAGCAGCAATCGGACGTGGAAAGCCGATAAGGTAGATCCATTGCGCAGGCAGTTCGTCGTTCTTGATCGCAGGCACTTCATAGATCTGGTTCCAGATCGTTTCCGGCGCGGCGTGGATCATGACCGCGTTGTGCATGACGCGAGTTTCATGCGGTGTCTTCCACATTTGCTCAACCGGTGAGACAAAATAGGGCAGCAGGACAAACAAGGTCACCGAAAGTCGGCCTTGCTTCGTCTTCTTCAGGATCAGGCTCATGATCCAGCCGCCGATGAAAGCCATGAGCATGAGGATGGGTGCTGCAACCAAGGCGCAGATCAGCGCCTCCATGTAAAACAACCAACTCAGAAACACGAGCAGCAGCATGGATAATGCCGGCGCTCCATAGGCCCAAAATCGGCTTGGCTTGTCCAGTTTGTAGCCAAGAAAACAGACCAGAGCTCCCAAGCTGCATGGTAGCGTGTAGATGAAGGAGATAGAGACAATCTGCAGCCATTCTCCCAGTGATTTGGCTGAAAACAGCAACCAAGAGGCCAACGCGTAAAGTGATGTGATGGCAACAATGATGAGAACCTGACGACGAGTGGCGGCCATGATGCGAATGGTTTCCATTCATTGAAGCAAACGCGAACAAAAAAAGGGACGCCTTGCGGCGTCCCTTCGTGGTTGATCGTATTGTGAGGCTTGGATCGCGGATTACTGGCCGCCGGGGCGCCATTCTTCGGTGGCGAACTTGAAGGCCTGCTCCAGGCCGACGAGGTCGGTGCTGGGGCGGAGGGCTTCGAAGGCCTGGCTTTCTTTGGCGATGTCGGCTTCGCTGTAGTTCATGGCCTTGATGGAAAGGCCGATGCGGCGCTCCACCTTGTCCACTTTGATGACGCGTGCTTCCACTTCGTCGCCCACATTGAGCTTGTCCTTGACCTTCTCGATGCGGTCCTCGCTGATCTGCGAGATGTGCACGAGGCCGTCGATGTCGTCTTCGAGTTCGATGAAGGCACCGAAGCTGGCGATCTTCGCCACGCGGCCCTTCACGACGTCGCCCACCTTGAAGCGGGTGTCGATGATGGACCATGGGTCCGTGTCGAGCTGCTTCATGCCGAGGCTGATGCGCTGGTTGGCCTTGTCGATGCCAAGAACCACGGCGTCCACTTCCTGACCCTTCTTGAGGAGTTCGGATGGGTGGTTGATCTTGCGTGTCCAACTGAGGTCGGACACGTGGATCATGCCGTCGATGCCTTCTTCCAGCTCCACAAATGCACCGTAAGCAGTGAGGTTGCGGACGGCACGCTTCATCTGAGTGCCGATCGGGTAACGAGCGTCGATATCGTCCCAAGGATTGGTGTCGAGCTGACGAACGCCGAGGCTGATCTTGCGCTCTTCCTTGTTGATGCCAAGGACAACGGCGTTGACTTCCTGACCCACGGTGAGGACATCGGAAGGACGTGCGATGCGCTTCGTCCAGGAGAGTTCGGAGACGTGGATGAGGCCTTCGACGCCTTCTTCCACTTCCACAAACGCACCGTAGGCGACGAGCTTCGTGACCTTGCCGTGAACCTGATGGCCGACGGGGTAACGGGCTTCGATGTTTTCCCAAGGATTGTTCTGAAGCTGCTTGAGACCGAGGGAGACGCGTTCTTTCTCGCGATTGACCTCAAGAATCTGCACTTCGATTTTCTGACCGATGCCGAGAAGCTCGGAAGGATGGTTGAGGCGGCCCCAGGACATGTCCGTGATGTGGAGGAGACCGTCCATGCCGTTGAGATCGACGAACGCACCGAAGTCGGTGATGTTCTTGACGATACCGATGACTTTGTCGCCAGGGGTGACGCCATCGAGGAATTTCTGACGCTGTTCGGCACGCTCGGCTTCGATGACTTCGCGGCGTGAGAGCACGATGTTTTTGCGCTCGTCGTTGATCTTGACGATCTTGAACTCGAACACCTTGCCGACGTATTCGTGGAGATCCTTCGGCGGGATGATGTCGATCTGGGAGCCGGGGAGGAAGGCTTCGACACCGACATTGACCATGAGGCCGCCTTTGACGACACTCTTGATCTTGCCTTTGACGAGACCGCCGTCTTTGAAGACGGTGTAAATTTTTTCCCAGTTCTGGCGGTGTGCGGCCTTCTCCTTGGAGAGGACGACCATGCCTTCGTCGTTTTCGAGGCGCTCGAGGAGGACTTCGACCTCATCGCCAACCTGGATGTCTTCGTCTTCGAATTCGTTGGATGGGATGGCCCCTTCGGACTTATAGCCGATGTCCACGAGGACGACTTGCGGTTTGATTTCGAGGATCTTGCCTTTGACAATAGATCCTTCGGAAAGTTCGCGGAACGATCCTGCGATCAGTTCAGCGAGAGTTGCTGTGGCACTCATTTAATGTTGTTACGGTTGCGAGTGTTTAGGATGAACCGCACGTGCACCTCCACTCCTGAGGCGTACTACGGGCTTTTGTCCCGCAGCGCCAATAGGCTCCCGGACAAGAGGGCCGCCATACTCGGGAAAATACGGCCTTTGGCAAGGAAGAAGATGTGGCTTTTAACCGACTGCGGCTGTCGCTAGGACGACCTCGAACACTGTCTCATCGTCCTTTGAGCTGACCAGCCGCAGCTCGGCACCGTTGGCGCGGGCAAGTTCGGTGGCGATGTTAAGACCGAGGCCGAAGCCGTCGGTTTTGCGGTTGTGGGCCTGATCGCCACGGAAGAAGCGCTCAAAGAGGCGCTGCTGATTCTCTGCGGAAATGGCGGGGCCGGTGTTGGTGACGGTGAACGAGATCTGCGCGTTCTGTTGCGAAAGTCGCAACGCGACGCGGCCGTCCGGGCGGTTATATTTGATAGCGTTGCTGAGGAGATTGTGAAACACCTGCCGCAGTAGCGCACGATCAGCATTCACTTCGATTCTAGGCTCAAGCTGATGTTCCAGAGTCAGTCCGGCCTGCTCGCAGAGGATTTCGGCGTCTTCAATGAGGCGTGCCAGGTCGGCGCTGAGGTCATAAGGCTCGGGATGCGTCGGGAGACGACCCGCGTCGGCTTGAGAGAGTAGTAGGAGGCTTTGGGTGATTTGTTTGAGGCGGGTGGCTTCTTCAAAGAGTGAAACAAAGCGCTCATGCTCGCTGCTACCCGGCTTGGCGTGACGCACGGCATCGTCGAGGTCGGCGAGCATGATGGCGAGTGGGGTTTTGAGTTCGTGCGAGGCATCAGCCGTGAAACGCACGGCCTGCTGGAAGCTGCCTTCCAAGCGCTGCATCATGCCGTTGAGAACATCAATGAGTTGGGCGAATTCGCGGTTGTCATCGCTTTGCACCGGGATGCGTTCGGCGAGATCGCTAGCTGTGAGATGCTGGGCGGTGCCGACGACGCGTTCAAGTGGGCGCATGGCGCGTTTGGAGGTCCACATGGCGCCGAGGCCAGCGAAGGCGAGGCCAATAATACCCGCACCGACATACCACTGTGCCATGCGATTGATCTCCGCATAGTAATCGGTGAGCGAGAGGCCGACGAAGATGGTGTAATCTGGGCTGCTGAAGGAACCGAAGCGCCAGTCGATGCCGCCGGAGCGTGCGGTGAAGGTGGTTGGCTCCCGTATCATGGGCATCTGTGGACGGAAGGACTGGCCGCGTTCTGGGGGCGGCTGTTCAGGCGGAGAACTCAAACTAGGCGGGAGACCGAGCAAATCATCAAATTCTCTCTCACGCCGTGGCCGCCGTGCTCCTGGTGGGCCACCGCGTTCGCCTTGTTGCGGCTGTGGCGGCACCCGGCTGATTTCTTCCGCCGTAGGAAAGCAACTGCGGAAGTAAACATCGAGATCCTTGGGCGCATTGGGTGTCGCGAAGATCGTTTTGCCCAGACGATGTTCTTGAACCACAAGCACCGCCTGCGCTGACTGCGAGTGCGAGGTGCCAAACACGAGATCAGAGATGGTCTTGAACTCCTCATCCGATGTGTAGGGATCAATACGGTTCCACACGCGCTGTGCCGGGGCGATGATGCGGTCATCGACGCTGCGTTCGAGAGTTTGACTGGCATACCACCAAGCGGCGCTGCCAAACGCCGCGACGAGCGCACCAGCAACGAGCATCGTCTGCAACGCTAGACGAAGACGGAAGCTGCGAGTGTTGGCGGGAGCGTTCATGCGGAGAACGCGACGAATCTCACGCGGAGAGTGACGGCACGCACCAAGATAAATGGCTTTTAATGATGGGCCACAGGATGGCGTCATGTCTGGCGGCTCCAATACCTGCATGAACACCATGCCTGCCGCCAGTTACACGATCAACTCCTCCACTCAGGCCGATGCCGCCGCGCTCTACCGCCGCCACTGGTCGGCGCTGTGCGCGTTTGCCCGGGCCAGAGGCTGTGAAACGCACGATGCGGAGGACGCCGTGCAGGAACTGTTTGCCAAACTCGTGGCCCAGGGACAACACGAACGCGCGGCGGCCATTTTTGATCATGGCGAGCAAGCAGCGTTTTTGTTTGCACGCCTGCGCACCCACCTGATCAAACGCTGGCAGCACCGTACGCGACAGCGTCGCGGCGGTGGTGTGGTCTGTTTCTCACTGAGCGATGAAAATGGTGAGAACATCGACGTGGCAGATGCCCATGCGGCTCCTGACCGCGAACTAGACCGCAACTGGGCTAGAAACGTAATCGACCGTGCTTTGAACAGCATTAGCACGGAACTGCAGGCGCAGGGACGCAGTGATGTGTGGGGCTGCTTGGAGAGCAATGTGATCGACGGTGCCCGTGCCGACCGCCCACAAAGCGGAGCGCTGCGCACGGCGCTGCATCGCGCAAAAAATCGTCTGCGCACTCTGATTCGCGCAGAATGTCGTCATGGTGAGAACGAGACCGTTCTGCATGCGGCGCTGGCGTAAATCACACCCCACTTTCAGCGAAAAATGCCACGTTTCGGTGGTGTTGGTGCTTCCGGTTGTTTTTTCATTTCTTCGGCCCGCATTTTTTCTGCGGTGTCCTTGTACCAAAGCGGTCCGTTGACTTTGAAGTTGTAGATCAGGTCGCGGAAGTCGGTCATGAGGCGCTGGTCGTTCATGAGGGCACCGAGTAGGCCTTTGCTTGACGAGATGTTGGCGGCGGCGATGGCGAAGCTGTCTGCGGCTTTTTTGATGGATTGCAGCGATTCATCGGCCGTGGTCATGACTTTGTCCGCCTTGGCGATGGCGGGCTCGAGTTTTTTACTGGATTCTTCAATGCTTTTGGCGGCGTTCTTGAAACTGGTGGCGGCGTCTTTGAGTTCTGTTAGTGCGGTTTTGAGGGTCTGGGAATTTTCGTCGCCAAGGACCTTTTCATCGACCCGCTTGAGGGTGCTGTGAAGATGCTCCATGCCTTCAGTGAAGTTCTGAATGGTGGGATCGGAAAGCGCGCCTTTGTTGACCTTGCTCATGGCTTCCTTGATGTCTTTAAGGGCCACTTTCACTTCGTCGAGCACGACATCGACTTTTTCGCCGACAGACTTGGCGGTGCTTTGCAGGTCATTGAGGCCGCTGGCTTTTTCACCTTCGATGACTTTGTCGTAGTCGTGTGGCAGGAAGACATCGGTGAGTTGGCCGCTTGGTTTGATTTCAACGAGGGCATCTCCCATGAGGCCGGCGGAACCAATGCCAAAGGTGGCGTCAGCGGGGATTTTTACGTCTTTGAAGAGTTCGAGATCGATAATAACGCCGCTGAAAGTTGGGTTGAGGACAGGTTTTTTGTCCACTTTGCCAACGCGGGAACCGCCGAGGAACACGGGCGAGCCTTCCTTGATGCCGGAGGCGTTCGCGAACGCGACATGTAGGTGGTAGGTGTCCTTGAAGACTTCGCGCACGCGTCCAAACTGGAGAATGAGGCCGCCGAGGAGAAGCAACCCGACGAACAGGAAGAGTCCGACGAGTAGTTCGGTTTTTTTGTCGCTGTCGATCATGGTGGTGGCTGGTGAGGGTGAAAAAAGGAATGTTTAGCCGGTGACGTCGGAACGGCCATTGATGAAGTTTTGCACGATGGGGTCAGGTGAGGCGCGCAGCTCGTCAGGTGTGCCGAGAAAGTGGATCTTGCCGCGGTAGAGCATGGCGACGCGGTTGGCGATCTTGAAGATGCTGCGCATGTCATGAGTGACGATGATGGAGGTGACACCGAAGCGGCGCTGCATGCGCAGGACCATCTGGTCGATAATGTCGGAGCCAATGGGGTCGAGACCTGAGTTTGGCTCATCATAGAGGATGCACTCACTGCGGCAGATGATGGCGCGGGCAATGCCGGTGCGCTTGCGCATGCCGCCGGAAAGGCTGGTGGGATATTTGTCCAGATGTTCGGCGAGATCGACGGCCTCCAAGGCCTCCAACACACGCTGCTTGATCTCTTTGCGGTCACGCACGCCACTCTCCCAAAGCGAGAACGCCACATTTTCCTCCACCGTCATGCGATCAAAGAGTGCCGCGCCTTGGAACAGCATGCTTACTTTCTGCCGAATGGGAGCCATTTCGCGCTCGCGCAGGCAGTTCACATGCATACCCGCTACAAAGACATCGCCTGAATCCGGTCGTATGAGGCCGATGATGTGTTTCATCGTCACGGTCTTGCCTTCACCGCTGGGGCCGATGATGCAGAGCGTCTCGCCGTGATAGAGCTTGAGATCGATGCCGCAGAGGATTTCCTGGCTGCCAAAGCGTTTATGTAGGCCCCGTAGTTCGATGAACACGTCGGCGTTGCCGTTTGGGGCGGCGGGTGGGTTCGTGCTGGCGCTGGTGAGTACGGCCATGGCTAGGCGCTTCCGATCGGGAAGACGTAGTTGAGCAGGATGGAGAGAAAGAAATTAACGATGAGAAGAACGAGCGAGGAGATGACGACGGCTCGTGTGGTTCCCAATCCAACGCCGACCGCACCATTTTCCGCCGCCAACCCTTGGTGGCATGAGATGAGAGTGATGAGCATCCCGAACACGAATCCTTTGATCATGCCGATGGAAAGGTCCTCCATGTTCGTATGGTCAAGCATGTGGGTGAGATACCAAGCCGAGGGCATGTCGTAACCGAAACTGGTAACCAAGTAGGAGGCGATGAGACCAAAGGAGATGCTTTCTGCCACGAGGAAGGGCATGGAAATCATCATGGCCAAGAAGCGCGGAAGCACGAGGTAATCGACCGGATGCACGCCCATGACTCGTAAGGCATCGACCTGCTCGGTGACTTTCATGGTGCCGATATCGGCGGCCATGGCAGCCCCGACGCGACCCGCAACCATCAATCCGGCCAATACTGGGCCGAGTTCGCGACATAAGGCGACGGAAACCACTGCGCCGACGGTCGTCTCGAAGCCAAAGTCTTTGAATTTGGCGTAGCTTTGAAAGGTGAAGACGGCTCCTGTGAATGCACCTGTTACGATGACGACCGCCTGCGATCCATAGCCGATGGCGACGATCTGCTCCGCCACAAGGCGCAACCGCCACACTCCCGAACGTACGGCAATCATTAACTCACCCATCAATGCAGTGAGCTGCCCGAGATAGACCAGAAAACGTAGAAAAGTGCGACCCGGTAGAGCCAGCATGCCGGAGGGAGAATCCATCACCTTCAATCATGGCATGTTGTGACCCGAAGGCAAATCACGGAACTGTTGAGCAGGAAATGAAAAGCCCCGTCTGGTGTTCATGCCAGACGGGGCGAAGATGGGCGATCAAATTTAGCTAGGCGGTGTCTTACTGTGGCGGAACACGGAAGAGTTTGCCGGTGTAGGGGCATTTGACTTCCATGCCAACAGGCAAACCGGTAACGTCCACCAGCTGATGTTTGGCTGCAAAAGGGCTGTTCACGAATCCTGGACGTCCGGCGATTGGAGCGCCATAAGGCAGCTCAGGAGCAGGGCTTGGGGCGGAAGTGGTCACAGGAGGAGCAGATGGTGCGGGATTGTTCATCGCAGCGACATTGCTGTTTGGAGCAACTGGGGCGGTGCGAGGACGTTCTGGAGACTCAGAAGTCTTCGTGCGATTTGGAGTTGGAGCCGAAGCCATATTTGAGGCGGTCACACTGCCAGGCACCAAAAATGGACGCTGTGTGTATGGGCAGACCACCTTGGACCCTGCGGACATTCCACGCACATCGACAAGACGAGGCGGGTTAGTAAATGGAGTGCGCACATAACCCGGTAGATCGGCCACCGCTTGAGCCACAGGCATCGTGAATGCATTTAGCATGGATGGCGGTGGGGTCGATGGACGCTCAGGGCCAACGAGGGTGGTAGTCGTTGGTTGGAGCAAGGCGGTGTTCTGTGCCAGCGACTGGGAGCTATTGGAAGTGCCCAGAGGAGCATGGTCCTTGGACATGTAATAGGTGATCAGACCCTTGGATTGGATTTGCTGCCATGCCTGACGTGGCGGGACAGAGCAAGAAGCCAACAGACAAGCCGCAAGGCTGACTGCGGTGAAACGAACCGTGGAATAGGATACTTGTGACATGGGCGTTGCGGTTAATTTTTGAATTAGCATTCTCATTTTAACGATCTTTTTAAATTATGCAACAACAAGGATGGTAATGCTGTGAAACAAAAT
>Ga0114970_10000229_pt1 | contig 39749 bp, 30 predicted proteins | sample M_140205_XF_Meta_FD_87030 | JGI IMG/M metagenome (GOLD analysis project Ga0114970, IMG submission 87030) | Freshwater microbial communities from Lake Montjoie, Canada to study carbon cycling - M_140205_XF_MetaG | ecosystem: Environmental > Aquatic > Freshwater > Lake | place: Lake Montjoie... | reverse complement strand
CAACGAGGGGCTCTTCATGGCCCTCCGGGTGGGCGCCATGCTGATCGCGTTTCTGGCACTGCTGGAAATGGTGAACGCGGGCGTGGGACTGCTGGGGCGGACGGCGGGCGTGGCCGAGCTGTCGCTGCAGCGCATACTGGGGGTGCTGATGGCGCCGGTGGCGTGGCTGATCGGTGTGCCGTGGTCGGATGCCCAGGTGGTCGGGGAGCTCATCGGGGTGAAGACGATCCTCAACGAGTTCGTGGCGTTTCGTCAGCTGGCCGACCAGCTGCACGGTCCGGGCGCGATCAGTCACCGGTCGATGGTGCTGGCCAGCTATGCACTGGCGGGCTTTGCCAACTTCGGATCCATCGCGATGCAGATCGCCGGGATGAGCGAACTCGCCCCCGACAAGCGGCCGATGCTGGCAGAGTTGGGGATGCGTGCCTTGCTGGGTGGACTGATCGCCTCGCTGATGACCGCGGCCGTCGCGGGGATGCTGCTGCCGTGAATTTGTCGCTTATATGTCTTGATTTTGTCGTGAGTTTGTCTTGAAGCTGTCGCGGTACACAGCCAATGGTGGCGACAAAGAGCCCCTGCGCGCGCTGGTGGTGAGCGGCACGCTCACGCTGGATACCACGGAGCGGGCGGGAGTGGTGCACGCCGAGGTCCCGGGGGGGTCGGCGCTCTATGCGGCGGCGGCGGGGAGCCTGCTGCTCCCCACGCGTCTGGTGGGCATCGTGGGCGACGACTTCCCGCTGGATGCGCTGGCGCCGCTGTGGGCGCGCGGTGGCGATCGCGCCGGGGTGGAGGTGGTGCACGGCCGCACCTTCCGGTGGCATGCGCGCTACGCGCCCGATGGCGACAGGCGCGAGACGCTGGCCCGTGTCGCCGGGGTGGCGGACGGTCGGCTGCCCACGGTGCCGCCGATGCCGACGGGAGACTACGCGCTGCTGCTGGGGAGCACCGATCCGCGGGTGCAACAGCACGTGCGTGAGGCGTGCCCCACCGCGGCCGTGGTGGGGCTCGACAGCATGGCGCACTGGTGGCACGCGCGCGCCGATGCGCTGCGCGCGCTGCTGGCGCGGGTGGACGTGCTGTTCGTGGACGAGGACGAGCTGGCGCAGGCCACCGGCGATGCCGACTCCACCGTGGCGGTGGCGCGGGTGCTCGCGCTCGGGCCGGCGGTGGTCGTGGTGAAGCGCGGGGCGCGGGGCGCGTGGATGCAGCGCCGGGACGGCGTGCCGGTAGCAACCGCGGCGGCGCCCGTTCGGGAGGTGGTGGATACCACGGGGGCGGGCGACGCCTTCGCGGGTGGGTTCATGGCGGCGCTGGCGCAGCGGCCGGCCCTGTCCGACCACGAAGTGCTGCGCATAGCGGCGGCGATCGCCGCGTTCGCCGTGGAGGGCGTCGGCCCGGCCGCCCTACTGGCCACCGATCGCGCCGCGGTGCAGCGCCGGCTTGGCGGCTGAGCCCTCGCGACGGCTTGCCGGGCGCGCCCGGACGACGCGGGTGATCGACACGGATGACGCGATCGGCGCTACGGGTCGACGGGTCGACGGGTCGACGGGTCGACGGGTCGACGGGTCGCAACGGGTCGCCTGGTGGCGATCAACCCCTGACCTCCGTCTGCGGTACGTACCGTTCGGCGTTACGCGAGTCGCGGTCGCACCCGTGTCGCGATGACGCGCAGTATCCACGCCATGGCGAGATAGAACACCAGAATGCCGCACGCATTCCGGAACGCACCCATGAGGCCGAGTTTCGACACGTCGACGAAGAAGTACGGGTACACCCCCACCACTTCACCGCGCCCCACCACCATCGTGAAGTAGGCGGTGGGGTACGCGCTGAGTTGCAGCGCACGCGGGGCGAGCGGCGCCGCTGTGACGTCGGTGCTGATCACCCAGTAGACCGCATAGAGCGGTGGCACCAGATAGTGAAGCCCGAGGTTGGCCACGGCCTCCATCCCCACGGGATGATGGATCGTGCTGAGGAGAAAGTGGTACGCGAGCCCCACCAGCAGAATGGCGGCGGCGGCGGTCCACGTGACGTGCAGATGCGCGAAGAAGCGCGCGGCCGCACTTTGCGGTGCCACCAACGGCACGGTGAGCACCAGCGCCACCAGCAAGTTGGTGAGAATGGTGAAGTAGGCGAGGTAATCGGCGAGGGCGCGCGCGAACGTTTCGCCGCGTGCGACGCCGTTGCGGATGGAATACACCAACTGCACCAACACCGCGGCCCATGCAATGGCCGCCGTGGTGACGCGAAGCGTTTTCGTAAATGACATGGTGTTGAGCATCGCCTGCGTTACCGCTCGTTCATCCAACGATCTTCGAGCACCTGCACCGACTTGGTGTATTCCTTGCCACCCACGCTGAGTTTCACGATGTAGCTCCCCGGTGTCGCGCTATTCCCCGCACCGCCACGTGCGCCACCACCGCCACCCGCCGCACTCGGCGCACAACTTTTGTCCGGCGCCGGACCGGCAGGCGGCGCCGCGGCGACCGGCGCGACCGGCGCGCCCGCTACACCACCGCGCCCACCAGCACCCGCCGTTGGCGCCGCGGCCAGCATCGGGGCCACCAGCGTCCACTGCACGCGGTTCATCCCGGCCACCGCCTTCATCGTCGTCTCGCACAGCGCGCGACCGGTTGGATCGGCAATGGAAATCTTGGCGTCCCCTGCGGTCTTGAGGTGGAAGTGGATCGCGGTGCCGCGCGCCGGATTCTCGCCCTCAAACTGCTTTTCACCGCCGGTGTAGATGTCGAGGCGCACATCGTTCGCATACGCGACCGCGGCGCGCACATCGAACAGCGTCGCGTCGGCCGCCACCACCGCCGGCGTCCACTGCTGCAACGGCGTGATATCGTCGGCAATCCAGATGCTGCGGCCGTGCGAAGCGACAATGAGATCGCCGTCGCGCGGATGCACGAGAATGTCATCCGTACGTACCGTGGGATACCCCGTCATGAACGCCTCCCACGTTGTGCCGCCGTTCAGCGAGATGTACAACCCGAACTCGGTGCCGGCGTACAAGAGTTGCGCGTTTTTGGGATCTTCGCGGATCACCTGCACATTGCCGCGCCGAGGGAGCGTGCCGCTCACACTCGACCAGCTGCGGCCGTAGTCGCGCGTAACAAAAACGTACGGTGTGAGATCATCACTCCGATGGCCGTCGATGGCGACGTAGGCAGTGGCGGCATCGTAGTGCGACGCTTCGATGCGTGACATCCAGTAGGGATTCGCGCCATTCAGCGCGCCACTCGGCAGGCCGGTGATGTTCTTGCCCACCTCGGTGAACGTGGCGCCGTGATCGCGGCTGAGCTGCAGGTTGCCGTCATCGGTCCCCGCCCACACCACGCCCGCCAGTGCCGGCGATTCGCTGACGCTGATGATCGTGCTGTAGTTGGTCATGCCGTCGTTCTTCCCCAGCTGCGGCGCCGTGCCCGCGGCACCCATCACCGTGATCGCACAGCGATCCACCTGCTTGGTGAGGTCGGCGCTGGCCACCCAGAGGTCGCCCTGATTGGTAGAGCGGAACAGGCGATTGCCACCCAGCCACACCACGCTCGGGTCGTGCGGCGAGAGCATGTACGGCGTGTTCCAATTGAAGCGATACGTGTCACCCGGCTGCGCATTGATCACGTTGGCCGCGCCACCGGCACGCCCGCCAGCGCCCCCGCCGGGTCCACCCGCGCCCACTGCACCCGGTGCGGGCGCGACGACTATGCGACCGTCCACACACGTGCCCGGCACCGGCGTGGTGGCACCGACACGCGCAGGCGGCCCCACGGGGCGGATGCTCTTCACCACGCCCGTGCTCAAGTCGGTGCGTTGCGTGTTGCCGTCCTGCGACTCGCTGAACACGACAAACTTGTTGGTGGGGTCGACGGCGGTCTGGAAGCCGTCACCACCGCCGAAGCGGAACCAGTTGTGATCGCGGATCCCGTTGCGGCTGCGCAACGCACTCGCGCCGCCCCAGCTGTCGTTGTCCTGCAAACCAAAGTAGATGTTGTACGGGCGCCCCATGTCGGCGCTCACCCAATACGCGAGGCCGACAGCCACGGTGTGCACGTACTCCCACGTCACGCCCTGATCCCACGACACGCCGAATCCGGCGTCGGCGCCGCGCAGAATGTGATCGCTGTTGGCGGGATCAATCCAGAACGCGTGTTGATCCACCATCTCGTTGCCCGCGCCGAGCCCCGAGTCGATGGGCGCGAACGTTTTGCCGCCATCCACCGACTTGGCCGCGCGCACGTTGGCGAGATACACGGTCTGGTCATTTGTGGGATCGACGCGGACTTGGCTGAAATACATCGGGCGTCCGTTGCAGTGGCTCACGAGCGTCCACGTCTTGCCCTTGTTCTCCGAGCGATAGAGCCCCGGGCGATAGCGGCTGAGCGCGGGCACCTTCTTGAGGCTGTCGGGCGTATTCGCGCCGAACCCCTTCGTCGGCTCGGCGTTGCTGCACCAGTCGTATCCGCCGCGTCCACCGCCGGCACCGGCGCCGCCAGTGATGACGGCCGCGGAATCAGCACCGTCGGTCTCGATTTGCGCGTACACCACGTTGGGATTGCTGCGCGCAACGTCAATGCCGATGCGGCCGAGCGTGCCCGGAGGCAGTCCGCCGTCGGTGAGCTTGGTCCAGCTCTTGCCGCCGTTCTCCGTCTTCCACAGCGCGCTGCCTTTGCCACCGCCGTTGAAGCAGCAGCCGGTGCGCCGACGCTGATAGCTGGCCGCGTACAACACACTCGAATTCTTGGGGTCCATCACGAGATCGGTGAAGCCCGTGTTCTCGTCGATGAACTTGATCTTGTTCCACGTCGTGCCACCATCCGTGGTCTTGAACACACCACGCTCGGCATTCGGCCCGAACAGATGCCCCGGCGACGCGACATAGACCGTATTGCTGTTGCGCGGATCGAGCACGATGCGCGCGATGCTCTGCGTTTCCTTGAGGCCGATGTTGGTGAACGTCTTGCCGCCGTCGGTGCTCTTGTACATGCCGTCGCCGAACGACGACGTCTGCCGATTGTTCGGCTCGCCCGTTCCCACATACACGATGTTCGGATCGCGTTGATCCACCGCAACGTCGCCGATACTCGCGCTGCTGTAGCGCTCGAAGATCGGCGTGAACGTCGTACCCGCATTGACGGACTTGAACACGCCACCCATGGCGTAGCCGACGTAGATGATGCGCGGGTCCTTCTCGAACACCGCGATGTCATCGATGCGGCCGCCCATGCTGGCCGGACCCACGGAGCGGAACCGGAACGGCGCGAGCACCGGGTTCGCGCTGCGGTTGACCAGCGCGGTGGTGTCGCGCCGACGGATGTTGGATTGGGCACCCAGGCCACCGAGGGGCGCGGCGAGCAGCAGCGTACAGGCGATGCGGAACACGGAAGGGCGCACGATGAAGCTCCAAAAAGGGATGGAGCTAATGTGCGCCCCCCCCGGTCATTCGGGGAGTGCGGGCGCTACCACACGCCCGAGCGGCGCAGCGTACCGCGTGGTCATTCGCCCGCGGCAACAGCTGTCACACCTTGACGGTGGTTTCTGAATCCGAGCGTGGCCGCGATTCAAGAACAGCGGGTGCCGGCCGAAGCTCAAAACGTGTGCGATGCGTCACCGACGATGGTGCCGAGTGATTGTCTACCGGCTCACCGCCGACTTGCGACGCGATCCCGATGCCCCACCCTGATTCTCCCACGCCGGCCGTGCGGAGCAATGCCCCTGACGCAGCGCGCACCCTGGCCATCGTGGCCTGTCTCATGCTCGGCATCGCCGCCGTGAGTGTACGCGCCGTCGTGGTCGACGACACCACGAGCCCCGAGCCTGCCCTGCGCACCCGTGCGCCTGAGTCGCCTCGCGCTGGTGTAGCCGTTTACCGCGTGGTGGCGAATGCACCGATGCGCGCCGTTGCCGTTGCGCCGGCCGAGGCCGCGCAAGGGGTTGCCTCGCGGCCATCGGTCACGACATCACCGACATCACCGAATGCCGACGCAATTGCCGCAGCAAATGCCGACGCGAATGCCACGCCGAGCGTGATCGCACGGCCAACGGTGTTGACGCTCGCCGGAGCGACGCGAGCGGGTGGCACGCCGGAGACTGCGCCCGAGAGTGCGCCGGTGCCCCCTGGATTCCAACGCGCCCCGCTCGACTGGCGCACGTTGGTATCGCATCCCGGCGTGACCTTCGGCTTCGAGGAAATCACGGACGCCTCGACCGGCTCGTCGGCATTCTCGGGCGCGCGATCCCTGCGCACCCACAGCGATATCGCGCTCACGCTCGACATGGACTCGTTGGTGGGCTGGCGAGGCCTCACGATCTATGCACAGCACAAGACGAAGACGGGACGCAACGGCTCCGATGAGGCCGCCTTCGTGCAGAGCTTTTCCAACATCGACGCCGACGACTTTCGCGCGATGGGAGAAGTGTGGGTTGAGCAGCGCGTGCTGCAGGACCGCGTGAGCCTCAAGGCCGGCCGCATCGATTTTAATAGTGTCTTTGCCGGTACGGACAATGGCGGCGCGTTCCTGAACGCCTCGATGGGTTTCTCGCCAACCATCGTGGCCGCGCCCACGTTTCCGTTGCCGACCTGGGGTGTGGAGGCGACGGTCAGCCCGTGGTCACTCTTCAACGTCGGCGTTGGAGTGTTCGACGGACTCGGCGGCGCACCGGCCCCGGTTGGTGGACGCTCGCGCTTTCAAATCCTACAGGCGAATCAGCAGTGGGCGCTCGGCCAGTCGCAGCTTGGCGGCCGCGTTGGCGTGGGCGCGTGGCGACACACCGGCCTGTTCTCCGCGCGCGACGCCGACCCCGATGCCGATCCGTCCATATCCGGCACTAACGGATGGTATGTCACGCTCGACCAGACGCTGTGGCAAGGCCGTTCGCGCGACGGCAACGCCGACAATCACGCATCGGTGGCCGCCTTCGCGCAGGTCGGCACATCGAGTCCCACCGTGCAAGCGATCCATGCGCATCGCGGAGGGGGCCTCACGTTGTCTGGTCTGCTGGCCGCACGACCGTCCGATCTCATTGGCATCGGTATCACCCATGCGTCGTGGGGCACCGGCCGCGAGACCATCGGGGAGCTGTTCTATCAGCTCCCCGTGACGTCGCATCTGTCGCTCGTGGCCGATGCACAGCGAGTGCGTCGGCTGGACGGGCCGGGGCTGCGCGCCTACGGGAATGTGATCACGATCCGCACGGTGCTGTCGTTCTAATGCGCATCCCGGTAGGCGGCCCGGTTCCGCCCTTCCCAGTTCTTGATGTCGTCGAGCGCCGAGCGATCCGTCACCGCGTAGCGACGACGGGTGGCGGCGGTGGCGGGATCGCCAGCCGATGCGGCGACGACCGAGGCAATCGGCATGCGCCAATGTTGCCAGCGCGAGAAGAACGTGTCGGTGCCGATCCACTGCTCGGCGCGTCCCGACTTCTTGCCGTTCTCGAGCGGCTGATTGCCAACGGCCGTTTTTGCGAACAGAGGGACGCCCGTGCAGCGACCGGCAGCGGCGTCCACGCCCACAATCAGGAATTCCTGCGTGCCGACGACTGAGCGGTCGCCGTCGGGTCCCAGCACGGCATTGGTCTGGGCGCCGCCGAGCGCGCGCAACGTGGCCGTGTCCAGCTGGATCACGAGCCCGGGAGTGACGTCTTCGTACGTAAGTGACATGGCGGATGATGCCCGGAGCGTGTGTGGCTGGCAAGGCCGTAGACGGCGGCGTGGTGCGAATCACGAACCCGACGGGACGCTAGATCGCTCCGCGCGCGCGTTCTCCAAGGAAATCGGCCACTAGCGACAGAATGCGCTCTGGCTGCTCGCGATGCGGCACATGGCCGCAGCCGTGTATGATCTCAAGCTGCGACATGCCCTGTACCCCGCGGGCGATACGTCGCGGAAATTCCACCGATCCGAATTCGTCCGCGTCGCCGTGAATCACGAGCGTCGGGCAGCGCACACCGCTCAGGTACGGGTCGAGAGTCCAGTTGGCGAACGCCGGCAGCAGCCACGTGTCCGTCCAGGCGTCGAGCACCCACTGCGCTTTCTCCCCGTGAAATCGCGTGAGCTTGGCGAAGGTGGCCGGATGGTCGAACTGCACCTTGGCCGCCCGTATACCATCGAGCGTGTGCGGTTCAATGAACGATTGCGCCGACTCCGAGACCACGTGCTGACAGTAGTCCGGCATCGCGGCGGCAATCACGAGGGACATGCCGCCACCCACGCTATGACCGAACAGCGAAAAGTCGGAGAAGCCAAGCGCCTCGCGAACCGCCGGGAAGTACAGCTCGGCCTCTTCGTCGATGAAGCGCAACGACGGCGGATCGTGACGCGCCGACGATTGTCCAAAGCCGAACCGGTCGTACGCGATCACTGGCCGGTGCACCGCGCGTGCGAGGCGTTCGGGAAACCCGCGCCACAGCTCGACCGAGCCGAGTGAGTCATGCAGCAGCACGACCGGCGACGCGCCGTCGACCACGAGCGGCGGTGTCCATTCGCGAACGAAGAGACTTCCGCCGGGCACCGGAACGCGGTGCTCTGCTATCGTGATCAGTTCGGCCGCCGCTCCCATGCCATCAAGCTATGCACGGTACGCCGGCCGTGCGAGACAGCGCAAACGGCAACGCGACACTCAACGGGTGCTCGGTATCACCTCGGATGCGTAGTGCCGATCCACATGTGCACTCACGAAGGTCGACGCCGACGGGGCCCGGAGCAGCGCTTCGACCACGGTCGGCGGCACGCCGCGATAACGATAAATGCGATGGCCAAGGTATTTCACGAACAGATCGGCGGTGGTGCTGTTGTAGCCAACGGAGATGATATTCGACGGCGTCACGAAGATTTCGAGCACCGAGGGATCGGGAAATCCGTCGCGCGATGCCACCGCGGGTGCAGGCACCGGAGCGTTCTCGCCATCGCGACCGCGCTCGAGCGCCGCCAGCAAGAACGCATACGCGTCGTTGATCGCCGTCGCCCGTTCACCGGCAACGGCATGCGTCGCCTGACCGTGATGACGATCCGGATGCCACTGCGCAATCAGCGGTCGGTAGGCGGCGTTCAGCTCGTCGACTGTGCAAACCGTACGAAGCCCAAGCACCGCGCACTGCGCGGAGAACGCGGCGCCATTTCGCCCCAAGGACGCTCCTGCCACACACACTCCGGTCCGCGATGAAATCCCGCTCCTGACGCACGCAACTTAGCGTACTTGCGTCAGTGCGCGGGACGATCTGACGGTTACGCGCGCTCCACCCGAACTGCCGTGCCATAGCACAAGACTTCCGTTACCCCCTGCATCAGTTCGTTGGCGTCGTAGCGCACGCCAATCACGGCGTTGGCCCCCGCGAGGTGCGCTTGATGCAGCATCGTATCGAACGCCTGCGCGCGCGTCCGCTCGGCCAGCTCGGTAAAGAGCGAGATATTGCCGCCCATTACCGTCTGCAGCGTGGCCCCCAACGTCCCGAAGACGGAGCGCGAGCGCACCACTACACCACGGACAATTCCAAGCGACGCGTCGATGCGATAGCCCGGCAAGTCGAACGCCGTCGTGGTCATGGCGTGCGGGACCTCAACGGCCTGTGCGGGAAGACTGGTGGACATGGTGTGGCTGGCCGGAAGAGGTGGTCCCTGCGGAACCCGAGGTCAGATGGCGGGCAGATGCGACGCTCGTTCGTGCCCGGTGGAAGTGAGCACGCGGAATGGAAGCGGGTCAAGCGTGACTTGAGCGCAATTTGCTCGCTGGGTAGCGTTCCGCTCGAGGCGGCAAACGCGCAGTATTCAAGCACGAAGACCACCTCGAAACCGTCCAGCCTATGGGTACCATGTCGATACGAGGCCGTCGAGCGGACTCCGCGCGCATGTACATCGTTGTCGTGCTCACGTGCTTTGCGTTCGGTCGCCAGGCGTCCGCACAGATTGCCCCGGTCCGCGTACGTCTGCCCGGCTACAATCAATCGCTGTCGCTTGATTCGGCCGCCACGACAGCGGACGCAATCCCGGCGGGCCGAGAGGCCACGCGCGCAGCGACCATCGCAGTACTTGAGGCCTTGAGCATTCCGGTCACGACGAACGATCCGGTGGGATTGGTCGGCAACGCAGGATTCACGCGGCTGCGTCGGCTGGGTAAGGCGCAGTTGTCCACGTACTTAGACTGCGGCGTTGGACTCAGCGGACCACAGGCGGATACGTGGCGCGTGACCATGGCGGTGATGGTCTGGATCGAACAGAAGGGCGCGGCTGAAAGTCGCCTGCGATTGGCGTTCGTGGCGGGGGCGCAGGACTTGGACCCGGGCGCACGACGATCGGCCGGGTGCGGCTCCACGGGCGCTCTCGAGCTCCTGCTGCTGGAACAGATACGTCAGCAGGTCGCGGGGAAGTAACAACGCCGATGACAACTCCACACGCCACGTCGCCGAAGGCGCCGACGCCCATCCAACAGTTGCACGACGCGATGCATCGACGCGACACCGACGCGGTGCGCCGTCTCTTGTCGGAGCACGCGCAGTTTCGTCCGCTCATCAACGCCCCGTTCTTCGCGTACAACGCGCCGGCGATCGTGGCCTATGCCAATGACGTTGCCATGGTGGATGTGCTGCTCGAATTCGGCGCCGACCCCAACGTGCGCAGTGCGTGGTGGGCCGGGCCGTTCCATGCGCTGCATGTGGCCACGGGTGCGGCGGCGGCTCGGCTGCTGGCCGCGGGTGCGATTCCCGACGCCTGCGCCGCTGCCCATCTCGATGATGCCGCGCTGCTCGCGGCAATGATCGCCGCCAACCCCGCATTCGTGGCAGAGCGCGGTGGTGATGGACAGACCCCGTTGCACCTCGCGCGTTCACGCGACGTGATCGACCTCTTGCTCGGCGCCGGCGCCGACATCGATGCACGCGACGTGGACCATCGTTCAACGCCGGCCGAGTGGATGCTGGAGCGTTCGCGTGATGCGGGGCGCTACGCGCTGGCGCAGTATCTCGTGGAGCGAGGGGCCCACGCCGACATTTTCATGACGGCGGCCCTGGGGCTCACCGATCGCGCCGTGACGTTGCTTCACGCGCGCCCCGCGCTGTTGAACGAGCAGACGGGTCGCGGTGCGTATGCCGAGATGAAGCCCAGCAGCTTTCACATGTACTTCTGGACGATCGGCGGCAACCGCTCACCATTGGAAGTTGCCGCACAGTTCGGGCACGAGGAAACACTGGCCGCGATGCTGCCGTTCGCCACGCCGCTCCAGCGGCTGCGCTTGGCCTGTCGCCGCGCGGATGTCGAGTCGGCGCGTGCCATCGTGCGTGAGAACTCCGGGCTGGTCGCATCGCTCGGTATGCAGGATCATCGCGCGATCACCGATGCGGCGTGGGACGGTGATGCGCCGGCGGTGGCGTTAATGCTGGAGCTGGGCTTCGACCCGGCGACGCCAGGCCACGACTCCGGCACGGCGCTGCATTGTGCGTCGTGGCAGGGATCAGCTGAAACGGTGGCCGTGCTGCTCAGCACGCCACCGGGGCGTGCCTTGCTCACGGCGCGGGACGCCCATCATCAGGATACGCCTCTGGGCTGGTGCCGCCACGGGGCCAAGAATGGCCCGCGTGGCGGCGACCACGCCGCGGTGGAAACGTTGCTGCTGACTCCACCCCGATCTTCCGTCTGATCTCGGCGTTCGGCCCGGCGAACGTGTGCATCGCCACGTTGCCGATGTAGCCCAGGTCTTTCCACCCCTGCGGCGTGGTGTAGAACGCCGTGGCGGTCTGATCACGGATGGTGTCGAAGAACTGCGCCGCGAACTGATGCTCCGGTTTGGCCTTCGGTAAATAGCAGATGTCGTCGCAGATCGAGCCAGGCCGGCGCGCCCACCGCCGATGCCGCGGGGCTCTTGACGTCGGCCGGAATGATCATGTCGCATAGCGCACTGCGCGTGGCGAGCTCACGCCCCTGCAGCTTGTTCGGCCAGTCGGCCTTCGCCACTTGCAACACTGGATCGCTGGGCGTGCCGCGCGGGCCGTTGCGCTTGGATTGCTGTACGTCGTCGAGCATCGGCAGCAGCGCTCGCGGTGTCGGCCCCACCGGTGCGGCGGCCGCGGCATCGGGCAGCATCGGCACAATCGCCGCGGCGGCCATCGCCGTCAGCACGTTAATGCCCCACTGATCCACCGCCACCGGATTGATCTCGCGGTACGAGTCTTCATTCGGAATCATCTCGCCACGGCCGTCGAAGTACATGAACGAGCCGTAGGACCTCCGCGCTTCTCCCTTGAACTTCTTGCCGTAGGCGCCCTGTGTGAAGCTTTCGAGGCCACCGAAGATGCCGGGGCCGGGCATGCCGCGGCCGCCGCCGAATTCGATGAGATAGCGTCCTTGGGCGTCTGGAACATCGGCGTTTTCGTAACCGGGCGTAGTCACGCCCCGCTTCGAGCAGCAGCACCTTGAGCCCCTGAACCGACAGCTGATAGGCGGCCATGCCACCACCGGCGCCAGAACCGACCACGATGACATCGTACTACGGCGCAACTTTGGAACGGGGGACACGCGAACACTCCTCTACGGGCGGGAGGCGGGGGTGTACCGATGCAGCTGTTGCGAAGCTATCGTCGGGACGAGGAAAGCGCCGCGATGATTCGGGCGTGATCCGGCTTCGGCTCATGCTCCGCCGACCACACCGCCGTCTCCAGGGCCGTTCCGCCGTACATGGTCAGCGCATCCGTGGACACCCCGCGCGACAGCAGCAGCTCCACCACCGCCAGCTGGCCGCGATTCGCAGCCCAATGCAGCGCGTTCATGCCAGTGCCGGTGCCGGCCTCAGGATCGACGCCGACGTCGAGCAGATAGCGGGCGACCTCAACCTCCCCCAGCCAGCAGGCGGTGGTGAGCGCTTCGGCCAGCGCCTCTGGCTCCGCGGCGAACGCCCCAGCGCTCACCCACTGCACGATCGCACTCGAGTGCGCGTCGCTGTTCACGGTTTCGAACACGGGCGTCAGCGCCGTGCAGTCGCCGTTCAGCAGTCCTTGAACGACGGCGTCGAAGGTCCATGTCGCTCTCGTGTTCATCGCGTTGGCGCGTTCATCGCGCAGGCTCAAGGTCTTGCACAATAGAAATTTAGTTCTATTATGCAAGCATGGTCAAGCGGTCACTGCTCTCCGAGCTTCGACGGCGTCTCGCCCGCTATCCGGCGGTCGCCTTGGTCGGGCCGCGCCAGTGCGGCAAGACCACCTTGGCGCAGATGCTCGGGGGCGCATACTACGACCTCGAACAGGAATCCGAGCGGCTGCGCCTCGACCTGGAGTGGGCGGCGCGCACAGCGGGGCGTCAGCGCCTTATCCTCGACGAAGCACAGGCGTGGCCGGAGGTCTTTGCGCGCGTGCGTGGCGCCATCGATCAGGATCGCAAGCGACATGGACGCTTCCTGTTGCTCGGCTCCGTCGCCCCGGCCCTCGCCGCACATGCGTCCGAGTCGCTCACCGGCCGATTGTCCACGATCGAGCTCACCCCGCTGCGCTGGAGTGAATTGGCGCGCACCCGGCGCACATCGCATTGGCTGCGAGGAGGCTTCCCGGACGGTGGCATCCTGGCACCTCAGGCGTTTCCCGAATGGCAGCACGACTACCTCGCCCTCGTGGTCCAGCGCGATCTGCCGGCGTGGGGACTGCCGGCCAAGCCGCAAGTGACCGGCCGGCTGCTTCGGCTCGTGGCTGCCGTGCATGGACAGCTGTGGAATGCGTCGCGTATCGGCCAGAGCCTCGGTCTGTCGTACCACACCGTGAACAGCTATCTCGATTTTCTCGTCGGCGCATTTTTGATCCGACGGCTGCCGCCCTTCGAAGCCAACCTTGGAAAGCGACTCGTGCGCAGTCCCAAGCTCTACTGGCGGGACTCCGGCCTGCTACATGCACTGCTCAATGTGCCGGACGAGCAGACGCTGCTGAACCAACCATGGGTTGGCGCCAGCTGGGAGGGGTATGTGATCGAACAGATCCTTGGTGAGCTTGCTGCACACGGCAAACGTGTCGAGCCATACTTTTTTCGAACGAGCGACGGGCACGAGATCGACCTCGTGCTCGATTTCGGCACGGAGCGCTGGGCCATCGAAGTGAAACTGTCGGCCTCACCGACCACCGCCGATATGGATCGCCTCGATCGCACCGCCGACATGATCGGCGCGACGCGTCGCTACCTCGTCTCGCAGACACCACGTTCCGTCGGCACGGACGTGCGCGCGTCGTGCAACCTCTCCGGGGTGATGGAGCGCCTCGCGTAGGCAGTTCATGCACACGCCGGTACTCCCACGCCGCGGTACCTGGCGTACGGAACTCCTTCAGTTTGCGCACCACCGCCCGAAGCCGATTCGGACGCCTATGCCGAGAGAGGCACGCGAATGGCGCCGCGGACTCATCACGCTTCGATCTGCGCCGTACATTGGGCTGATTCCCGATTCGCCACCGACTACCTGCCCGTCCAATGAACCGTTTTCTCATCCTGGGACTTCTTGCCGCCCTGACCGCGTCACGCCACGCCGGCGCCCAGGGTCGCGAGACCGACACCCTCAGCACAGCGTCAGCGCTCGCGCGCGTGTCGTATCTCACGCAGCTCGATCTGCTCGACGATACGCGAAGCGACGAGGCCCGCTGCGGCGCGGCCGCATCGCTCAACGCGTATCTGTTGCTGGGCGGAGATCTCGACGTGGTGGCGCGACTGCTTGGCCTGCCGCTGGACCATACGATCGGCACGGCGCATCGGGTGCAAGACCACCTGTATCGACATGCCGATGTGGATGGTGTGGCGGGGCTGATCGGGTCCACCAAACCGATCGTCAACGCGAGTGGCGCGATCGTCACCTCGCGTCGTTCGGCGGCCGATGAGTTTCATCGCATCCTCGACGTGCTGGGACTCCGCGCGGAACCGCTCTTCGGGAGTACGCTGGCCACCGTGGGAGACCGCGCGCGCGCGGTCGAGGCGTATCTGCGTCGCGCGGGGGATGCCGTATTCATCGTGGGCGCCGACGCCGATCTCAGTCGCGGCGCACGACCGAGCCGGGCCCCCACGGCAAGTTCGGCGAATCACTATATCGTCCTCGCACGCGTGGCCGGCGCGTGGCAGAAAGTGGACAGCTGGTACCGCCCCGGTCAGCGCACCGTGTCGCCAATCTCCGAGGCCGAGGTGCGGAGGTTCCTGCACAACACACCGGTCACACCGTGGGGCATCGTGCGCGACGCGACCAGTGCACCGCGCCTGGCGCAGCTGGGCTACCGCACCCCACCAGAGGGCAGCGACCTGACGCGCGCGACAACGCGCACGGCCACGGCACCACGCGCAGCAACGCCACGTGCAGAAACACCACGTGCGGCAACACCGCTCGCACCGCTCGACGTGTTTCGTTTAGAAACCGCCAACGATCCGCGCCTCTCGCCCGACGCCAAGCGTGTCGTGTACGTGCGACAGAGTTACGACATCATGCGCGACAGCAAGCGGTCGCAACTCTGGATGGTGAATGCCGACGGATTGTCGCATCGACGGCTGACTGCAGCGGACGGCAATGATCGCGCCCCGCAATGGACCCCGACGGGCGACGCGATTGTCTATCTGTCGGACGTGGACGGTACCACGCAACTGTTCCGCCGCAATGTGAACGGTGAGGAGACGGTACGGCTCGCGACCTTGCCGGCCGCGCCGGAATGGTTCGCCGTCTCACCCGACGGGTCGCAGATCGCGTTCGCAATGCTGGTCGCGTCGCCGTCGCGCGTACCGAATGGTTTACCGGTCGCGCCAGCGGGCGCCACGTGGGCGCCGCCGGCGATCGTGGCCACCGATGTTCAGTACCGCAGCGATGGCGCCGGTCTGCTACCAACCGGTCGCGCTGAGTTGTTCGTGGTGCCGTCCGCTGGTGGCACGCCGCGACGCCTGACCTCCGGTGGGGTGCTGCACTTCGGACGCGCCTACGGCGCGACGCCAGGCATCTGGGCACCCGATGGCACCTCGCTCATTGTGACCGCGAACGGCAATCCGTCACCCGATCTCACCGCGCGGTCGTCCGACCTGTTCGAGGTCCGCGTGCGCGACGGCGCCGTGACGCCCGTGTTCCGTCGTCGCGGCACCAACCGGTCGCCGGCGGTGTCTCCCGATGGAAAATGGCTCGCCTTTGTGAGCGTGGCCGATTCCGGTCACGCTTGGACGCAACCGCGGCTCTGGCTGATGTCGCGCGAGGCCGACGCGAAGCCCAAGCTGCTGTCAGCCGGGTTCGATGCGGCCGTCGAGAGCCCCGCGTGGCTCCCCGACGGGAGTGGTTTGCTCTTCTTGGCCGATCGCCAAGGGCGGGCAGGCCTGTGGCGCATCGCGCTCGACGGGTCGACTTCGCTAATGGCCGACTCACTCGCGAGCGATCTGCAAGCGTACGGCGGGGGACAGGCCTTCTCGATGAGTCGCAGCGGTGCTCTGGCAATGACCCGTGGATCGGCGATGTCACCGGGGGACCTCTGGTTCACCGCTCCCGGTGACACACGAGCGACGCGTCTCACGGCGGTGAACGACGACCTGCTCGCCGAGCGGCAGGTGGGACAGGTGAGTTCCTTCTGGTCGAAGTCCTCGAAAGATGGTCTACCGATTCAGTCGTGGGTCATCAGGCCTCCCGGCTACGCGCCCGGTAAGAAATATCCGCTGATTCTCGAGATCCACGGCGGTCCGTTCATGGCGTATGGCGATCGGTTCGATCTCGAGAAGCAATGGATGGCGGCGCAGGGCTATGTCGTGCTCTACGTGAATCCGCGCGGCTCCACCAGTTACGGCGAAGCGTTTGCGCGGCTCATCGACAAGACGTATCCCGGCAACGATGCCGACGATCTGTTGACCGCGGTCGATTCGCTGGTGGCGCGCGGCATAGCGGATCCGACACAGCTCTACGTGACCGGCGGCAGCGGTGGTGGATTGCTCACCGCGTGGCTCACCGCGAGCACCTCACGATTCCGGGCGGCGGCGGTGCTGTATCCCGTCGTGAATTGGACCAGCGAAGTGTTGACCGCGGACATGGGCGCGAATTTTCAGGGACACTGGCTGCGGGGGACGCCGTGGGAGAATCCCACGCATTACTGGGCACAATCACCCTTGTCGCGCGTGGCGAGCGTGCAAACTCCAACCCTCGTGATGGGTGGAGACGCCGACTATCGCACGCCGTTTGGCCAATCGGAAGAGTGGTTCACCGCCCTCCGGTTGCGCGGCGTTCCCACCGAACTCGTGCGACTGCCTGGCGAACCGCATGGGGCGCGCGTTCGGCCCAGTCACTACATGGCGAAGGTGGCGTATATCACGGATTGGTTCGCGCGGCACCGTGACACGCCGTGCTGCGCACTGCGATCGGCCGAACACACCGATGCGCTGACCGCGTTTGCCGACTCGGCCGCCCGTGGCGACTTCGGCTACGTCGACGCGCTGCACGTGATGCGCGATGGCGTGCCCCTCATCTCGCGTACCTTTCCGCGCAGCTATACCGGCGTGTATCCGATGAAATCGCCGCCGGCCACGTACAACTATCAAGATACAAACTGGCATCCGTTCTATCAGGGCACTGCGCTGCACACGTTGCAGTCGGTCAGCAAGAGCATCACGTCGCTGGTGTACGGCGTGGCCATCACGCGCGGCGCGATCACCACGATCGATCAGCCCATTGCCCGCTTCCTGCCAGCGCATGCCAACGCCTTTCGCGATTCGGTGCGAAAGCAGATCACGATCCGGCATTTACTCACGATGACGTCGGGCATCGACTGGCCGGAGGGCGGCGGCTACGGTAGCAATGACGACATCACGCAGCGCATGGAGACCAGCGCCGACTGGGTGTCGATGGTGCTGGCGCAACCCATGGCCACCGCACCGGGGAGCAGCTACCACTACAACGACGGCGCAGCAGCGCTGTTGGCCGAAGTGTTCCGCGGCGCGACCGGCATGGATCTGCAAGCGTACGCCGACCAGTATCTGTTTGCCCCGCTCGGCATCACGCGCTTTCATTGGAAGCGCTCGTCGGGCGGGCTCACCGATTCCGAAGGGGGCGTGTACCTCGAGCCGTCGGACCTCGCCAAGATCGGTCAGCTCATGCTGGATCAGGGCGTGTGGAACGGCACGCGGTTAGTCAGTGCGGCGTGGGTGGCCGAGTCGGTGCGCGGGCAACTGCCCACCAAGCCGGGGCAGCCGCCGATGCGCACAAACTATGGCCTGATGTGGTGGACCGTCGGCCCGGGCGTGCTGCAGGATGCCGGCGCGTTCTCGGCGCGGGGGTACGGCGGACAATATCTGTTCGTCTTCCCGAAAACGCGCACCGTGGCGGTGTTGAACCAGTGGATGTTCAAGGGACAGGAGATCTCCGCCCTCGAGTTCGCGCGGCGCATCGAGAAGGCGTTGGCGACGATGCCGTGACGACCCTGGTGCGCGACGCGGACAGTCCTACACGAGGGCGTCGGGCAACCGCGTTTCCCCCCCCCGTCACGCCAAGCCGAGCGATGATCGCGGCGGCGTGCGGGTAGCGCGCCGTCAGATCATCCACGCGCCCGGCCTCGAAACAGTCGTGCGTGAATGCCGGCGCCATCGTGCATCCGAAGAGCGCATGCCGGCCACCGGGGAGCAGACACCCGGCCTGCCACGTACCGGCCCGAACCACGTACTGCACCTGCTGACCCCCGAGGGGATCTGTGCCCATCACCACGTCGCTGGTGTGGCCGTCCTCGTGCAACAGATGCAGCACGAACGGATCGCCGGCATAGGCGTGCCACACTTCGTCGCGCGTGAGTCGATGAAAGCGCGACAGGCTTCCTAACGTCTCGGCATAGCAACCGATCATGGCGGTTCCGGCGGGCGCACCTGTGGCATCCCCATCGGTCGAGCGCCACGTCTCGCGATACAGGGTGCCTTCGATCGGCAGTCGCATGAATCGGTATTGGCGGAGCAGGGCCATCGTGTCGGCATGCACCGCCGAACCGGGAAAGTCCGCGAGCTCCATTATGTCGACGATCGCCGCGAGGTCGATGGGCCCGTAGCAGTGCGGGTACAGCTCACCACCCACGGTGTCCTTCGGTGATGACGAGGGCAGCGGTGCCGGTGGCTCGTACACAAGCCGCGCGGTCAGCAGCGTAGGATCGATGACGAGCAGCACGAGATCGGGCACACCGGCGAAGTACGCCGCGGCGGTCGGCAACACTTGATGCGCGCGCGACAGATGGATGAAGCCCTCGCCATCGAGGCTGTCAGCGCGGTAGTGGCCCGTCGCCCGCGCCAGCACGGCGGCCTCACGGCTGCAGATGTGAAACACGGCAGAATCGTGCGCGACAGTCATGAGCGGGGACGGCGAGCGAAAGGGAGACCAGCGTCGTGCCGGCGCGGAATCCCAAGTTATCGCTCGCCGTCTTGCCGCGCGATGACGTCGTTACGGCGTGATCTTCTTCGGCGCCTGCTGCTTGATCTTCTCCATGTACTTCTGGAAGAAGAGCTTGTGGATATCCATCATGTTGATCTCACGACCCTGGATGTACGACTGGATGATGTTGCTCGTCATGTCCAGCGGCGTACCGGTCGTGATCAGCAGCGTGGCTTCCTTCCCCACTTCGAGCGAGCCCACCTTGTCAGAAATGCCCATCGACTCAGCGGCATTGATCGTCACCGCCTTGAGCGCTTCTTCCTCGGGCAATCCGAACGCCACGGCCACACCGGCTTCCCACGGCAGGCGATAGCTATAAAGGCCACCGCTGCCACCGGCGATCGCGAACTTCACTCCGGCTGCGTACAGCTTGCCCGGCGTGGCATAGGCGTTGTCGTAGCTCTCGTACTGCCGGTCGGGCGCCGACATCGTGGACGTGAGGATCACCGTGATCTTCTCCGCCTTGAGGCGATCGGCCACGAACAGCGCGTCACGCCCGCCGCGAATCACCAGCTTCACGCCGTCGGCCTTGGCCCACGTGATCGCGTCGTTGATCTGCGCCGCGCCTTCAGCGGCCACCACCACCGGAATCGCGCCATCGAGCGCCGGAATCATGGCGGCGTAGCGTGAATCCGTGCGGACGGTCTGATTGGACTTCACAGCATCGCGATACGCCCGCGCCTCGGAGAACCACTCCTTGATCTGCTCCACCTGTTCGGCATAGCTCTTCGGCGGCGGACCGGCCGGACCACCGCGGCCGCCGGGGCCACCACCGCCGGAGCGGCCTCCCGGACGCGCATTGGGGTCGGGCCACTTCACGTTGAGCGCGGCTGCGCCCTTCATCGACATCTCTTCCCACGTCCAGCCTTCCAGCGACATCGCCGACGATAGCCCCGAGATCACGCCGCCTTCCGGCGTGCTGAAGGCCACCAACACACCGGCGGAGCGCGTCGTGCCGATATGCCGGCTCTCCGCGTTCACCGCCACTTCGGCGCGCACATTCGGATTGAAGTCGCCCTGTTCGCGGATGTCATTCGACACGTCCACCGAACCGATCTCAGTGAGACCGACCGTGCTGTAGGCGTCGATGAGGCCTGGATAAATGTGCTTGCCGGCGAGGTCCACGATCTTGGCGCCGCGCGGTGCCGCCACCTCGGGTCCGCCGATCGCCGTGATCTTGCCGCGATCGAGCACGATCGTGCCGTTGGTGATCGTCCCCTTGGTGACGGTGTGAATCGTGGCGCCGCGCAGCACGACCGGCTGCTCCTGCGGCGCGACCGTCATGCGTTCCTGCGCCGTCGCGGCGCGGGGAGCGAGCAGTCCGGTCACTGCGGTCGCCAGGGCCAGCGTCGCGAGGCGCATACTCGTCATGCGCGCGGTGGTGTTCATGGTTCGCATGGTGTGATTGGTCGAAAGGAATGGACGGATCACTTGCGCGCTCCTTCACCGCCGCGACCACGCGCCGGACCGGCGGCGGGCGTCTCGGTGACACCGGCCGCGATCACGGCCTGGATGAGCTGCGCGCGCTGCTTCGCGATATCCTCGCGGAGCACCTTGTCGTCGTCGAGCGCGAAATACTTTTTGCCGTCCACCCACGTCTGCTCGGCCTTCGTGAACTGCGACAGCGGATTGCCGTTCCAGATCACGAAGTCGGCGTCCTTGCCGGCTTCGAGCGAACCCAAGGTCTTGTCGACCGCGATGGCTTTGGCCGCGTTGATCGTGACCGTCGAGAGGGCGTCGATTTCGTTCACACCCGAGCGCAGCAGCTTGCCCGCTTCCCAGTTCATGCGCGTCGAGATCTCGGCGTCGTCGGAGTGCAGCGCCGTGACCACGCCGGCTTCCATGAGCAAGCGCGCGTTATACGACGTGGCATCGTACGCCTCGAGCTTGAACGCGCCCCAGTCGCTCCACACCACCGCCGCCACCCCCGACTTCTTGAGTTCACTGGCGATCTTGTACGCTTCCACGCCATGCTGCAGCGTCTGGATGCGGAAGCCGAATTCTTCGGCGAGACGAACCAGCGCCAGAAACTCGTCGGCGCGATAGCCGTGCGACGACACGAGCAGCTTCTGGTTGAGGATGTCGAGCAGCGCTTCCATGCGCAGATCCTTGCGCGGCGGAATGCCCGTCTTCGTCTTCTCCCAGCTCTTCCATTCCTTCTCGTAGTCACGCGCGGCCAGGAAGTGATCGCGAATGATTTCCTGCACGCCCATGCGCGTGTTGGGATAACGCGTCGGGCTGCGCTTCGGGTTCTCGCCGAGCGCAAACTTCACGGTGCGCGGCGCGCCCACGATCTTATACTCGTCGGGGAGCGAGCCCCACCGGATTTTCACGAACACGTTCTCGCCGCCAATTGGATTGGCCGACCCGTGCTTGATCATCGTGGTGGTGAGGCCGCCGGCGAGCTGACGATAGAACCAGATGTTGTTGTGCGTGAGCACATCGCCCATCTGCACTTCGGGGACGATCGCGAAGCCCGATTCGTTCACATCGCTCACACCCGAGTGCGTGTGCGGATCGATGAGTCCCGGGGTGACGTGCTTGCCGGTGGCGTCGATGATCACGGCACCGGCGGGCGCGGCGAGCTTCTGCCCCACGCGCACGACCTTGCCGGCCTGCACCAGCAGATCGGCGTTTTCGAGACGCCCCTGTGGTCCCTGCGTCCACACGGTGGCGTTGCGCACGAGCAGCACGGTGGGCTGCACCGGCGGCGCCGTGCGGCCGAACTCCATGGCCGGCCGGACGAACGGCAGATCGATCTTCGGCACCTTCACCGCCACCGTACCACGGGCGGGACCTTCGAAGGCTTCGGTCCGCGCGCCGCGATAGCGGGCGTCGGTCCCGTTCGGGAGCGACAGCCAGCCGAAGAACGTCGTGTCACTCACCGAGCCGGCCAGCAGCAGCGAGCCTTCCTGTCCAAGCGGCTCGCCGGCGAACGTCGCTTCCAGACGACCGGTCTCGGCGATGATCCGCACCGCCGTGAGCGGCACCGGGCGACGACCGGGCATTTCCACCGTGCCACGGATGCGATTGAGCGGCCCTTCGAGACGCAGCGTGACGTTCTTGAACGTGCCGGCATCGTCGGACGTGATCGCCCATGTGCCGCGCGGGTCCACCTGCGGCGGCCGCGTGACACCGTACTGCCGTCCCTGCACCCACACGTCGCGCACGGCCGACTCTTCGGTGAAGAGATCGCCCTCGGTGATCACGAAATTGGCCGCCTTACCGACGGCGATCGTGCCGTGCGTCTTCTCGATGCCAAGGAAGGTGGCGGGCACGGTCGTGAGCGCCGCCAGCGCTTTGTCGGGCGCGAGGCCACGCGCCACGGCGGTGCGGAGATTGGGAAGGAACTGCGTGAGCGAGGAGAGGCCGTCGGCGGTGATGGCGAACGGCACGCCGGCGGCGGCCAGCTGCGCCGGGTTCGTGGGCGCGAGGTACCAGTGCCGAAGATCCGCCAGCGACACGTTGGCGGCCGCTTCCGGGCTCGACACGTTCGGCGCGTCGGGGAAGTTCAGCGGCAGCACCATCGGCTGCGTGCGCCCCTTCAGCACGTCGAGCAGACGGTACTCCTGACCGTTGCCGCGAAACCACGGCGTGAGCTTGTACTCCTGCGCGAGCTTGTAGGCGCGGAGGTATTCCTCCTCGCTCCGGGTCTCGAACATGACCGGCTGCGTGCCCTTCACGGCCTTGCCGAGGGCCGACAGCGCCTCGCTCGTTTCCGGCGGCAGCAGCGAGCGGCCACTCGTTTCGTAGGCCCCCCACGCGCGGCCATACCACTCGGCGTCCATCAACGTCTGCTTCATCAGCGCGACGGTGCCCATGGAGGAGTTGGGATACATGCCGCCAAGCGCGAAGGAGCGCTGGAAGCCCACCGCCTGCGCGAGGTCGGGGCGCAGCACGCGTTCACGCACGCCGGCGTCGCCGAGGCTGACCACCGAGGCGGTGCCGCGGAAAATGCCCTGACGCGGCACGGCCAGCGCGGTCCCGAAGCCGAGCGAGCGGAGCGCGGTGCGACGCGTGGAGTCGTCCTTGAAGTTGGCGGTCGTGCTGAACCACGCGCGCACCTGCGGATTCCAGTGCGTCGGTCCCACGTCGCCACCCTGCGGCGGCGCATCACCGCCAAGGTCGGCGGAGGCGTCGACGAAGCCCGGATAGACGGTGAGGCCCTTGAGGTCCCACACGCGGGCGCCAGCGGGCGCCGCCATGCCGGCGCCGACGGCGGTGATGAGCCCGTTGCGGACCACGATGGTGGCGTTGGTCAGGACCTGGCCGGGGGCCGTGACGACGCGCGCGCCCACCAGGGCGTGGTAGCCCGTGCTGTTGTCGCGCAGGCCGGTCACCGGCTCCGTGCGCGAAGACTGCTGGGCCTCGAGCGATCCGGCAGCAAACGCCGCCAGGCCGAGGAGGAAACGAAACGCTCTCACAGAGGGCTCGGGATACGGGAGGGAAAATTCGAACGGAGCATCAGAAGTATGTGGTCTGTGCGGGCGCGCGTCGAGGACACGGCGGCGGGTCCGCCCGAACCGGTTGACATTCCTGACCGTCTTCGGAATTATCCGCCCGACTTTCTGGACGAGCCACCACCGCCCGGCTCGCCAAACGAGTAGCCGCGCTCGATTGGCTGCCACCGCGGCACCGTGCAGGCGTCGATGTCCGGCATGTAGCACGGATTCGTTTCGCTCGCGATCGACTGGTAGCACCTCGTCTGAATCGATTTTTATAACCCCTGCGGAGAGACCCGATGTTTCAAAAGGAATGGGAAGTGCTCATCGTCGACGACGATCCGGATGTTCTCGCCGTCTCGAGGCTGGCCCTGCGCGGCGTCACGGTGTGGGGCGTGCCGCTCAAGCTCCACACCTGTACGAGCATGGCCGAGGCGATTGCACTGTGCAACACCAAGGCCGACTTCCTGCCCTCACTGGCGGTCGCGCTCGTTGATGTGGTGATGGAAACGGATAGCGCCGGTCTCGACCTCTGTCGCTACGTGCGCGAGGAGCGGAAGAACGCCTTGACCCAGCTGTTCATCCGCACCGGGCAGCCGGGCATTGCGCCGGAGCGCAGCGTGATTGACCGGTACGATATCAACGGGTACTTCACCAAGGCCGAAGCCACCGAAGACAAGCTCTATTCGATGATCAAGAGCGGCGTGCGACAGTACTACTGGTCGGCGTTCGTGCTTGGCATGATCCCGATGGTGCGCCATGTCGCAGCCCAGATCGGGTCCCGCCCGGCGATCGCGAACGCCATCCAGCAGCACTACGACGCGGCCTTTCAGGATCGATCGGGGGCCCAAGTCGAATCGTACGCGAACATCCGGATCGCCAGTATTTTCGGTGACGAGGTCGCGGCTCTCGTGGGCTGGGACAAGGCGTCCGCCCTGGCGATGCGCGACCGCTTGAGCGAGTTGCCCGCGGTGCCGTTCGGGCTCGACGGTGACGAGTACGTACTCGACGACGAGCACCGGTTGCTGGTCAAGGTGGCCGCGCGCCCGAATGTCGCCGAGGCCTACATCGTGGCCGAACAGACGTTTCGCGTACCGGCATTTGTGCCCGAAGTGACGTACAACGGGCTTGCCGCGGTCGCTGCCATCTGGCGTTTTTCCAAGTAGTGCTGAGGGCCACTCGCCGTCCACTCGGCGAGTGGCCCTCGCATCGCCCGCACTGTTCGCCCACCTCAGGAAGCAGCCGTGAACCGGCGGAGTGTCTCGTGAACGAAGTACCGATAGTGGATGGTGTCGTGCTGGTGCACGGCGGCACCTGCGCCGCCGACATTTGGGACGAAGTGCTGCCGATGCTCTCCTTCCCCGCCGTTGCCGTCGACCTGCCGGGGCGCGGCAGCAACCCGGCCGACCTAGCCACCGTCACGCTCGATGATTGCGTCGCCGCCGTGCTGGATGCCGCCGATGCCGCGGGCTTTCAGCAGTTCGCGTTGGTGGGCCATTCGATGGGCGGGGTGACCATCACCGAGACGGGATACCGCCATCCCGAGCGCGTAACAAGCGTCATCTACCTCGCCGCGCTGGTGCCCACGCAGGAGGTCTCGGCGGCGCGCCTCGTGACGGGCGCGGACATGCCCGCGGGTGTGATGTCGCGCATGCCCGAGGAGATGTCCAAAGCGCTGTTTGCCAATGATCTCACGGACGCCCAGTGGGCATCGGTCGCGGCCCGCCTCGTCGACGACAGCTTCACGATCCTCAACGCGACCGTCAGCGGCCACCCGCTCGACTCCCACCGCGCCTACATCGGACTGGCCCGCGACATTCCCGTGCCGCCCGCGCTGGTCGATGCGATGGTCGGGGTGCTTGGCCCCGACCTCGACCGGCGCACGCTGGACACGGGGCACATGATCATGAACTCGCAACCGGCGATGCTGGCGGCAGCGTTGGCCGAGGTCGTGAAGACGAGGCCGTAAGCGACGCGAGGCGGCATGGCCACCGCCGTTCAGGTCGTTGCACACGCGTAGTCGAATCGTGATGAAAAGTGACCCGCGGTACGGTATTTTCAGGATTACCTAAAAGTATCTGCGAACGGCAGATGCTGAGGTTCTCCGACCCCTCGCCGCTCGTGAATCATCCCCCTCGCGTCGTCATCATCGGTGCCGGTATCGTCGGCCTGGCGCACGCCATTGCCGCGCGCGACGCCGGCTTCGCGGTGACCATGCTGGAACGAGATGGCCGCGCGCTCGGTGCATCGATTCGCAACTTCGGCACCATCTGGCCGATCGGCTGTGTGCCCGGTGCGGAACGCGAGCAGGCGCTGTTCGGCGTGCAGCGCTGGAAGCAGATGGCGCAAGCGGCCGACTTCTGGATTGGGGCGCAGGGTTCGCTCAGTCTCGCGTATCGCGAGGAGTCGTGGGCGGTTTTGCAGGAGTTCGCCGAGTCCGACCACGCCGCGTCGGATGCACCGACGCTGCTCTCGGCCAGCGAAACGGGGCGACGATACCCGACGACCAATCCACGCCGCTTGCACGGAGCGCTCCACAGTGCCACCGAGTGCGTGGTGCACCCGCCGTCGGCGATGACCGCACTCACCCGGTATGCACAGGAACGCGGCGTCGTCCTCCACTTCGGCGTACCGGTCACGCAGGTGCACGACGACGCCGTCACGACCAGCGATGGACGACAGTTTGGTTTCGACCAACTCTTGATTGCCGCCGGCGAGGAAACGCGGCTCCTTTTCCCCGACGCCATCGCCGGGGCACAACTGCAGCGCTGTCGCCTGCAGATGATGCGGACCGCGCCACAGCCACCACAGAGCGCTTTGGGCGCGATCGTGGTGAGTGACCTGACGCTCTGCCACTATCCGGCCTTCCAGTCGTGCCCCAGTCTCCCCGCACTGCGCGATCGCCTCGATACAGAAATGCCGCGACAGCGCGCGCTCGGGGTGCACGTCATCGCTGCGCAGCATTTCGACGGCTCGCTCACCATTGGCGACTCGCATGAGTACGCGGATGATTTCTCGCCCGAGAGCCACACGGAAGTGGACGATCTCATTCTCTCCACGCTGCAGTCGTTCGTGCAACTCCACAATCCACGCATCGTCTCGCGCTGGCAGGGTGTGTATCTGAAGAGCCGGATCGGGCAATCCCAGGTGGTACTGCATCCGCGCGAGCGTGTCACCATGGTGACCGCGATGGGCGGGCTCGGGATGACCTTGAGCTGGGGACTCGCCCGGCGCACCCTCGACGCGTGGACGGCATGACCATCGGACTCGTGATCTTCGACTGGGCCGGCACGCTGGTGGACTTCGGCTGCCGCGCGCCGCTCCACGCATTCCTCGCGGCGTTCGCACACGCTGGGCTCCCGATCAGCGAGGAGCTCGCGCGACGTCCGATGGGCTCTCACAAGTACGATCACGTCCGCGAACTGGTGCAGGATCCCGATGTCACCGCTCGCGTGCGCCGCGAGCTGCAGAGGGAACCCGACGGTGCCCTGATCGATGCCATCTATCGAGACTTCTCCGACCGATTGCCAGCGCTGTTGCCGCTCCATGCCGATCCGATTCCCGGCGCGGTCGACACACTGCAATGGCTTCGCGCGCGCGGGATCCACGTGGGAAGCACGACGGGATATACGCGCGCGATGATGGATACGCTCGAGCCCTTGGCGCGCGAGGCCGGCATTGATCCCGACATGGTCGTCTGCGCCGACCAAGTGTCACAGGGGCGACCGGCGCCGTGGGCGTGTTTCCGTATCGCAGAGCAGTTTGGTATCTATCCACTCACGCGAGCCGTGAAGGTGGGCGACACGCCGGCTGACATGGCGGAAGGTCGCAACGCAGGCATGCACTGTGTGGGACTCAGCGAATCCGGCAATGAAGTGGGGTTGAGCCTCGCGGCGTTGAGTGCGCTGTCCCCGAGCGAGCGCGCACAGCGCGTAGCGGCGGCAGCGACGCGACTGCGCCAGGCGGGCGCACATGAAGTGCTGCGAAGCGTCGCCGACCTTCCCGCTTGGATCGACGCACAACGGTGAAGGCACACGCCGCGATCTTCGAGCAACCCGGCGCACCATTTCGATTTGCCGAGCTGCCGCTGCCAACACAGCTCGAGGCCGGTGAGGTCCTGGTACGGCTCACGATGGCGACGATCTGCGGCTCCGACCTGCACACCTACGAGGGTCGACGGATCGAGCCGGTCCCGTCGATACTCGGGCACGAAGGGGTCGGACTCGTCGTTCGCGCGGGTGTGGGACGCGAGGGCTGGATAGGCCAGCGCATCACGTGGACATCAGCCGACAGCTGCGGCGAGTGCGAGGCCTGTACCGCATGGGACCTCCCGCAGAAGTGCGCCCGCGTGTTCAAGTACGGCCATGTGTCGTTGCACAGCGGCAGCGGACTCCATGGGACGTATGCCACGCACATCGTGCTGCGCCGCGGGACGCACCTCGTCGCCATACCCTCCTCGCTCGACGATGCCGCGGCGGTCTCGGCCAACTGCTCGCTCGCCACTATAGCACATGCGGTGGAGCATTTGCCCGCAACGCGCCGCGTCGCGGTCGTACAGGGGGCCGGCATGCTCGGCCTGCATGCCTGCGCCTTGCTGCGTGCGGCCGGCGTGCCGCGCGTACTCGTGGTGGATACCGACGACGAACGGCTCCAACGGGCTCGCACGTTCGGTGGGGAACCATGTGAGAGCAGCGAGATACCGGCGATGAGTGCCGACGTGGTCATCGAAGTGGCCGGCGACCCGGCGCTCGTTCCCCAAGGACTGCGCCTGCTCCGACCAGGCGGACACTATGTGCTCGTCGGCATGGTCCACCCACACTCGGCGCTGTCGATCACCGGCGAGGCGCTCATCCGTGGCGGTGTCACCATGCGTGGCATCCACAATTACGCGCCGCGACATCTCACGCGCGCCGTCGACTTTCTCGGCAACTCCACGCTGCCATGGGCATCGCTGGTCAGTCCGGCACTCCCGTTGGCGCAACTCGACCACGCCTTTGCGTTGGCGGCGACCCGGCGTTGGGTGCGGGTAGCAGTCTCGATGCCATCGTTGGCGTAGCACACTTCGACCTCAGCTGCTCACACTGTGAACGTACCGACGAGTCTCGACGACGTTTTGACGATGTACCAGGAGCACGGGCATCTCCTGTATGGAGAGAACGTGACCGAGCTGGCCCATGCGCTCCAATGTGCGACGTTCGCGGAGCAAGCGGGTGAGCCGCCGGAGGTCGTGGTGGCGGCGCTGCTGCACGACTACGGGCATTTGTGCCACGCCTTGGGCGAAGACGTGGCGGCGCATGGCATCGATGCGCAGCACGAGCAACTGGGATACGCACAGCTTGCGTCGCTCTTCCGCGACGACATTGTCGACGCCGGACGGCTCCACGTGGCGGCCAAGCGATATCTCTGTCGGCAAGAGCCCGCCTATCTCCTCGCACTCTCGGATGCGTCGCGTCAGAGTTTGCAACTTCAGGGCGGACCGATGGGCGAGGCGGAGGCACACCAGTTCGAGCAAGAGCCGCACTTCACGCTGGCTGTCCGTGTCCGTCGCTACGATGACATGGGTAAAGTGCCCGGCATGGTCACGCCGAGCCTGCCTCACTTCGTGCCCTTGCTGCGCCGTTTCCTGCGCGCGACAGCGCGAGAGACGTCCATCGGCCAGGCGCCGGCGCTGGACTCGTGACGGCGCCGACGACGTTCGCATCTGATCCGTCGGCCACCAATTCGCGTCGGCTCGATCGCTGGTTGGCGCGTCCGTGGTTCTTCACGCTGTGGTGCGTGGTTGCGGCGTTCGGCACCTACGCGTGCATGTATGGCTTTCGCAAACCCTTCACGGTGGGCGTATATGAGGGCGCAAAGGCATGGCTCGTCACCAGTCAGGTGATCGGTTACACCGTGTCGAAGTTCATCGGGATCAAGGTGATCGCCGAGATGACGGCGGCGCGGCGCGCGTGGGTCCTGTTGGCGTTGATCGCGGCGGCTGAGGCCACACTCGTGCTCTTCGCGATCACGCCGGCGCCGTTTAATGGCGGCTGGCTGTTCATGAATGGTCTGGCGCTCGGTATGGTATTTGGATTGGTGCTCGGATTTCTCGAAGGCCGCCGCCTCACGGAGATCTTCGCGGCGGGGCTGTGCGCCAGCTTCATTCTCGCCGACGGCGTCGCCAAGTCGGTAGGCGCGTCGCTGCTCACACGCGGCGTGCCGGAAGGGTGGATGCCGGCGACGGCCGGACTCGCCTTCGCGCTCCCGCTCCTGGCTGGCGTGTGGATGCTGCGGCAGATACCGGCGCCGTCGGCCCACGACGAAACGGCGCGCGCTCCTCGCACCCCAATGAGCGGTGCCGAACGCCTCGCGCTGCTACGTCGCCACGGCATTGGCTTGTTCGGCATCGTGCTCGCGTACCTGCTCATCACCGTCCTTCGCAGTACGCGGGCCGATTTTGCACCGGAGATCTGGACGGGGCTGGGGCTTGGCAATCAACCCGCCATCTTCACACGCTCGGAGCTGTGGGTCACACTGGCCGTCGTGATCGCCAACGGTGTGCTAGTGATGGTGCACGACAATCGACGCGCGCTGCTCACAGCGCTCGGTCTCGGGATCGCCGGGCTCGGCATTGCGCTGTTGGCACTTGCGGGCAATCGGGCCGGTGTGTTGACGCCGTTCGCCTTCATGGTGCTGCTCGGTGTGGGCATGTACGTGCCGTACGTCGCCGTGCACACCACCATCTTCGAGCGGTTGATCGCCCTCACGCGCGAGCGCGGGAACATGGGCTATCTCATGTACGTCGCCGACGCCGCCGGCTACTTCGGCTATGCTGGCGTCGTCGTCGCGCGCGGACTCTTTCCCTCCAGCGCGAACTTTCTCGACTACTTCGTACTGCTGGCGGCCGGACTGCTCGTGCTGTCGTTGGTCGCGATGAGCGGCGCGTTGCTGTATTTCGCGCGCCGCACGGCCTGACTCCTCGCCGCCGGTTCCACGCGCGGCGGCGGGGTTCCGCGACGCCTCACCACGAGTACTGCGCCCGCCCGCTGGTCTGATCGCAGACGATCGTGGACGACGAACCGTCGTGCATTGCACACCGGCGGAAACGACCAGACGGTTTCGGCGGTGGGTGCTTTGTGACGCAGACGATACCTCGCACTGACGGCGCCGCGTGAACTCGCGACACACGCTTTGCATTTATCCGAGATGCGCGGCGAGCGACGTTCTCGTCGGTCCTTCCTCAAGCCTTCGCGCACCTTCGCGGCCGGTCTGGACGCGGCGAGGCGGTACGTCGGGGCCGAACTGGATAATGAAGGAGCCCGATGTCCAGATCGATGAACACAGAATCGCACTCCTCCACGAACCTCGTGACGAACTCAGAGAACCGGTGACATGATGCGAAAGCGAAATATTTTTGGAGCGTTGCTCGCGCTTCTTGTGTGTGCAGCGATCGTAGTCGTATCGAGATCGGCCGATACACGTGGAGACTTCACGGTGTTCGCTCCGATCGAAGGCGGCTCTCGGCCCCAGTTGCTCGCGTTGGGTCCGGACGGCAATTGGTGGGTGACCGATCTTGTCAACAACTCCATCCTGCGCATCACCCCGACCGGCGTGGTGACCTCGTTCGTCATCCCCACCCTCAACGCCCATCCGTACGGCATCGCCAGCGGCTCGGATGGGGCATTGTGGTTCGCCGAGTCTGAGGGGAACAAAATTGGTCGTATCACGACCGCGGGCGAGATCACGGAGTTCGCCGTGCCGACGACACACGCGACGCCGTCGGTTGTGGTGGCCGGCCCGGATGGAGCGTTGTGGTTCACCGAGTTCGAGGCGAACAAGATTGGACGGATCACGACCGCGGGCGAGATCACAGAGTTCGCCGTGCCAACGGCCAGCGCGCTTCCCGCCGCGATCACCCTCGGACCTGACGGAGCGTTGTGGTTTACCGAGTTCGCGGGGAACAAGATCGGTCGTATCACGACGAGCGGCGCGATCACTGAGTACCCCCTGCCGGATGCGTCGGCTGGTGCCTCCGACATCATTGTGGGCCAGGACGGAGCGTTGTGGTTCACGCAACGGACTCTGAATAAGATCGGACGGATCACGACGGGCGGAGTGGTCACTAGCTACCCGGTCCCGACGCCCGACGCCGGTTTGCTGTCCATCGAGGCAGGTGCGGATGGTGCACTGTGGTTCTCCGAACGCACCGCGAATCGGATTGGCCGGATCACCATGGACGGTGTGATCAGCGAATACGGGATCACGACGAAGGGGTCGGCGCCCTCCGGAATACATCCGGGGTCCGATGGTGCCATGTGGTTCATCGAAGGAGCCGGCAACGCGCTGGCGCGGATCACCAGCGACGGATCGATCACGGAATTCCCACTTCCCAAAGCCCCAGCAGGACCGATGGGTATCGCTGCTGGTCCTGATGGTGCGGCTTGGTTCACCGAATGGACCGGCAACAGCATTGGCCGGATCACGGTCGATGGGGTGATGACGTCATTTGAGATTCCGACACCCGTGGCCTCCCCGGTGGCTATTGCTGCCGGCGCCGATGGTGCGATGTGGTTCACCGAGAACCAGGGCAACAAAATCGGTCGTATCACCATGGGTGGTTCCATCACGGAATACCCGCTGCCTGTCGCGGGAACGTTTCTGACGGGGATCGCGGCTGGCCCCGATGGGGCGATGTGGTTCACCGAGCGATCGCTGGGGATCATCGGCCGCATCACCATGGCGGGAGCGATCTCCTCGTTCCCCATCCCCACCGCGAGCGCAAGCCCAGTGACGATCGCCGCTGGCCCTGATAGTGCGATGTGGTTCACCGAGCGTGGCAGCAACAAGATCGGCCGGATTACCATGACCGGAGCGATCACCGAGTATGCCATTCCGACGATTGGAGCCCTGCCAAATGGAATTGTGGCTGGGCCTGACGGCGCGATGTGGTTCACCGAGAATCAGGGCAACAAAATCGGCCGGATCACCATGGACGGGTCAGTGACTGAATTCGCGATCCCGACCCCTGACTCGCGCCCCCTCAGCATCACGGCTGGAGCAGATGGTGCCCTGTGGTTCGCCGAACAGGCTGGCGGGGCCATTGGTCGGATCACGACGTCTGGCACCATCACGGAGTACAAGGTTCCGACCGCTGGGTCGAGGCCATGGGTGGTCGTGAGCGGGCCTGACGGCGACATCTGGTTCTCCGACAATGGTGGTTCGCGCATCCAGAAGGTCGGAACCCGCGCGTTGGTGCCTGCACTCAGCCGATGATCGTACGTTGATCGCACCACGGGCGCATCGAGACGTGCCGATGCGCCTGCGGTGCGATCGCGGTGGGATGGCTGCGCGAGCAGTGGCCACGCTCTCCGTCACGAGCGCGTCTTGGCACCGTTTGGCTATCTTGCTCCGGATGTGCTTGAGACGCATCATGACGACGCACACCATACCCACCGATCCGTGAGTGCACGAAACGCCGCCAGTCTCCAGAAAACCGGGGCGGTGCATGGTGCTCATGACCAACACGCCGAAACACATGCATGATGAACCGCGTTGCACCACGAACGGCGCCCTTGTGCTTACCCTGGCCGTGGCCGCGCTGTTGGACATGGCCACGTCAACGGCGCTCAGCCTGACAGATCAGTCGCCCAGCGTGCCAGTGATCATGTTTCGCATTGTCGATGCATATGCAAGTCCTGCCACGTTAATCGCCAGCGTCATCGCCGGTATGTTCTGGCTGCTCAACTGGCAAAAGGCCGGGAAGCTGTTATTCAGTGTGACCCTGGCTTTTGCGATGCTCGCACTGCTGGACAACTTAGTCGGCCTCATTGTGAGCCTATTCGATAAGCAGGACGATCCAGCGGATTTGCTGCTTTCTGCAAGTCTCGTGTACATCGAAAGCTTGGCGGTATTCGCTGCGTACTACTGGAAGTTTGACAACCCCTATCAAGTGCGCATTGCCGCGGGCGAAAAAATTCATCCTGGGATTGTCTTTCCGCACAACATGTGCGCATTCGATTCGCTCACGGGGTGGAAACCAACGTTCATGGACTACGCGTTCCTGTCATTCAACACCGCAAGCACGTTCGGTCCCACGCTGCCAATTCCACTGCGAAACCCAATTCAAATCGGCATGATGTTACAAGTCGCCATCGCCATGGCGGTGCTGATCATGTTGGCCGCACGCGCAATTGGTTTAATTAGCTAAGGTCCGGCGGGGTACTTGGCGAACGATTGGTTGATCGCTGGGAACATCGTCAGTAACGAGCATGCTGGTCGCGCTAGCCGCTGGGTGATGTGCCTCTACCCGCTGCGGCCATCGACCCAATCACCCCTCGTGCCGATGGCGCCCCGCCGACTGGAGATTCCCGATGACCGTGCTCGATGCGAACCGACCCTCGAGCACGGCGCTACGCCGTCTTGACGAGTTGCCCGGGCCGCGTGGTCTGCCCTGGTTGGGCAACATCTTCCAGTTCGAGCCCGAGCGTTTTCACCTGCAACTCGAGCAGTGGTGCCGCGAGTTTGGGCCACTGTTCCGCCTGCGCGCGGTCGGCCGCCACTCGCTGGTGGTCGGGGATCATGCGCTGGTCGCCGCGATCCTGCGCGATCGGCCGGATGGCTTCGGTCGCACGCGCAAGATTCAGCAAGTCGGCCTCGAAATGGGCCTGGGACCAGGCCTGTTCGGTGCCAATGGCGACCCCTGGCGGGCACAGCGCCGCATGGTGATGGCGGGATTCCGCCCCGCGCATGTCAAGGGCTACTTTCCGTCGTTACTGCAGGTTGCGCAGCGATTGCGCGGCCGCTGGCAAATCGCCGCGCGCGCGCGGCACGCCATCGATCTGCAGGCCGACCTGATGCGCTACACGGTCGACACGATCGCGGGGTTGGCCTTCGGTGCCGAGGTCAACACGCTGGGGTCCGGCGACAACGTGATCCAGCAGCATCTCGACAAGATCTTTCCGACGCTGAGTCGTCGCGTGCTCGCCCCACTGCCGGTTTGGCGCTGGTGGCGATCGGCTGCCGACCGGCAGCTCGAAAAGAGCGTGATCGAGGTCAATGTGGCGGTGGCTGAACTCGTTGCCCAGGCCAGGAGCAGGCTGACGGCGGAACCCGATCGGCGCGTCCACCCGCCCAATCTGCTGGAAGCGATGATCGTCGCCGCCGACGAGCCTGAGAGCGGCATCACCGATGCGCACGTGTCGGGCAACGTGGTGACGATGTTGCTGGCCGGCGAGGACACCACGGCCAACACTCTGGCCTGGACGATTCACTTGCTCTGGCGCCATCCCGCTGCGCTGGCCCGCGCCACCGAGGAAGTGCGCCAGATCGCCGGCGACCCAGACGCACTCACCTTGGAGCAATTGGCTCGGCTCGACTACGTCGAGGCGTGCTTGCACGAAAGCATGCGGCTCAAGCCGGTGGCGCCCCTTCAGCCGCTCCAAGCGCTGCATGACCTGTGCGTAGGCGACGTACAGGTGCCTGCCGGTACGGTGGTCATCAGCCTGCTGCGCCGCGACAGCGTGAGCGACGACCATCTGCCGCGTGCGGAGGCGTTCGAGCCCGAGCGCTGGCTCACCAGCGAGGGCGAGTTGGGCCACATTGCGGGTTCGGTCAATCGGATCTCGACCCCCTTCGGCGCCGGACCGAGAATTTGCCCGGGGCGCTACCTCGCCATGATCGAAATGAAGATGGCGCTGGCCGTAGTGCTGGGCGGCTTCGACATCGCTGGGGTCGACACCCCGGACGGCGACGAGGCGCGTGAACGCCTCGCCTTCGTGATGGGGCCGGTCGGCCTGACGATGCGCCTCACTGAGCGCGTAATGCCGTCGCCTTGAGCGCATCGCGGCCGTCACACGGCCGCTCGTCCTTCAGCGTACGCCCGGTAAACTCGACCAACCCCGATCGAAATTCCCATCTCGATATGTCCACAATCCGGCCGATACAAAATCACCGAGGCGAGAGCGCAGACAAGGGCCGCCCTAGCATGACTGCGGTGTTCAACGACCTCCGCCGGGCGCTGCGTGAAGTGCTTGCGGTGTGCCTGACGCTGGAGCGCTCGCACATCGCCTATGCGTGCGGTATCCGCGCGGCGCTGACGCTGGTGGTGGTGCTGTGGATCGCGCGCAGCGGTGGCCGCATGGACATCGGCGTGCCGATGGCCATTGGCGTCCTGATGGTCAACCTGAGTGACGTCTGCGAACCCCACGGACTTCGCTGGCGCACGATGTTGTGGACCACGGCGTGTGCTTCGCTGTCCACCTGGCTGGCAGGAATGGTTTCTGCCGATCCGGCCGCTCACCTCATCGCCGGCATCCTCTTAGCGGCGGTGCTCGGCTACGCCAGCGCGCTCGGCCCCAAGAGCAGCCTGGCTGGGTCCATTGGCTTGGCGATGTTCGCGCTGTATGCCGGCTCAGCGATCGGCAGCCATCGCTCCGTGGCCGATGCGCTGGCCCTCGGTGCGGGCGGCGTGCTGGCCACCGTGGTCGCCATCGCGGGTTGGCCATTGCGGCGCTTCGAGGTCCCGCGGACCCACATCGCCATCGCCTACGAGCAGTTCGCCTTTCTCTGCGCCGACTTGCGATCGCGATGGGCATCCACCGCCGTGGCCTCGGCCATTCTTGACGCGGTCCGATCGGTGGAAACAAGCGGCGCAGCGGGCCCCACCGAGCTCTGGTTGCGAAAATTCCTCGAGTGCCTTGAGCACAGCCGCTGCCTGCTGCTCGCGATCGGGCCGATGCTGAAGTCACTGCCGAATCCGGCGTCGCTGGACCGTGTGCTGGCGGCGACGTCGACGTTGACCCGGGCGATGGGCGCCGCGTTGGCCGCGAAGCACCGCACGCCTCGCGTCATGACCGAGCTCGAGCGGTTTCAAACGGCGTGCGATGGCTACACTGATCCGGCGGGCATCGAACTCGTGCGTCGCTTGCGCGGCTACCTCACGGAAGCCGCTCAACTGATGGCTGGCAGCTGGCCGATCGGCAGCGCGGCGAGCACCCGCGTGGTCAAGCCCGCGTATGCCGGCATCCGGTCAATGATCCGTCAGCACGTCGACAGGCGCGACAGCTATGTGCGGCACGCGATCAAGCTGGCCATCACCTACGGACTGGCCGTCGCCGTTTCGCTGGGGCCATGGGATCCCAGACACATCCACCACACGTACTGGATTCCGCTCACGGTGGCATGGATCTGCAAACCTGACCTCTACAGCACCGTGGGCAGGATCGGCATGCGGGTGCTGGGCACCACCGCCGGGGTGGTGCTGGTCACGATCTTCCTGAATGTGATTGGAAGCGAGCGCGCCATCATCCTGCTCGTCGGCATCGGGGCCTTCGTGTCGTGCGCGTTTCTGTGGGCCAACTACGCGGTGATGGTCATTGGAATGACGCTGGCGGTGCTCTGCCTGGGTGCGATTGGCGGGGTCGCGGTCGAGGCCGAGACCTACGTGCGATTGTGGGCCACGTTGCTCGCAGGCGGCCTCGTGGCGCTCACGGCGCTCGTTCACCCCCTGCGCAAGGGCGCGGCGGTTTCGGGTCACTTGTCACGCATGTGCAGCGACCTGCGCGCCTACGCTGAAACGCTGCGAGGCGGCAAGCCTCCGGCAGATCTGTCACAGGCTCGCGCGGTATTACTTCGCGACCGAACCAACGCGGCGCTCACGGTGGCGGCGGCGGCCGAGCCGCCAGCGCTGTGGGCACGGGACCGCGTCCGTATGGACGTGGCAAGTGCGCAGGCCGTTCTGCATGAACTGGAGGCCGAGCTTTCGAAGCTGATCGCCATCGACATCCTGGGACATCAACTCCACGACTTGCCGACAGCCTGGTCGCAATTCGACACCACCCTATGCGACATCGAGCAACGCATTGGCGGCTTGTGCGGCACGCGCGCCTCGGAATCGTGAGGCCGGACATCGACGTGATGAGTTCCTCCCATTACCCTGCCATCATGGACCCCCTCGACATCGCGCTTGCCGAAGCCCGCCGCTTTTTGGGCTCCCTTGACACCCGCCCTGTCGCGTCGCGCGGCACGCCGAGCGAAATGCGCGCACCGCTGCCGACGCATCTGCCGGATCATGGCTTGCCCGCTACCGATGTCGTCCGCGCGATTGCCGCAGCGGCTGAACCGGGATTGACCGGAAATGCCGGCGGCCGCTTTTTCGCCTGGGTGAAGGGCGGTGCGCTGCCCGCGGCGCTGGCCACCGACATCATGTGTTCGGCGTGGGATCAGAATGCCGTGCTGGCATCGACCAGTCCCGCCGGGGCCGTGTTGGAGGAAGTCGCCGGGCGGTTCTTGCTGGAGGCGCTGCGGCTGCCGTCCGATTGCAGCTATGCCTTCGTCACCGGCTGCCAGATGGCGCATCTCACCGCGCTGGCCGCCGCGCGTCATGCCGTGCTGGCGCGCCACGGCTGGGACGTCGAAGCCAAGGGACTACAGGGTGCCCCGATCGTCCGTGTGCTCGCCAACGCGCATCATCATTCCTCCGTGACGCGGGCCCTGCGCCTGCTCGGGCTGGGGAGCGACTGTGTCGTTCCGCTCGGCGGCGACCGCCCCGGCTACGTCTCACCCGACGTGCTACGCGAGGCGCTCGCACTCGCCCCCGACGCACCGACCATTGTCATCCTCAATGCCGGCGACCTGAATATCGGTGCGTGCGATGATTTCATGGCGCTGTGTCCGATCGCGCAGGCGGCGGGCGCATGGGTCCATGTCGATGGCGCCTTCGGACTGTGGGCCAATGCCAGCCCGCGGCTCGCCCCGCTGGTGGCTGGGGTGGAACGGGCCGATAGCTGGGCGACCGATGGCCATAAGTGGTTGAACACGCCCTATGATTGCGGCATGGCGATCACCCGTGATCCGGTGTCACACAGCGCGGCCATGCGGATGACGGCGGCCTATCTCACAAGTGGCGGCGAGGTCCGTGATCCGATGGATTTCACCCCGGAATGGTCGCGCCGAGCCCGCGCACTGCCGGCCCTGGCGGCGTTGATGGAGCTGGGCCGCGATGGTCTCGCGGCGATGATCGAGCGATGCTGCGATCATGCCGCCGCCATCTATGACGGCATGGCGGCGTTGCCGGGAGCGACCGGCCTCGCGCGACCGACGATGAACCAAGGGCTGATCCAGTTCAACGCGCGTGATGGCAGCAACATCAGCGACGCGGTGATTGCCACCATCAACGCCAGCGGCGAAGCCTTCATGAGTGGCGGCACGTGGGATGGTCAACGGGTGATGCGAATCAGCGTGTGTGGCTGGAATACGAGCAGCGGTGATGTCGCGCGGACCGTGGCGGCGGCGGCGGCGGCCTTGCGTGGCTTACGCTGAGGAGGCGACTCGGATGACCTCCCCGTGGCAACGCGTGATAGCACCGACCACGCCATGACCATCACGCTATACGGTATCCGCAACTGCGACACGATGAAGAAGGCCCGCGCCTGGCTCGATGCACGCGGTGTCGCGTATGCGTTTCACGACTACAAGGTCGCGGGCATCGATGCGGCGACGCTCCGCGCGTGGGCGAGCTCCGTCGGCTGGGAGAAACTGCTCAACCGCGCGGGCACGACATTCCGCACGCTGACCGATGCGGAGAAGGTCGACCTGAACGAGGCCAAAGCGATTGCGCTCATGGTCGCCAACCCGAGCCTGATCAAACGTCCGGTACTCGCGGGGGCGGTTGGGGTGCCGCTGGTGGGTTTCAGTGCGGCAGCGTACGAGGCAGCGCTGCCGTGATCGCCGACCGTGCCTGTGTGCTTCGCCCCGCACGCCCGCGCCGACTCCCTACAACGCCGCACTCAAATAAAAGTCCGTCCGCCACTGCTTGAGCGGATACAACCCGCGCGAGAAGTCCACGCGAATCAATCCATCCAGCACGCCTATTCCAACGCCCGCACCACGCTGCGGCTGCACCTTCGCGAACGCCTCTCGGCTCCCGGCCCAACCGATATCAAAGAAGCCCACCGGCCGGAAGAAT